>ERZ1673696.2726-NODE-2726-length-11891-cov-5.189253_pt1 | contig 11891 bp, 5 predicted proteins | sample MGYA00580226_ERZ1673696 | MGnify/ENA primary metagenome ERZ1673696 (study PRJEB41218, sample SAMN15661743) | gut metagenome | host: Homo sapiens | place: Canada: London | collected 2015-08-20/2019-03-30 | study: EMG produced TPA metagenomics assembly of... | reverse complement strand
CCTTCTTCTGTGAATGGAAAAGTGGCGGAAATTTTCTGATCGTCGGGAGTGGTTGAAAAATTATAAGGTCCAGGCCAGACGGTGGCGCGGAAAATATCGTTTTCAGCGTCATCTTTTTCTTTTTTTACAAGGTAGCGCATGCCCTTGTAACTTCCGGTAAATTTTTCTTTTTTATAAAAATTCATATTTAAAATATCTTCTGCTGTGATCATATAAAACCTCGGAATATATTTTTTTTGAAAGTAAAGTTATTATAGTCTATTTTGTGAAATTGTGAAAGGAAAAACACAAGGTTTCATTGCAAAAAATCTGGGAATATCATAGAATGGTTGAGAAGAAAACAGTATAGACAGGATGTATATACAGAAAGCAGGGGAACTATGAAATTTTCAGAAATGCCATACAAACGCATTGATATGGAAGAAGTAGAAAAAGAGTATAAGAGCATTATCGAGCGCACGAAGAATGCAAAAAGCGGGGAGGAGCAGTTTGAGATCCACCGGGAGTACTATAAATTTACCGCAGATGTGCAGACAAGCATGGAACTTGCAATGATCCGCCATGATATTGATACGACCGATGAATTTTATGAGAAAGAAAGCGATTTCTATGATGAGGTCGGACCGATCATCAGCCAGTATGAGAATGAATACGGAAAAGTACTTTATGATTCTCCTTACAGAGACTATCTGGAGAGTAAGATCGGAAAAGTAACATTTAAAAATATCGAGATCGCAAACAAGGCTTTTGACGAGAAGATCATTCCGTTAATGCAGGAAGAAAATGTATTGAGCAGCCGTTACAGTAAGCTGATCGCTACAGCGAAGATTCCTTTTGAGGGAGAAGTTTACAATCTGTCGCTCATGAAAAAGTTCCAGACCAGCCCGGATCGCGAGTTGAGAAGAAAAGCATGGAAGGCAGTCAGTGACTATTTCCTGTCTGTTACAGATGAGATCGACGAGATTTACGATAAGATGGTGAAAAACAGAACCGAGCAGGCAAGACAGCTTGGTTATGAAAACTATGTGGAGCTGGGTTATTATCGTATGAACCGCAACTGTTATGACAAGGAAATGGTCGAAAATTTCCGGAAACAGGTGAAGGAATACTTTGTCCCGTTTGCCAATAAACTACATGAGCAGCGCAGACAGCGTATTGGTGTGGAGAAGCTTTCCTATATTGATACAGACGTCTATTTCACGAATGGAAATCCTGCGCCGATTGGAACACCGGAGGAGATCCTTGCGGCAGGACAGAAAATGTACAGTGAACTGTCTCCGCAGACAAAGGAATTTTTTGATTTTATGATGGAGAACGAACTTTTTGACGTGCTCGGAAGAAAAACAAAGCGTCAGGGCGGCTATATGACCTATATTCCAAATTTCAAGTCTCCGTTTATTTTTGCAAACTTCAACGGAACAAGCGGAGATGTGGACGTCATCACCCATGAATGTGGCCATGCATTCCAGGGATATCTGTTAAGAGACGAAGAGATCCGTGAGTTCGCCGATATCACAATGGAGACAGCGGAAATCCACTCCATGTCGATGGAGTACTTCGCATATAACTGGATGGAATTATTCTTCGGAGACCGGAAAGACGATTACCTGAAAATGCATCTGGAAGATTCCGCTGCGTTTGTCCCATACGGCTGCATGGTGGACGAGTTCCAGCACATTGTGTACGAAAAACCGGAGATGACACCGGCAGAACGCAAGGCAGTCTGGGCAGGATTGGAAAAAGTTTACCGCCCGCACATGGATTACGAAGAAGATCCTTTCTTTGGACAGGGCGGCTTCTGGCAGAAACAGCCGCACATTTTTGGCAGCCCGTTCTATTATATTGATTACTGTCTTGCAAGCGTGTGTGCGATGCAGTTCAAGGTCATGATGGATGAAGACTTTGAGAAAGCATGGAAGAATTACTATAAACTCTGTAATCTTTCTGCACGTGATTTCTTTACCAATGTGATCGTGGAAGCAGGGTTAAATAGTCCTTTTGAAGATGGATGTATGGAAAAGCTGGTTGACAAATTCGAAAAAAAGGCGTTTAATAGATAACAGATTTTGACAGGCGGATGTCTGTAAAAGTTAGTCGGGAAAATGAATAGAGACAAAGAGCAGGGAAAGGCCCCTAATACGGGGCATCCCTGCTCTTTTTTTACTATGTCAACGAGAAAAATGTTTCTTGGTAAACAAATTTTTATTGACAAATGTCGACTGCTTTGTATAATACATATTAAGGCAATGCTCTGATATCGAGATAATACAGTACATAAGTAAAGCGATAAAAGCTTAAAGAGATATGAGGAGACAGAGGCATTGCGATAAGCTGTAATTAAGCTGTAATAAAGAAACGATGGGAGAGAAAACAGCGGGAAAATATATGATAAAACGTGTGTATAAGGAAGAAAGTGACAAAAGAAAAACTATTGACAAAATCGCAGATGCATGTATAATAGAAGAAGTGTTGTACGCGGGAAAAAGACACTTGTATCTAGTGAGTGCAATAGACGGAAAAGTCTGTTGGCACTTTTTTTGGTTGTAAAAAAATAATTTAGCACGATAACGTGGCGCAATGATAACACATTGAAATTGAAAGCCCGGATCAGAATACGTTTTTTACCGCAGAGAAACAGGAAAAATTATGATATAAGCGCATAAGCGTTTATATAGATTATTTCTACAGGAGGAAATATTATGAAGAAAAAAGTAGTAAGCCTTATGCTTGTACTTGCTATGACAGTCAGCATGACTGCATGTGGCAATAAGAACAATGCCGCAGATGATGCAAATGCTGTCGAAGACACAGAAGCCGGTACAGAATCAGGCAGCAGCGAAGAAGCAGTAGCTCCGGCTAATTATGAAGAAGTATCTGCAGAGCTGTATGACAAAGAACTCGGTGATTTTTGGGCAGCTTACCAGAAAGCTGATGAAGCTGAAACCGTTTCTGAGAAATTTGCACTTGAAGCAATCGCAGAAGCAAAGTTAATGGAATCAGGCGTTATGCTTCCATTACAGTCAAAGGGTGGTAACTATTCCATCTCACGTGTAGCTCCTTACACATTTGACTATACACTGTGGGGCAACGATATGGACAGATACCATAATGCAGTTGTCACAACAGAGCTGATCAAAGCTTCCGATGTCAGCACAATGAGAGCAAAATGGGCTGAGTTAAAAGGAACAGGTGAGTATGAAGCATGGGCAAAATCTTACTTAGAGGAGCAGGGTTACACGCTCAAAGATACTTATAATTATCAGTTATATACACAGGATCCTACCACATGGGATATTCTTGCAACTTCTCAGTCTGTAGATGCTGAAGCAATCGTGAACACATACGATGGATTAATGGAGTATGATGGAGAGGGAACTTTACAGCCTGCATTAGCAGAGAGCTATGAAGTATCTGATGACGGATTAACTTACACATTCCATCTTCGCAAAGGTGCTACATGGGTTGATTCCCAGGGCAGAAAAGTTGCTGATGTGACAGCAGATGACTTTGTTGCCGGAATGCAGCATATGATGGATGCCCAGGGTGGTCTTGAGTACCTGATCGAAGGTATCATCACAAATGCATCCCAGTACATCTCCGGTGAAGTAACAGACTTCTCACAGGTCGGTGTAAAAGCGGTTGATGATTACACATTAGAGTATGATCTGGAAGCTCCTTGCACATACTTCACAACAATGCTCGGTTACAACGTATTTGCTCCAATGAACAGATCCTTCTATGAATCCATGGGTGGTAAGTTTGGTGTTGAGTATGATCCGGATGCAGCAGATTACACATATGGTAAGGATTCTGATTCTATCGCATATTGCGGACCATATGTTGTTAAGAACTTTACATCCAAGAACACAATCGTATTCCAGGCTAACGAGTCCTACTGGAATGCAGATCACATCAATATCCATACACTGACATGGGTATACAATGATGGTTCTGATGCGACAAAAGCATATAACGATGCAATCGCAGGTGTTGTAGATGGAACAGGTCTTAACACAGCTTCTGTTGCAGCAGCAAAAGCGGATGGAAACTTTGATGATTATGCATATGTAGCTCTTACAGATGCAACAACATACAGCGGTTTCTTCAATATCAACCGTAACCAGTTTGCAAACGCAAACGATACAACAAAAGCAGTTTCCTCACAGACAGAGGAAGATGCTGCAAGAACAAAACAGGCTATGCAGAACGTCCACTTCCGTAGAGCACTTGCCATGGGCTTGGATCGTGGTGCTTATCTTGCACAGCAGGTTGGTGATGATCTGAAATATGCTTCTATGAGAAACTCTTACACACCGGGTAACTTTGTTACTTTGGAAGAAGAAGTAACAGTTGATATCAACGGAACAGAAAAAACATATCCGGCTGGAACATACTATGGACAGATCGTACAGGATCAGATCGATGCTGACGGCGTGAAGATCACAGTATGGGATCCAACAGCTAACGAGGGTGCCGGTTCTTCCGACGGATATGACGGATGGTACAATGCAGATAACTCCTGGGAAGAAATGAGTCAGGCAGTAGAAGAGTTAGCAGCAGATGGTCTTACGATCGATGCTGACAACCCAATCCAGATGGATGTTGTATATGCTTCTTCCAGTGAAGTATTTACAAACAGAGCAAACTCTCTGAAACAGTCTATCGAAGCTTCTACACAGGGACTTGTCCAGGTAAACTTAATTGCAGCAGCAGATAACACAGACTGGTACTATAGCGGATATTACATGAACTATGGTTACGAAATGAACTATGACTTCTGTGACTTATCCGGATGGGGTCCTGACTATGGTGATCCTGCATCTTATCTGGATACATTCCAGCCAGAATATGCCGGATACATGATCAAATCTATCGGTATTTATTAATCGTATCTACGAAATAACAACACTGCATCGGAGCGGGGATTCCCCGCTCCCCTGCACTATTGATGAGTGAACAATTATGACAAAATATTTATTAAAACGTATATTACATGGACTGGTGTCTATCGTGATCGTTGTGGCGCTGGTCATGATCATGATCTACACAATGTTAGACCGAAACCTTGTTTTTGCAGGGGATACAAAATATTCACATACAAGTAATAATGCAAGAGTTGCCTATAAATACTCTAAATGGGAAGATTATGGTTATCTGGATTATGTCACCTACTCTGACTGGCTGAATGAACTTGTAAGCAGTGGAGAATTAACAGAGGAAGAGCGATCTGCAGTGGTTGGTTTCGGAAGAACCAAGGCACAGGATTCTGAGCAGGTCAGTGAATATGTCAAAAAATTCACAAAGTATTATAAGTCTCAGGGATACACGGTAGTCCGCAAAGACGCCGTCATGATGAACAAGAAGAAGTATGCCGACGGTGGCCAGCAGCAGCTTTTTGCGTATAAAGATGTCCCATTGGCATCCCGTATGGGAAAATATTTTGCAAATTTAATAACAATTGATGATATTAATAATGTAGAAGACATCGTAGGTGAGAGAGGTCTCACCTTTACGTTACATGATCCTGTCTATGGTGGGGAAAAATTCTCACCGGCGATCATTGGCAATGGTACAACACACAAGTATTTACTGTATTTTGATTCCAAGTTTCCGTTTGTTCATCAGAATATTGTGACGATCAATCTTGGAACATCCTACACGGTAAATCAGGGAGTGGATGTATTCAGTACGATGACAAGCCATCAGGGATCTTATATAAAATCAACTGTCACCTATCCAACCGGTCTTGTGGAGGAGAGTGCGGACAATCTGCACACTGCAACCTATATGCAGGGTTCCAGAGAATCCAGCTTATTATATGCAGACCGTTATGAGGATGATTACACCAATGTTGCAACATACAAAACAGGAAAATCCAAAGTGGGTTATTCCTTTGTGATCGGACTGATCGCAGTTATCATGTCTTATCTGATCGGTGTGCCGCTGGGCATCCTTATGGCGAGGAAGAAAGACAAACTGGTCGATAAGATCGGTACGCTTTATATTGTATTTATTATCGCAGTACCATCACTTGCGTATATTTTCCTGTTCAAGGCGATCGGCGGAAGCTTTGGTCTGCCGACAACCTTTGATATGGAATCGCCGAGCAGGCTGATGTATATATTGCCAATCGTATCGTTAGCACTTCCATCCATAGCAAATCTGATGAAGTGGATAAGACGTTATATGATCGACCAGATGAATTCGGACTATGTCAAATTCGCAAGATCCGGTGGTCTGACAGAGGGTGAGATTTTCACCAGACATATTTTGAAGAACGCAGCGATCCCGATCATTCAGGGAATCCCTGCGGCAGTGCTTGGAGCATTGACAGGAGCGATCATCACAGAGCGTGTGTATGTCGTTCCAGGTATTGGTAACTTATTAACAGAGGCTATCAACAAATATGATAATGGTGTTATTGTCGGTGGAACACTGTTCTATGCGATTTTAACAGTCACATCCCTTATTTTAGGTGATGTCCTAATGGCAATGGTTGATCCTAGAATTTCATTCTCAACAAAGGACAGGTAATTAGAAATGAGTCAGGATTTAGAAAAGTTCGGTATGCCGGAGGAAGAATTATTCGCTCCGGTAGACCACAGTGATCTGGAATCAGAAAAGATTACAGCGCCAAGATATTCTTACTGGCATTCTGTATTCCGTGTATTTTTTAAGAAAAAGATTAATATTATTATTTTGGCGATTCTGGGTGTGTTGATCGCATTCACTTACCTTTACCCATTATTTGTGGAATATGATAAGTTTGGTAACTTAATGGATGCGACAACTAAACACTTGTCACCATCTGCAGCGATCGAACGTCTGGGAATGAACATTCACTGGATCTTAGGTACCGGTGCAGCCGGACAGTCTACATTCGATGCCGTATGGTTTGGATCAAGGATCTCCATTTCCCTTGCATTTATCTGTGCAGCGATCAACCTTTCCGGTGGTGTTGTTGTCGGATCTATCTGGGGATTTTCAAAGAAAGTGGATGTTTTTATGCAGGAGGTATATAACATTCTTGCAAACATTCCATACATTTTATTGATCGCCGTTATGGTTATGTTGTTTAAAGCTGGTTTCTGGACCATGGTACTGGCGCTGACTATTACCGGATGGCTTGGAATTGCGTACTTTATCCGTACACAGGTAGTGATCATCCGTGACAGAGAGTACAACCTTGCATCCAAATGTCTGGGAACGAGTACACTTAAGATCGCAATGAAGAATATTCTTCCATTTATGACATCTGTTATTGTAACACTGGCAGCAACAGAGATCCCTTCCTATATTTCTTATGAGGTGTTCTTAGCATATATCGGTATGGGTATGTCAGATATGTCACTTGGTAGATTGATTTACGAGTCAGAAAGTGCGATGCTTACCCCTGGCTGGCAGTTCGAGTTCTGGAGCCCGGTAGTCGTTGCTTCTATCATCACGATTGTTTTATATGTCGTTGGACAGAACCTTGGTGATGCATCTGATCCGAGAACACACATGTAGAGGTTAGGTAGATGGAAGATAGAAAAGTATTATTATCAGTAAAAGATTTGATCGTGAAATTCCACGTGAGGGGCAGGGTGCTTACTGCTATCCGTGGAGTGTCACTGGATATTTATGAGAATGAATCCATTGCGATCGTAGGAGAGTCCGGTTCCGGTAAATCTGTTTTTACAAAAACATTTGCAGGAATGTTAGACAGCAACGGATTTATTGATAACGGCAAGATTATTTTCAGTGATGAGGAGCTTTCCGACACTGTTGTAAAATTAAATGACAATGCAAAGAAAGTCATCGCAGAGAATAAGAAAAAATTAGACGAGTATTCCAGACTGGAGTTTGGTGCAGACACTTATAAAGCAATCCTTGAGTTAGAGTCTGAAAAGAGAAGAAGAGCCGATATAAGCCAGGAAGAAGCAGAAGTGTATGAAAAAGAACTCCTTGAGTTAAAACATGAGAGAACGAATACCTTCAACTTGAAACAGACTTACGATCCATCCAAAGAAAAGGATAAGATCAAAGAGGCTGGAAAGAAAATCTCTGAATTGGATACAAAGATCAGGGCATTCGAGAAAGAGCATGAGCAGAAGGTAAAAGAGCGTGCAAATAGTCTGGCACATGATACTGCATACAATCAGGAATTTGACAAGAAGATGGCAGAGCTTAAGGCAAAACATGCGAAGGAAGTCAGCGAAGCGATCTCAGCAGAGACAGAAGCGAGAAATGAGATCCTTGCAAAAGAGGTATATCTTTCTGTCGGACGTTTTGGTTTCCGCAAGCGTATGAAGCAGAACAATGCGCTGCTGGATGCATTAAAAGAGGCAATGAAGCTTGGCGTGGATCTGAGTGATGAAGAGCAGAGAAATGCTGTTTTTGATAAAGTTACATTCCGCGTAAAATATCTGGATGAGAACAGTGAGAGATTACATGGAACCTGTATCTTAAACCTTGCAAATATCAGGGATGGAAGAGACTGGAGCCAGATCCGTGGTACAAAGATCGCTACGGTATTCCAGGATCCTATGACATCCTTAAACCCAATTATCACGATTGGAAAACAGATCACATCTGTCATCATGAAACATCAGGATTGTACCGAGAACGAGGCAAGGCTTCGTGCGCTTGATCTGATGGACAAGGTTGGTATCCCGAACCCGGAGGCACGTTTTGATGATTATCCGTTCCAGTATTCCGGTGGTATGAGACAGCGTATCGTTATCGCGATCGCACTGTCCTGTCAGCCAAAGATCTTAATCTGTGATGAGCCTACCACAGCGCTTGATGTTACCATTCAGGCACAGATCTTAAAACTGTTAAAGGATTTACAGAAAGAATTCAATTATACAATCGTATTCATCACACATGACTTAGGTGTGGTTGCCAATATCGCAGACCGTGTTGCAGTTTTATATGCAGGACAGATCGTAGAGGTTGGTACAGTAGAAGAGGTATTCTATGACCCGCGTCATCCATATACATGGGCATTACTTTCTTCCCTGCCACAGCTGGCTGAGAGAAATACAACTCTTTACTCGATCACAGGTACACCACCTTCGCTCTACAACAGTATCGTCGGCGATGCATTTGCACCGCGTAACCCATACTGTATGAAGATCGACACCTTAGAGGAACCACCAATGTTCAAAGTAACAGATACGCATTACGCCAAAACATGGCTGTTACACCCGGATGCTCCAAAGGTTGAAAAACCGGAAGGAATCCAGAACATTCATGAGAAACTTGTTAAAGCATTCAATATATAGGAGATTTAGATCGTGTCTAAACTAAATCGAAACACAGAAAACCAGGAGCATGCTTCTCATTTACCAGAGCATGGTCCGATTGATGAAAATGGTAAAGAAGTATTATTATCTTTAAAAAATGTAGATATTACTTTCGGCAAGGGCGATAACGCTGTCCGCGCTGTAAAAAATGCGACATTTGATATTCACAAGGGAGAGACTTTCTCCTTAGTAGGAGAGTCCGGTTCCGGTAAGACAACCATCGGCCGTGCAGTCATCCGTGTCAACCCATTGGCAAACGGAGAGATTTTGTACAAAGGTGTGCGTATTTCCGGGAAAATCCCAAAATCCCTAGATCGTGAAGTTATCCGTAACATCCAGATGGTATTCCAGGATCCGGCAGCTTCCCTGAATGAGCGTGCAACTGTCGATTACATCGTATCCGAAGGTCTGTATAACTTCCATTTATATGAGAATGAGGCAGACCGTGTGCGTAAAGTTGAGGAAATGATCAACGAAGTAGGTCTTTTGCCGGAACATCTGACAAGATACCCACATGAGTTCTCAGGTGGACAGCGTCAGCGTATCGGTTTAGCCCGTGCAATGGTAATGGAACCGGAACTTGTTGTTGCCGATGAGCCAATCTCTGCACTTGACGTATCCATTCGTGCACAGGTATTGAACTTACTGAAAAAGTTCCAGAGAGAAAAAGACTTAACGTATTTATTTATCGCACATGACCTTTCCATCGTGAGATTTATCTCTGACCGTATCGCCGTTATTTATAAGGGTGATATTGTGGAGATCGCAGATGCAGAAGAGTTGTTCAACTTCCCACTGCATCCGTATACACATTCTCTGATCTCTGCGATCCCAATCCCGGATCCACAGTTAGAGAAAAATAAAGTGCTGTTTACTTATGATCCATCCATTCATGATTACAGTACAGACAAACCGGAGTTAGTCTGTATCGGTCATGACCACTGGGTATTTGGTAATAAGAAAGAGATTGAAGAATACAAAGCTACGCGTGAGAAGAACGTGCCTTTAAAAACAATTACGATTTTAGACAAAGATGCACCGAGACCAGAGGAACATCATGACAATGTTGCACATGATGAGATCCAGCTTCCACCACTTCACGACACAGGAAGTGCGTGGTACGCACTGCTTTCGTTCTTGCTTCCGGTCATCGGTATTATTGCAGCGATGATCTTTAAGAAACACAGACATTATCGTAACTACAAGATGTGCAAAAAGGGTGCCATTGCAGGGTTTATTGTACTTGCAGTCATTCTTGCATTGTTCCTGTTAGCACTTGCAGCAGTGTTTATTTAAGATATGGGAAGAACCGTCAGAGGTGGCAGCAGAAACCATACTCCGAATGTGAGACCGGTTCAGAAGGTGGAGCTTTCGGAAAAAAATACAAGACAGAGATTGATCGCAGTGATCGTATTACTGGTCATTGCTTCGGGCGCATTTATGTATGCACTGAATGGATTGATGTCAAATGACAGCGGATGGACAAACATTGAAGCGAGTTCATCCGCTGAAATTCATTGTGGAGATGATTATATCTTCCGCTATTATGTTGGAGCAGCGGGCGTAAATGCCACCGCAGAAAAAAAAGCGCTGACGCTGCTCTACACAGATTCCATTGTAAAAGCCTATAAAATATTCAGCAGTGATGAATCATTTGAAGGGATCACAAACGTGTATGATCTTAACCGGCATCCGAATGAGACAATGGTTGTGGATGATGCATTATACCATGCTTTTGAGCTGATCGCAGAGACCGGAAACCGGGCAATTTATCTTGCGCCTGTGTATACAGAATATGACAATCTGTTTTTCTGTAATGATGACTCTGAGACAGTTAACTATGATGCTTACCAGAATGGGGAAGTGGCAGCTTATTTTTCAGAGGTGGCTGCTTACAGCAATGATCCGTCTGACGTGAACGTCGAATTGCTCGGCGGCAATCAGGTAAAATTGTCTGTATCCGACGATTACCTTGCTTTTGCAGAGAAGAATTTTATTTCGGATTTCATTGATTTTTCGTGGATGAAAAACGCTTTCATTACTGATTATGTGGCGGATGTCATGATAGAGAACGGTTATACACTGGGTTCGCTGACAAGCTATGATGGATTTACGAGAAATCTGGATCTGACTTCTGCGATTACAAAATTAAATGCCGGTCCGGATGCTTCCGGGACAGCAGAAGAAAATGCGGATTATTCTTTCAATCTATATGACAGGCAGGGGAATATCATTTATCCTGCCGGTGTCATGCATTATGACGGGGCGGAAAGTATTGTCAGTCTGCACAATTATCCGATGTCGGACAAGGAAAAATATAATTATTATGAATTTAAGAGCGGTGATATCAGGACCCGTTATGCAGATACCGCAGACGGACTGTGTAAGTCCGCAGTCAATAATATGGCAGCTTATGCGGACGACATCAGCTGTGCAGAACTCATTTTGAAGGTAAGCCCGGTTTACATCGCTGATACGATGGATACAGAGGCGGTAAAAAATCTCGCAGAAAACGGTATCCAGACGATTTTTGGAGAGAACAGTGTGCTCTATTACACGGATCCAGGGTTAGAACTCACAGATTTATATGACAAAGACGGC
>ERZ1673696.2722-NODE-2722-length-11908-cov-13.980596_pt1 | contig 11908 bp, 6 predicted proteins | sample MGYA00580226_ERZ1673696 | MGnify/ENA primary metagenome ERZ1673696 (study PRJEB41218, sample SAMN15661743) | gut metagenome | host: Homo sapiens | place: Canada: London | collected 2015-08-20/2019-03-30 | study: EMG produced TPA metagenomics assembly of... | reverse complement strand
GCGTCAGCTCCGTGATATCCGTATACCGCTTCGCTTTGTCGAGGAAGCTGTCCGTTCCAATCGCCGTTTCCCGCAGGCGCTGGATCTCGTCCTCTTTCTGTGAGATGCCGACAGTGATGAGGTTCTGTTCTTCCGTGTAACTGTCGGACAGCATCTGGAACTGCTCTGTTGTAATGCGGCCCAGCACACTGTCCTCATACAGCTTTTTGAAAATCGCGTCCAGTTCAGCTTTCCGCTTCCGTATGGCTGCCAGTTTCTTCTCCTGCCTGCGGATCTCCCGCTGAAGCTCGGCGGATTGCTTGCTGCCAATGTAGGCGGCGAACTATTCCGGATGTTCCCGCGCCGCACTCGTCACCCGGTGCAGGTCCTCCAGTACGATCTCATTCAGAACGTACTCCCGGATGTAGTGGCCTGTGCAGGCTTCTCCATCTTTCTTGTAGGTGCGGTAGGTAAAGTGATTGTACGCTTGCCTGCCCTCCTCTGTGTGATCGTGCGTTCGTGATGCGTGGCTCAAGCCGCAGTGTTTTCCTCGTCGGACTCATCCTCGAAAGCAGCAGCGGGCATGGCATCGAGCGACCGCGCCGCGGAATTGCTGGCGGTGGAATCGTTTATTGTGAGTTCTTTACCGATGTTTTCAAATCCTTCGGGGAATGTGTTGGTAGCATCGATGTTGGTTGTCACAGAGTATTCTGTTCCGGTCTTCGAAACAACGCGCTTTCCGATGCCGCCGAGGAAACCGCCGACCGACGCACCGGCCGCATGATTCTTGTTGACCGTCATATCCTCCACCTTGCAGCCGGTGATGGTCACGCTGCCGTTGCCGCGATAGTCATTGTCGGCCCAATTTCCTTCTGCGTCATACGGCGTGTAGAGCGCATCCGCATAGCCGATGAGTCCGCCAATCAGGAACTGCGTCCCGCCGCTGTCATTCTTATCGGTGACATTGACGGTCAGATCCTCCACGTTGCAGTCAGTCAAGGTCACGCTACCCTTGGCATAGCCGATAAGTCCGCCGATGCACTCCGCAGGCAGCAGGTGGGCGGAGATATAAGCATTCCCTTCCTCGCCCAGCAGGTTTAGTTTCATGGTCACATGTTTGACCGTCACGTTTTCCGCCGTGAACCTGTCGCCCACAAAGCCCGCCAGAGCGCCGAAAGCATGATACGCGTTGGGGCTACTGACAGTAGCCGTGTAATCCACCGTCATGCCGTCGATGGTCAGGTTCTTCACCGTCACGTTATCTCCGTAGCCGTAGATGGTGCCCACGGATTGGTTGGGAGCCGCCTCGCCGCGTTTTGCATGGTAGATCGTGCGATTGTTTCCATCGAATGTGATGCCGCCGACAATGTCACCGGTGCGCGTCGTATCGGCATAGCAGAGATCCAAATCAACGCCCAGTGCGTAGCTTGCTGCCTCAGAGGAGTAATCCTGCACGACCTTAGTCAGAAAATCGTTGGCATTATAGAGCAGCTCTGTGCCATTGCTATCAGTTTCGGATTTCCATTGGACACCGACCTTGACGATGGCTCCCTGTTCTGCGGCCATTTGGGTTAGTTTGGTATCTTCCACTTTTACAAAAGTCTCGGTAGAATTCCCCCATTGGTTCAGCTCTTCCTTATAATAGCCGAAATATTCGGCGCCGGGGATACCGGTGGGCAGGGTAAAGGCCTGATCGTACTTTACGCTCACATCAATGTAGGGAATGCCGTGGTCGTTGGCGTTGATATACACATAATTCGCCTCATCGTACTCAGCCGTGAGCAGCTTGCCGCCATTATTAAGCAGCCAATCTCTCAGCGGCACATTGCCGTCCCAGTCGAATCGGAGGAAATAGGTCATGGTATCCCACTTGGCGTAGAGGGTGAGGTCACGGGAGGGCATAGTCGTCCCGCTCCATGGAGTTGTGTATTCCACATCTTCATACCAACCGGCAAAGGTATAGCCGGTGCGCTTTGCATTCGTCATGTCCACAGAAATTTCCGCGCCGTAATAGATGCTTCCGCCGTTGGGGACGCAGCCATCGTCCAGACTTACTCCGTCGCCCAGATTGAAACTCAGTGTGTATCGGTTACGGGTATAGTAGAGATCCACCACATTCTGTGCGCTGTCGGCTTGGAGGGTGATTGAGGTGGACGAATCAGCTTTCGGCGCAAATCCCTCGAAGAACTTCTGCACATCCACCGCCTGACCGGTCACGCCGGAACTGGTCACAGTATCTTTCAGTACGTAATCCGTGCCGTCCACGTTTTGCAGATAGTAGTTTACAGTGTAGTTGACCTCGCCCGCGTTCCACTTGGCATACAGGGTGGTGTTCTCCGCAGGCATGGTGGCTGCGGTGAACTCAGTCGTACAGCCCGCATCCGTGTACCAACCATCAAAGGCGTAACCTACTCGGCTCAGGTCATTGGAGGTCGGAGTGGTGATTTCCGCACCGAAACGATATTTGCAGGATTTGGCGGTTTCACCGTTTGTCCAAACGGCATCGCTGCCGTTCAGGTCATAGGTCAGCGTATACTCGTTACGGGTGTAATACACCTTGACCACCGTGCTGCCGTCGCCCTCGACAGTCTTCTGCTCAAAGCTCTGTGCGGTAAATCCGGGGTAGGGCTTACTTTCGGCGGCAGTAGGCTGACCTGTAGCGCCGGTCTTGGATTCCGTGTCCGCAAGGGTGTAGTCATCGTCCGCGACATTCTGCTGATAATGCTCCACGGTGTAGGAGATACCGCCTTGCGCTGTCCACTTGGCGTAGAGGGTAATGTTCTCGGCAGGCATGGTGGCTGCGGTAAACGCAGTCGTGCAGTCTGCATCCGTGTACCAACCATCAAAGGTATAACCCGCTCTCGTCACATAGCTCTGCGTCAGGAGCTTGAGCGCAGCGTCCAGACGATAGGATTTAACACCGGGTTTCGAAACCCAATCTGCGTCCTCGGCGTTCAAGTCATAGGTCAGACTGTACCGCTTACGGGCATAGCTGATGGAAACCGTTCCGCCGTCCTCCGCGCTGACGGTGTAGTTCACCTTTTGGGGAAAGTCATAGGTGTTTTTCTCTTCGTCCGTAAGGAACTCCGCCGGATTGATGGTAACTGTTTCGTCCGTTTTTCCGGTGCGGGTCTCGGTCGCTTGTGACCACTTGCCGTCTGCCCCCTCTTTGCGGAGCACAAGGAAATAATTGATATCGACCGGCACCCACTTGGCGTAGAGGGTAAAGTCCTTGGCAGGCATGGTCGTTGCGGTAAACGCATTTTGGCAGGTTTCGTCCGTATACCAGCCGCCGAAGGTGTAGCCAAGGCGGGTGGGGGCATCGTTCAGCTTGTCAAGTTGATCGCCATAGCGATAGGGCACAGTGCTTACCTGACCATCGTTTCTTAATGTAAGCGTGTAGGGCGCGCGGCTGTAATAGTAGTTCTGGCCGCCCGTTCCGTCCGGACGGATGTGGATGCCCGCATAGCCGGGGTGGCGGTAGCCGATTTCGTCCGGCACAAGGGCCTTATCCGGCACAAAGTAGTTGTCGGCGGTGCCATAATGAACCACGCTCTTGGTCGGCGTTTCGGGATAGGTTCCGTCCTCGTTTTGCAGATAGAAATTGAGCGTGTACGGAATGTTGGTCTTGGGTTCAAACGTTGCCACCGCTACCAATGCGCTCTCCGGCATGGTGGTGCCGGTATAGGGGTGTTCCTTATCGTAAGAGAAGATGTTGCTCTCGTTTTTCAGCAGATAATACGTCCAGCCCGTAAAGTCATAGCCGGTGCGGGCGGGCGTTTTCAGATTGAGCGCCTCGTCGAATTTCCGCTGCTCCCAACCGATGTAACCGCCGGTGCTGCTCAGCTCATGAATGGGATAACCGTCCCGCAGGCGGTCCCAATGGACCTTGACCTTGAGCTGCACCGGAGTGGTGGAAAAGCTCAGGTCTGAGCCTTTGTAGGTGAGCGTCATCACGCAGTCGATCTCTGGCTCGTCGCAGGTCTGCCAGTTATCAAGTGCCAGCTTTATGTGCTGCTGACTGTAATTGCCGCCGTAAACACCGGTGTGATAGGCACTAAAGCGGGGATCGTCAAAGCTGATGTCAAACTTGTTCCAATCATACGTCTCGGTGCGGTCGTTGCCCGTTGTGAGGTCAAATCCGGTCAGCGCTTGCACCGATTGGGGCAGAACGACATCAAGGCCGCCGTTTTTCAGATAAACCGTCGGTGTGTCTTCCTCGCCGTCCGCATTTTCCATCTTAAATGCCGTGATGGCATGGGTGCTGCCCGCCGACCACAGTGGCGTTTCATCGGTGTATATCTCCGGTGTCCACGAAACCTTGCCCTTAAACGCGGAGAGGTTGGCGCTGATGTCCATGAACATGCCGACTTCCACATACAGCGCGCCCGAGGCATTGGAGGTTTTGGGTTTCCCCGCCTCATAGTGGAGCGCATACAGCACATAGCCATAGCCTTTTAAGTACGCGCCCAATTTGGCCACAATGCCCACTGTGGCCACCTTCCTCGATATGAGACTGACGCTCGGCCATATCTCCACACCGGCTCGCAGACCCACCGCACCCATTGCGTACAGCCGCAGATTGTACTGCTCGTTCACAAGATTGTAAGTGCGGGTGGTGGTCCTGTGCTTAAACAGGTAAACGCCGAACACATATCGCTTGGCATTGGTATAGTTGAAGTTCATACCCATGGCCATTCGGATGTTCAGCTCGACCACAAAGTCTACCGTGAGCTCAAACTTGATGATTTTTGCCACGGTCTTTTTCATGCTGAAAATCTGTTTGCGGTACAACTCCACCCAGTCGCTGTCCAACTCCAGCATACTGTTGTACAGCTCCTGCAAGCTGAGCTTGGAAGTGTCGATTTCTTCGCGCTCGCCGCCGGTGTCCTTGCCCTCCAAAGCATCCAGTTTCTTTCCCAGTTTGTTCACCAAGTCCTTCACCTTCGTCACGGTGTCCTTTTCGCCCTGAGAAACAACGGTGGCGTCGAGGTTGATGGCGGTGTAGGTATGAACATTCAGACCAGCCTCCAGATACACATCGCTGATCCAGTAGAAAATGAACTTGTGTTTCCAAACAAGCTTGCCGTGGGTGCTCAGATCCAGTTTCAGCTCCTGAATAAAGGTAGGTGTGACGGTGATGACAATGTCGCCGCCGTCCTTCTGGATTTCCTTCGTGACCTCCAGTTGCAGTTCCAGACGCACGCCGGACAGCGGGTTTCCGGACGCATCCGTAAAGTTTTGCAGTTTCTTTGTAATCTGAGCGCTTTTGACCTTCACACTGGTCTTGCCCCCGCCGTTGGCATTTGCCCTCGCCGGTGAGACAGCGCCGGAGCCTCTTGCATCATTCAAGGATAGGGTAGAAATACCGAGAGTGCCCTCCGGGTCGATGTCAATGGAACGCAGGTCGATCTCATCACCTGCCGTCAGGCCGCTCAGATCCATCTCGTCTATCGCCACGGAAATGCGGTCCGCCACAGTCTGGGCAAAGCCGCTTTCTACGGCTTGACGGGCGATCTGCTTCTCCAATTTTTGGGTGTCAACATCATGCAGCATGGCATCGCCGCTGATGGGGTCAGTGGTGTCCACATCCATGGAGGAGAGCACATCATCTTTAGTGGCATCGGTATAAGTAATCTGATAATAGTCAGAACCGAGCTCATCCGTGGTATAGTCCACAGCCGTGATGCGGCCGTAGCCATCGGACTCTGCGTTTCCGGCTGTATAGCTTTCGCCCGTATAGAACGCAAGGAAATCTCCCACATCAATGGTGGTGTTTTCGTCCAGATTTCCCACACTCGATGCAGCGGTAAAGGTCAGCTCCTCCACGGGAACGAGGATGGTATAGTCGTCGGACGGGTTCTCTTCCTTAGCCGTTTTACGGCTTGCCTTCACCGGCAGCACATCGGGAACGAACAGAACATCCTCCACCGCGGCGGACTGATAGGAATAGGTATTGGTTGTCTTGTTGACCCCAGTGATTTTCACATAGGAAACATCGCCGGTGTTGGCATCGGTGGTTCCGACTGCCACACGCTTTTCAGGCTCGGTGCCCTCATAAATGGCCACGGTGTCACCGACTGCCAAGTCGCCCTTATAAACAAAAGTACCTGTGCTGTCGGAGACAGCATCCATGGCTGTGCCGCCGCTACCAAGAGCAGCGACCGGCATGCTGAGTGCCTTGACCCGTTTGCCGTTCTGGGTGGCATTGCCGATGGCGGTTGCCGGGATGGATTTAACTTCCTCTCTGAGATGCCAGTTCAGCACCGGATCGCCCGCTTCCACGGTGAAGTGGTATTCCCGCACGGAAGGTGCTGTACCGTCAAAGTACAGACTGTTATCTTCCAATACCACCTTATAAGTGCCGCCCTCTGCCCATCCGCCTGCGGGCGGCGCAACGGTGTAGGTGCCATCGTGATTGTTCCTGACGCTGCCGACAACGAGGATCGTATTGCCGTCCGCGTCCACTTCGCTGGTGGGCTGCTCCGTGCCGATCAGACTGATCTTGCCCGTCAGGTCGCTTTCGGAATCGCTGTTGACGCGGATCGTAAAGTTCGGTCCGACATCCGTCGCTCCGGCGTAAGTCGGTGTTTCCACGCCCTCGATCGCATCGTAGTCCACCATCTTTGCGTAAAGGGACAGATTTTCGCTGAGCGGATCACCGTCGGCAACGGCCTTGTTATAGTTTTCATCATAATACCAGCCGACGAAGGCTTTCCCCGCTACCGAAGGCGTGGGAAGATTGGCAAGGGAAAGCGCAGAAGTTGTCTGTGTAAAGGTGGAAGTTGTTCCATCGGGCAGATGTAGCGTGATGGTATGCGTTGTGCTGTCGGAGCCGCTTCCACCAGAACTGCCGCCAGAGGAACTGCTGCCGGAGGAATTGCTGCCGCTATTCGGCTTGCTCTGATCTTCCTTCTGGGGTGTCTCACCCGATTTACGCCCCACGATGCCGGGTGCTGAATACCAAATCTCCACCGCCTCGTCCGCACGCATACACAGCGTCGCCATCTGGGCGCGGGTAGCATTGCCTTCGGGGGCAAAGCGTGTGCCGTCACCGTTCAAAAGCCCCTGTTTCCAGAGCTTCAGCACAGCATCCTGTGCGTAGGCGGGAGTACGCTCCAGATCCGCAGGCGTAGTGGTGATATTTGCGCCGGTCGCATAGTCCACTTGGAACGCTTCAAAATACCGCACGAAGAATGCTGCCATCTGTGCCCGGTTGATGAACGCATCGGGAGAGAATTTTCCGTCATCTGTACCTACTGTGATGCCGTACCTTGCTGCCCACTGCACATAGGGGGCGTAATACATCGTCTGCGGCACATCAGAAAACGGCGTCTCTCCACTGTGATCATCTGGATTTACACCAGCCATGCGCCCAAGCACCGTCACGAACATCCCGCGCGTCATGGTGCCGTTTGGTGTAAAAGTCGTGGCGGACGTGCCGCTGAACAGGTTGTGGGAATAGACATATTCCACAGCCTTGGCACACCAGTCCGAGGACTTTACATCCTGAAACGGCATTGTCTGGCTGGGCTGCTCCGCCCTGCCGCCGTTGCCTGCGGCAAGTACCTCCATGGGCAGCATCGTTACCAGCAGGACGATACTCAGCAGTCCGGCCACAAACCGGTTCCATTTTCTCCTCATCCGATACCCCTCCTCATTTTCTAATTGGATGCGCGGAAAGTACGGCAACCCTCTCAGGCACGCGCCTGAGAGGGCTTTGCACGCAAGCCCCTCCACAGCATGATGTTGCACTTTTATTTTACCATTCCCATACCGTGCTGTGTTGTGTTGTTTAGGGGCAAATCCGTGTCGTTTAGGAAAAAGGGGCCTTTACCGCTTGTGCAGAGGAACACACTTTGTTACAATGGCAAACAGGAAAGGAGGCGGTATCATGGAGCCTCAGCACAGAAAGATCTGGCCCGCAGCCACTCTGTTGATCCTTGCTGCCGCTGCAGCGGTCTTCTGCCTGTTCCGCCTGTCTCAACCAGACAGGATGCAGACATCGCTTCTTTTGAACTGCACACAGACGAACCGGAACGGTTGGACCTTTGAGACAGAAAGCGGTCCGGTGGAACCTGTATTTGGCTTCGGCGGCTATCTGGATGGTATTCCGGTGGACGGAGACAGCCCGGTGGCGGCGGAGCGGGTCATGGAGGAACCTGGTCAACGGGATCTGCTGCAATTTTTTGGCTTTGGTGCGGGGATACAGGTGTTTCTGGATGGTGAACTGCTCTACACTGACTTTCCAAACAAAGAAAACCGTGCGGATGCCTTTTTGGAAGATGTGGATTTCAGCAGCATTTCCTATGACGGCCTGTGCATCCCACTTCCTATAGACTGTGCTGGGAAGACGCTGCGGATCGTCACCTACGGCGTAGCCCTCAACGGTTTACGTTACCCTGCTTTCCCATCTCTGGTCAGTCGCTTTTCCGACTCTGTGACCGCTGTTTCCAGCATTGTCTGGCCCATGGCAGCCATCACAGCACAGGTCATACTGGCGCTTTTCCTGCTGCTGGTTTTCCTTTTCAGCGCCCAGACGGGACCGTATCTGTGGAAACTGCTGCCGCTGAGCGGCTATTTTCTGTTGACGGCGGTGCCTGTGGCGTGCGGCTCATTCTTCGCACTTTCTGCCGGATTGGATACAACGGGCAGCCTGACGGCCTGGCTCTGTCTCATTTATATTGACTTGCTGTTCTGCTTTCTGGCCATTTCCCTGCATGGTTGGAAGCGCCGGATATTGTTGATCGGAGCGGCGGCGCACATTTTGTGCTCGGCCCTGCGGTGCTTTACGTCGGTCACACTGTTTTACGGCAGGCTGATGGACTGGCTTGGCTTTGGCCTGTTCCTGCTGGCGGTTCTTTTGATGCTGCTCTCTCATGAACGGATGCTCCGTCGGACAAGCCTCTGCCTCTGCTGCGTCGCAGGCGCGCTGTTTGCCGCATGGTGCGTCAGCCGGTTCGTGGGTGTGGAATATCTCTATCCACTGAGCAATCCCATCACCTCCCTGCTCTACGGCAATCCGAAAGCGCTGTATACCCTACTGTGCGCTGTGACCGGTCTGCTCTGTGCAGTGCAGGTGGTGGCGGAGTTCATCCGCACCGCCTTCTCCCGCCAGCGGCAGATGATAGTCCTGCAAAGCCGCAGCCAACAGGCACAGGAGCAATACAAGCAAGCCCAAGAATCCCTTCGGAATGTATCGGCCTTCCGCCACGAGTGGAAAAACCACATCTCCGTGCTGTCGCTCTTGCAGCGCAAGGGGGATACCGAAGGTTTGACGGAATATCTTGCGCAGTTGGATGACCAGTTGGAGCAGCTTTCACCCCTCCATTATACGGCGAACTTCATTGTCAACACCGTTTTGCAGCGCTATGTAGCCAAGGCGAAAGAGATTGGCGCTGCCTTCCATGCAACGGCTCCGTTACCTGCCGAGCTGTCTATTGATGAGGATGACTTGTGCAGCTTTCTCTTCAACCTGCTGGACAATGCCGCGGAGGGCGCAGCCGGAACACCATCGGGCAAGCCGCGGGAAATTCGTTGTTCCTTGCAAATTCGCCAAGGCTACCTTGCCATCCGCTGCGAGAACACATTCAGCGGTGTGGTTGCCCTCGACGAGGAGAACAATTTGCTGACCACAAAGACTGCATCTGCCGACCACGGCTACGGACTAATTCAAATGCGCAGGATTGCTGCCAAATACGGCAGCACCCTTTCCGTCAGCTACAATGCGGAGCGTTTCACAGTCATGACCGCCCTCAAGCTGCCTTAAAACAAAAAAACGGACGCATGGGGAGACTTCCCATACGTCCGTTTTTTCATCGCTCATTCAGATATCGCACAAACTGTTCCCTGAATCGTTCGGCATACTTCCGCCCGATGGGCAGTTTCAAATGTTCAAGGGAAACAGTGCGGCTGCTGACTTCCCGCACACACGCCAGATTCACAAGAAAGCTGTTGTGGCAGCGGCAGAACTGCTCTGCCGGTAGATTTCCCTCGATTTCGGTCAGGCTCAGAGGGTAAAACTGCTCCCCGCTTTCCATATGAAACAGGCTCCCGTGGTCGCGGCTCTCCACATAGCGAATGTCTTCCAGCGGCAGCACCGCCATGCGCCCGCCCACCTTAATGGAAAAGGTTTTCGGTCGGTGATGGAGCCGCAGGTCGGTTTCAATGGCTCGTTTCAGTTCCGCTTTCGATACCGGCTTGAACAGATACTGAATCGGTCGGACCTCGTAGCCGTCTTTCAGATACTCCGAACTACCTGTGAGGAACAGAATACTGGTACGGTCATCTGTCATGCGCAGCTTTTTCGCAAGCTCCATGCCGCTCTCGCCGTCCATGAGAATGTCCAGGCAAAGCAGGTCAAACCGGTCGCCGGTCAGCAGCTGCGTTTCCAGTTCCTCTGCCGAGGAAAATGCAGCGATATGATGTTCGATTTCCAGGTCGGTGAGGACTTCGCCGCACAGTGCCGCCGCTTCCTCCCTCGTATCCTTTTGATCTTCGCAGACCGCCACTGTATACATCGCTCATCACCTCCCGGAGATCAGATAGATTTTAGCACAGATTTTATTTTTTTACAACAAAGCCGTTTGTTCGGACATTTCAAGCATCGACGGATCAGCGCGCAAGCGACATGGAGTAACGGCGACTGATTCAGTTAAGGAAATGATTGTCCTGGTCATGTTATGCCGCTAAGAAAACTATCTGGATGTGTAATGACTGAACACCGCTTTGTGTTGCTCAAAGTACCATATTTTCTTTTTCCATCGGCTCATTATGCCGTTGGAAAATTTTTTTGAAAATTTTTGCCGAAACTTTGCCAAAACCGCACCTTCCATTCGGGATAGAAGCGAAAGGGGAAGAAAGCCGACCTCTCGGTGCATGAGAGGAGGTGAACGACTCTTGGAGCTGACACCATCCCAAAAGAAAACCGTTAGACATCAGTTCGACAGCTTTTGCAGGAAGGTTCTGCGTGAAGAAGCCCGCGATTATGAGCGTCATATCGCGTGGCGTTCCGACCATGAGGTATCCCTTTCGGAGCTGTCAGAGGAGCAGGAGCGCCAAATGTATGTGCTGGACGAGTATCCGTCCGAGCAGACGCATTTTCATGTGCAGGGCTATGATGTGGCAATCGAAAACGAAGATCTTGCCAATGCCCTGACGGTGCTGCCGGATGATAAGCGTGACATTGTTCTGCTTGCGTATTTCCTTGATATGACCGATCAGGAAATCGCGGACAAGCTGGACATGGTACGCCGTACCGTGCAATACAAGCGCGCTCAGTCCCTCAAGGAATTGAAAAAAGAAATGGAGGTTACGGAAGATGGCCCGCAATCTGAGTAATGCCGCTGCATCTCTGCTGCCTTACTCGACCATCGAAGCGGCAGCGTCCGGCAATGTGGACGCGATCAATGCTGTGCTGAAGCACTATGAGCGTTATATTGCGGCTCTGGCAACCAGAACCCTGTATGACGAAAACGGTGTTCCGCACCTTTGCCTCGATGAAGAAAAGGTATGCAGGATGCGGACCAAGCTGATTACCAAGATTCTTGACTTCAAGGTAAACAAAACAGCCTAAAAACCCATAGCAGCCCGTGCAGAAGCGTGTACCCCTTTCCATGCTTTCTGCAACGGGCTATTTGTGCATCCGCGAGGAAAGGTTCTTATCGCCTGATAGGAGCCTTTCCCGGCTGATCCACAGCCAAATATCACACGCGCCTGAAAGCGCGGATATGCTGTACCTTGAAAATTTCATAGGCAACCGGATAACGAACCTGGACGGAGCAAAGCCCAGCAAATGGCGCGCCATGATCCGCACGGAAAGGAGAATTTGGGCGAGCGATTCAGCCAGTTTGCATCTGTGTGTGGCATCACAGATGGCCATGACCTCCGTTCAGCTAACGATACTCCCGCGTTGAACGCCCTCAAAGCA
>ERZ1673696.2715-NODE-2715-length-11934-cov-3.902770_pt1 | contig 11934 bp, 10 predicted proteins | sample MGYA00580226_ERZ1673696 | MGnify/ENA primary metagenome ERZ1673696 (study PRJEB41218, sample SAMN15661743) | gut metagenome | host: Homo sapiens | place: Canada: London | collected 2015-08-20/2019-03-30 | study: EMG produced TPA metagenomics assembly of... | reverse complement strand
CATGACGCGGGAATGGCACCGATTCTGGTCAATATTCACCTGACGGAAGTGTTCCTCGGTATCTTCATCGGGGCGGTAACGTTCACGGGTTCAGTGGTGGCGTTCGGCAAACTGTGTGGCAAGATTTCGTCTAAACCGTTGATGCTGCCAAACCGTCACAAAATGAACCTGGCGGCTCTGGTCGTTTCCTTCCTGCTGCTGATTGTATTTGTTCGCACGGATAGCGTCGGCCTGCAAGTGCTGGCATTGCTGATAATGACCGCCATTGCGCTGGTATTCGGCTGGCATTTAGTCGCCTCCATCGGTGGTGCAGATATGCCAGTGGTGGTGTCGATGCTGAACTCGTACTCCGGCTGGGCGGCTGCGGCTGCGGGCTTTATGCTCAGCAACGACCTGCTGATTGTGACCGGTGCGCTGGTCGGTTCTTCGGGCGCTATCCTTTCTTACATTATGTGTAAGGCGATGAACCGTTCCTTTATCAGCGTTATTGCGGGTGGTTTCGGCACCGACGGCTCTTCTACTGGCGATGATCAGGAAGTGGGCGAGCACCGCGAAATCACCGCAGAAGAGACAGCGGAACTGCTGAAAAACTCCCATTCAGTGATCATTACTCCGGGGTACGGCATGGCAGTCGCGCAGGCGCAATATCCTGTCGCTGAAATTACCGAGAAACTGCGCGCTCGTGGTATCAACGTGCGTTTCGGTATCCACCCGGTTGCGGGGCGTTTGCCTGGACATATGAACGTATTGCTGGCTGAAGCAAAAGTACCGTATGACATCGTGCTGGAAATGGACGAGATCAACGATGACTTTGCTGATACCGATACCGTACTGGTGATTGGTGCTAACGATACGGTTAACCCGGCGGCGCAGGATGATCCGAAGAGTCCTATTGCTGGTATGCCTGTGCTGGAAGTGTGGAAAGCGCAGAACGTGATTGTCTTTAAACGTTCGATGAACACTGGCTATGCTGGTGTGCAAAACCCGCTGTTCTTCAAGGAAAACACCCACATGCTGTTTGGTGACGCCAAAGCCAGCGTGGATGCAATCCTGAAAGCTCTGTAACCCTGACGGCCTCTGCGGAGGCCGTCACTCTTTATGGAGATCGCTTAACAGAACGGCGATGCTTTGACCTCCCGCTGTTTGTTCAAGCGCAATTTTGACAATAATTGTTAACGGCACGGAAAGCAGCATACCCACCGGTCCTAACAACCATCCCCAAAAAATCAACGACAAAAATACCACCAATGTGGAAAGCCCCAGCCCACGTCCCATGATGCGCGGCTCCAGAATATTGCCGAAGACCAGATTAATCAGCAGATATCCCGCCAGCACCAGCAACGCTTCGTAGAAGCCATTAAACACCAGTACCTGAGCGATAGGGGGGATTGCCGCGAGAACTGAACCAATATTAGGGATGTAATTAAGCGCAAAGGCCAGCAATCCCCAGACAAAAGCGAAGCGAACATCGAGTGCGGCGAGCATCGCCCAGGCGACCAGGCCGGTGATGATGCTGATGGCTGTTTTCAGCACCAGATAATGAGAAACACTGTCAATTGCACGTTGAATCGCCGCCATCCCTTCAACCGGACGCGCCATCATTTGCTGAAATTTTCCGGGCAATTGTGGCACTTCGAGCAGCATAAACAGCACCGTCAGCAGCAATAAAAATATTGATGACATGGCATTAGATAACTGCGTCAATAAGTTGGTGAGCAACGTCATCGCCGCGTTCGGATCAATGTAATGCGCCAGCTGGTCAACTGAGACGTCAATCCCTACGCGTTGCAACAACGGCTCAAGAGCTTGCAGCGGCGTCATAATAGAGTTGCGATATTGCGGTAACGTCCGCGTCAACTCGTTGAGCGCGGAACCCAGATAAGCTAATAGCAACACCATCGCCATCACGATGATGGTCATCAAAATCGACACCGCCAGTACACGCGGCACTCGCCAGCGGACCATGTGTTGCACCAGCGGGTTAAGAATAACAGCAATAAATAATGCGAGAATAAACGGCACGATGATCTCGGCGGCAAAACGGATACCGCAGAGAATAATGACCAGCATTCCCAACATAATGACGATTTTTAGGCCATTGAGCGTGATGATCGGCTTTGCCATGCTTGTCCCCGTTTTTTCTTCCTTTGCTAATAATAATGTCTTTTTCGCTCCGTCATCATAACGAAAATCAAACCGCTCAGGTAAAGAAGTGAAAATATTTTGAGTTAATTCTTAAGCTATGATACAAATCAGGCGTGTTCAACTACCGAGGACAATTATCATCCGCGATGACGAGAAGCAACACTGCGGATAATTGTAATATTATGGACAATTTGTTCAGGACGTTATTTTCAACATTTACCCATCTTCGTACCTCATCCACTATCTTGCTCGTAGGTGAGCAGCACTGGCGCAACGCGCTTTAGTCCTTTCTTCTGCCTAAGCTTGCCCTATGCGCGGGGCTTGACCACTTTACTTTGGTTTCGCTGAATTAAGCGAAAATTAAAATAATTCTCTTGCAGGAGAAGGACAATGTATATTTATTGGATTTTATTAGGCCTGGCTATTGCTACAGAAATTACCGGTACGCTGTCAATGAAATGGGCGAGCGTCAGTGAGGGAAATGGCGGCTTTATTTTAATGCTGGTGATGATTTCTCTGTCGTATATATTTCTCTCTTTCGCCGTTAAAAAGATCGCCTTAGGCGTAGCTTATGCGCTGTGGGAAGGTATCGGTATTTTATTTATTACCTTGTTTAGCGTTTTGTTATTCGACGAAAGTTTATCGCTGATGAAAATTGCCGGGTTAACCACCCTGGTCGCCGGGATTGTGTTGATCAAATCAGGTACCCGTAAAGCGCGTAAACCTGAACTGGAGGTGAACCATGGCGCAGTTTGAATGGGTTCACGCCGCCTGGCTGGCATTGGCAATCGTGCTGGAAATCGTTGCTAACGTCTTTTTGAAATTTTCTGACGGCTTTCGTCGCAAAATATTTGGCTTGCTCTCCCTGGCGGCGGTGCTGGCTGCCTTTAGTGCGCTTTCTCAGGCCGTAAAAGGGATCGACTTGTCTGTCGCTTATGCATTGTGGGGCGGGTTTGGTATTGCCGCCACGTTAGCCGCAGGTTGGATCTTGTTTGGTCAACGGTTAAATCGTAAAGGCTGGATTGGCCTGGTCTTGCTGTTGGCTGGAATGATCATGGTGAAACTTGCCTGATGAACACGCTGCCCGCACTGTCGGGCAGCGTTTGAACATTATTTTTGCGACAGTTGATCCAGCTTGTCGCGAAAACCGGTAACAGAAATGGCCCGGTTATCGGCGCGCCAGCGATCTTTCGCGGCAGGAGCCGAACTTTGCACCCCAATTAATTGCCAGCCGTCATCGGTATGCAACATCAGAGGCGAACCGCTGTCACCCGGCAAGGTATCGCACTGATGTGACATCACCGACGTTTGCGCCCAGCCAGTCACTTCACAGTTTTGATGACTGTATAACGTATCGAGATGATCTTCAGGATATCCCGCCTGAGTCACTTTACGACCAGCCGATTTTAATGCGGCAGTAAGCGCGGCTTTATCTCCCTCAAATAACGGCAACGGTGTAATGCCAGAAGGGGGATTACGCAGCACAATCAAGCCGAAGTCCCATGGTGCAGCTGCGGGAGGAACAATCCAACCATCCCCATCTGCTTTTAACCGCTTTCCCAGTGTCGGATCAACGCGGCCTTCTATGTCGTGGATGTCATAGCGCCAAAGACCTTTATTTGACACAAAACGCAGCGCTACCGCCTTATCCGCTTTACCCTTAGGCGGCGTCAATAAACAGTGTCCTGCCGTTAATGCCAGATTGGGTGCAATCAGCGTCGCCGTACATAAATTGCCGCTGGCCGTTTCCAGTTGCCCAACCGCATCCCACGGTGATTGGGTCGTGTCATTCACTGGCACACGATCATCATGACCAAAAAACAGGGTGCTGACCTCATCGTTTGCCGATTTGGCAACGTCTGGTTTATCTGCAAACACAAAAGCAGACGTCAAACTAATTGCACCCAACACTACAGCAATGGTTGTACGCATATCACACTCTGGTGGGTAATTATGATTATTAAAAGCAAACCCTCATAAATACTATAGACGGGACGGGATGAAAGTGGGAGTAAAATCAGATAACTACAGTCAGGAAAGATAAAAACGGGCGGCAATCAGTGCGCATAAAATAAGGATGATAAGAATGAACTCAAAGCGATAACGGCCCACCATACTACCCTCCGCTAAAGGCGGTGCTAAACGTTACCCGCTTAGCACCGTAATTTTCAGGCGCGAGGGGGCGCGCCAGCATTACTGTTGAAAACTTACGCTGCGGGTTGTGCAGCAGGTTTTGCCGGTTGCTGATGGCTGTGTTTCCCGGCGTGTTTCTTCGCTGCCTGCGCTTTTTGTTCAGGGGCTTTCTGTTCAGCTTTCGTATTTTTATGATGCTTTTTAGCCGCCTGCGCTTTCTGGGCAGGTGCTGCTTTATGCTGTTTTTTATGATGTGTAGTTTTCGCCGGCGCTGCTTTGGTGGTCGTCGCAGTCGGAGCAGGTGTGGTCGCAGTCTCTGCAGCAAAGGCGGCAGAAGACAGACCCATAGCAGCGGCAACAACCAGACCTAATACTTTTTTCATTGTCATACCCTCAATTTGTTTTTTCATTTAACCCCACTGCGGGGCCGTTGAAATAACTATATCCCTGGGAATGGCAGACTTCCGTGAGTGGTTGGTTTCAGCGTGTAACGATATGTACAAACGCTGAATAAATTACAGCATTGATAATAACGTATTGTGACTTAAGGGAAATTTAGCTACCAATAATAGTAGTCTTGATCGGGTTAACTATTTTACTACTTACAAAGCGGTAGAATAACTGCGCATCAGTAATAAATGACACACAGCAAAATGAATCCGTTTATTTGGGTACTTATAATCCTGATGACGCTAGACGCGCTGCGGGAATTGGCTGGCGCTTCGTCTATTTTAGGATGGCTATTAACGTTGGTTTGAGCAAGCAATAAGTCCGGACGTGTAGTTACCGCAGTCCGGGCTTATTTTTCAGGCGTGCAGACGACGATGCAAACGCGTCCCGACCAGCAGAGCAATGACCAGCATCAGAGCAATAAATGCGCCGACGCCGCTCCAGCCATAGTTATGCCAGAAAACACCACCCAGCGTCCCGGCAATACTCGACCCCAGATAGTAACTGAACAGATACAGCGAGGAGGCCTGGCCTTTAGCGCGTTTTGCGCGGGGGCCAATCCAGCTGCTGGCAACTGAGTGGGCTGCGAAGAATCCTGCTGAGAAGAGTAACATTCCGGCAAAGATCAGCCACAGCGAGCTGAATAAGGTCATCAGTAAACCAAACAGCATAACCCCCGTCGAAAACAACATCACCGGACCGCGCCCGTAGCGGGTGGTCATGGTTCCGGCTTTAGGTGAGCTCCATGTACCGGTCAAATAAGCCAGCGATAATAAGCCAACCACGGCCTGACTGACATGCCAGGGGGAAAGCATCAACCGATAGCCGATGTAATTAAACAGCGTGACGAACGACCCCATCAGCAAAAAGCCTTCTGCGAACAATAACGGTAATCCCCGGTCACGCCAGTGCAGACGAAAGTTGATAAATAACGTCTTAGGGCGCAGCGAAGTCGGGCGAAAATGGCGTGATTCCGGAAGGATTTTCCAGAACATCAACGCCGAGGCCAGCGCGAAACAACCGATTGCCGCCAGAGCAATTCGCCAGTTGAAAAAGTCCGTGAAGACACCACTAATTAAGCGTCCGCTCATGCCGCCAATTGAGTTGCCGCTGATATACAACCCCATCGAAAAGGCCACGAAACTGGGGTGGATTTCCTCGCTAAGATAAGTCATGCCAACAGCTGCCACGCCACTTAACGAAAGCCCAATCAAGGCGCGCATAATCAAAATGCCGTGCCAGCTGGTCATCATTGTCGAAAGTAACGTACAAATGGAGGCCAACAGTAGCGCCGTGGCCATCACTGGTTTGCGACCAATGGCATCGGATAGGGGGCCAGTAAACAGCAAACCAATAGCCAACATCGCCGTGGAAATGGACAGTGAAATACTACTGTTCGCGGGCGTTAAGCCAAACTCCTGCGAAAGCACCGGAAGGATAGGCTGCACACAATAGAGAAGTGCAAATGTTGCCAGTCCGGCAGAGAACAGCGCCAGGGTGACGCGCATAAATTGCGGCGTACCGCGTTTAATAAATTGATTTGGCTGAGAAATGCTTTGCTTGTCAGTGTCGCTTGCCGGAGCGCCATCAACAGTTGTAGTACGGCTCACTTGAAATCCTTGCTAAATATGCCTGTGGATCAGGCTTATACATAGGTTAGGAAAATCGAATTGTTCTGTCTAATATATTAATAATCTCAAATAAGATGTTTTAAATATGAATATTGAACTTCGTCATCTGCGTTACTTTGTTGCTGTTGCGGAAGAGCTGCATTTCGGGCGCGCCGCTGCCCGCCTGAATATTTCGCAACCACCGCTAAGTCAGCAGATTCAGGCACTGGAGCAACAAATTGGTGCCCGACTGCTGGCACGAACTAATCGCAGTGTATTGCTGACGGCAGCAGGAAAACAGTTTCTTGCAGATAGTCGGCAAATCCTGTCTATGGTAGATGACGCTGCCGCTCGCGCTGAAAGACTGCATCAGGGGGAAGCGGGGGAGTTGCGCATTGGTTTTACTTCGTCCGCTCCTTTTATTCGGGCGGTGTCCGATACGTTATCGCTGTTTCGCCGTGATTATCCCGATGTCCATTTACAAACCCGCGAAATGAACACTCGTGAGCAAATCGCTCCGCTCATTGAAGGAACGCTGGATATGGGATTGCTGCGTAACACAGCGTTACCGGAGACGCTTGAACACGCAGTCATCGTCCATGAACCGCTTATGGCGATGATCCCGCACGATCATCCCCTGGCAAATAACCCGAATGTAACGCTGGCTGAACTGGCGAAAGAACCCTTCGTCTTTTTTGATCCGCACGTCGGGACAGGGCTGTATGACGATATTCTCGGGCTGATGCGACGTTACCATTTGACGCCCGTCATCACTCAGGAGGTGGGCGAGGCAATGACCATCATCGGTCTGGTTTCCGCCGGTCTGGGTGTTTCAATTTTGCCTGCGTCATTTAAACGTGTTCAGCTCAACGAAATGCGCTGGGTGCCGATTGCAGAAGAGGATGCGGTTTCTGAAATGTGGTTGGTCTGGCCGAAACATCATGAACAAAGTCCAGCTGCGCGAAACTTTCGTATTCATCTGCTGAATGCTCTCAGGTGAGGGAAATTTCAGCGAAAAAGCCCGAAAAATGTGCTGTTAATCACATGCCTAAGTAAAAATTTGACGACACGTATTGAAGTGCTTCACCATAGCCTACAGATTATTTCGGAGCGCGAAAATATAGGGAGTATGCGGTGGTTGCTGAAAACCAGCCTGGGCACATTGATCAAATAAAGCAGACCAACGCGGGCGCGGTTTATCGCCTGATTGATCAGCTTGGTCCAGTCTCGCGTATCGATCTTTCCCGTCTGGCGCAGCTGGCTCCTGCCAGTATCACTAAAATTGTCCGTGAGATGCTCGAAGCACACCTGGTGCAAGAGCTGGAAATCAAAGAAGCGGGGAACCGTGGCCGTCCGGCGGTGGGGCTGGTGGTTGAAACTGAAGCCTGGCACTATCTTTCTCTGCGCATTAGTCGCGGGGAGATTTTCCTTGCTCTGCGCGATCTGAGCAGCAAACTGGTGGTGGAAGAGTCGCAGGAACTGGCGTTAAAAGATGACTCGCCATTGCTGGATCGTATCATTTCCCATATCGATCAGTTTTTTATTCGCCACCAGAAAAAACTTGAGCGTCTAACTTCGATTGCCATAACCTTGCCGGGAATTATTGATACGGAAAATGGTATTGTACATCGCATGCCGTTCTACGAGGATGTAAAAGAGATGCCGCTCGGCGAGGCGCTGGAGCAGCATACCGGCGTACCGGTTTATATTCAGCATGATATCAGCGCATGGACGATGGCAGAGGCCTTGTTTGGTGCCTCACGCGGGGCGCGCGATGTGATTCAGGTGGTTATCGATCACAACGTGGGGGCGGGCGTCATTACCGATGGTCATCTGCTACACGCAGGCAGCAGTAGTCTCGTGGAAATAGGCCACACACAGGTCGACCCGTATGGGAAACGCTGTTATTGCGGGAATCACGGCTGCCTCGAAACCATCGCCAGTGTGGACAGTATTCTTGAGCTGGCACAGCTGCGTCTTAATCAATCCATGAGCTCGATGTTACATGGACAACCGTTAACCGTGGACTCATTGTGTCAGGCGGCATTGCGCGGCGATCTGCTGGCAAAAGACATCATTACCGGGGTGGGCGCGCATGTAGGGCGCATTCTTGCCATCATGGTGAATTTATTTAACCCACAAAAAATACTGATTGGCTCACCGTTAAGTAAAGCGGCAGATATCCTCTTCCCGGTCATCTCAGACAGCATCCGTCAGCAGGCCCTTCCTGCGTATAGTCAGCACATCAGCGTTGAGAGTACTCAGTTTTCTAACCAGGGCACGATGGCAGGGGCTGCACTGGTAAAAGACGCGATGTATAACGGTTCTTTGTTGATTCGTCTGTTGCAGGGTTAACATTTTTTAACTGTTCTACCAAAATTTGCGCTATCTCAATTTGGGCCAGGAAAGCATAACTTAGACTTTCAAGGTTAATTATTTTCCTGGTTTATATTTGTGAAGCATAACGGTGGAGTTAGTGATGCTGAAGCGTTTCTTTATTACCGGTACAGACACTTCTGTAGGGAAAACGGTGGTTTCCCGCGCATTGCTACAAGCGTTAGCCTCCCAGGGAAAAACGGTTGCGGGATATAAACCCGTAGCGAAGGGGAGCAAAGAGACACCCGAAGGGCTGCGTAATAAAGATGCCCTGGTGTTGCAGAGTGTTTCAACCATCGAACTGCCTTATGAAGCAGTTAATCCTATCGCGTTAAGCGAAGAAGAAAGTAGTGTGGCGCACAGTTGCCCAATCAATTACACCCTCATTTCAAACGGCCTGGCAAACCTGACCGAAAAAGTCGATCATGTCGTGGTAGAAGGGACTGGCGGCTGGCGCAGTCTGATGAATGATTTGCGTCCACTCTCTGAATGGGTAGTGCAGGAACAACTGCCGGTGTTGATGGTTGTCGGTATTCAGGAAGGTTGCATTAACCATGCACTGCTAACAGCTCAGGCGATCGCCAACGACGGGCTGCCGCTCATTGGCTGGGTGGCTAACCGAATCAACCCAGGACTGGCGCATTATGCGGAAATCATTGATGTGCTGGGTAAAAAACTTCCGGCACCGCTCATTGGTGAACTGCCTTATCTGCCGCGCGCCGAACAGCGTGAACTGGGGCAATACATCCGCTTAGCTATGCTGCGCAGTGTGCTGGCGGTAGATAGAGTCACGGTGTAACGTCCGCGAAATTACCGACGCAATTACGCAGGCAATCAATAAACCGGGGAGTAGCTGATACTCCCCGGTCATTTCACATATCATCAACGTCGACATAATCGGCGCGTGCGTGGTCGCCGCCAACAGTGTCGCCATCCCGGTCAATCCGAGTAAAAGTGTAATTTCTTCGCCATCAGGGAACCATAATCCCAGGCTACGACCATACAACATGCCAATGGCAAGACCGATAAATAGCGTCGGTGTAAAGACCCCACCGGGTGCGCCGGAACCGCTACTCGCCAGCACGGCACACAGTTTACAAAGGAAGATCCCGGCAATGATCATTAACAGTGGCGGGGCGGTTAAAAAGGATTGTACGGTGCTATAGCCGTTGCCCCACACTGCAGGTGTGAACAGGGAAAGCAGACCCACGATCAACCCGCCTAGTGCCAGTTGCCAGGGCGGCGCAAGTTTGAGACCCACAAATCCACGATGACAGGCGTTCATTAACGTTAACAACAGTGGTCCGCACAGACCTGCCAGCACACCTGTACTGATAATCAGCGCATAGTCACGAGCCTGAACCGTCACTGAGAGTTGTACGTTGTAGAGTAACGCGTCGCTATGATTAATCAGATTGCTAACCAGCAATGCCACGACGGCGGAAATAATCACCGGGCCGAGAGAGGCCAACATCATAGTGCCAAACAGCACTTCGGCTATAAATAAACTGCCAGCAAGCGGGGCACGATAGGCCGCAGCCATTCCCGCCGCGGCCCCACAGGCGATCCATAATTTCCACTCCTGGCGTGGCGTAAAACGTTGGGCAAAACAGGAGGCGGCAAGGGCAGCTAAAAGAATCATCGCACCTTCGCGACCAATTGCACTGCCGCTGGTTACTACCAGCAGCGAGGCAAGCGATTTAACCAGGCTTGCTGCGTAATCGAACTGTCCATCGGTTTGCAACGCTTCCATGTAATCGGTCGGCGCATGAGGGCGTTGTTGGGTAAATTTCTGCCAGCCCATCAGCAACAAACCCGCCGCCAGTCCGCCGAGCGCCGGAGTTAGCAGCCGTCGCCAGGGGGAAAGGTTTGTCGCTGCATTGACCAGACTGCCGGAGTCATTATTGAGGAACAACCACTCCAGTAGCAGCATCGCATGATGAAACCCGGCAACGGCAAAGGCCGCGAGAATACCGACGACTGTTGCGATAAGCAGACGGCGGAACATAGTGCGCAGATCCGGATAGATGTGTAGATGATGCATGAGCAGAAATGGGCAATGAAACACGGGCGACTATTTTGCGACAAAAGAGGCCAGCCGCAAAAGCAGTGCGTGCTTTAAGAGATAAAAAAACGTGACACTGTAACCTATTATTGCCGGATTGCGCGTAATCGTCACCATCCGGCAATATTACGGTGATCCTATCGAAACAGCGGTTTAACCGCGACAGGAATCAACAGTTGTGATTGCCATTGCGCCAGCGTTAAGCGAGCCAGTTCACCCAGTGCACGGTAGAAAGGGTGTTCTGCTTTTTCGATAAAAACATCAAGAAAACGTGTTGACCACGGAAAAAGGTGCCATGCCAGTAATTCTTCGCATTCTGTCTGGCGACCATTCTCCGCCAACCACGCAGCCATCAACAGCAGTGAACCAAAATGATCTTCCGGTTCGTTTTGCTTCATTTCAAACTGAATGCCTTTCTCGCGCATCCACTGACGAAGTGCCAATGTTGAATCGCCAAACAGCACAGATTCGCGATCCAGCCAGACCGACCCCCACGGCGGAGACGGCAGTGCCCACGGGCCGACAAACAAACGCTGCCAGGCCTGGGCGTGAGTCTCTTCACACTGTGTCTGAAAAGCCGTCACCAGCGGCGCTAATGACGCTTCTGGTAGAGGCCACTGAGTTTCCCAGCCGTCACTGGTGAGTACCGCAACCAGAGGTGCGGCTTCCGCACTCTCTGGAGCGTAATAAAACAGCGCGCCCAACACGCGCGCCGCGACAGAAAAATTATCTTGCTGTGAAAAATGGGTCATTCCTAACATCCTGAAATGTGCGGGTTGCCCCGCACCAATTTGTTAACCTGCAATAGCCATTCCTACCGTCATGTGCAGGCCATAAAAGAGCACACGCCCGATCATCTCACCGCCAAGAATGAGGATTAACCCCAGAATAAGTCCGGCAACGTGAGGTTCACGGCGACGAATGAGCGGACAAACCCAGCATCCTAGACCTGCGCATAACAATACCACACGCCAGACCTGTAAGGAGGCGTAATCTGGTACCAGTGCGCTGGCTTGTTGTACGGATGAGTGAATACACGCCAGAGACAAACCTTGCAGCACAATCACCCCGGCACAAGCGATCAGCGCCAGAACGCTAATGATGGCAAATGGTGTGGTATTAAATGTAACGCGAGCTGCCCGCAGAATTGCGGCA
>ERZ1673696.2711-NODE-2711-length-11940-cov-3.779133_pt1 | contig 11940 bp, 10 predicted proteins | sample MGYA00580226_ERZ1673696 | MGnify/ENA primary metagenome ERZ1673696 (study PRJEB41218, sample SAMN15661743) | gut metagenome | host: Homo sapiens | place: Canada: London | collected 2015-08-20/2019-03-30 | study: EMG produced TPA metagenomics assembly of... | reverse complement strand
GTAGTCCCGCCTCTTGCTGTCCCGGACGAACAGGTTCTTCGCGTCCGCCTCGGGATAGGGCAGTTGGATTTGGGCCATCTCCTCCATGTTATACACCGCCGGGTGCTCTGTGATTTCATGCCAGATTTCTTCCTCCCGCAGCATGCGGTAGATGTCTTCTTTTCCCACCATGGGTCTCTCTCCTTTCTCTTCCGGCGCCGCCGGAGACCTGAGGGCAAAAAGGCTGCGGTTTTCTCCCACTGCCATTCTACAAGAAAAAAGCCGGGTCCAAAAGGCCCCGGCTTGGGTGGTTTATGGCGCTTCAGGCAGGTCCAGGCATCTTTTTCCCTTCTCCATCAGCGGGAAAAACACACCCCCCACCACATTGCCCAGGGAGATTATCAAAAGGCGGAGAACCGACTCCCCCGGCTGCGCATAAAGCACCCCGGAGACCGACCAATAATACATATCGGCCACGCTGTGCTCGGTGCCGCAGAGGATAAAAACGGACACGCCCAGAAAGAGGGCTAAGTACTTTCCCACCTGGTGGGGGTTGTTGGCATAGCCGTTGACAGCGATAAAAATGCAGATGTTGCACAAGATGCCCAGCACAAACAGGCCCAGATAGGTGGCCCCCATCTTTCCCTCCACCAGGGCGGCGGCGGTGGCGTCGATGCCGGTCTCTCCCCCCACCATACCGGTCAGATGCTCCAGACCGGCAATCAGCATGGCCCCCAGGAGGTTTCCCACCCAAAAGACCAGCAGATCCAGCAGATAGGCAGGCAGCGGATTGTCAAATAGGTAGCACGCCTTTCCCGTAAACAGGGCATATCCCCGGGTGCAGACGGTAAACAGGCCGATGGTGAACAGCAGCGCCCCCACCACGTTGCCCCCGGGAAAGGCATCCTTCAGCTTCAAAAAGACGGTGCCCCCCAGGCCGATGCAAAAGCCGGCCAGAATGGCGTAGAGGAACAGTCCCCCCACTCGTTTCATGTCCATTTCCTCCCCTTCCGGCCTCCGGGCCGGCGCTCTCTTTCTTACTCCTGGGCTGTGTCGGCGCTGATGTGGTCCAGAATAACCCCCAGCAGTTCCTCTTTTCCCAGTCCCTTTTCCGCGGAAAAGGAGATCACCCGGGTCTGTGCATCCAGCGCCAAGGTCTCTCGGATGCGGGCCAGGTTGGGTTCCCACTCGCTTTTCTTGATCTTATCCTGTTTGTTGGCCACCACCACAAAGGGCTTGCCGGAGTCCTTAAACCACTGGGCCATGACGCAGTCATCGGCGGTGGGCTTGTGGCGCAGATCCACCAACAGAATTCCCAGGGTCAGCAGGCTGGCGTCGGCAAACCACTGCTCAATCAGCCTACCCCACCGGGCCCGTTCCTGCTTGGAAACCTTGGCATAGCCATATCCCGGCAGGTCCACAAAGTACACCTTTCGGTCAATGCGGAAATAGTTGATGTGGGTGGTCTTACCTGGGGCGGACCCCACCCGGGCAAAGTTCTTTCGGTTCAGCAGGCGGTTGATGACAGAGGACTTGCCCACGTTGGACCGGCCTGCAAAGGCGATCTGCGGCAGACTGTCCCGGGGACAGTCTGCCAGCCTCGCCGCAGAGAGTACAAACTCCGCGTTTTGTGTGTTGAGCTTCATCAGCGTTCCTCTCACGTTCTCGGAATGGATGCCTGGGAACTGGTCCCGGGACCGCCCAGAGGGGCCTCCCCCGCGTCCTCCGCAGGCTGCGCCAAAGGGGGATGCTCCAGGGCGTTGGCCAGAACCTGGTCCACATGGGAGGCGGGAATGAACTGCAGGGCGCCGCGGACCGTCTGGTCAATCTCCTCCAGGTCGGATTCATTGTCCTTGGGGATGATGACCGTGTGGATGCCGTTGCGCAGCGCCGCCATGGATTTTTCCCGCAGGCCGCCGATGGGCAGAACCCGGCCCCGGAGGGTGACTTCTCCCGTCATGGCCACATCTCCCCGAACCGGAATTCCGGTGAGGGCCGAGACCATGGCCGTGGTGATGGTCACTCCGGCGGAGGGGCCGTCCTTGGGCACTGCGCCCTCGGGGAAGTGGATGTGAATGTCTTTTTCCTTGTAGAAGTTGGGCTCCACCCCCAGCTGGACCGCCCGGCTGCGGATATAGGTGAAGGCCGCCCGGGCTGACTCCTTCATCACATTGCCCAGGTTGCCTGTGAGCTCCACTTTGCCGGAGCCGGGCACCACATTGACCTCCGCCTCCAACAGGGTTCCCCCCACAGAGGTCCAAGCCAGCCCGTTGACCAGCCCCACCTGGTTCTCCAGGCCGTTCTTCTCCGGATGGAACTTTCGGGGCCCCAGGAACTCCTCCAGGGTGTCCCCTGTGACATGGGCCTGCTTGTACCGCTGGGAGACAATGCCCATGGCCACCTTCCGGCACAGGGCCCCCAGCTCTCGCTCCAATACTCGGACGCCAGACTCCCGGGTGTAGGAGACAATGACCTCCCGGATGGCGTCGTCGGTGATCTTCAACTGATTCTTCTTTAGGCCGTGGCGCTTGAGCTGCTTGGGCAGCAGATGCTGCTTGGCGATCTGGAGCTTTTCCTCGTCGGTGTAGCTGGGCAGCTCAATGACCTCCATCCGGTCCAGCAAAGGCTTGGGAATGGTAGAGGTGGTGTTGGCCGTGGTGATAAACAGCACCTCGGACAGATCAAAGGGGAGCTCCACAAAGTGATCCCGGAAGGTACTGTTCTGCTCCCCGTCCAGCACTTCCAGCAGAGCCGCAGCGGGGTCGCCCCGCATGTCGCTGCCCAGCTTGTCGATTTCGTCCAGCAAAAGCAGAGGATTTCTGGTGCCCGCCTGGCGGACGGCATTGATGATCCGTCCGGGCATCGCCCCCACATAGGTTTTCCGGTGGCCCCGGATATCCGCCTCATCATGGACGCCGCCCAAGGAAATTCGAGCCATTTTCCGGTTCAGTGCCCGGGCCATGGACATTCCAATGGAGGTCTTTCCCACTCCCGGAGGGCCCACCAGGCAGAGGATCTGCCCCTTCAAATCCGGGGCCAGCTGCTTGACCGCCAGAAACTCCAGAATCCGCTCCTTCACCTTTTCCAGGCCGAAGTGGTCCGCGTCCAGAATCTTCCGGGCCGCCTGGACGTTGACCCGCTCCTTGGAGGTCTTGGTCCAGGGCAGCTCCAGGCACACATCCAGGTAGTTCCGCAGCACTGAGGCCTCCGCGGAGCCGAAGGGCTGCTTCTCCAGGTGCATTACCTCTTTGAGCAGCTTGGTCTCCACCTCCTCCGGCAGCTTGGCATCGGCAATCTGCCGGCGGTAGGCGGCCAGCTCATTGTCGCCGTCCTCCCCCAGCTCCTCCTGGATCACCCGCACCTGCTCCCGCAGAAAGGCGTCCTTTTGGTTCTGGGTCATGTTCTCCTGGACCCGGCGCTGGATGCTCTGCTCCATCTCCAGGATCTCCACCTCCCGGCGGAGGAGGCGGTTCATCTTATTCAGCCGCTGGACCGGCCGGAGCTCCTCCAGGATGGACTGCTTGTCCAGCACCCGCATGGAGACATTTTGGGCAAGGAAGTCGGCAATATAGCCGGCGTCCTCGCTGGACATGATATTCATCAGCATCTCCGCCGAGGCGTTCTTGGGGGAGAGTTCGCTGTATCGGTCAAAGAGCTCATAGGCCTGGCGAATGGCCGCCTCCGCCCGGAGGGAATTGGTCTTTCCCTCATAGTGCTCACTGGTCTCCACCGGCTCTACCTGGGCCACCAGGTAGGGATCGGTCTGGGTCAGCTCGTGGAGGCGGGCCCGGGTCTGACCCTCCACCATCACCCGGATGGTCTTCCCCGGCAGGCGGAGAATCTGACGGACCACCGAAACCGTCCCCATGGCAAAGAGATGGTTTCGGTCCGGCTCCTCCACCCGAATGTCCTTCTGGGCCACCAGGAAAATGGGCTGGTTGGAGGACATGGACTCCTCAATGGCCTTCACGGAGGCCTCCCGGCCCACATCAAAGTGGACCATCATTTTCGGATATACCGTCAGACCCCGCAGGGCCAGGGCGGGCATGGTTTGCATTGGCACGGTTTCAGTCTTTTCTTCCTCTGGCAAACCGATTCACTTCCTTTCAACGAAAACTGGAACTTGGATTCCAGCGCAGCCGCGCTGGAGTAGACGGAAAGGGCGGAGAAGTTTCCCCCTCCGCCCTGTCAGTTGCATGGAATTGGATTGTCTCGCCCTCAGGCTGTACCGTCCTGGCGGGCCAGGCCGCCGCTTTGGGCCCGGAGGGCCGCAGCGCCCAAGTGGGGGCGAGGCGGCCGGTTGGGGTCGCGGATCAGCTGGGGTTCCGCCCCGTCCCGGACGCTTTCGGGGGTGATATCCACCTCCACAATGGAGTTGTCCGAAGGGATGTCGTACATGATCTGGGACATCACCTCTTCCAGCACCGCCCGCAGGCCTCTGGCACCGATCCCCCGTTCCATGGACTTATCGGCCACGGCCTCCAGGGCCCCGGGGGTGAAGACCAGCTTCACCATATCATATTCCAGCAGCTTTTGGTACTGCTTGACCAGGGCGTTCTTGGGCTCGGTGAGGATCTTCACCAAATCCTCCCGGCTCAGCGGGGACAGGGAGGTGATCACCGGCAGACGTCCCACCAGCTCCGGGATAATGCCGAACTTCAGCAGGTCATGGGGCTGAATCTGGCTTAAAATATTGCGCTTTTCCAGCTCCGCCTTGCTCATGATCTCGGCGCCAAAGCCGATGCCTTTCTGATTGACCCGCTTTTCAATGATCTTCTCCACTCCGTCAAAGGCGCCGCCGCAGATGAAGAGGATATTCTTGGTGTCCACCTGGATAAACTCCTGATGGGGGTGCTTCCGGCCGCCCTGGGGGGGGACATTGGCCACCGTGCCCTCCAGGATTTTCAGCAGGGCCTGCTGCACGCCCTCGCCGGAGACATCCCGGGTGATGGAGGTATTTTCACTCTTTCGGGCGATTTTATCCATCTCGTCGATGTAAATAATCCCCCGCTCCGCCTGCTCGATGTCATAGTCGGCAGCCTGCACCAGGCGCAGCAGGATGTTCTCCACGTCATCTCCCACATAGCCGGCCTCGGTCAGAGTTGTGGCGTCCGCGATGGCAAAGGGAACCTTCAAAATCTTGGCCAGGGTCTGGGCCAACAGCGTCTTTCCGCTGCCGGTAGGGCCCAACAGGAGGATATTGCTCTTCTGCAGCTCCACATCGTCCCCGCCGCCAAAGTAAATGCGCTTATAATGATTGTAAACCGCCACGGACAGGGCCACTTTGGCGGTCTCCTGCCCGATGACATATTCATCCAGATAGGCCTTGATCTCCTTGGGGCTGGGAATGATCTCCGGCATATCCGGGCTCACAAGCTGTTCCTCCGGGGCCGCCATATTATCTAAAATGTCCATGCACAGCTGGACACACTCGTTGCAGATGTACGCACCGGGGCCGGCGATGATCTTTGTCACCTGATCCTGATGCTTGCCGCAAAAGGAGCAGCGGATGGCTCGTTTTTCGTCGTTTTTGGCCAAAACCATTTCACCTCTTTCTAACGCAGGAAAAAGGGGGACGCCAGCCCCCCTTTTTTCCTTGTCCTATCAGCGCTTATCGATCACTTTATCAATGAGGCCATACTCCATGGCTTCCTGGGCGGACATGAAATTATCCCGCTCACAGTCGGCTGTGACCACATCCAGGGGCTTTCCGGTGTTTTCCGAGAGGATATGGTTCATCCGCTTCTTGATCACTTCCAGGCGCTTCAGGTGAATCGCCATGTCCGTAATCTGTCCCTGGGTTCCGGCGGAGGGCTGGTGAATCATGATCTCCGCGTTGGGCAGCGCCATCCGCTTGCCCTTGGTCCCTGCGGCCAGAAGGAAGGCACCCATGCTGGCAGCCATGCCAATGCAGATGGTGGAGACATCGCACTTGATGTACTGCATGGTGTCATAAATGGCCATTCCCGCCGTGACAGAACCGCCTGGGCTGTTGATATAGAACTGGATATCCTGATCCGGGTTCTGAGACTCCAGATACAGCAGCTGGGCCACCACAAGGCTGGCTGTGGTATCGTTGACCTCCTCGGACAGGAAGATGATCCGGTCGTTGAGTAAGCGGGAGAAGATGTCATAGGACCGTTCTCCCCGGTTGGTTTGTTCGACTACATAGGGCACTAAACTCATAGCTTGATCTCCTTTTCCATTCAGAGCACAGTATGCCCGCCCCACGGAAAATTATTCCTCACCCTTGGGCTCTTCTGCCTTTTTCTTGCGGGTGGTGGTCTTCTTGGGAGCTTCCTCCCCTTCTGCGGTGGTCTTCTTTGCTCTGGGCTTTTTGGCGGCGGGCTTCTTCTCCTCACCGTCCTCTGCGGTCTCTTCGGTTTTCGCCTTGGCCTTGGTGGTGCGCTTCTTGGGCTTGGCCTCGGTTTCTTCCGCCGCCTTCTCCTCATCCTTGGTCACTTCGGTGAGCTTGATCTCCCCATCTTCGGCATCCGCCGCGATCAGGTTGGGCTTGGCAGCCACAGCCACAGCGGCCATGGCGCGGTCCCGGGCCAGGTCCACCTTCAGGGCTTCCCGATCCAGGCCCTCGGTCACCCGCTCATAGGGAACGTTCAGGTTGGCGGCGGCCTTTTTGACCTCCTCCTCCACGTCCTCGTCGCTGACCACGATCTCCTCAGCAGCCACCACGGCGTCCAGCGCCAGCTGCTGCTTGATCTGGGTCACAGCGGCCTCTTTCAGGTCCTCCCGGAGCTTGTCGGTGCTCATCTGCATGTACTGCAGGTACAGCTCCAGGCTGATGCCCTGCTGCTCCAGGCGGGAGGCATAGCTGTCCATCAGGCGGTCGATCTGGGTCTCCACCATGGCCTCGGGCAGCTCAATGTCCACCTGCTCGCACAGCTGGGCCAGCAGGGCCTGGCGGAACTTCGCCTCACTCTGGGCCATGTTCCGGTCCACGATCTTCTGCTTCAGGTCCTCTTTGAACTCAGCCAGGGTCTCAAACTCGGAGACATCCTTGGCAAACTCATCGTCGATGGCGGGGACCTTCTTCTCCTTCACCTCGACGCACTTTACTTTGAACTGGACCGGCTGGCCGGCCAGGTCCTTGGCATGATAGTCCTCGGGGAAGGTCAGATCAATGGTCTTCTCCTCCCCGGCCTTCATGCCGACCACCTGCTCCTCGAAGCCGGGAATGAAGGTGTGGGAGCCCAGCGCCAGCTCATAGCCCTTGGCAGAGCCGCCCTCGAAGGGCACGCCGTCCTTGACGCCCTCATAGTCCATGACCATGCTGTCGCCCATCTCGGCGGCCCGGTCCACCGGCTCCAGCTGGGTGGCGCGGTCCACATACTGCTTGAGCTCATTGTCCACCGCCGCTTCGGTGACGGTGGGCAGAACCTTGTCGGCCTCCAGGCCCTTATACTGCTTCAGGGTGATCACGGGACGGACAGTGACAATGGCCTTAAAGGTGAAGCCCTCTTTCCCCAGATCGGTGATTTCCACCCGGGGAGGGGCAACGGAATCCAGGCCCTTCTCCTCAATGGCCTGCATGCATGCCTGGGGATAGATCTCCTCAATGGCATCTTCATAGAATACTCCAGCGCCGTACATCCCCTCAATGACCTTACGGGGGGCCTTGCCCTTCCGGAACCCGGGGACCGAGATGCTGCCGCGGTTCTTGCGATAGGCTTTGTCCAGGCCGGCTTCGAACTCTTCCTGACCCACTTCAATGGTCAGTTCGACCTCAAACTTCTCTTTGTTTTCTACAACGCTCTTGACATTCATGTCCTTTTTCCTCCTGTGAAACGCCCTTTTTGCTCCCTTGAGAGCCTGAAAAGGCATTGTATTGCAGTATATATAGGCTATATTATCAGATTCTTTCCAGAATTACCAGACTTTTTTTCCTCATTCCAAGATTTTTTCCGGGCGAAACTTTAGGTAATCCGCCGAGACCAGACGGTACTCCACCCCGCCCCGCCTTCCCTGAAGGGCCAGGCGGTGGCTGGCGCCGTGGAGGTGGCCGTAGTAGCAGGCCCTCACCTGGTACCGCTCCAGCAGCTCCAGGATGGGGGCGCAGCAGTACCCCGTGTAAAAAGGGGGGTAATGAAGAAAGCAGAGCTTCTCCCGGGACCCGGCGGCCTGGAGCGAGGTCTCCAGCCGGGCCAGCTCCCGGCGAAACACCTTTTCATTCTGCCCCTGCTTCTCCTCCTCATAGAACCAACCCCGGGTGCCGCAGAGGGCCAAGTCCCCATAGAAGTGGCAGTTGTTGTGGAGGATGTGCAAGGTGGAAAACCCCTTTTCGGCAAAAAAACGGGTCATCTTCGCCGCCGTGTTCCACCAGTAGTCGTGGTTGCCCTTCATTAAAATCTTTCTTCCCGGCAGGGCATCGAGCCAGGCAAAATCCGCTTCCGACTCCTCCAAGCTCATCCCCCAGGAGATATCCCCGGCGATGACCAGGGTATCTTCCGGCCGCAGAACCGACAGCCCTTGGGCCAGCTTTTCCACGTAGCCCTCCCAGGCCCCGCCGAACACATCCATGGGCTTGTCGCTGCCCAGGGACAGGTGGGTGTCACCGATGGTGTACAGTGCCACTGGCTTCCCCCCGCGCTTATCGCAGCATGTCCAGGACCACGTCCATCATCTTCTCCTTGTCCACGCTCTCTTCAAAGCGCACCGCCTTGTCCCGGAGGCTGGCCAGGGGGACAGGGGCGGGCCGGCCGGAGACCTCCGCCAGCTGATCCAGGGCGCCCAGGCCCTCCCGCACCTGGGCAACGCCCAGGCTGTGGAGTACGCTGTCACAGAACTTAAAGGGGCTGGCGGTGGAGACAAAGACCGTTTTCCGGTCGTCTCCGGTTGCCTCCCGGTAGTCCTGCATCACCCCATAGGCCACCGCCGTGTGGGGGTCAATGAGATAGTGATGCTTCTTCCAGACCTGGGCGATGATGGCGCTGGTCTTGGCCTCGTCGCAGAAGCCGCCGTAGAAATCCGCCTGGAGCTTGGCCTTGATCTCCTCGGAGACGGTATAGCATCCCTTCTCCCCCAGCTGCTTCATATAGCCGGCCACCTCCTGGTCATTTTGGCCCGACAGGGCGAAGAGGAGACGCTCTAAATTGCTGGAGACCAGGATGTCCATAGAGGGCGACATGGTGGTATGGAAGGGGCGGTTTTTGTCATAGGTGCCGGTGGCCAAAAAGTCCGTGAGCACGTTGTTGCTGTTGGAGGCGCAGATGAGCTTGCCCACAGGCAGCCCCATCTGGCCGGCATACCAGCAGGCCAGGATATTGCCGAAGTTCCCGGTGGGCACGCAGTAGTTGACCTTCTCCCCCATGGTAATCTTCCCCAGGTTCAGCAGGTCGCAGTAGGCGGAGATATAGTAGACCAGCTGGGGCAGAATCCGGCCCCAGTTGATGGAGTTGGCCGAGGAGAGGAAATACCCTCTCCGAGCCAGGTCCTCCCGGAGTTTCTCGTCGGAGAAGAGGGTCTTCACCCCGGTCTGGGCATCGTCAAAATTGCCGTGGACGGCGCACACGCCCACGTTGTTCCCCTGCTGGGTCTGCATCTGCAGGGCCTGGACCGCAGAGACGCCGTCCTTGGGAGAAAACACCAGGATTTTGGTCCGGTCCACATCCTTGAACCCCTCCAGGGCGGCCTTGCCGGTGTCCCCGGAGGTGGCCACCAGAATGCACACGGTTTTGTCCTCCTGATTCTTGACCAGAGAGGCCGAGAGCAGATGGGGCAGGATCTGCAGGGCCATATCCTTGAAGGCCGAGGTGGGGCCATGCCACAGCTCCAGGCAATAGGTATCCTCCGTCAGGGGTTCCAGCGGCGCCACCCGGGCATCGTCAAACTTTTCCCCAGAGTAGCCGGCCTGGGTAAAGGCCGTCAGCTCCTCCTCGGAGAAATCCTCCAAAAACAGCTTCATCACCGCCACGGCCCGCTGGCCGTAGGTCTTGCCCCGCAGGTCCTCCAGCAGGGCGGGGGTGAGCTTGGGAAAGACCTCCGGGGTCAGCAGGCCGCCGTCCCGGGCCAGGCCCTGGGCGATGGCCTGGCTGGCGCGCAGGCGAACAGACTGATTTCTTGTGCTGACATACTTCATGTGATTCACATACCTTTCCAGAGACAATGCCGCGCCCCATGCTCCGGGCGCGCAAAAACAATTCTATGGACCCCGGCACCGCAGCGCCGGGCGCTTCCATCAAAACACGCCCTCCCAGTGGCGGACCACCGGCTTGCGGGTATTCTCTCCCTGGGGCGCGTAAACCTCCACCACGTCAAACCGGGGCTGCAGCGGGGAGGGATGTTCCATTAAGTAATAGAGGGCGGCGGTGCGGACCCGCCGCTGCTTTCCCGGGGTGACAAACTCCCGGGCCTCGGCCATTTCGGCATCCCTGCGGAGCTTGACCTCCACAAAACAGAGGTAGGGGCCCCGGGAGACCACAAGGTCGATCTCCCCCTCCCGGCAGCGGAAGCGGGTCTCCAACAACCGGAAGCCCTGCTTTTTCAGATACCGGGCGGCCTGCTTCTCCCCCCACAGCCCCAGGCTGGTTCGGTCCCCGCCCCTCACAGCTTTTTCAGGAAGGTCCGGCGGTGGATGGGACAGGGGCCGTACTGGCGCAGCCGCTGGTAGTGCAGCTGGGTGGGGTACCCCTTGTGCCGCTCAAAGCCGTAGACCGGATAGACCGCAGCCATCTCTCCCATGTACCGGTCCCGGGAGACCTTGGCCAGGATGGAGGCCGCGGCGATGGAGGCGCTTTTCCGGTCTCCCTTCACCACCGTCCGGCAGGGCACGGTGATGCCCTCGGACCGGTTCCCATCCACCAGGGCCAAATCAGGCCGGCGGGACAGGCCCTGTATGGCCCGTTCCATGGCCAGCAGCCGGGCCCGAAGGATGTTGATCCGGTCGATCTCCTCCACCTCCGCCCAGGCCACGGACCAGGCGACCGCCTCTTGGCAGATCCGGTCATAGAGAATCTCCCGCCGCCTCTCCGTCACCTGCTTGGAGTCATTGAGGTAGGGGTGGCCCCAGCCCCGGGGCAGAATCACCGCCCCGGCGTAGACCCGGCCGGCCAGAGGGCCCGCCCCCGCCTCGTCCACCCCGCACAGGCACCCGCAGCCCTGGGCAAACAGGCTGTTCTCAATTTCCCACAGGTCAGGGCGCTCCACTTGGGTCCGCTCCTCTCTCCAGGTCCTCCGGCAGTTCCAGGGTAATCCGGCCCATCTTCCCCCCCCGGAACTCGTCCAGGAGAATGTGGGCCATCCGCTCCAAGTCCACCTCGCCGCCAGAGATCAAAAAGCCCCGCTTGCGGGCGCCGGCCTCCAGCAGCGCCCAGCCGTCCATCCCTTCCTCCGGAACCAGCTTAAAGCGCGCTGCGAGAGCCTCGGGCTTTCGCTGGGCCAGCAGCTGGATCAGATGGCACGCCAGGGTCTCCACGTCCATGATGGCGTCCCGGACCGCGCCGGTAAAGGCCAGATGCAACCCGATGGTCTCATCCTCAAACTTGGGCCACAAAATTCCGGGGGTATCCAGCAGTTCCAGCCCTTGGTCCACCGTGATCCACTGCTTTCCCCGGGTAACGCCGGGCCGGTCCCCGGCCTTGGCGGATTTCTTCTTGGCCACCTTGTTGATAAAGGTGGACTTGCCCACATTGGGAATGCCCACCACCATGGCCCGGACCGGCCGGCCCACCTGGCCCTTCTCCTTCCACCTGGCGATCTGCTCTTTCAGCGCCGCCCGCATCACGGGGGAAAACTGCTTGACCCCCGCGCCGCTGCGGGCGTCACACTCCAAGACCGAGATTCCCTGGGCCCGAAAGTACGCCCCCCAGACCTTGCTGGCGGCAGGGTCCGCCTGGTCGGCCCGGTTGAGAATGACCACCCGGGGCTTCCCCCCCACCAGCTCGTCCAAGTCCGGGTTCCGGCTGGCAATGGGAATCCGGGCGTCAATGACCTCGGCCACCACGTCCA
>ERZ1673696.2707-NODE-2707-length-11950-cov-4.205801_pt1 | contig 11950 bp, 8 predicted proteins | sample MGYA00580226_ERZ1673696 | MGnify/ENA primary metagenome ERZ1673696 (study PRJEB41218, sample SAMN15661743) | gut metagenome | host: Homo sapiens | place: Canada: London | collected 2015-08-20/2019-03-30 | study: EMG produced TPA metagenomics assembly of... | reverse complement strand
ACGGAAGGCAACCTGCTTCATGTAACGGTGAACGATGCATCCGCAGCGGCTCTTGTCGATGAACAGGACTGCGTGCCGGAATACCCAAGTTACATGACCGGCATGTATTTCGATGAGCTCTACCACGCACGAACCGCATATGAACATCTGCATAATCTTAGTGTCTACGAGGTTTCGCATCCTCCGCTCGGAAAAATAATCATTTCCGTCGGCGTTGCGATATTCGGCATGAATCCCTTCGGCTGGCGAATCATGGGTGCGCTGTTCGGCGTTGCAATGATTCCCCTGATGTATGCGTTCGGCAAGCGCATGTTCAAGCGTCCCGAGCTTGCGCTGCTTGCGGCGGGGTTGTTTGCATTCGATTTCATGCATTTTTCGCAGACTCGAATTTCGACCATTGACGTATACGGCGTGTTCTTCAATATGTGCATGACGTACTACATGTACAAATTCATAAAAATGGATCTCGGCGACAGCCTTAAAGATACCCTGATACCGCTCGGGCTTTCGGGTTTGTTCTTCGGCTTGGGCTGCGCAAGCAAATGGATCTGCATATATACCGGTGCTGCGCTTGCGGTTATGTTCTTTGTTAAGATGATAACCCTTTGGGTAAAGGCAAACAAGATTAAAAATGCCAAGCTCACAAAAGCGGAAGAGGCCGATCCTGCGGTTGCGAACGCGAGAAAGTTCCCGGCACGGTTCATAAAAACCTGCCTGTTCTGTCTCCTGTTCTTCATCATCATTCCCGTTGCGATTTACTCGGCAGCATACAGACCGTATTACACGGCGCAATGGAAACCTAATGCGGAGCAAACAAAGATTGCACGCCTTCGTGCCGCCGGACAGCTCGAGTACAATAAGGAGCCCGAGGGCGAAGTTTTGACCTTCTCCGAAAAGGTTAAGACTTATGTGGACGGCGTTATTGATAATCAAAAATATATGTTCAGCTACCACAGCGGGCTTAATTCAACGCATCCGTATCAGTCCGCATGGTATGAATGGCCTCTCGGAAACCGCCCGGTGTGGTTCTATTCCGGAGGACAGAATCCGGACACAACAAAGTTCGGAACCATTTCAACTTTCGGCAACCCCGCAGTATGGTGGATCTGCTTTGCAGGCACGTTGACGCTGTTCATCATGTTCCTGCGCAACAGGTTCAGACTCAATGCGGAGATATTCTTCATCTTTGCCTGCATGGCATCGTCCATGCTGCCCTGGATGCTGATTTCCCGCTGCGTGTTCGTATATCATTACTTTGCGACCGTGCCGATGATAATACTTGCCTCTGTATATGTGCTCAAGCACTATGAGGATAAGTTCTACTACATACCGCTCGAACGCGGCGACATGATTTCCGGCGGAGCAAAATTCGTTCCGAAGATCAAGTTCATTTGGCTTGCTGCCGCGATCGTGCTGTTTGCGGTTTTCTATCCCGTAATCAGCGGCATTCAGGTCAGCAGGGAATATATACGTGCACTTGAATGGCTGCCCACATGGACATTCTTCGGCACTTGGTAAAAAATACCGAACACAAACCCGCTGCCTGTGCTTTCGGTGCGGACGGGGTGAAGAAGATAATGCGTGCGGCGGACAATTCGACAGAAAACCTGTCGCAGCCGGCTTTTGGGCGGGCATATTGTTCGCTGCCGCGTAAAGGAGTAAGTTTCAATAATGAGTTCAAACGAAAAAAACGGCGGCACAGCCGCAAAAAAAAGCTTTTTCCAGCTGATTAAATTCGGCTTGGTGGGAATCGGCAACACACTTATAGACATGGTCATCAGCACGGTGCTGAGCATCGTGCTTGCAATACCGTTTACGGGCGGTTGGACGGTTTATGTTTCAAAAGTTGTCGGCTATTGTGCCGGCATTCTGAACAGCTATATTCTGAACAGCCGTTGGACCTTTAAAGAAGAGCGCAGACAGGATGCGCGCGAAATCATAAGCTTTATTGCAGTTAATCTGGGTGTATTGCTTGTTTCGCTCGGCCTTATCTGGCTGTTTACCAATGCTTTGCATATTGATGATTGGTGGATGAGTCTTGGGCTTCCGCAGTGGCTCACAAAGATAATTAACGGCGAAAGAGCATGCATGCTGCTTTCAACCTGCATCTGCATAATCGTAAACTTCGTCGGCAACAAGCTTTTTGTGTTCAAACCTGCTGAGGCTCCTTCCGTGAAAAACGACGGAGAAGGGAAAAAAGTCAATCTGAACACCAAAGATTAAATGTTAATACTCGTTTAACGGCTTACCGAGTGAAAAAATCACTCGGTATGGCTTTATTCGGACAAAGGGGGAAATATGCTGGCAAGAATCACAAGTTATGGGTTGACGGGGCTGCTCGGCTATCCCGTGACGGTTGAAACGGATATAAGCTTCGGCTTTGCGGGCTACGAAACCGTCGGCCTTCCGGATAATGCCGTTAAGGAATCCAAGGAGCGCGTCCGCTCTGCAATATGCAACTCGGGCTTTCCTTTTCCAAATGTGCGGCTTGTTGTAAATCTTGCGCCGGCGGATGTCCGCAAGGAGGGTACGGTTTATGATTTGCCGATAGCGATAGGCATACTTGCGGCAAACGGGGATATCGATCGCACCGCGGCGGAAAAATGGCTTATAATCGGTGAGCTTGCTTTGGACGGAAGCGTTCGCGGTGTTAACGGCGTGCTGCCGATGGTAATCGATGCATGCTCATGCGGATACAACCATATCATTCTCCCAAAGGAAAACGCGGAGGAAGCTGCTTTCATACACGATGCAGTCGTGATTCCTGTAACGAGTCTTACAGAGGCTGTGCTTTTCCTGCGCGGAATGAAGATCATCAATCCGCAGCCGTGCAGTCAAACAAACATAGACGACCATCCGAGTTTTGACAGTGATTTTTCGTTAATAAAGGGTCAGCAGGCGGCGAAACGTGCAGCCGAAGTTGCAGCAGCGGGCAACCACAATATTTTGCTTATCGGAACGCCCGGTTCGGGTAAAACGATGCTTGCAAGAAGCATTCCTTCAATATTGCCGACTTTGTCAAACGAAGAGGCACTTGAAATAACAAAAATTCATTCCGTTGCGGGCATATTGCGCGGACGCGGCGGAATTGTGCGGGAGCGTCCGTTTCGTGCACCGCATCATTCGGCCTCCATTCCCGCGCTTGTCGGCGGCGGAACAAAAGCACTTCCGGGTGAAATCAGCCTTGCACATTACGGTGTGCTGTTTTTGGATGAATTCCCGGAGTTTCAAAAGTCGGTGCTGGAAGCATTGCGGCAGCCGCTTGAAGACGGCTTTGTGTCCATCACCCGTGCAGCGGCAAAAGCGGAATATCCGGCGGACTTTATGCTCGTTGCGGCGATGAACCCCTGCCCGTGCGGAAATTTCGGTTCAAGAATCAACCCATGCAGATGCAATCCGTCCCAAATTGAGCGTTATCGAAACCGAATCAGCGGCCCCATGCTGGACAGGATAGATATTCATGTTGAGATGACAGAGGTTGCGTATGAGGATCTTGCGTCCAAACAGGCGGGCGAAAGCTCGGCGGCAATTCGTGAAAGGGTTTCGAAAGCGCGATGCATTCAGCGTGAACGCTTTAAAAACGACGGCATAATGTTCAACGCGCAGATGAGTTCGAAACATATCAAAAAGTATTGCGCACTGGAGCCCGATGCGGAAAAGCTTATAAGGCTTTCGTTCGACAGGCTGCGGCTGTCTGCAAGGGCATACGATAGATTGATTAAGGTTAGCAAAACCATTGCCGACCTTGCGGGCGAGGAAAAAATTACAGGGGCATGCGTTGCGGAAGCCCTTCAATATCGCTCTTTGGACAGCAAGTATTGGAGCAAACTGTGACGTAATCGGCACTGCGGCAGCCGAACGGAGGGCAAATGGAGTATCAACAGGCGGACAGGGATTATATCCGATTGAGCATTGCTTTTGAAGGCAGGGCGAAGCAGGCAAACGAACTGCTGCGAAATTTTGATTCGATTTCGGAGTTGTTTGAAGCGGTAAAAAACTTTGATTCCGATATTTTAACCATGATAAAACGGGAGCAGGCCGAAAAACTGCGGCTCACGGCATCGGATGCCTATATTGATGATTTCATTTCGGATCTTGAAAAAAACGGTGTTTCAGCATTGACTCCGAACAGTGAAGCTTATCCGACCGAATTGAAATATATTGCGGATCCGCCGTTTGTGCTTTATGCAAGAGGCAAATGCGCACGATTGCAGGCCGAAACGCCGTTTGCAATAATCGGCGCAAGAAGGTGTTCGGATTACGGAAAAAAAGTGTCCGCTCATATGGGCTGTGAGTTGGCAAAAAACGGCGTTACCATAGTTTCCGGGCTTGCCTACGGCTGCGACAGCCTTGCGGCGCAGGGAGCGCTGAGTGCCGCCGAACAAAAATATCCAACGGCGGCGATACTCGGACAGGGTGTCTGCACGGCAAAAACCGACGGCACCGCGGAGATTATGGAAGCAATAATCGAGAACGGCTGCGTGATGAGCGAATTCCTGCCTTTCACGCGTGCTGCAACGTATTTTTTCCCAATGAGAAACAGAATAATCAGCGGAATGAGCTGCGGCGTGCTTGTTGTTGAAGCGGGTGAAAAGAGCGGAACGATGATAACTGCAAATTGCGCGTTGGAACAGGGCAGAACCGTGTATGCCGTGCCCGGAAGAATCACGGACAGGATGAGCTTCGGAACGAACGAACTGATACGAAAAGGCATGGCGGAACCTGTATTCAGTGCAGAGGATTTGCTGTTTCATCTCGGAATCGATCCTGAGTGCAGCAAAAAATCAGAGCTGCGCGGCAGGGGCAGCAGTGAGTTGAAATTGACGGGTAATCAAAAGATATTATTTGATTTGATTGAATTGGGCGAAAAAAACTTTGACGAAATCTGCGAGCTTACGCAGCTCCCGGTCGAAGTTTTAAACTTGCACTTGACAGAATTGGAATTTTCGGGTTTAATAAAACAATTGCCGGGCAGAATCTATACATTGAGCTGATCCGTAAGTCGTATCACCGGCAGAATCGCAAACCCGATCAGGCAGAGTTTGAACAATTCGCTTCTTGTGAAAAAAGCTGTTGCTGAACTGCCGCCGCGGTGCGGCAGAATCGGATTTTACTGTAAATTAACTGTAAACGACCAAACGGTCGAAGGAGGATTATGGCAGAGACATTGGTTATCGTGGAATCGCCGTCCAAAGCGAAGACGATTGAAAAGTATCTCGGCTCAAAATACAGGGTCATTGCATCGAACGGGCATGTTCGCGATTTGCCGAAAAGCCAGCTCGGTGTTGATGTTGAACACGACTTTGAACCCAAATATATTACCCTTCGCGGAAGAGGCGAAGTTATCGAAAAAATACGCAAAGAAGCAAAGCACGCAAAGCATATCGTGCTTGCAACCGACCCTGATCGCGAGGGAGAAGCGATTTCGTGGCATCTTGCAAAAATGCTGAAGCTGGATGAAAACGAGCCCTGTCGTGTTGTGTTTAACGAAATCACAAAGGCAGTCATTCAAAAGGCGGTCAAAAATCCGCGCTGCATTGACAGAAACCTTGTTGATGCGCAGCAGGCGCGGCGCGTGCTTGACCGTTTGCTCGGCTACAAAATCAGCCCGCTGCTTTGGGCAAAGGTTCGAAGAGGACTTTCGGCGGGCCGTGTGCAGTCGGTTACGACAAAACTCATCTGCGACAGAGAGCGCGAGATACTTGATTTCGTGCCGAAAGAGTATTGGACGGTCACAGTAAAACTTCATCTTGCCAAGCGTACATTCGAAGCCAAATTCTATGGTTTTGACGGCAAAAAGACGGAGCTTCAGACGGAAGCCGATGCAATGCGCGTTGCGGATTTGTCCACCGGAGCTGTTTATTGCGTTGCGGACATCAAAACAGCAAAAAAAACACGTCATGCGCCTGCACCGTACACAACGAGCAGCATGCTTCAGGATGCATCGAACCGTGCTTCAATGCCGCCGAAGCGAACCATGCTTTGCGCTCAGCAGCTCTATGAGGGCGTTGATATCGGCACCAAGGGCAGCGTTGGTTTGATTACGTATATGCGTACGGATTCGGTTCGAATTTCCGCCGAAGCGCAGCAGAGTGCGAGAGAATACATTGCGACAGCGTTCGGCGCAGCTTACGTACCCGAAAAGCCCAATGTTTTTAAGGGCAGAGCGGGTTCCCAGGATGCGCATGAGGCAATTCGTCCGACCGATGTAAAAAACACGCCCGCATCGGTGAAACAGTATCTCGAACCGGGGCAGTATAAACTTTACAAACTGATTTACGAACGTTTCCTTGCAAGCCAGATGAGTGATGCGCTTTACGAAACTTCAACTGTTACGCTTGAAACGCAGACTCAGCCGAAATGCACATATCGAACCAACAGTTCAAAAAAAATCTTTGACGGATTCACGGCGGTTTATTCCGTTTCGAACCCGTCGCAGGATGACGGCATAGGCGAAAAGGACACGACCCTTCCCGCTATGGAAGTCGGCAGTGAACCTAAGTTTGTTTCTCTGAACCCGAAGCAGAACTTTACCGAACCGCCTTCAAGATACACCGAAGCATCCCTTGTGAAAACTCTTGAAGAGCTGGGAATCGGCAGGCCGAGCACGTATTCCCCGACAATTTCGACAATTATCGACAGAGGGTACGTAGAAAAAGAAAAGAAACAGCTTGTGCCCACCGATCTCGGGTTCGTTGTGAACAAAGTTATGGAGGATAATTTCCGCAATATTGTTGACGTCAAGTTCACGGCGGATATGGAGTCACGATTGGACTCAGTGGAAGAAGGCAAGGAACGCTGGCAAAATCTGATTGAAGATTTCTATCCTCCGTTTGAAGAATCTCTTGAAGAGGCATTCAAGACCGTTGAGCGTATTGAAATTCCCGATGAGGTTTCGGATATCCCCTGCGATAAATGCGGCGCAATGATGGTATATAAAACAGGCAGATTCGGAAGGTTCCTTGCCTGTCCGAATTATCCGGAGTGCAAAAACACAAAGCCCATTGTTGAAAAAGTCGGCGTGAAATGCCCCAAATGCGGCGGGGAAATAATCAAGCGCAAGGGCAAAAAAGGCAGAGCGTTTTACGGCTGCGAGAATTATCCGGAGTGTGATTACGTATCGTGGTATCTGCCGACAGGCAAACCGTGCCCGCGCTGCGGAAGGATGACCGTGTGGAAAATGGGCCCGAACGGACGCTATATTGTCTGTTCCGAAAAGGAATGCGGCTTTGTTGTTCCGAGCGGAGAGATTAAAAACACTTATCCCGACCTTGCGGATAAAGCGGAGGCACGGGACTGAAAAGGGAGTTATTTCATTTCCCGGTGATTTCGCAAGAGCAAGAAGGGGAGATGAATTATTCTTAATGCAGCATGATGCCGACAGGCATAAAAACATCAAACGCGAACAAGGAGGAGGAAAGCAATGAAATCGGTTTCTGTTATCGGCGGAGGATTGGCCGGCTGTGAGGCGGCGTATGTGATTGCCGAAAGCGGCATACACGTCAACCTTTTTGAAATGAAGCCGGGCAAGCATTCGCCTGCACACAAAACTGATGACCTATGCGAATTGGTTTGCTCGAACTCGCTTCGCTCAGATAAGCTGGATAATGCCGTAGGCCTCTTGAAAGAAGAACTTCGCCGAATGGATTCTCTTGTAATGAGAATTGCGGACGAAACGCGAGTTCCGGCGGGCGGTGCGCTCGCGGTGGATCGCACTGATTTTTCAAAACGAATCACGGAAGAGCTAAAAAAACATCCGAATATTGAGCTCATTTCCCGGGAAATAACGGAAATACCGACTGAACCTGCGGTAATTGCCACAGGGCCGCTTACAGACGGTGCTTTGATGAGAAACATTGAAAGCCTTCTCGGCGACAGTCTGCATTTCTTTGATGCGGCTGCTCCGATCGTAACGCTCGAATCGCTTGATATGAATCAGATAAGCAGAGCCTCGCGTTACGGACGCGGCAGTGATTATCTGAATTGCCCTATGACAATGCGTGAGTATTACGAATTCGTGCGCGCGCTTGTCTCGGCGGAAACCGCTCCGCTGCACGAGTTTGAAACCGTCAACGTTTTTGAAGGGTGTATGCCGGTTGAGGTCATGGCAAAACGTGGCGACCTGACCCTTGCATACGGACCGCTGAAGCCCGTCGGTCTTGCAGAATGCACCGCAAGCGACGGCAAAAAACCGTTTGCCGTTGTGCAGCTCAGACAGGATAACTCCGAGGGCACGCTTTTTAACATCGTGGGATTTCAAACCAATCTCAGGTTCGGCGAGCAGAAGCGCGTTTTCGGAATGATTCCCGGGCTTGCGAATGCGGAATATGTGCGTTACGGCGTTATGCACAGAAATTCCTTCCTTCAATCCCCGAAACATCTGACTCCTTTTTACTCCCTGCGTGAGCGTGAGGATTTGTTCTTTGCGGGGCAGCTCACCGGTGTAGAGGGCTATGTTGAAAGTGCTTCATCCGGGCTTGCTGCGGGAATCAATCTTGCACGGCTTGTAAACAATCGACCGCAAATCGATTTTACAAGACGAACGGCAATCGGAGCACTTGCACATTATATAAGCGAATATAACGGAAGCAGCTTTCAGCCGATGAATGCGAACTTCGGCATTATGGAAACCTTACCGGATGCGCCGCGCGACAAACGCCGCCGTTTCGAGGCACTTTCGCAGCGTGCGCTGCAAACGGTTGACAGCATTGCGGCCGAACTGAAACAACAGGAAAAATGATAAAGGCTTGAGTTGATGCGCCAAAAGGCCGGCATCGAACATGAAAAGCTGCAATAATATGTTTTGAATCGGAAAATTAAAGAGGAAACAAAATGGACATAAAAGGAACAACCATTGTTGCCGTGCAAAAAGACGGCAAATGCGCTCTTGCGGGTGACGGACAGGTCACTCTCGGCGAAGCAACAATAATGAAACACACGGCGCGAAAGGTTCGCCGCATATATAACGACAGCGTTGTTGTCGGTTTTGCGGGCGGCGTTGCGGATGCATTCACGCTTTGCGAAAGATTTGAAGCCAAACTGACCATGTACGGCGGAAGTTTGCGCCGTGCGGCTGTTGCGCTTGCTCAGGATTGGCGCAGCGATAAGGTCATGCGCAAGCTTGAAGCACTGCTTATCTGTGCAAATGCTTCCGACCTGCTTATTGTGTCCGGCACGGGCGAGGTTATTGAACCCGATGACGGCATTGCCGCAATCGGCAGCGGCGGCATGTATGCGCTTGCAGCGGCGCGCGCACTGAAGGAAAATACCGAGCTTCCCGCGGTTGAAATTGCGGAAAAGGCTCTCAGAATTGCCTCCGGCATCTGCGTGTACACAAATTCCAACATTGTCACGGAAGAGGTGTAAAGATGAACGTATTGACTCCGAAACAAACAGTTGAACAGCTTGATAAGTACATTATCGGACAGGACGAAGCAAAGCGCACCGTTGCGATCGCGTTGCGCAACAGGTATCGCCGCAGCCGCCTTCCCGAGGAAATGCGCGAGGAAATCATCCCGAAAAATATCATTATGGTCGGCCCGACGGGCGTCGGAAAAACAGAAATTGCCCGCAGGCTTGCGAAGCTTGTGGATGCCCCGTTTGTGAAGGTTGAAGCAACAAAGTTCACCGAAGTCGGCTATGTCGGGCGCGATGTCGATTCCATGATTCGCGACCTTGTGGAGGCTTCCATTCGCCTTGTGAAAGCAAAACGCACAGAGGAAGTCAGGCTTGCAGCCGATGCTGCTGCCGAGAAACGCATTGTGGATATCCTTTGCGGAAAGCCCACAAAGCAGACTCCGAACCCTGCGGACAGCTTTTCCGACGGGCTTGCAAAGCTGTTCGGTTCACTGACTCCCGGCGGCGAGACAGGAGTTGCGGTTAAAAAGAATGAGCCGACAGAGGAACAGACGGCGGAGCATATCTCCAAACGAAACAAAATAATCAGCGATTTGCAGGCCGGTCGGCTTGAGGATGAAATGATCGAAATCGAGGTTGCGGAAACCGCAACAGGTAACGATACCATGCTTGCAATGGGAATAGATCTGAATCTGAATGAAATGTTCGGCGGGGTTCTTCCCAAAAAGACAAAAGCACGCAAAGTAACGGTTCGCGATGCAAGGCGCATTCTTTCAAATGAAGAATCGGAAAAACTTGTTGACATGGATGCGGTCGTGCGCGATGCAATAGACAAAGCGGAGCAGGACGGCATTGTTTTCATCGATGAAATAGACAAGATTGCCGCAAAGGGCGCGGGCAGCGGCCCCGATGTTTCCCGAGAGGGCGTACAAAGGGACATCCTGCCGATAGTCGAGGGCTCTGTCGTTTCAACCAAATACGGCCCCGTGCGCACGAACTATATGCTGTTTATCGCAGCGGGTGCGTTCCATGTTTCGAAGATAAACGACCTGATTCCGGAGCTTCAGGGGCGTTTTCCGATCGTTGTGAAGCTCAATGCGCTCACAACGGATGATTACGAGCGGATACTGACCGCTCCGCAGAACGCAATAACAAAACAGTATGCCGCATTGCTTGAAACGGATAATATCCGAATCGAGTTCAAACAGGAGGCTCTCCGCGCCGTTGCGGAAGCGGCTTTCCACGCAAACGAAACCGGTGAGAATATCGGTGCGCGGCGTTTGCACACAATAATTGAGAATCTTCTTGAGGATATTTCCTTTAATGCAACGGGAGATCACCCGATGATCGATGTTGTGATCGATGAAAAATACGTTTCCGAACGTATTTCCCGAAATAATGCCGATGATATGAATAGGTATATCATCTGAAAGGAACACTATCCCAAAAGGTATAAATTCTACCCGAAGGAGGAAGCAAGTTGTGAAGTTTTTGAAAAAAAACAAACACCTGCTGATTGTCTTGGCTTTGTTCATTGCGCTTGCCGCAATTGCGGCAGGATGCACGGGAAAGGCATCCGGTGCGGAGAACAAGGGTAACGACGATTATGTTGTAAACATAAGCGGAGCGGATGAAATGCCGCATGGAACGGATTTCGGCAGCACGGATTCGCCGAGCAGCACGCCGATTCCGACAGACACGCCGGAACCAACCGCAACGCCTGCACCGACGGCAGCGCCGACGCCGACGCCTGCACCGACTCCGGAACCCACACCGACCCCGGAACCTATGCAGGAAGTTAACTATGTTCCGGGTTACGCGAACGAAACATTTGTGAATATGCGGCAGGAGCCGTCAACATCCGCTGCAATTCTCAGAATCTGCACGCTTGGAACGGAGTTCTATATAACAGGAAAAACGAGCGAGTGGTTCCAAGTGGATCTTGACGGGCAGACGGGTTACATTTTCCGTCAGTTTGTTACCGTCGGCACATATGCAACACCGAAACCTGTTGTGACTCAGCCGCCGATGTATGACCCGAATCCGAGTGAGTTTTCGGACAGCGATATTCGCCTTGTTGCCGCACTTATTCACGCAGAAGGCCCGGGCAGTTCCTACATCGGATACAGGGCGCTTGCAAGCATAGTTTATAACCGTGTAAAGAACAAATCGGGAAAATTCCCGAACAGTGTTCCCGGGGTAATTTTCCAGACCGGGCAGTTTGGTTATTCGCGTGCGTATCTGAATTCAATAACGCCGAATTCAAAGGCGATGGCTGCCGCAAAATACGTGTTTTTGCAGCACGGCAGCACTCTGCCGAAAAAAGTTCTGTTTTATCGCGCCGCATATCTCGGCACGGAATGGACGGATTACACAAAATATTACGCAACGATTGAAGGTAACTGCTATTTCTACGGCATTAAGTATTTTTAATACTTAAGCGGGTTCGGCTGCGCCTGTTTCATGCAAATTTGCAAATCGAGCGAAGTCGCTGCGCCGCAAGGACAGGAAAGAATTACCGCTGATTCAATTTATTAAAGATTCATACAATAATACCGCAATTTCAATCGAAAGGCGGTATTATTTTTATGAA
>ERZ1673696.2704-NODE-2704-length-11960-cov-4.576984_pt1 | contig 11960 bp, 5 predicted proteins | sample MGYA00580226_ERZ1673696 | MGnify/ENA primary metagenome ERZ1673696 (study PRJEB41218, sample SAMN15661743) | gut metagenome | host: Homo sapiens | place: Canada: London | collected 2015-08-20/2019-03-30 | study: EMG produced TPA metagenomics assembly of... | reverse complement strand
CAAACCGGATATCGCTCTTGGCAGAGGACGGGGACATCTGTATATTCCTTACTCTGTTTTAGAAACGATAAAAGCCGGCAGATAAAAAAGGAAGCTTACATATCAACGGTAAGCTTCTCTTTTTTTATAAAATAAACTTCTCGATCACTTCCGCGATCGCATCATGGTTGTTATCATTTTCCGTAACATAATCAGCGGTCTTTTTGATATCATCAATCCCATTCTTCATGGCGATGCCAATATGCGCGGATTGGATCATCGGAATGTCGTTCTGCTCATCTCCGATCGCAACCGTGCTGGTATGTGGAATATTTAACAATTTCACCAGATACTGTGCACCGGTTCCTTTGTCCGTGTCGACCGGACAATACTCCAGATACTCTTTGCAGGAGAAAAAGGAGTTGCATTTTCCTTTCGCCCAGGCAGCATTTGCTTTCTGGAAACGTTTTAATTTTTCATCATCCTCCAGATGGATCAGAATGACTTTCTGAGGTTCCGAATCCAGACAATCCGAAATTCTTCTTGTGAGTTTGTAGGTCATATGAGAACGCTCAACATAATAATCCAGTTCTTTTGTGTGCCGTTTTGTCACAATGTCTACGGTATTGTAGGTCTGCGCATAGATGCCGGCTTTATACGCCCGGTCAAAAATCTCCTGCGCAACCTCGATTGGAAGTGCACTTTTATAAAGCACACGGTCTGCCGCACAGTCATAGATCACTGCCCCGTTAAAGGCGATCATATAGCATCCCGGACTGGTCAGTCCAAGATTCTTTGCAACAATCCTGCCCGACTCTACCGGTCTTCCGGTTGCAAGAACAAAATAGTGTCCACGCTCTAACATTTTCTGTATTGCAGCCCGGTTCTTTTCAGAAATCGACTTATCATCACACAATAATGTATGATCCAGATCTGCAAATAAAATTTTATTATTCATAGCCATCCTCCCTCACACAATAACTGCTCTTTCCGTACTGCTATTTATTCTACAGGTTCTGCCGGGATAAACACTCTTCCCTGATATCCATGAGATGGTTTTGAAACATTTTCCATTGCCTCCCTGCAGAAAACATCCTGAGATGACAACGCAATCTTTCCGCGTCTGTCTACCTTCTCGTAATTGCCGTCAGCATGCAGCACATGTGCCTTTAAAGTGTCTGCCAGTTCCACATCCAGAATATGTCTGACACGTTTTTTCAGTTCATCATCTAATACCGGGAATAAAATCTCCACTCGTCTGTCTAAGTTACGCGGCATCCAGTCGGCACTTCCCATGTAAAGTTCTTCTTCTCCATCATTGAAGAAATAGAAGATCCGGCTGTGCTCTAAGAAATTTCCAACGATCGAACGGACTTCAATATTCTCGCTCACCCCTGGGATCCCGACTTTTAAGCAGCAGATTCCACGGACGATCAGCTGGATCTTAACGCCTGCTGCAGACGCTTCATAAAGGGATTCAATGATTCCCGGATCACAGAGCGAATTCATTTTTGCAATGATCTTTGCAGGTTTTCCCTCTTTTGCATGCTTCGTCTCACGGCGGATCAGCTTTGTGAACTTCGTGCGAAGCCAGATCGGTGCAACCGCAAGTTCATTCCATGACAATGGTTCGGAGTAGCCGGACAACATATTGAATACGGCAGTTGCATCCTCTCCGATCGCACCGTCACAGGTAAAAATACCACAGTCTGTATATAACTTTGCTGTGGAGTCGTTGTAGTTACCGGTTCCAAGATGCACATAACGACGGATACCATCTTCCTCCCTCCGGACAACCAGCGCTATTTTGCTGTGGGTTTTCAGTCCAACCAGACCATAGATAACATGGCAGCCAGCCTGCTCTAATTTTTTTGCCCAGACAATGTTATTTTCCTCATCAAACCGGGCCTTTAACTCCACTAAAACAGAAACCTGCTTGCCGTTTTCAGCCGCCTGTGCCAATGAAGCAATAATTGGTGAATTGCCGCTGACACGGTAAAGCGTCTGTTTGATGGCAAGTACATCCGGATCCACAGATGCCTGACGTATAAAATCAACCACCGGATCAAACGTCTGGTATGGATGATGCAAAAGGATATCTCCTTTTCGGATCTCATCAAAAATATTTTCCCCCGGTACGATCTCCGGCACGCGCTGTGGCGTGTAAGGCTCATTCCGCAGATCGTCACAGCCTTCTAATCCATACATTTTCATCAGGAATGTGGAATCAATTGGTCTGTTGATCTGGAAAATATCCTGTTCTGCCACTTTTAATTCATCTTTTAAGAAGTTTAACAGCTTTTTGTCAATGCCATCTTCTACTTCTAGACGGATAACCTCGCCCCACTGACGCATTTTTAACTGTTTCTGAATCTCTTTTAACAGGTCAGCCGCCTCATCTTCATCGATCGACAGGTCGGCATTCCGCATGACACGGTAAGGATATGCACAGAGTACATCGTAGTTTAAAAACAATTTATCAATATTCCGCTCAATGACCTGCTCCAATAAAATGAAGGTCTTTTCATTTCCATCTTCCGAAGGGATATGTACCAGGCGTGGCAACACGCTTGGAACCTGAACGGTTGCAAATTCAATTTCCTCTTTTTCTGCTTTTCCTTTTTTCTTGGAAAGAAGTGCTGCAATGTTCAATGTCTTGTTCCGGATCAGCGGAAACGGTCTTGAGGCATCCACTGCCATCGGGGTGAGTACCGGATATACATTGTCTTCGAAATATCGATCCACAAACGCAGCCTGTGACTCACTCAGATCTTCAAACGCATCCATCACAACGATCCCATGCTGGTGCATAAGCGGTACAAGAGAACGGTTATAGGTATTGTACTGAAGTGTGACAAGCTCTCTTGTGCGCTCATTGATCTTCTCTAACTGTTCCGATGCCGTCATTCCGGCAATGTCTTTTTTCTTATAATTGGCGTGTACCATATCCTTCAGGGATGCGACACGCACCATGAAAAATTCGTCCAGATTTGACGAAGTGATACTGACAAACTTTAATCGTTCCAGAAGCGGAATGGATTTATCTCTCGCCTCGTTTAATACACGGTGATTAAATTTCAGCCAGCTCAATTCCCTGTTTTCATAATATTCCGGTTTTTTAAAATCCTGTTCTTTCTCCATAAGATAAACCTAGCCTTTCCATTGGTTGTCTGTCAGCCGTAGACTCTCTTTTCTTTGATCACCGGCTTTATACTGAATACATTTTCAAAGTATGCCGTTTTGGCATCAAACAGTGCTTTTTCCAAAGCAATATCATCCATTGTCTCAATTGTGATCACAAGCTCTCTTCCCTTGACCGCCGCCTTCACATTCTTAAACTTCTGCTTGTGGCTCCGGTCCATTGCATTGGATACACGAAGGATTGCAGAAAGTTTTGCAACGGTCAGATAACTGTCATGATCCAGTTTATCTGCGAGATCTTCATAGTCAGGAAGCGGCCATGTATTATATAATACTGTGTTTGCAATGATCTCACGCTCTTTGTGTGTCAGTCCGATAATCTCGGAAGCCATAATAATGTCATAGGAGCAGGACGGACCGTTGGCAAAACTGATATATTTTCCGCAGTCATGTAAAATGGCAGCCACCTGCAAAAGCAGCCGTTCTCTTCTGCCAAGTCCATGTACTTTTTTCATCGTATCAAAAATAAGGGTTGCCATCTGCGTCAGTGCATCAATATGTGGGGTGTAACTCATGTAACGCTCGGAAAGATTTCTTGCGGCAGATAAGACATCCGCCTCAAAATCATGTTCCACCCGGATCATATTATTCTTCTGTGCATAGTGGAATGCGATACCATCGCTGAAATTCGTTCCCGGTGCCCATAGACTATCTGCGCCGATGCTCTCTGCAATGCATTTAAAAATCATAATATATGGAATGACAAGCGCATCACTCTCATTCGAAAGGTTCAATTCCTCTGAGATTTCCTCTAATGTCTTCTCATCCAGCTTTCTGATGTACTTTAAGAACTTTGCTGCCTCTATGGTATTGTCTTCCTTGTTTTTTTCTACTTTTCTGCTGATCTCTGATATATAATCACCGATGATGATCAGGTATTTGATCTTCGTCTCCTGAAGATACATAGCTTTAAAAACTTCAAGTTCCTTGTCAACAAGTTCTTCTACCTGAAGTTCATACTGTGCCAGATTGTTACTTTTTCTTGCAAGCTGCTCCCGCATACGCATGGTGCCGAGTGCCAGATGCTGTGTTGTGACTACTTTTCCCTTTGAGAATACCGTGATCTGCATACCGCCGCCTCCGGCATCCACAACTGCTGCACCTTTCTGGATCATACGCTCAAAATCTTCCCGCATGGCAACCGATTTATAACTGATAAAGCGATGCTCAGAGTTACTTAAAACTTTTACGAGAAGTCCTGTCCGGATGCGGATCTGGTCTAAGATAAAAAGCTCATTTTCAGCGTTTCTCAAGGCTGCGGCAGCATATGCTTCGTAGCTGTCCACCCGGTAGCCGTCCATGATCTTTTTGTACTCGGCAAGCGTATCACACAGCGCCTCCACAAGTTCATATCCGATACTTCCCTTGGAATATGCATCTCTTCCGAGCTCAATCCTGCTCCGGATATAATCAATGTCACGTATTTTCTTCTTTCCTGAAATCTCAAATATTTTAATACTTACTTCATAAGAACCGATATAAATTGCTGCGAATGTATGGATCACCAGATGTCTGCCTCCTCATTTCTTTTGTATATCTCTATTATACCAATTTTTTATTCTTTTCCAAGTAAATAGTTGATAAATTGCTGCGCTGTCCTGCCGGATAATCCGCCGTGGGAAAGCTCCCATTTATTGGCCTCAGCAAGCAAAGTGTCCTCATCCATGGAAACCTGATATTTTTCTGCAAGTACTTTGACAATATTCTGGAATTCCTTCTTATTCGGTGCGCCAAAGTAGATGGAAACACCAAATCTTGCATACAGGGATAATTTTTCCTGTACAGTATCGGAAGTATGCATATCCTCACGCACTTCCTCTTTATCCGAAAATGTTTCACGGATCAGGTGGCGTCTGTTGGAGGTTGCATAGATCAGTACGTTGTCCGGTTTTTTCTCAAGACCGCCCTCGATCACTGCCTTCAGATATTTATATTCGATCTCAAACTCTTCAAAAGAGAGATCGTCCATGTAAATAATGAACTTGTAATTGCGGTTTTTGATCTGTGCGATGACATCATTCAGATCACAGAACTGGTGCTTGTACACTTCGATCAGACGTAAGCCTCTGTCATAGTACTGGTTTGCAATGGCTTTGATACTGGTGGATTTTCCGGTTCCGGCATCCCCATATAACAGGCAGTTATTTGCCTGCTTTCCGTTGACAAATGCTTCTGTATTATCGATGAGTTTCTGTTTTGCAAGTTCATAGCCAACCAGATCGTCTAATTTCACATGGGCAATATTTGTGATCGGCACGATCTCCACCTCTTCCTTTTCCCTGTGCTGAATGCGGAATGCCTTGTGAAGTCCTAGTTTGCCAACGCCAAAATCTTTATAAAATGCCGTCACTGCATCTTTAAATCCGGACACATCTGTGGAAGCTTCCAGCTTTAACTTCAACTCATTGATGCGCTCCTTGATCCTCTTATTAAAAATCTTTCCGCTCCCTGTCATGCTCTGATAATCAGTGATGGCATCCATACAGTCCATCTCAAAATAAGAGGCAAGTTTTCCAAAATCAAAATCAAACAGCGATTTGATGATCTCAAAGTCATGCAATACGATCTGATTGACAGAGCCCTCCACTTTTCCGCGGATCTCACAAGTTTTGCTGTAAGCATTCTCATTATTTACAAGAAGAAATGCCAGAAAACTGTGCCACAGATTCCCCTCAAAGCCATGACTCACTGCCAGTTCCATTAACTGGTTCAAACTCTCATACAAAAGAGACTCCACATCCTCTTTATTATAATATTCATTTTCATAATTCTCCATGATCCAGGTCATGTTGTAAAATAAGTTACCATTTTCAAAATCTTTATATAAGATCAAATTCTTTGGACTTTTCATCAGTTTATTCATTCCCTTCTGCACTCACATAATTGCCAAGTATTTTCAATCGGATGGTCTCCTCTGTCAGCCCCCGCAGCGCATTCTGTACGGCTGCATCATTGAGGTTTCCCTCAATGTCAACAAAGAAGCGGTACTCCCACGCTTTTCCCTGCACCGGTCTGGACTCGATCTTGTTCATGTTGATTCCGTTGTAGATAAAATGGGACAGCTTATGGTACAGCGAACCGCTCTCATGCGGAACTTCAAAAGAGATACTGATCTTATTGGCTCTCGATTCAAAAATCTTCTTGTTTGCCACAATGATAAACTTTGTGTAATTGTTTTTATTGTTCTGGATCGCCTCATCGAGCACTTTCAGACCGTAAATGTCCGCCGTCAGGGTGCTTGCAATCGCTGCCTTGTTCTTTTTTCCGTCCTCTTTGATCTTCTGGGCGGACATCGCCGTATTTTTCAGACTGTGCTTTTCCCAGTCTCTGTGGCTCTCAAGGTATTTTGAACACTGCATCAGCGCCTGAGGGTGGGAATAAATGTCGGTGATATCGTCCATGTCTGCTTCCGGCAGACCCAAAAGTGCATGGTCGATACGGATGATCTGCTCGCCCACGATATAATTATTGTATTCCACCATAAGATCATAGTTCTCGGAAACGATTCCGGCGGATGAATTCTCAATTGGGAATACAGCGTAATCGGCCTCCCCGTTTTGGATGGCTTCCATCGCATCCCGCCACGTATCCACATGATAACTGTCTGCATTCTCCCCGAAATACTCATTCAGCGCAAGCTGGGAATACGCGCCTTCTGTTCCCTGAAATACGATTTTAGCATTTTTGTAATTCAGATGATCTACTTCTTTAAAATCGGGTTTTTCCGTCTGGCCATGTTCTGTCAGAAGCTGATACTGACGCTTCCGGCTCATGGACATGATCTGCTCGAACAGTTCACGGATACCATGTTTTAAAAATGGCGTAGTTCCTTTTCTGCTCAATGTTTCCAACTTGGAAACCTCACGCTGCTTGTCAAATACTTTCTTTCCTACAGCAATTTTATATTCAGCAACTTCCTCAGAAATTGCCATTCTGCGTTCATACAGATCTACGATCTGACTGTCGATCTGATCGATCTCATCTCTTAGTTCCAATAAATCTCTCATAATAAATCCAAGCCTTTCCATTTATTATTTATAATATATTACATTCACAGTTTGCTTGCAAGAGAACACTTGCGTCATGGTATACAGAAATGCTATACTTTTTATAGATAAAGATTATAAATCAAAGAGGTGATTTACTTATGAAAAAAATCTGGAAATGGCTGCTTTTTGTGTTGGTGATTCTTCTTGCTGCCGGGTGTGTTTTCCTCTACCGGTACATAAACCGCATTCGGTATAATGACGGTTATGTCAACGGCAACACTGCGGGAAATCTGTATAACGAAGGATATTTCTGTGAAAAAGATGGTATTGTCTACTTTGCCAACCCTGCCGACAACTACTGTCTGTACTCCATGAACCCGGACGGCACAAACATCAAAAAGTTAGAGGATCAGAGTGTCAGCTACATCAACGTGGATGACCACTACATTTATTACTGTAAACTTAAGGGAAAAAGCGCTGATTCGTTTTCCTTCCTCCCGGTCAATACCAACAGCTTATGCCGGCTGGACATTGACGGAAAAGGAAAACCTGAAATTTTAGATGATGATCCGTGTATGTATGCTTCCCTGGTTGGAAATTATCTGTACTATCTGCATTATGATACCACTGATGCAACCACGCTGTACAAAGTCAAAATTGATGGCAAGGAAAAAGAGCAGGTAGAAAAACAGTCCTACTTTACCGCAAGTACCGATGGACAATATATTTATTATAACGGACTGACAGACAATCATAATATCTATGAGATGGACACTTCCAATGACCACGCAAAAGTCATCTATGAGGGGAACTGCTGGATGCCGGTGAAAGACGGAAACAATCTTTATTTTATGGACTGTGAAAACGATTACCGCATTGCCAAAGTCGATCTGACAAATGGTGAAAAAACGCTGGTCACGGACTGCCGTGTCGACTGCTATAATGTCACAGGCGATAAAATCTTTTTTCAGAAAAATGATAAGACAAATCCGGCCATCTGTTGTATTAATACAGATGGAAGCAATTATCAGGAATTAAAAGAAGGCAACTACACTGCCATTAATGTAACTTCCACTTATGTCTATTTTAAAGATTTTACGACCAAAACCCCTTATTATACATCTGTTGCTGCCCCGGGCAATGTACAGATTTTCAATCCGTAAGCAGGCGTTGTTACAATGCAATTTTTTACAAAAAAAGAAACGTCAGGAAACTTCATTTTTTCCTGGCGTTTCTTTATCCCGCAAAACAAATATTTATGCAAAATCAAATAACGACAACTGATTGGACTCCGGCATATCGCCCAGCAGTCCAAGATCTGCCATAAGATCGATGGTAGATTTCGTTACTTTGGTTCGCTGGCGGAAATCATCTTTGGATAAGAACTTTCCGTCTTTTGCTGCTTCCGCAACCGCGATTGCAGCATTGTCGCCCATACCCTCAATCGTATTTAACGCCGGCATAAGTTTTCCATCGATGATCTGGAAACGATCCGGCAGTGCACGGTAAATATCAATTGGCGTGAAATCAAAGCCTCTCGCATACATCTCCTGCACAATTCGCATATCACGGTAGACATCCTGCTCTTTTTTGGAAAGAGAATCTTTTCTTCTCGTGTAATCTTTATAAAAATATTCCAGACGCTCTTTTCCCTGACACATGATCTCATAGTTGAAACCTGTCGCACGAATGGAAAAATATGCTGCATAATAGGCAAGCGGGTAAAAAACTTTGCAGTATGCGATACGCCATGCCATCATAACGTAGGCAGCCGCGTGCGCCTTTGGGAACATATACTTAATCTTTAAACACGAATCAATATACCATTCCGGTACATTATGTGCCCGCATCTCTTCCTTCCATTCTTCCTTTAATCCCTTACCTTTTCGAACAGACTCCATAATGGTAAAGGACTGCTCACTGTCAAGTCCCATACTGATCAGATAAATCATAATATCATCACGGGTACAGATTGCAGTAGAAATCGTTGCAATCCCCTGCTCAATTAAAGTCTGTGCATTTCCCAACCACACATCCGTACCATGCGAAAGTCCTGAAATTCGGATCAGATCCGAAAATTCGGTCGGTTTCGCATCAATAACCATCTGCATCGCAAAATCTGTTCCAAACTCCGGGATTCCTAAACATCCCAGGGGAATACCGTTGATGTCTTCCGGTTCTACTCCCAATGCAGAGGTATTCATAAACAGCGACATGACTGTCTGATCGTCCAAAGGGATCGTCTGTGGATCAAGTCCTGTCAAGTCCTGTAACATACGAATCATGGTCGGATCATCGTGTCCGAGAATGTCCAGTTTTAATAAGTTATGGTCGATGGAATGGTAATCAAAATGAGTCGTAACCGTTGCAGTCGTCATATCGTTTGCCGGATGCTGTACCGGAGTAAACGTATTAATCTCCTCGCCCACCGGAAGAACAACGATACCTCCCGGATGCTGTCCGGTCGTTCTCCGGACGCCGACACATCCCTGTACAATACGGTCAATCTCACAGTTTCTCTTGTGAATTCCGCGCTCTTCATAATAATTTTTGATATATCCAAATGCAGTCTTATCCGCAAGTGTACCAATCGTTCCGGCACGGAATGTCTGTCCGTAACCGAAAATAACCTCACAGTAAGCATGGGCTTTACTCTGATACTCACCGGAAAAGTTTAAGTCGATATCCGGCTCTTTATTTCCCTTGAATCCAAGGAAGGTCTCAAATGGAATATCAAATCCATCTTTTACCAGCTTTTTGCCACACACCGGACAAATCTTATCCGGCATATCACAACCACTTCTTCCGGAAAATGCCTTGACTTCCGGTGAATCAAAATCGCTGTATTTGCAATATTCGCAACGGTAATGCGCCTGCAATGGATTTACCTCCGTGATACCGGACATGGTCGCTGCAAAAGAGGAACCTACCGAACCACGGGAACCTACAAGGTAACCATCCTCGTTCGACTTCCATACAAGCTTCTGTGCGATAATATACATTACCGCATATCCATTGGAAATAATCGAATTTAATTCTCGGTCAAGCCGCTCCTTTACGATCGGAGGCAGTTCTTCACCATACATGCTGTGCGCCTTGTTATAGCAGATATCACGGAGCATCTGATCCGAATTCTCGATAAACGGCGGACACTTATCCGGTCTTACCGGTGCAATCTTCTCACACATATCCGCAATTTTGTTCGGATTTGTAATGACAACTTCTTCTGCTTTGGTACTTCCAAGATATTCGAATTCCTTTAACATTTCCTCCGTTGTGCGGAGATATAACGGAGCCTGCTCATCAGCATCCTTAAATCCCTTTCCTGCCATAATAATACGGCGGTAGATTTCATCTTCCGGATCCAGAAAATGTACGTCACAGGTTGCCACGACAAGTTTGTTAAATTCCTCCCCCAGTCTGCAGATCCTGCGGTTGATATCCTGCAGCTCTTCCATCGTATTCACCGGCTCCTTGTCACTGCGCAACATGAACTCATTGTTTCCAAGCGGCTGTATCTCCAGATAATCATAGAAATTTACAAGTCTTATGATCTCTTCCTGCGGTCTTCCGCCCACAATCGCACGGTATAATTCTCCAGCTTCACAGGCAGAGCCTAAAAGAAGTCCCTCTCTGTATTTGACAAATTCACTTTTTGGCACACGTGGCCTCTTATTATAATACGTGAGGTGTGAAAGTGAAACCAGACGATACAGATTGATACGTCCGATGTCATTTGTCGCCAGAATAATTGCATGGTAGGTCGGCATTTTCATGACCGTTTCCGGGGAGGTGGAAACCATATGGTTCACATCATCGAGATTTTCCATACCGCGTTCTTTTAACATCTCAATAAATTTCACAAAAATTTCTGCTGTACAGGCAGCATCGTCAACTGCACGATGATGGTTTTCCAGTGAGACATTCAATGCCTTTGCAACGGTATCGAGTTTAAAACGATTCAGGTTCGGCAGCAGGATTCTGGCAAGAGCCACTGTATCTATGATCGTAAACTCTCTCTCTATCCCCTGATCCTTGCAGTTTTTCTTAATAAAACTCATATCAAATTCCGCATTGTGGGCAACCATGATCGCACCATCGCAGAACTTCATAAATTCCGGCAGAATCTCCTCAATCTTCGGTGCATCAATGACCATATCATCCTTAATTGAGGTCAATTCCTCGATTCGGAATGGAATTGGCACTTCCGGGTTTACAAATGTCGAAAAGCGGTCTGTAATGACACCACCGACTACTTTCACTGCACCGATCTCAATAATCTTATTCTTATCTGGGCTGAAACCGGTCGTCTCCAAGTCGAACACCACAAAGGTTTCATCGAGGCTCTGTCCTTTCGAATCTGTGATAATATCCTTCAAGTCGTCCACCAGATACGCTTCCACACCGTAGATAACCTTAAAATCGTCATCCGGACTCAGTGCATGGTTTGCATCCGGGAATGCCTGTACATCGCCGTGGTCGGTGATCGCAATCGCCTTATGTCCCCATTTCATGGCACGCTTTACGATGTCTTTACACTCGGACACACCATCCATATCACTCATCTTTGTATGACAGTGCAATTCCACACGCTTCTCCGGACTGGTGTCCATACGGGTGGTCGTAAAGTCTGCAATCTTCTTAATTCCAACGATCGAACCGATTGTTAATTCACTGTCAAACTTATCGATTGTCGTGACACCTTTGATTTTTAAGAATGCCCCTTTTTTCAGATTGCCAAGAAGCTCATCCCTGTCTTCATTTCTTGTAAATATTTTCAGGACAATGGAA
>ERZ1673696.2702-NODE-2702-length-11964-cov-4.798808_pt1 | contig 11964 bp, 13 predicted proteins | sample MGYA00580226_ERZ1673696 | MGnify/ENA primary metagenome ERZ1673696 (study PRJEB41218, sample SAMN15661743) | gut metagenome | host: Homo sapiens | place: Canada: London | collected 2015-08-20/2019-03-30 | study: EMG produced TPA metagenomics assembly of... | reverse complement strand
CTCGGAGGTGGGAGTTGAACTCTCAAACTCGCAAAAAGTTGGTAGCGACAGCGAGCCGCCGTGAGGGCTTTTGGGCCGAACAGGTGAGCCGAACGTGACTTTTTGTGGAGCAGGAGATGCTGCGGAATGGGCGCGCCGGCAATTTTTCCAAATAAAAAAATCGCCGCAAGCAATATGCAACTTGCGGCGACCTGTCAAGAGGCTATAAAAATATTTTTACAGTTTCTGATGGGAGATTTGAACCCTCGCAAAATAAGAACATGTGCCCCCAATATTATTCAAGAAACATGATAATATTTCCATCGGGATCTTCTAAAAGCAATTGCGCACCACCCCAATCCGTCTTTTTGATCGGTTCAATATTGATGCCTTTCTTGGTTAAATCCCGATACGTTAAACGCAAACTATCAACATGAACTACAATCGTTATATACTCCCCTTTTTGTTTTCCCCATTTATTTTCATCCCAAACGCAGATTGTCATTTCATTTTTGGCATTGCCAAAATTGTATCCATCAAAGCAGTCATTATCAACAAAAACAGAAATCCCTATCAGCTCATAAAATTCCGCCAATTTTTTCGGTTGTTTTGAACTGATATTGATACACATAATTTTCATTAATCTCCTCATCCTCCTTCTTATTTTATAATAGCAAAAAACCTGCCGAAAAGCAATCGTTACTATTTCGACAGGTTTCTATATTGGTCGGAGTAGAATTATAGGATTTGAGGAAAAATAAAATGGGAGATCCTATAAGGACACTCCCACTGGTCGGGGTGACGGGATTTGAACCCACGACCTTTTGGTCCCGAACCAAACGCGCTACCAAGCTGCGCTACACCCCGACGGAAACATATCAAGTATATACAAAAAGAGCTGTTTTGTCAAATAAAAAATACGCCTTGCCTATTTTTTCTTTCTATCTTATATAATGCAGTAAAAAAATCTTTTGATACAGCCTTGCCCTATCGCCGCATGAAGAAATTTCTTGACATTTTTCCCCGGCTGTTCTAAAATTTTTTACACAAGAGACCCTTACATAAAAAACTACTTTAATAAAACACGTTTATGGAGATAAAAATATGATACGATATTTGGCTTTTTGCAAAATTCTTGAATACGGCAGTTTTACGCGCGCTGCGGAATCGTTAGGCTACACCCAAGCTGCCGTAAGCCAGATGATCACATCACTGGAAAATGAGCTTTCCCTTAAATTACTGATTCGTACCCGTTCCGGTGTACATCTTACACCGGAGGGCAGCCAAATTTATCCGATGATACAAAAATCGGTTTCCGCCGCACGGGAACTTGCCGATAAGGTAAAGGAGATCAACGGGTTGGAATCGGGGGAAGTACGCATCGGCATTTTTTCCAGTATGTCACAGCATGTTCTGCCGGGTATTATCAAAGCGTTCGGCGATCTTTACCCCAGCATCAGCTTTGTACTGTACCAGGGGGATAACAAAACCTTTCCTACTTGGCTAAAAAACGGCATTATTGATTTTGCTTTCATGTATCCCGAAGTATCTTCCGGATTTAAGACTGATACCATTGCAACAGAACAATTTTTAGCCGTTCTTCCCAAAAATCATCCGTTAGCACAAGTGGAAACCGTTCCCTTAAAAGATTTAGCAGCAGAACCGCTGATCATCGTAGAGGAGGGCGGTCATATCAATACCGCACTCAGAGCGTTTAGCACCCTGGAAACTTCCCCCAACGTAAAATTTAGAATCCAGGATGATGCTACCATTTTAGCCATGGTAGAAAAAGGGTTAGGCGTAAGCCTGCTTTCCGCAATGACACTGGAACATTCTACATACCAATTTCAAAAACGGCCTACTGTACCACCGGTAGAGCGTACAATATGCGTAGCCTATGAAGACCCCGCGCTGCTGCCCATCGCTGCAAAAAGATTTCTGAATTTTATGTACGAACATTTGCATGAATACATGAACGGTGCCTATGTACATACCCTGCAGGTGCCGCCGCTGAAGTAAAGGAACTTTTTATGCATGATATTTGGAACCCCTGGCACGGCTGCAAAAAATGCAGCGAGGGCTGCGACCACTGTTATATGTATTATTTGGATCGTCTGCGGGATAAATGCGGTCAAGAGATTTACAAAACTGCCAACTTTGCCTACCCTTTGCAGAAAAAACGCAACGGAAGCTATAAAATACAAGCGGGCGAGACAATACGCGTTTGTATGACCTCTGATTTCTTTTTAGAAGAAGCCGATGCCTGGAGAAACGACGCTTGGAATATCATGCATGACCGCCGTGATGTGATCTTTTTTTTGCTTACCAAGCGCCCCCAGCGTGTTTCTTCCTGCCTGCCCAGGGATTGGGGCAGCGGCTGGGAAAATATCTTTTTTCATGTAACCTGTGAGAACCAAATACGTGCAGATGAACGAATTCCCCTGCTTCTGGATCTTCCTTTCAAGCATAAAGGCATCATGTGCGCACCGCTTATCGGTCCGATTTGTCTAAAACAATATTTAACCACTGGCGCCATTGAACAGGTTATCTGCGGTGGTGAAAATTATGATGGTGCACGCCCCTGTAACTTTGACTGGGTAAAAAGACTGTACAGTGAATGTGCAGAAACAAATACAACATTTTCCTTTATTGAAACGGGAAATATCTTTATAAAAGATGGCCGGCGCTATCTGTTAAAAGGAAAACGCCTGCAAAGTGAAATGGCCTTTAAATCCGGAATGTTCTTTCAGGGGCGCCCCGTTCACTTTCGCCTCTATGATGCTTTGGGAATTGAAATTCCCGAGGCGGAACGCTATAAACCGCATTATTGTTCATCTTGTGCAAGCTGCGGCAGCAAACCAATCTGCAATGGCTGTTCTGACTGCGGAAAATGTGCCAAATAACCGTTCCTGCTTCACCATTCCCATACTGAAAGAAGCGTTTTCTGTTTCAGAAAACGCTTCTTTCTTACCCTCCCAAGTAGGCTTTTTTTATAGTCTCACTACCGGCAAGCTCACTGCCGGTACCGGAATACCGAATCTCTCCGTTCTCAAGCACATAAGCACGGTCTGCGATTTTCAACGCCTTTTCCGCATTCTGCTCAACCAGTAAAATGGTAATTCCGCTTTGATGCAATTCCTTAATAATAGAAAATACCTGATCCACCAACAACGGAGAAAGCCCCATGGATGGTTCATCCAGCATTAAAAGCCTGGGATGGCTCATCATGGCGCGGCCCATAGCCAGCATTTGCTGTTCTCCACCGGACAGTGTTCCCGCCACCTGCCGGCGCCGTTCCGCCAATCGAGGGAATCGATGGTAAATCTCCTCCATATCCTGCCGTATTTTTTTCATATCTTTTTGTACATAAGCGCCCATCAGCAAATTTTCATAAACAGTCAGTTCTTGAAAAATACGCCTTCCCTCCGGCACCTGTACGATCCCCTTATGAACAATCTTGTGACAGGGCATTTTAGTAATCTCCTGCCCGTCATAAAGAAGTACTCCGCTCCTTACAGGAATCAGCCCCATAATGCTTTGCATCGTCGTGGTCTTTCCCGCGCCGTTCGCACCGATAAGCGTTACAATCTCACCGTTACCGACTTCAAAACTAATACCTTTTAACGCCTGTATTACACCGTAATAGACCTCAAGACCTTTAACCTCTAATAAAGCCATAATGCCGTCAACCTCCGATATAAGCCCTGATGACCTCAGGATCATTCAGTGCTGATTTGGTATCCCCCTGTGCCAATACTGTACCAAAATTCAATACTGTTATCTCGTCACAAAGCCCGGATACAAATTTCATATCGTGTTCAATGAGTAAAACTGCAAGATCAAAATGATCCCTGATATACCGGATAACGTCCATCAATTCGGCCGTTTCTTTCGGATTCATTCCTGCAGCAGGTTCGTCCAGCAAAAGGATTTTAGGGTTTGTAGCAAGTGCACGTGCAATCTCCAGCTTTCGCTGCTTCCCATAAGGCAGGTTACAAGAAAGCTGATTGCGCATTTCCTCTAAGCCAAAAATACGCAGGATTTCCTTAGCGCGCTGCCGCATTCTGTCCTCCGTATCAAAATGCTTCGGCAACCGAAGCATACTTGCCAAAGGACTGCATCGAAATTCCGGCTGGTTATGCAGGCCTACCAAGACATTGCGAATCACACTCATATTATTGAATAAACGAATATTTTGAAATGTTCTGGCAATTCCCTTATGATTAATCGTCTCCTGTGTTTTACCGGTAAGCTCTTCCCCTTCTAAAAAGAACGTTCCGCAGGTAGGCTGATACACACCGGTAAGCAAATTAAATACGGTAGTCTTTCCCGCCCCGTTAGGGCCTACAAGACCGTATATCTGCTTTGCATGAATTTGAAGATTCACATTCTCTACCGCTTTCAATCCGCCGAAGGAGATTCCGAGGTTTTTGGTTTCCAATATAATATCAGGCATTTATTCTTCCTCCCCTTCTTTCTGCTCTGCGGCGGGCTTCTCGTTTGGCTGAAGTTCTACCGAAAGCAATTCATCCATCTCTATTTTTGTTTCGATTCTGTTCCAGGCTGCATCATCATCCTGAATGACTTCAGGAGCGTTGTGCCTATGGCTCTTTTTCTTCATAAAATTCCGGATACTCAATTTCTCTTTTATACTCTTCAGTCCCGGTGCATTATTAAACAGAACAATGCCGATCAAAATCACTGCATATACAATAGATTTTACCGGTGCCAACGGACCGGAAAGCTCATTCTGAAGGGCAATATTCACATATGTAATAATAGCAGCGGCAATTAGTGATCCATTAATGCTCCCCATGCCTCCAAGCACTACCATGACCAGAATTTCTATCGAATAATTATAAGAAAACGTCTCCTGCCTTACCGTACCGAACGTCTGACCATAAATGACACCTGCAACGCCGGCAAAAAACGCAGCGATCACAAAAACAATCAATTTATAAAACGTAACATTAATCCCCATTGCGCGGGCAGCTATTTCATTATCACGAATAGCGGTAACCGCCCTTCCATGCTTACTGCGAATAAAATTCTGGCTTAAAAACAATACGACCAACAAGGTAACAATCGCTACAATAAACAAACTGTTGCTGTCATACAACTGTGTGCTAAGCCCCATAGCTCCGCCAAACAAGGAAAGATTTTTAAAGATATTGCGCACAATTTCGCCAAAAGCAAGCGTAGCAATCGCCAAATAATCTCCCTTCAGCCGAAGTGCCGGCATTCCGACAATAAATCCGAACAGCGCTGCTACAAGGCCCCCCAGCAGCATAGAAAGAATAAAAATCAATAACTCTCCGCCGCCCATAGTGCTGCGAAGAAAATTTGCAAAAAAACATCCAATATAGGCGCCAACACACATAAAACCGGCATGGCCTAAACTCAGTTCTCCTAAAAAGCCGACTACAAGATTCAGTGAAACAGCCAGTATCGCGCTAAACGCAATACGTGTAAGCATACTGCGGTCACCTTTTCCCAGCGCCCCAGCCTGATTCAGCAAAATCATAACGATCAGCACAGCAACAATAATAAAATAATTCAGAGCATTCTTCCATTGAAACGATTTTTTTATATTCTGTAAATATCCCATTTTTCAGACCTTCACCCTTCTCTTTTTGCCCAGCAAGCCAATGGGACGAATCATAAGTATCAAGATCAAAAAGCCAAATTCTATTGCCGTGGTATAACTGGCAACAGCCTCGATGCTAAGACAAATATTTTCAATAAGCCCCAGAAGAACTCCGCCGAGCATTGCCCCGGGAATAGAGCCTATCCCGCCGATAACCGCTGCCGCAAAGGCCTTGATTCCGGGCATAGATCCCAGCGTAGGACTGATAGAAGTCGTCGGCAGATAAAAGATACTGGCAAAAGTCGCTAATGCCGAGCCAATGGCAAAGGTAATCATAATAATCGTATTAACATTTACCCCCATAAGCTGTGCCGCGCCTTTATCCTCCGAAACAGCCAGCATGGCCCTGCCGATCCTTGTCTTTTTTACAAACAAGGTAAGTCCGGCCATGATCGCCGCACCGCACACTAAAGTTATAATACTGCTGATTTTGATAGAGTACTCGCCTATATGCGTATTGCCAAGTCTATCAAGAATGGAAACCGTCTTTTGATCGGCACCGAAAATAAGCTGTGCAACCCCTTGTAAAAGATAGCTGACGCCGATAGCCGTAATCAAAACCGCCAGCGGAGACGCGCCGCGCAAAGGTTTATAGGCAAGCTTTTCGATCACTACCCCTAATACCGTACACAGAATAAGCGCCGCAATGAACGCCACTACCGGATTACCGGTTACCGCAAGCATTGCATAAATAGCATAAGCGCCCACCATAATAATATCGCCATGTGCAAAATTAAGCATTTTAGCAATACCGTAAACCATAGTATATCCCAGGGCAATCAGCGCATAGATAGCGCCCAGACTTAAGCCGTCAATAATCGTAACCATTCTTTTAACTCCTTTGTTTTTCGGTTTAATGGGAGAAGCATCCGGGCCGTTTCAATTCCTCTCCCATTAAACCGACCATACGGTCGAAGATATGTTATCCCCGACCGTAATGTGGTTTGTAGATATTATATACTTTTTATTGATTCAGGTCAACAATAACCGGCGTTTTTGTACAAGCTCCGGTAGCATCCCAAGTCATATCCCCGGTAACCCCCGCATAAGAGAAGGAAGCATCGGTTATAGCCGCAATCAGCTTGTCACAAAGCTCTCCCGGTTTAATATTCACATCATTTATACCAGCGGCCTTCATTGCTTCAAACACTACATAAGCCGCATCATATCCATCGGCCGCAAACTGATCCGGTTTTGTTCCGTACTTTGCCTCATAGCTGCTGACAAACTTTTGAGTTTTCTCATCGGTTGCGTTTACATCAAACGGTGTAATATAGCGAATGGAATTGGTCACACTTGCATCAATCTGACCTGCTACACCGTCCAAACCGTCACAACCGAATAACGCGATATTGGTAAGTTCCTTGGCCACACAAGCTCTTGCAATAAGCCCCGCCTCCGTATAATAGATGGGAAGGAAAATGACTTCGCAATCTTTCAATGCTTCTACTTGAGCAGAAAAATCCTTTTTATTATCGCTATCAAACGTACGCGTGCTGTAGGCAACATTCAGTTCTTTCATTTTTCCGTCAAAGGCTTCCCAAATACCAGTGGAATACGTATCGCTGGTATCATAGATGCAGCCGATTTTGGTATACTTTGAGGTAAGCTCTTCGGCAGCCAAAATTCCCTGGTCGGGATCGCCGAAGCAAACACGGAAAGCATTTTTTCCCTTTTCAATAACGCTTGCCGCCGAAGCGGAAGGTGTAATAAAAAACAGATTATCCGACACCGCTCTTGCAGCAAAGGCTTCACAGGAACCGGATGTAACACTGCCAAGCGAAACCTGCATTCCCGCATCAAACAGCTGATCGTATGCCGAGGCTGCATCTGCCGCCGTGGATTTATCATCCTTCATCACAAACTCAAATTTTACGCCATTCAAACCGCCGGCCGCATTGATCTCTTCAAAAGCCAGCGTCGCCCCCTGATTCACGGAGATGCCGTAAGAAGAATTCTCCCCGGTAAGAGGACCGGTCGCACCAACGATATAAGCTTTTTCTCCGTCTTTTCCGCATCCTGTAATTCCCAGAACGGCTGCGCCTATAAGTGCTGTTGCCATCATAAGGGAAACGAAACCTTTGAAACCTTTTCCAAAGCTCTTTCTTTTTTCTTTCATAGTATTCTCTCCTTTTTATTTTTCCTGACCAACACTGTTTTTACAAAAGCAGCGCACGGTCATTATCAAATTCCGTACCGCTGGTCTTTGCAAAGATCTCCAACAAGGTCTCTACCGTAAGCGCACGCTTTTCCTGCCCTCTTACATCCAGAATAATCTTGCCTGCATTCATCATAATCAGCCGATTTCCATGCGCAATCGCATCACGCATATTATGGGTAACCATCATGGCCGTAAGCTTTTCTTCTTCAATAAACTTATCTGAAAGTGCCAAAACCTTAGCAGCCGTTTTAGGATCAAGGGCCGCCGTATGCTCATCCAGCAAGAGCAGTTTAGGCCGGTTCATCGTTGCCATCAGCAAGGTAATTGCCTGACGCTGCCCGCCGGAAAGCAACCCCACCTTAGTTGACAGCCGATCTTCAAGGCCAAGCTCCAGTTCTTTCAGCATTTCCCGATATCTGGCACGATCCTTTGCAGTGATTGCCCAACGCAGCCCGCGCCGTTTCCCTCGGCGATAGGCAAGCGCCATATTTTCTTCTATCCACATATCCGCTGCCGTACCTGTCATAGGGTCCTGAAATACACGGCCGATAAAGGCCGCCCGCTTGTGTTCAGGAAGACGGGTAATATCCGTTCCGTCAATCAGAATCTGCCCTGCATCTATCGGAAAAACTCCTGCAACAGCATTCAGCATAGTAGACTTTCCCGCGCCATTGCCACCGATTACCGTAACAAAATCACCGTCTTCCAAGGTCAAGGACAACCGGTCAAGCGCAACCTTTTCATTCACAGTACCAGCATTGAATATTTTGCTGATATTCTTCATTTCAAGCATTGCCGGAACCCTCCTGATTTTTTAACTGCCTTGTTTTGGAAAAATACCGTTTTTTCCAATACGGCACCGCTAAGAAAACAGCAACCACCAATGCGGAAAGCATCTTGAGATAATCGGTATCCAGCCCCAGGAAAATAACAGATTGATATACAATATAGTAAATCACACCGCCTAATATGACGCCTAACAGCCGAATTAAAAAATTCTGTGAAAGTCGTGAAACTACCGCTTCACCGATGATCACGGCCGCAAGGCCGATAACGATAGCACCACGGCCATTATTGATATCAGCCGATCCCTGATACTGTGCCAGCAATGCACCGGCAAGCGCTACAATTCCGTTAGAAATCATAAGTCCGATGATTTTATTGCGGTCAGTATTAATTCCCTGTGCACGGCTCATCTTAGCATTAGAGCCCGTAGCCCGTACTGCTGAACCATACTCCGTACCGAAAAACCAATACAGCACACCGATAATGACAATACAAAAGCCCGCCAAAACCGCAATAGTGATTCCTTTACTGTTCAGCTGTGTAATAATAAGAGAATACTTCCGCGCAGGAAGTGCCTGATTCGCCTGCCCCATAATTTTCAGGTTTACCGACCACAGCATCAACTGGGTGAGGATTCCCGATAAAATAGCAGGAATTCCCATAAACGTATGAAATATCCCTGTAACAAGCCCCGTCAGCATACCCACAAGCATTGCAACAAACATTGCCAGCCATACATTCCAGCCATGAATAATCAACATTGCACATACGGCCATGCCCGTACAAATAGAGCCATCTACTGTAAGATCAGCAAAATCCAATATTTTATAGGTAATATATACACCGATGGCCATAATGCCCCATATCATTCCCTGTGCAATCGCACCGGGCAAAGCCCCCAGCCAAGCGCTGATTTCTGCCATTTTACTCTCCTAAAGCAACGTAATCTGCAGGAATTTCAACCTGTAGTTCTTCGCAAATTTCTTTATTGTATTTTTTTACCGGATTGGGATCATACGCAATCGGCATAGTTGCAATATCTGCCTCGCCTTTTAAAATCTGAACAGCCATTTTACCGGTAGTATAACCCAATTCATAATAGCTGATAGATAGCGTAGCTACGCCGCAGCCTTCGCAAATGCCCGCTTCGCCAGCAATAATCGGTACCTTTTTGGGAAGAACAATATTGTTGATCGTCTCCGCGCAGGAAGCCGCCGTATTATCGGTGGGAATATAAATTACATCGCTGTCGGTTGCCGCCTTTTCCGCTACAAGAGAAACATCATTAGAATCTACAAAAGTATACTCCGTGCAAACAATCCCCTTGGCCTCCAGATAAGCCTTAACCTCTGCCACCTGGTACGCAGAATTCGGCTCAGCCGAACACGAAAGCAGGCCTACCTTTTCCGTCTGGGGGAAAAGATCCAAAATCATCTGTGCCTGTTCAGTAAGAGGTGCCAGATCGGAGGTTCCCGAAACATTACCGCCCACAGTCCCATTAAAATCATCAATTTCCAAGGCAACGCCATACTCCGTAATGGACGTTCCCAAAATCGGAATCGTCTCGGTGGCATTGACCGCCGCCTGCAGGGCACCGGTAGCATTTGCCAAAATAAGATCTACATTTTTCGAAACAAAATTATTGACAATCGTCACACAGGTGTCATTGGAATTGGCAGCGTTCTGATAATCAAATTCTACTTTATCTGCGCCCAGTTCATCAATCAATGCCTGCTTAAAGCCCTCAGTAGCCGCGTCAAGCGCATCATGAGTTACCAGCTGGCAAATACCGATCTTATAGACCTTATCCGCATCTGCTGTTCCTGCATCACAGGCAGAAAACGCCGTCATACAGGCAAAAGCCAGCACCAGTACTAAAACTGTCGAAATGACTTTTTTCGTTTTCATAACAAAAGATCCTCCATTCTCCCTATCATCTGAATAGAAATATATTAATAAGAAGTATAATCGCGAATTATAAATAAGTCAAACAACATATTTTTATTCTTATATAAAAATTCTTTATGCAAAAAAATGACCGATTCCTCTATTTGGTAATAGAAGATCGGTCATACCCACAATTTTTCTGCCTTTATGTAAGGCTTTATTTAGAAAGATACTCGTCAATCGCCGCTGCGGCTGTTTTTCCTGCCCCCATGGCCAAAATTACCGTAGCCGCCCCGGTAACTGCGTCACCACCGGCATAAACACCTTCTTTTGTCGTAGCACCGGTATCCTCATGAACAATGATTCCTCCGTGCTTATTGACCTCAAGTCCGGCTGTGGTATCTTTAATCAGCGGATTCGGTGAAGTACCTATGGAAATAATTACGGCATCTACATCCAGAATAAATTCACTGCCGGGAATCTCTACCGGACGACGGCGGCCGTTTTCATCCGGCTCTCCCAGTTCCATTTTTATGCATTCCATGCCGATAACAAAGCCATTTTTTGGATCGCGCTTATCTTCAGGATTATGATACCCGAGAATCCGTGTGGGATTATTCAAAAGCATAAATTCTATGCCTTCTTCCATTGCATGCTCAACCTCTTCACGCCGGGCCGGAAGTTCATTCAGGGAACGGCGATAAACGATATACACATGCTCCGCACCCAATCGAAGCGCCGTTCTGGCCGCGTCCATCGCCACATTGCCGCCGCCGACAACGGCCACCTTTTTCGCTTTCATAATCGGCGTTGCGGAATCCTCCCGGTAGGCCTTCATCAGATTACTGCGGGTGAGAAATTCATTGGCCGAATACACGCCCTTTAAGGATTCGCCGGGGATGCCCATAAACCGGGGCAAACCTGCGCCGGAGCCGATAAACACGGCCTCATAGCCCATTTCAAACAGTTCATCCACCGTAATGGTTTTTCCGATTACCACATTGGTTTCAATATCCACCCCCAGCTTTTTTAGGGTATCTACCTCTTTTTGAACAATAGATTTGGGCAGCCGGAACTCCGGTATGCCGTAAACCAAAACGCCGCCGGCTAAATGAAGCGCTTCAAATACCGTAACCTTATAGCCCTTTTTTGCCAAGTCCCCGGCACAGGTAAGACCGGAAGGACCGGAGCCGACTACCGCAACCTTATGGCCGTTTGATTCAGGCACAACCGGGTCAGCCTGGGTATGTTCATTGTGCCAATCCGCTACAAAGCGTTCCAGGCGGCCGATTCCCACGGGCTCATTTTTAATGCCGCGCACACATTTAGCCTCACACTGTGTTTCCTGCGGACATACTCGCCCGCATACAGCCGGAAGACTGGAAGACTCCGAAATAATCTGATACGCCGCTTCAAAATCTCCCTCTTTAATCTTTTCAATAAAGGCAGGAATATGAATTTTTACCGGACAGCCGGAGACGCACGGCATATTTTTACAGTTCAA
>ERZ1673696.2699-NODE-2699-length-11988-cov-4.710802_pt1 | contig 11988 bp, 7 predicted proteins | sample MGYA00580226_ERZ1673696 | MGnify/ENA primary metagenome ERZ1673696 (study PRJEB41218, sample SAMN15661743) | gut metagenome | host: Homo sapiens | place: Canada: London | collected 2015-08-20/2019-03-30 | study: EMG produced TPA metagenomics assembly of... | reverse complement strand
ATTGAATATCCTCTGTGGTAATCAAACCCCGGTCGTAGGCATATTGCAGATGATAAAAAGCATCGTCCTTCCAAAGCACGACGCGGCAGAAGAGGTTATCACTGTAGCCGCTGTAGTAGAACGTGCAGCCGGCCACTTCTTCTTTATCCTTACCGGGGATTTTCATACTGTAGATACGAATGGCGGTATACCCCTGATAGGTACCGTAGTAATCTACATAGCGGAGAGGATAGCTGTGTATTGAGGTACCTAATTCTACCGCGCCGTCCACGGTCATGCACGTTGTTGTTTGTTTCATTTGCTCCCACTGCTCTTCCGTCAGCTCGGCAGGCTCTAATGGGGCGGGAACAAACTCGGTGGGCACCGGTGTAGGGGATGCGGTAGGATCGGCGGTTTGTTCCAGGTTGGCCGGCTGTTCCATACAGCCGGTAAAAAGGAAGAAAATTATACATAAGGATGTGAATAATTTTTTCATATGAAGAACTCCTTTATTAAGGAAATAAGATTAAAGTATGATTATGGTGTAAAATATTGGCAGAATAAATAAATTTTTTATATATAATATTACAAGCAATAACGCAGCCCTAAAAGGGAAAAATTTATAAGAATTCGTACTTTCATCGTCTTTTAAAAAACTGAAAAAGTTCTTATTCAGTTTTTTATTGGCTTTGCTGATTCTTTTATCTAAGACGACTAAAATACGGTTGTTGTCAAATTCCTGCTCGAATTCCGGGGGCGTTAGGGTTGGCAGCGGCAAAGCCAAACAAAGTAGCGCGACTGCCGCCGGTTTCAGGGAATTTTTGATCCCGTTTCGTTGTGTCATATGCGTTACCGCCTTTCGTATTTTATTTAACGATTCAATAAATGATCGCTGTTATTATCATAATAAATGATACTTTTAGCATCCTCCTCGGTTATTAAGCCCAAGTTCAAAGCGTCCTGTAAATGATAAAATACATTGTCTTTCCAAAGATAGATTTCGTCCCAAAGCCAGTATCCCCACCATATGGCAGTATCTATTATATAAACCGCTATATAATCCTGATAAGTACCGTAATATAAAAGTACCGAACGATTCGGCAGAATATCGCCTTTCATCAATTCTCCGTCAACTATATATTGATAGGTATTTTCTAATTGCACCCAGTTTTCTTCACTCAGTTCCGCCGGTTCCATAGGCTGCGGAACAAAGTTTTCTGGCAAATCAGCGGAAATTTCCGACACGGGCGGTGCAGAAACAACCGGCTCAAAATGGCGGAGATTGTTATAATAAGCAATCGTCTTAACATCTTCCGCGGTAATCAGCCCCTGGTCGAAAGCATATTGCAGATGATAGAAAGTATCATCCTTCCAAAGCAGAACGCGGCAGTTAATTGTGTCACTGTAGCTACCGTAATAGAACGTGCAGCCGGCCACTTCTTCTTTATCAGTACCGGGCCATTGCGTGTTATGGAGACGAATCGCGGTATACCCCTGATAGGTACCATAGTAATCTACATAGCGAAGAGCATATCCAAATAATTTTGAATTGCTTAAATCCACCGCGCCGTCTGGGGTCATGCACGTTGTTGTTTGTTTCATTTGCTCCCACTGCTCTTCCGTCAGCTCGGCAGGCTCTAATGGGGCGGGAACAAACTCGGTGGGCACCGGTGTAGGGGATGCGGTAGGATCGGCGGTTTGTTCCAGGTTGGCCGGCTGTTCCATACAGCCGGTAAAAAGGAGAAAGATTATACATAAGGATGTGAATAATTTTTTCATATGAAGAACTCCTTTATTCAGGGAATAATATTAAAATACGATTTTGGTGAAAATATTGAAAAATCAATTGAAATCTTTATAATTAAGTTTTACTTGAATATTTATAATTTTTATGGTAATAGGCAATATTTTCTGCATCCTCATCGGTTATTAAACCCATGTTTAAGGCGTCCTGAAAATGATAAAATACATCGTCTTTCCAAAGATAAACTGCATTATCCATTTTGGTTATAAAATCAATATAAGGCGACTCGCTTCTTATGAAAATTGCAATATAATCTTGATAGGTACCATAGTAACGAAAATCATCGGGGTGTATCTGAAATGGAAGAGAATCGCTTTTCCAAAATTCTCCGTCAAATACATATTGATAGGTATTGTGTATTCGTGTCCAAACGTCTTCGCTTAATTCAGCCGGCTCGATAGGGGCGGGAACAAAGTCCTCGGGTATAAAGGTGGGGAAATTTGGCACAGAGGAAGCGGAAACGGTCGGTTCAAAATGACGGAGGTTGTTGTAGTGGGCAATGGATTGAACATCCTCTGCGGTAATCAAATCCCGGTCGTAGGCATATTGCAGGTGATAAAAAGTATCGTCCTTCCAAAGCAGCACACGGCAGAAGAGGATATCACTGAAACCGCTGTAATAGAATGTGCAGCCGGCCACTTCCTCCTTATACTTACCGAGAAAAAGCGACATATTGTAGACACGAATGGCGGTATACCCCTGATAGGTACCGTAATAATCTACAAAGCGGAAAGAGTCGGGTAAGCGCCGTTCAAAATAGATGGAATCATAGGCGCTATTTAAATCCACCGCGCCATCCAGGGTCATGCACGTTGTTGTTTGTCTCATTTGCTCCCACTGCTCTTCCGTCAGCTCGGCAGGATCTAACGGCGCGGGAACAAATTCGGTGGGCACCGGTGTAGGGGATGCGGTAGGATCGGCGGTTTGTTCCAGGTTGGCCGGCTGTTCCATACAGCCGGTAATCAGTAAGAGTATAGTGCAGAGAAGTATTAATAATTTTTTCATAAGCGTTATTCCTTTACAAGAATTTTCTTTGATTCATGCTGTCATTTAAATCATACTACAACTGCTGAATATATTATATAATGTAGAAAATTTAAAAGCAATAGGGAATTATGAACAGAAAAAAAACAATGAGTACATAATTTAAGAATATTATACTTGCCTTTTTATAATGAAAAAAATATAATATAATAAAAATTGATAAGAAAAAAATATGGAGGATCGGATGACATTACGGCATATGAAAATTTTTTTAACGGTATGCCAAAAAGGAAGCGTTACTGCGGCTGCGCGCGAGCTGTATCTTTCGCAGCCCGCGGTCAGTTTGGCGGTAAAGGAAATGGAGGAACATTACGGTGTTCCGCTGTTTGACCGGATTTCGAAAAAATTGTATCTGACGCAAGCTGGCCGGCAGCTAATGCATTATGCAGAGCGTATCCTTTCGCTTTTTGAAACTGTGGAATCCGGGTTAGGAAAGGACGAGGATACCGGTACTTTGAGGATTGGTTCGAGCATTACAATTGGTACGCATTTGCTGCCGTCACTTGTTCAAATGTTTTCCAAACGATATTCCAGGATGAAAATTCGCGTGCTGATTCACAATTCAGATGCGATTGAAGAAAAGCTGTTAAAAAATGAAGTGGATATCGGTTTGATTGAGGGAACGGTACATTCTCCTAATTTAACATGTCACCGGTTTTGTGAGGATAGGCTGGTAGTAGTCTGCGCTCCGGAGTATCCTTTGGCTCAAAAGAGGATTGTGACACTGGAGGAATTTTTGCAGCAGAACTTTTTGCTGCGGGAGCCGGGCAGCGGAACGCGGGAATTGCTGGATCAGTCCTTGGCGGTACTGGGGTATGCGGTGGAACCTCTTTGGGAGAGTTGTAGCACGCAGGCGCTGATTCACGGCGTTAAAAAGGGACTGGGGATATCCGTTTTACCCTATTTAATGGTACAGCAGGAACTGCAGGCCGGCGTGCTTTTGTCGCTTCCGGTAGAAGCACTTTCTCTGCAGCGGTATTTTTCGGTTGTATATCATCAAAATAAATATCTTTCCGGGCCGGTCAAGGATTTTATTGCTTTGTGCTTTGCGCAGCAGACGGAAAGAAACGGAGAGCCGTGCGGTATATAAGAAAAAAGAGAGAATTGCGTCTCTCTTTTTTTAGGTTACCGTACGGAAAAACTCTCTAAAAATTCGGCAGCTTCGCGAATATCTTTGCCGGGGGCTTCTCCGCATTCCCGTTCGATGGTTAAAAACCCATTGTAGCCGATATCGCGCAGGGCCTGCAGATATTTGGGCCAATTAACATTCCCTTGGCCTAGCGGAACTTCGCGGAAACCGCTTCCGTCTTCTGCGGGAAGACCGTAATAACGCGGGGCGAACACGGCCTTGCAGTTTACGGGATGTATTTGGAGGCCGTCTTTGGCATGGGTGTGTACGATGTAGTCTTTTAAGGTATATACGGCCTGAACCGGGTCGTCACCGGCGCACATTACAAGGTTAGCGGGGTCTAAGTTTACCGCTACGCCGTCGCTTCCTAAATGGTCCAAAAAGCGTTTTAATATATCGGCTGGTTCCGGCCCGGTTTCAACGGCAAAATGCCCCTGCATTTCTTTGGCAAAATCGGATAGTTCTCTGCAGACTTTGTGCATGGATTCATATTGGATGCAATTTTCTGTTTCCGGCACTACGCCGATGTGGGTGGTTACAATGTTTGTTCCTAATTCCAGCGCCGCCTCCAGTACCCATTTTTCACGATCAATTAATGCACGGTTTTCCTGATAGAACATATCACAGCCAAAATCGCCGCAGAGGGCGGAAAACAGAAGACCGTGGTCGTCGGCCATCTGTTTTAGTTGTTTAATCTCTTCTTTATCTGCGTGAAATTTTAAGAAGTTGCCGGCATAAAGCTGGATTCCGTCCGCGCCGATGGCTTTTGCTTCCTGAAGCGATGGCAGAAGATCTTTTTGAAAACTTTCAATAATGACGCCTATTTTCATTGCTTTCTCCTTTAAAAAGTAATTTCCCGATTTTTGTCGGAAGATTCATACAGTGCATCCAGCAATTTGGCGCTGTCAAGCACGTTATCGATATAACTTCTGGTTTTGATTTTGCCCGTAAGCGCGTCGATGAAGGCGCGGTCCTCACAGGCGTGGGAGCTTGGAATTTCGTATTCGGGCGTCTCACTTTCTAAGGTCGCGCCATTCCAAAATTCAAAGTGTCCGCCGTAGGTCAGGCGTGCGCCGCCTTTATCGCCGAGGAAATCCACATACATTTCGGTTTTTCCTACGTTCTGCGCCCAGGCACCGGTAAAGGTAATGCTGGGGCCGGCCGTGCGGATATAACCGGTAACAAAATCATCCACGTCGTTGGTGCCGTTTTCAATATCAGCGGTATTTTCTGCCCACATGCCGGTATATTTATAGGCTTTCATATCCTTGGCCATTTCACTGTAGGCATTGCAGGAGGCTGTTTTTAGGGCGGGATTGCCTAAAATATAAAGGATCAGATCCAGAAAGTGAACGCCCCAGTCTATTAAGACGCCGCCGCCGGATTGGGCTTTTGTCGTAAACGGTCCACCGAGACCGGGTATGCAGCGAAAATCTCGGAATGAGCAGTTGACGTTATAAATTTTGCCGAACTTTCCGGCGTCCACCCACTCTTTTATTTTTTCTACCGATTTATGATAGCGGTTGCATACGCCGATATTTAAGAGTTTGTCCTGTTTTTTGGCTTCTTCGGCCATCTGTAGTGACAGTGCGTAGTTAACGGTAATCGGTTTTTCGCAAAACACATGTTTCTTTGCCCGCAGCGCGTCCATAGTGATGGGATAATGGGTGTAATTCGGCGTTAGTACAAATACGGCCTCAACTTCGGGGTCGACAAGGGCCTCATGATAATCGGTAATGACAGTTTCGATTTTTGGAAATTTTTCTTTACTGCTGACGGCGCGTTCTTTTATGATATCGCATCCGTATTTGATGCGCACGTCATTCATGTTCTGTAGGGCTGGCAAATGAGCCGCGTTAGCGATTCCGCCGCAGCCGATAACGGCTATTGTTTTCATATGATTTTCTCCTTTTTCATTTTTCTGCTTTTATTATAGCGAATCTGCAGGCGATCGACCATAGCGTATTTTGAGGTAAAATATATCAATTTTTTGTATTTTGAGAAATATTTTTTGTTTTGTTTGTAAAAATATGTGTTTTTATTGACAGGAGTGCTATGCAATTTTATAATAAGCAGAAGAGGAGGATAAAACAATGAGCCAGGTAAAAATACGGTATCATTTTAATAATTTGTATGCGGAGAACCCGCTGCAGTTTCAGGATATCCGATTGATACAAATCGGCCGTATTTACTGCGATTTTGATGCAGTGATTCCGGAGCACATCCATGGACAGTGGTATGAATTGACGCTGGTGCGCAATGGTGTGGGCATTGTTACTACCAACGGCGAGGCGCGGTATGTAAAAGAAGGGGAAATTTATCTTTCTTCCCCTTATGATATTCATAAAATTGAAGCCGCGATGGGAAGCCGGCTGGAATATGATTTTTTTGCTTTTTATCCGACGGATCCGGATATAGCACAGTGTTTTGAACAAATCCTATCTACGCTGTGCGGTGTGCAGGCGCGGGTTTTTCAGGATGAGAAGATCGCCTATCTGGTAGGCAACGCGATTGCAGAGTTCCCGATAAAAAAGGATGATACGCCGGAATTACTGACGCATATCTTTCACCAAATTTTGATTTATATTTGCCGGGATTTTTTTAAAGAGCAGGAAAAACGGTGGGATCATATAACGGAAAACGAGATGCTGTGCTATCAAATGATGAATTATATCGATACGCATATGATGTCGTTAAAAAAATTAGAGGACCTTGCTTCATATTTTAATTATAATTATAGTTATTTATCAGAATTGTTTCATGCAACTACCGGCAATACCTTGTTTCAATATTTTCAAAATAAGCGGATGGAGGCGGCAAAGATATTGGTACTGGAAAAGAAGAAAAAGATCGAAGAGATTGCCGAACTTTTTCATTATTCGTCGCCGTTTGCCTTTAGCAAGGCCTTTCGGAAAAAATATGGGATATCGCCTAAAATTATGCAAAAAATAGCAGAAAAACAGAAAAAAAGCAATCATCAGGGAGAAGAAATGTTGACTATATAGGAGGAATATTATAAGGGGGAAAGATACGGTAAAGACGTTTGATTTTTAATGCAGATTGGAATACGCAGGATTGGAGAGGACTTTCACCAAAAAATTTTGTATACATCCAAAATCTATTTGGAATTCAGAAGCATGCTTTTAAGAGTAGAGGAATGGACATGAAAAAGTGAGATTTGCTCTCTCTTAATTTTTGGAAAACCGTAAAAGCGGTTTTTTTTGTAAAAAATTTTTTAATGCGGACGGATTTTGTCCGGTTAAGGAGGTAAGATAGGGGCGTCCGGCAAGAAAAGCTGGAAGAAGGGAGAAAAAGAAATGGAAGAAAACCAAAAAATTCTGTTGGAAGCAGCAGAAGAAAAAATGGATGGCCGGGAGATTAAAAGTAAACGACGGCCGAACGAAAAACACTTTAAAAGAGCAGACGGAACCTATGAAGCAAGGTTGTACAGCGAACCAGTACATTATTATGATGAAACAACCGGCAGCTATGAGGAGTACCGTTCATCATTCCGCGAAGAAGAGGAGGAATATGTGACGGAAAACGGAAGTTTCCGGGCGAAATTCGGCAAGGATATGTGTAGGGAAAAAGCCGTGGAAGTGAGCCGAAACGGGTATAGCGTATCCTGGCGTGCTCTGCAGTGGCAGACGCATACACCGCCGGAAACAAATGCCGGACAGTTTGACGAAATCTCTGAGGCACCGGAGAATGCGGTAGTGAAATATATTGCAGGCGATAAGGAGCTTTTGTATGAGGCAGGAAAAAACTATGTACGGGAAAGCATTGTGGTAAAGCAGAAGGCACGGGGATATCGTTATGCTTTTTTATTGCAGACAAATGGGCTGATGGCAGAAAAAGAGGAAAATGCCGAGCGTATTCAGCTGTATCCGTTGGAAAAAGCTGCTGAAAAAAAAGCCATATTTACGATTCCGGAGCCGTATATGGCCGATGCAGCCGGTGTATGCAGCAGTTGTGTGCGGTATGAGCTTTGCGCAATCGATACGGGTAAATATATTCTGCAGGTTATTGCAGATGCTTCATGGATCAATGAGGAAAAACGGATATTTCCGGTAACGATAGATCCGGATATTTTGGTAAATGACACAGGAAGGTATTATGCTACGTGCGAGTCGGCAACGGTAAGCGAAGACGGCACCAGAATGCTGATGTACAGTAACCGGAGAGTGGGCTGGAGTCCCAGCGGTGAAAATATTACATACATTCAGTTTGCACTGCCGGCAATGGATGAAAGCTATCGTTTGAAGAGTGCTACTGTCAAATTGTATCAATATGGTTTTAAAACAAACAGTAACAGAATTTATATGTCAGTCAACCGCGCGGGAGCACCGTGGCGAGCAAACAGCATCAGCTGGTGCAGCAGACCCGGTTCGGCAGAGGTAATACGCACGATCAGTACACCCTGCCGTAAGCCGGATGACGCTCTGCTAATCAATCTGGATACGGTTGTTAAGGCTTGGGACAGCGGGCAGACGCCCAATTACGGTATCTTTTTAAGGAGCACCGAGACGCGGCGGAACGCGGCAGCTAGATGTATAAGCGGCGGCAGTACATGCAGCGGCGGAAGCAGCTGTGGAAGCGGAGGCAACTGTGAGGAGAGTAAAAAGAGCGATTATGTGGATTTTTATTCGGAAAAGAGCGCTACGGCTGCAAGAAGGCCGGAAATCAGCATTGTCTATGAATCCGTGGGGCAGTATATGGATAACCAGGAAACTATTTCGTTTGAGGTTAACCGGGCGGGAACCACGCAGGTGAATCTGTATACGGGAGGATTGCTGCATATCCATGAGGATGTAAGTGCCGAAGGGTTAAAACTGCCGCTTTCTATCTCTCATGTATATCATACAGGTGTACCACGGATCGGAGAGAATGAGTTTGGCGCGGGCTGGAAGCTTTCAGTAAGGCAGCGAGTACTGGAAAAAGAATATTCTACTGACGATTGGGTGCTGAAATATTTTGATGCCCAGGGGCGTACGCACTTTTTTGAAAGAAAGAGCGATGGAAGCGTCTGTGATACTTCTGGCCTGGGGCTGATTTTGACACGGTATCCTGACAACAGATATTATCTGACGGATGAAAAGGGTACCCAAATGATATTTGCCGCAGGCACGGGATATATTCAAAAAATAACTGACATTTACGGCAACAGCATGACGTTTACGTATAATACGGCCAATCAGCTTTCTATGGTAGAGGATGGATGCGGGCATCAGGCAAGAATGTATTACCAAAATGGACGGCTGAATAAAATGGAAGATTCCAAAGGTGAAGAAACAACGTATACGTATTCAGGGGATAATCTGATAAAAATAACGTATCCTAACGGAAGATACAGCTCGTTTGTTTACGATTCTTTGGGAAATCTGACAACGGTTACGGATCAGACGGGGTTGAAGTATAGATATCAGTATGATAGTAAAAACCGTATGGTACGTGCGACGCAGCAGGCATCTTATGCAGGAATTTATCAAAACTTTACTACGGAGCAGACGAGCATCAATGGTGAGATAACGGAAATCGAATACCGGGGACAGAGTACGGCGGTAAGCGGCAGCAGTAAGGTGAAGCAAATTTATAACTTCGATAGCCAAGGGCGCGTTATGGTGCAGTATCAGGATGCCTCGGCCAACAGCTATATGGCCGAGGAACCGATAACGCCGGCATCGATATCCGGATACGAGCTGCTGAGAAATAAGCGCGGCTATTGGTATGCGGCGAAATATCAGAGTCTGCATACAGCTATCAGGGGCGGTTATTATGAGGCCGGGGAGGATTGCCCGGAATATCGGCAGAATAACCTGATTCAAAACGGAACATTTATGTACAACAATCCCGGAGATCAAACACCTTATGGCTGGAGTGTTCAAAACGGTGTGGGCGGCTGCTGTGACTATGGCGTAGCAGCAGAAAGCAAGTTCAGCAATATGCGTTCCTACAAGGCAAAAGGCAGCTGGGGCGGATTGATGAGCATTAAACAGACGGTAAGTGTGGGCAGTCCCAAGGGAAATGCACTGATTGCGTCGGCATGGATTAAGGGAGATACCAGCAGCGTTGTAGGGGGCACGGTGATGTGGCTTGCATTGCGGCTGTACTATACCGACGGCAGCTATGCGTCGCAGATAGCAAATTATGATCCCTATTATACCGGATGGCAGTATACAGCGGCGGCGCTGACCCTTGCGGAGGGCAAACAAGTTTCATATGCAGAAGTAGAATTATGCTATGGGAAGCATCAGGGGAATGCCTATTTTAATAATATCCGCTTGGAATACAGCGATGCGGCTACAGCGGAGCAGCAGATTGGCGCGTTTGGAAAAATCAGTGTGTTCGGCAATGAGCGGTGTATCAAGCAGCAGCTGGTGCGCCGGGATAAAACGGGCACGGTGATTGAGCAGATCGATGAAGAGAATAATATCGTGTGCAGGAAGAAGCAGAAAAACGGAGCGTCGTACACGGCGTACTATGCATATGACAGTAAGCACAAGGTAGTAAAGGAACAAAACTACCGCGGTCAGATAACCGAATATACCTATGACGGCTACGGGAACGTACTTATGACAAAGACATACCATAAGGATAAGCCGGGAGACTACAAACGTACGCAGACGGTATATGAATCGGAGGGCAGTTATGTAAAACGGGAGCTGGAAGAAAGAGCGACGTATAACGGATATACACTGTCAACGGATTACCTCAACAGCGCCAACACCGGTAAGGTAACGGTAAAAACAGAAACTAACGGCAACCAGTATCATTACGATTATGATTCGGAAACAGATGAACTCAAAAGCATTACAGTGTGGGAACCGGGAATTACACACAGCCTGCATTATACGCATTATCTGACGCTGCTGACGGGAATCAGCCTGGAGGGAATGGCCTATGGCTTTGTGCATGACGGATTTGGAAGAATCAAGAGCGTAAGTGCGGGAGGAAGCAGTCTGCTGAGCAAGGAATATACGATAGGGCAGAGAAGCACGGAAACAACGAGCTACGCTAACGGAGCACAGATAGGAACGGTAAGTGACGGGCGCGGAAACGTGATAAAGAAAACATATAACGGCCAGACGACAGCGACGGCAAGTTATGATGCCTTCGGAAGAATGATATCCGGTCTTGACAGTGCGGGAAATAAAGGATATAATTACTATTATGACAAAGATGGAAATCTGATACATAAGAAGATCAACGGCGTAGGAAATAGATATACCTATGACGCGGTAGGTAAGGTAAAGAGTGTATATTACGGGGAGACTGGTCAGCAGTATACGTATTCGTATGATGACGCATATGCGGAGCTGCCGCATGAAGACAGCGAACTGGACGGAGTAAGCCTGAACGGAGTATATAACACCTGGGTGTTGAGGGATGGCTTAAGACGTCCGTGGAGAATCGCGGTGGCGCCGACAGGCCAGAGCGCGACGCTGATACAAAAGACATATAACTATCTGAAAACAGACCGGCAAACAGGATATGTGAGCAAGGCGACAGAGTTGATCCGCGGAGTAAACAATACGGAAAGAGAAACATACTACACATATGACCGAGCAGGAAACATCGCGACAATAGGAACGAGCGAATCGGGCTGTGAGAAAACACACGGGTACTGGTATGATTATCTGAACCGGTTGACGAGGGAGGATGTCTGCGAGGCAAACCGCCGGTATGAATATACATATGACTGGAAGGGCAATATCACCGGGAAAAAGGAATATGAGCTGGATACGGGAACGCTGCTGAGTACAAAGAGTTATACGTATCGAAGCAGCGGGTGGACGGACCAGCTGATTGGGTATAACGGAGAGAGCATCAGCTATGATTCGATCGGAAATCCGACAAGCTATTTAGGTCATAGTTTAAGCTGGAGCAATGTGCGGAGGCTGTCGAGCTACGATGGAAATACATTCAGCTACAATGCGTCGGGAATCCGAACAAAAAAGAACAATATCACGTATACGCTGGACGGAAGCAGGATTCTGCGGGAGAATCGGAGCGAAGGAACGCTGACCTATTA
>ERZ1673696.2696-NODE-2696-length-11998-cov-4.572637_pt1 | contig 11998 bp, 14 predicted proteins | sample MGYA00580226_ERZ1673696 | MGnify/ENA primary metagenome ERZ1673696 (study PRJEB41218, sample SAMN15661743) | gut metagenome | host: Homo sapiens | place: Canada: London | collected 2015-08-20/2019-03-30 | study: EMG produced TPA metagenomics assembly of... | reverse complement strand
AATGATGTAGGCCACCACGGACGCCCCGGCCATGATAAGGGCCGTTACCTGGGTGGCGGTGTTCTCTGCTCCCCCGGTGGCTACAATCATCATGGAAACAAAGGACGCTACCGCCGTCCACATTTTCCGGCTTGTCAATTTCCTGGTCCAGTTAATATTTTTCATGTGGTCTTTTCTCCTTTCTTATATTTCCAAAAGCCGCTTGGCTTGTTGGTTCTGATTATTCGTAAATCCCTTTTATGCCCTGCTCCGTTAAGAAGTCCTTTTGCTCATGCTTAATCTTACGGGCATATTCCAGGGCGGCTTCTGTCTCTCCGTTGGCGTGTCCATTCTTTAAGGCCGTGGCCGCCGCTTCCCCCAGGGCAATAGACGCCATGACGCTTTTTATGATAAGGACCTCGTTTTTTTCACGGATTTTTTCTTTTTCTTCCGCTTCCGTCTGCTGCTTCTTTATTTTCTGTTCAATCATCCAAAAACAGAAAGCGGTTACGCCGCTCGGAATACTCATTGCAATAATAAGTGTCTGTAAATCCATTCCTTTATCTTCCTTTCCTCAAATGTTCATGGGCTTATCATACGCCCCGTGGTGTTGAAATTCTGACCCACTTACACCGGAACCAAAAGGCCGCTTTGGGTCTGCTCAAATTCCCAAAACAGTAAATCATATTCAATGGCCTTTGTTACGTGGTAGGTATCGGCGTGCCCCATGTGCCCCAGGCGGCTTTGATATTTCCGGTCAAAAGTTTCCCGGTCCAGTTCCCCGGCCTTTAGGTGCTTTACGTCCTTTTTCAGCCGCCGGACTGACCCCTTACGCACTTTCCTATATGTTGGGTGGTGGATATATCCGCAAAAGTCCACACCGTTCCCGGCGTATAGAATGGTGCTTTTAGGGTTTATGTGCAATTTCATTTCCTCTTCCAAAAATTCTTCAATCCGCTTTTCCCATTCCTTTAACTGATTTAAATCCTGGGAAAGAATTATAAAATCGTCCATATACCGGATATAGTATTTAATGTGCAATGTGTGTTTTATGAATTTATCCAGGCGGTTGCCGTACACATTGGCAAATAACTGGCTTGTAAGGTTCCCCACGGGTATTCCCACGCCGTCCGGCAATATGCCGTTTCTGTCTATGATGTTATCCATAAGGTAAAGGGCTTTCTTGTCCCCTATGTACCGTCTGTTTTCATCTTTTAGGCCGTCATGCGGTATAGACGCAAAGTATTTACTTATATCCCCTTTAAAGGCGTATATCCGTAGCCCCTGCACAACCATAAGTTCATAAAGCCATTTGTATAACTGATTGCTTGCGGCGTGCATACCTTTCCCCTCACGTCAAGCATAGGAATGGCAATAAAACCTTTCTTCAAATACCGGTCCGATTGCATTTACAATCATGTGCTGCACCACTCTGTCATAAAATGGTAAGGCCATGATAAGCCGCTCTTTTGGCTCCCACACTTTGAACACGGTATAAGGTCCCTGGGAATATGTGAGTGTTTCCACTTCCTCGCACGCCCTTAATAGTTCATCTTCCTTTGACATAGAAAAAGCCAATACCTCTTCATGGAACCGCTTATTTTCTGCGGCTTTGTGGAATGAGATATTGGCATTGTCAAAGGTGTACATTTTCTCATGTAATCCTTTAACTGTTTTCATTTTTGCCCTACCAATTTTCAAATATTTTTTACTCAAAAGGCGGTGCCTTTGTTAATTTGTCCGGACAAACGCCGGAACGGGAAAACCGTCTGACTTATCATAAAGATAGATTGATAAATCTTTGCCAGTGGCCTTTTTAGGGGCTTCTGTGTCTGAAAATGCCGATTAGTCACACACGCACCACACGCCAATGTTCGTGTTCACGTTCCACGGGTAATTGTTGCAATTGACGGCCCGTGAACCGCAATGCACGCCGTTGTTCCAATTGCCGCCGCCAATGAGGGCGTGCAAGCCAGGAAAGGCCCGGTGCGAATTAACAGTTTCCCCAAATCATTTACTTATCCGGTTTCCAGGTTCCGGCCTTTACCGCTTCAATGACGCCGTTCATGGTGCCGCCTATTGCCCTGGTGTGGCGGCTGATGACCTCATAGCGGTGCTTGCTTATTGCTTTATACTGCAAATCGTAGGATAGACGTATCAATGTTTTAATCTGCTGCAATTCCACGTCCGCCGCATAAATATGGCTTTTCGTACCCGTTTTCTTGAAACGGATTACATCTTTTAGCATTTCAAATATTGCCGTCTTAATCTGCGTCTGCAATGCAAACTTTTCAAATTTCGGAAACTTGGCCAGGATAGGGTAAATGTATAAAAGAAAATCATAAATTTTTTGGTACAATTCCATAGTGCCCATGTAGGCGTCTATTTGTTCCGGTTCTTTTTCCTCTGCCATTACTTCTTTTCCTCTTCGTTGTAGAGGTTGGGCTTTCGCCCACCCCTACGGGATTACAGACTGTCACACACGCACCACACGCCAATGCTCGTGTTCACGTTCCACGGGCAATAGTAGCAATTGACGGCCCGCGAACCGCAACGCACGCCGTTGCTCCAACCGCCGCCGCCAATGAGGGCGTGCAAGCCAGTGCTTGAATACATATACGCTTGACCGTAGCCGCCACCGAAAACGTCATACCATGCCGCACTTGCCGCCGTTGGGTCGTGCAAAAGTTCATTAAGCCACTTCCACACATTACCCACCAGGTCACAAATATTTAAAGCACTTATGGCGTTGGCAATCTTTCCAACTGCGGTTCTTGCATTGTTTGTGGTGGCCGTGTGTCCGTTGGCGTTGGAAGCGTCAAGGCCCTGGGGGCTTCCGTCTGCTGCCACGGTAAATTCCATGTAATCCGGCAAGCGTTTCCCTACACGTCTGGCCCGTTCTCCTGCAATATACCAGTTAAGGCCCTCGGTTCCGGTTATCGGCGTGCCGCCATACACGGATTGTAAACCATTTGCCCCGTCATCACTGGAAAGGTAAATGTCTCCCCATAATGCGTTCCCCAGGTACACCATACCGGACGGGTCGCATTTCGGACGGTGCTTTGTGGTCCATACACTGTTAGGCAGAATATCCACACGGGTGTTGTTCTCCCAACCGCTGCCCCTTACGGACCCGGACGCATTGACCGCACGCCCGTAATCGTCCGTATTCCTTACACGGCCATAATGGAAACCGCCGATTTTACGGGTATTGGTATCGTCCCAGGCGTCCCCGTCCGGCCAGGAAGAATTTAAGGAAATCAAATAAAGTTCGTCCTGGGCGTCCGTCCCAGGGTCACAAATGTAAATGTAATAGTCCGAACCGTGTACAAAATCGCTTCCCTGGTCCAAATTGGCTTTGGTAAGTACGGTTTCCGCCGTCTTGAATACTGCGTTTTCCCCTACCGCAATGACGCACCCGGCCATAATTGTGACGGCTCCCTGGGCACTGTACTGGATATACTCTTTTTCCGGTGCCACAATGTCGGAAATTGCCGCCATTTTGGCAACCGTGATTTTGGCCCGCTCGTCCGTCATGTTCTCGTCATAAATAAAAAGTCTGCTCATTATGCCAACGCTCCTTTCATTTCTTCCACTTCCTCTTCCGTGATACCCATACGGTCATAGAACGTAACCGCTGCCGGAATACCGATTGTTACAGTGCCAATGTTTACGGCTTTTGAAAGGGTAAGCACCGTAAAAGAAATTGTGTTGTTCTGTCCTGCTGCCGTGGTGTCCTCTGTGGCGGCTTCCTGGCCCTCTGTGGCGGCGTTTTCCGCTTCTGTGGTATCTTTCTCCACTTCCACCGTTTCAACGGCCTGGACGGTAGGGTAAACGGCTCCATTCTTGATTTTCTGCCCTGCTGCCACCTCTGCACAAAACATAATTTTTACCGTCTTTCTGTCCTCTGACAGTTCAATGACCGGGCACATAATCCAGTTCTGATTTTCCAGTTTTTCAACTGCTGCCAACCAATCTTCCTTTTTCAGTCTCTTTTTCTGCACCAGTTTAAAGGTGTTTACCAGGTCGGACTTGGTTTTGATTACTTTAGGAAATCCTTTCATGTGTTATACCTCGCTTTCTTTTAATAAATATGTTCCCATGTAATTGCCGATATAGGCCATATTGGTGCCCTCACGCAAGGAAACCGTGGTTGTGTGCATAAGGTCCATATAATCTATGGAAAGCCGCTTTGGCGTTACCATGACGCTTTCCATATTGGTTTCCAGGGTATAGTCCCCGGCTTCCGTGATGTAAAAGCCTATGCCGCTTTCTGTAATTGCCGCCGTCTGCACCGTTCCCGTTGTAATGTTCGTGAGCGTTACCGTGACCGCCGCCTGGATTGTTTCCAGTAAATAGGCAACATTGACTTTGTGGGCCATGTTGTGAACCTTGGTTCTTAACCCGTCAATCTGCAACTGCAATTTTCCGGCCACGTCCCCGGCAAGCTGCTCCTGCTTTGCCGCAAACCATTCGTCCCACTGTGCCGTCCGCTCTGTTTGAAACTGCTGCACCATTGCGGTGTATTCTTTGATGAAAGCGGCATGGTCTTTTTCCACCGCTTTTTTCTCGCTCGAAAACCATTTGTTAAACTGGGCGGACCACTGGGAAAAGTCCAGTTCTTCAAACTGTGAACCGATAAAGCCGCAAACCGTCTTGTCCGCCCTTTCGTCCGTAATATCCGCCTGGGTAATCTCAACCGCTCCGGCGGCCACATAGACACGGGCCAGGCTCTTTTCCTGGATAACATCATTGTTTACCAGTTCCGGGGCCTGCGGATTGCTTGAAAAAGCACCCTCTAAGACGTAAATGCTCGGTTTTCTTTCAGTTTCGTCATTCCTTAATACAATGCGGTCAATCCTTGGAAGTGTTCCGCTTGCCTGGCTCAATGTAAGGGTCAACGGTGCGGTATTGTGGATAGTATGTAAATTGATATATGCGTACCCGGTCCGGGTTCCGCCGTCCACCGTCACTTCCATGGTGCCGCCCGGTGCCGTCACTTGCAAATGGCCGTATGCAACGCCCTCTTTATAGAACGGGGCTTTGTCCTCGTTCATGTCCTGGCCGTTATACATATGCTCTTTATCGTTTAGGTCGGTAGCATTGTAAAAAAATCCTCTTACTGCCATGGTCTTTTTCCTCTCCTTTCCTCTATTCGTCCCATTTTATTGTTGTGGGTAGGGCGTCCCCAAAAGTAGGCACCACATACATGCCCCCATATTCGTAAACCTCGCAAAGTTCCGTAATTCTAAGGTTTTGTGCGGTGTTCCACTTTTTCTTCTTTACGGTCACAACGTCCCCCAGGTCATAGTCTTTTCCGTAGGTAAAATTTACATCTGCTTCCGCTTCCGCTTCAAAGTTTTCAAATATCTTGTTTTCGTTAAGAAACTCCTGCCCCCTGGTTTTAAGGGCTTCCAAATACTCGGCGTTTGTAAGGGCTTCTTTGTTTATGTCCTTGGCGTCCAAAAACACTTCCCGTAAATCAAACCCGGTTCCGCCGCCCACGGTTACAAAGATACGGTCCAGGCCGTCCCCGGCTCCGCCCACAATTACCTTGGTCTTATAGGTTGCGTCACTGTAATTATGTTTTGCCTGGTTTAGATTGTCGTAACTCTCTGAAAATATGACCCTTGGATTTCCCCCTTGTGCCTGGGTACGGTCCACGCCTTTGTAGGTTTCAAAGGTCATGGTCTTTTTTTTGAAGTCCGGCACGATACGGAAACCTATTTCTGCAAACTTCGCCAACTTTGTGAAGTATTCCAGGACATTCTTATAAGTTGCCTGGAATTGCACTTTTGTGGTGTCCCCGGTCGTCGCCCCTATCTGTAAAAGCGGTATTGGCTCCATGCGTCCAATCATGTAGTGCATGGCCGCTTCCACGGTTCCGTTAAAATTAAACTGTGGACCCGTCAACCGGTCCCCCAGGTAGACGGGAAGAAAAAAGCCGTTCCTGGTAATCTCATTTACCAGGGTGCTTTCCTCTTCCGCTTGGTCCCCACGTATCACGGCGGCTTCCTTCTTGTTGTCCCCCTTGGTTATAATGTTCCCCGGTTGCAATAGCCGTAAATTTTCCGCCGTTACCGGACAATGTAACTCAAACGTGCCACATTCGTAATATTTGCGGTGCCACTGTAAAGACGTGTGATTTTCGATATGCCCCAGGCGTCTAAGGTTCCGGTCATAAACGTGTATTTCCATAATCACACCCCCAAATATGAAATTCTGTAATATACCGACACGGAAAGGTAATTGGTGCCCTCGTCCGCCGTGTATGTCAATGTGTTGGTTCCGTCCTGCCACTGGATAAATTCCCCGTCCTCGTCCAGATATTCGTTTATTACCGTCCCGTATTTTTCAATAACGGTGTCCCAGTCAATGACCCCGTAATTGTCTTTGTGGTTCTCAATCTCCGCCTGGGTCACGCCGTCCAAAAGGTAGGCGTTTTTCTTCCCGGTGTAGGTATTTATAATCACATACTGACCGGATGACATGATAAAATCATTGTCCAAATATCCAACCTTGGTAAATTCTCCGCTTTCCGTGTGGTAAATTGCCGGGTTCTTCACGGCTCCGTCTGCCCGGAATATAACCACAATACCTATGTTGTCCGCTCCGCTCTCGTTTTCAATTTCCTTTACCAAATCCGCTTCACGGTGTCCAAATATGCGGCCCTCTTCCGGGAAGCACGCCGGAAAATAGAAGTCACTTACCCATGACGCCATAACCACTTCAATGTCTGCCAGGTCCTTAAAATACGGGTCCGTGCATTTAAGGGAAATGGTATAATCACGCACCACGCCCGTTGTGGCTCCCGGTATGACGCTTTCAACCTCATATTCTATGGCCTTGGCTTCTCCGTCCTCTATATACTGCATTGTTCCCGTCCGCTTTATGGGGAATGTGCGGTATAAAAGGTTACGGTTTTCTTTGTAATTTCCGTCCATTTCCACGGTAATGACAATGTTTCTTTCCTTTGCGGTGGCTCCCTGGTAGGTGCTGCCGTCCGTGGTCGTGTTCTCACTCGTTACCACGTTGCTTTCAATGCCGTAAATCCCCTCAATGTCTACCAGGTGGAACGGTGTAAAATCGCCCCAGGTAAAGGTAAGGGACACGTTTTTGTCACTGGTGCAAACCACTTTAATGTCTGACATTTCCCCTTACCCCCTTTGTACTGCCAAAATCATGCTTCTTGTCTGCAACCTGGTCTGTCTCGCTATCTCATACGGGCTTAATGCCTTGGGGCTTGTGATGTTCACATTCTGAACATACCCACCGCCGCCTTTTCCTGCGTTTTCCATGGCCTGGTTCTTTGCACTGCCGGAAAGCGGCGTTACAACTGCTTTTCCGTTTACCATGCTAAGAAGTTCCGGGCCTGCTTCCGCTACCATGGCGGTGCCCTCTTTCAATACGCCGCCCTTTGCCAGTCTCGGCAAGGAAAGCGTGCCTATCTTGCCCAGGGAAACGCCCGGTATCTCGTTGATGACGTCAATAACGCCGTTTATCATTCCGATAAACTTATTTACAACGCCCTCTATGGTAGAAAGGCAACTGTTTATTGCTGATTTAAAAGCGTCCCCAACCGCCGAACCGATTTTCACGCCCACATTTACAAAACAGCCTTTGATTTTTTCCCACAAACCGGAAAAGAAAGAAGTCACATTGGCAAAGGCGTTTTTAATATTCGTCCATGCGTTTTGAAACTGCGTACCGAACCATGACGGGACGGCGGAAAGGGCGGTTTTTATTTCCGTCCACCTTGCACCGAACCAGGAACCGATTGCAGAGAAAACATTTTTTACATTGGTGTAGGCGTTGGTAAACATAGTGAGGAACCAGGACGCCACCGTTGCCAGGGCGTTCTTTATATCCTGCCACCGGGCACCGAACCACTGGCCGATTGCCGCAAATACACCCGTCACGCCGTTATAGGCTTCCGTAAATCTCGCAATGAACCACTGCCCCACACCCTGGAATATGGATACAATGCCGTTCCACAAATTTTGAAAAAATTGCTTTATATTTTGCACAAAATTGTCCACAAATTCACGGAAAGCACCGCAATTATCATAGAGAAGTTTAAAAGCCCCGGCAAACGGGTTTACAATCAATAATAAAAGGGCCTGCCAGTTACTTTTTATGAAATTTATAAAACCGTTAAAGGCGTTTGGTATCGTAACGGTAAAAAAATCCGCTATTGCACCGAAAACTTTTGACGCCGCTTCTTTTACCGCTTCCCATACCGCTATGACTTTGTTTCTAAAATCTTCGTTGGTCGCAAAAAGCGTCACTAATGCGGCTACCAGTGCGGCCACCACCGTTATAACAATGCCTATCGGATTAGCGGCCATTACTGTATTCAAAATTTTCTGTGCTATGGTTACGCCCTCGGTTGTTGCTTTCCATACTTTTATTGCCGCCACTAACCCTTGTATCATAGTTACCACGTTCCACGCCAACATTCCGGCGGCAATTCCGGCAATAATGGAAATAATTTGTGTCCCATTCCTCGACATAAAAGAAATAAAATCTTTTACTTTGCTTACTACCGCAAGCACAAGTGTTTTAACTTCCGGTATCTTTCCTTTTACTTCTTTGATTACGTCACTTATTACGGGCTTTAGTTCCTCGCCTATCGGCTTTACAAGGTCCGTTTTAAGGTTTCTGCCTAACTCTTCAATCTGATTTCCCAGGTCATTGTATTTATTCTCATTTATCGTTCCCAGGGCGTCATTGGTTGCCGATATTTCCCCTTGTGTGTCCACTAAGGCACGTATGGCGTCCTCTCCCAAATCTTCCCACTTGGTCCCGTACATTGCCACGCCCAAAAGGTTTCTTTGTACTTCGTCATCACATGAGAAAAGGGCTTCATTTACGGTTTTAAATGCTTCTTTTGCCCCCTCTCCGCCTTGTGCAAACTTTGTTTTTAAATCGTCCACGTCAAGGCCCAACTGTTTAAATGCTTCGTCTGATGTTCCGTCTTTCGCTCTGATACCAAACTCTTTTACGGCGTCGTTCAAATAGTCTATCTGAAAAGTACCGTTTTTGGCTCCGTTGGCTATCATGTTAAACGCTTCCTCTGCTGACAATCCCATGTCTGCATAGTAAACGGAATATTCCGCCAACTGGTCCGCCAAATCTCCGTTTTGGTTCAACCCTTTTTGTGCCCCCTGGGCTAAAAGGTTGTATGCTTCCTCTGATGATATGCCGAATTGCTTCATCATGGCGTTTACGCCCCTAATGCTTTCGTTCACATCAATATCAAAGGTATCACGCATTAAAATGGCGTTTTCCGTTGTGTTTTTCAGTTCTTCCCCTGTCTGCCCAGTCTGCTGCTTAACTGCGGACATTGCTAATGCAATGTCGTTAATGTCCTCGCCAAAATTATCTTTATAAATGCTTAAAAGGGTTTCTTCCAACCCCTCAATTTCTGTATCTGCCGCCCCCGTCTGCGTAATAACAGTATTTAAAGCCTTGTCGCAATCTGTTTCAAATTTCGTGGCATATGTAGCGGCGGCAACAAAACCGGCCCCCATGGCTTTGGCTGCCGTTTCTGCCTTTCCGGCCAAATCTCCCAGGGTTTCTTTAAAATCCCCGGCCTTTTCCTCTGCTTCTTTCAGTTCTTCGCCGGACAGTTTGGAAGATTTCCCCAACTCTTCAATGGCCGTGTCTGTCTGCCTGGCCGCTTCCTCTAAATTTGCAAGTTCTACTTCTGTTCTTCCCAGTTCTCTTTTTAAGGCTTTGTACTGCTCTTCTGAAACCTCGCCTTTTTTAAATTGCTCCTGCACCTGGCTTTCTGCGTTTTTCAGAATATCCAGTTTTTCCTTGGTTTCAGAAATAGCGTCTGTCAAAAGGGCCTGCTTTTGTGCCAACATTTCCGTGTTGGTTGGGTCGATTTTTAAAAGTTTGTTTACTTCCCTAAGTTCAACTTGCGTTCCCTTTACCTTTTTATCAACGCTTCCCAGGGCCTTGTCCAGTTTTGTTGTATCGCCGCCAATCTCAATAGTAATTCCTCTGATTTTGCTATTTGCCACTTCTTAACCCCCTTTCTTTCTAAAATTCTTCCGCAATCCCTCACGGTCCGGCTTTGTTTGCTCCATTCTCCAACAATTTCTAAGGTATTCCCGTCCCTCGTCAGTCTTTGAATTTTCAAAAATCATTGCTTCACGCATGAAAAACAAATACACATCTATTTCCATTTCCTGGACTTCGTATATGTCGATATGGCAATAATCCATTACCAGTTTTTCCGGGCGTGTAGATAGCGTGTAGGGTATCTCGTCCCCTTTATCCTGCCGTGGATAAAAGGGCATAATTAGTTTGGGTTCTGTTTTAACTCATTCACAAATTCCATATAGGCGTCAAGAATGGCGGTACACTCTTCAATGTCATAGTCCGCCACGTCCTCTTCCGTTACCGGAACCTTGCCCATATTGTTGTTTAAGACTGCTGCCACAAGGCGGTAAATTGCTTCCGTGTCCTCTGCGGTAGCGTTTTCCTCGTCCATGTCCGGGATTTCCTTAATTGCTTCAAAAACTTTCTTCTGCGGCATACGGACCACAATTTTCTTTCCTTTTTCCACCACATTGCCGTTTTCGTCCACCTTGTCCTTTAAAGTAAAAGGCCAGAACGTCCTTTTTAACTTGTTACAATTAAATTCCTTTACTGCCATGGTCTTTTTCTCCTTTCAAAATAAGCGGCCTGGGTTCCGCTCCCTGGCCGCTCTTACTGTCCTTACTCTCCGCTTGCGGCGGTAACGTCCATTTCTTCCTGGTAGGTAATCAATGTGCCCTCTTTGTCCATGGGCTGGGCTTTAAACTCTGCGTCAATGACCGTTTCACTGTCTTTTGCAAAGGCAATCGTAAATCCGGCCTGGTTGTTTCCCACAATGGTTACTCTTATATCTCCGTCCACATTATCCTTATGGACAAAGTGAATAACATAACGTTTTCCGTCCGCATTTCCCACGCCGCCAATCTTTACAGTGCGGATTTTCTTTGCCGGGTCCTCGGTCACTCTTGCGGTCTGACACAACTTTTTCAATGTCTCTCCGCACCATGTCATAATGCCGGATTTAAAGGTTGCTTCCTCTTCCGTAAGGATGACTTTGGAAACTTTGCCCATATCGTCCTTGGCTTCGTAGAAAGAGGGTGCATACTCGATTTCTGCACCGCCTTTGATATGGCCCAGGCGGTTTTCCTCGGTTTCCAATACTTCGTTGCTCGGCAACTCCGCATTTGTTCCCATAAACTCGGTACAATATAAATCGCCGGAACCCAAAACAATGCTTTCTTTGTTCATGCTCTGTTTACTCCTTTCGTTTTTTTCAATAATCCCCGGACTTCATACGCCGTTTGGAAACATTCTTCGTCCGGGATAGGTGCCACCAATACGTCATATTCCACGTCCGGCAACACTTCCGCTTCAAATGCTTTTGCCAGGTCCTCACGTTCCTGGTTGTCCTGCTGCGTATAAAGTTCAAAGTCAACGTCCTGGGCTTTTAGGTTGTTAAGCCCGTCCGCCCCTCTTCCCGTCTCATGTGAAGATAGCCAAACCATGTATGGAAGTTCCGGCACCGGGTCGTCCAGTGTTCCCTCAAACTGGTTTTTAGTTATTGGCACACCGTACTTTTTTGAAAATGCTTTTGCCCTCTCCACCAAAATGCTTACATTTACGGTCATGTTATCCCCTCACTTTCTGACGGATTTTTGAAACGGCCAAATCTCCCAGGGTTTCGTTTACTGGTGCAATGTGTTCAAACGCCTTTACATTTCCTACTTTCCTGCCGCCCTTGCGTAACTGGTGCCCTTTTTCCAGTAAATGGGTCAACTGATAGTGTTTTTTGTTGTAGACACTGTACCCATTCAATCCGGTAATAACGCTTGTCCTGCTGCTCCTTTGGTCGTGCGTCCAGTCCTTGGTATATTTCCCCGTTCTTTCCTGGTATGGGCCGCCCCGTCTCAAACTTTCGGCGGCTGCGGCTGCCGTTTCTTCCAGGCTTTCATTTACCGCACGTCTTAAT
>ERZ1673696.2675-NODE-2675-length-12092-cov-4.376921_pt1 | contig 12092 bp, 8 predicted proteins | sample MGYA00580226_ERZ1673696 | MGnify/ENA primary metagenome ERZ1673696 (study PRJEB41218, sample SAMN15661743) | gut metagenome | host: Homo sapiens | place: Canada: London | collected 2015-08-20/2019-03-30 | study: EMG produced TPA metagenomics assembly of... | reverse complement strand
TGGATTTGTCAGCGGAAACGCCCCGTCTGGCGGATATATCTGTGGCGGAAGATATCAGGAACCTCCCGGTGCAGGATATTGCCGGTCTGCTAATCCCGCAGGTAGCGTCCGACGGATCGCTTCCCGAGGCGCAAGGCTTTCTCCTTCTTCCGACATCCCCGGTGGACGGGACGGCGGCTCATCCGCTCCATCTTCGGATCACGACAACGAAAGACGGCAACGGCAATCCGAAAGAAACCCTCTCGAACGCCTTTGTCCGGATAGAGGGTGGTTTTGAAATCGGCAAAAGCCATATCGTTTCGCTCTTTTTTACCGGAGCAAGCAACATACAAACCACGCATGTCAGTGTGGAAGCGTGGATGGAGGATGAACAAGGGGAGATGCCGATATGATAAAATACGAATAAATAAACAGGAAATAAAACTTTTAAAACGAATGAAAATGAAAACGATCACGACAAAGTGGGCCATGCTGATAGCCCTGATGACAGCGGTAAGCTGTTCGGAAACAGAGACAGGAATAGAGCCGGAACTGGGTGGCGGTGACGGCCAGGTGGCACTGGGTATCAACCCAAACCTGAAAGTGGAAGCCGGAACGAGGGCGTCAACGAAATCGGTGGTAAGCGGTAGTGCGATTACCTATACGGATTATAACACGGCTCCCGGTCTGGGAGTAGTGGTGACCAACTCGGATGCAACTGACTGGTATTCTCCCGATGCATCGAGTTCGGGCTATACCGGCCCTCATGTATGGTATATGGGAGATGCAAAAGGTGAGAACTGGATTTCGATTACCGAGAAAGGTCTTAGCTATGACCCCAAGAATGAAAAGCCTTATTATCTGAAAGAAACGATAGGTAAGGTATATGCTTATTATCCGTATGATGTAAATGCACTGAGTAGCCTGCTAAGTATAAACAGTGAATCCGATCTTAAAATCCCGATCACAGTTATTGCCAGCGGAGAGATGGATGCTTCGGCAAATAATGCGAATAAAATCTGGAATGCCACTTCATGGTCAGCTAACAAAAACAAGGGGGTAAGCCTGTCTTTGACAACCGAAAAAGACTACCTGTATTTTGATGGGACGGAGGGTGGCCGGAATGTAAACAACGGCCGTGCCAAAGGGCAGATACCTTTCGATCCGGAGAGTGGCCCGAATAATACCGATGCGAATAACCCCGGCTACCTGATCAACCTGGCCATGAAGCATGCCATGGCGATGGTATCTTTCCGTGTGTACGATGGTGGTAACTTGAGTGATAATGATGTGAATTTTACGAAGTTTGAAATCAAGAACCATCAAAACAGCTCCAATCTTTTTAAAACCGGAACCGGTAAGATGGCGTTGGCAGATGGCGCAATAAGCGATAATTCAACCACCGGAGCACTTAGCCGTACAATTCGAATTACGTCCTGATGAAGCAGATCAAGGAGGGAGAGCAAAGCGACAAAGCATTTATCGAGGATAAAACTACGACCGGACAGGCCGTATCTAAAAAAGTCAGTGCAATCGTCTATCCGATAGCTGGTTTTGGCGATAATGAAATCGATGTAGTGATAACTCTCCAGGAGGGTGGTAATACGCCTGTCGAATATACGGTTACTCTGCCGGCTCATGAATGGACGGCGGGTTCCAACTGCATCTATACGTTCTCTGTCGGCCGTAATAAGTTGACAGTGATGGATGTAACTGTGGAAGACTGGGTGGAAGACGAACAACCGGATATTTCATTGTAATACATTAATAATAAAAAAGACAAATCCCATGAAACCATTCTTATACCGATTAGTGACTGTGTTTTTGTTACTGTGTGTTGCGTGTACAGAGGCAGAGATCGTTTTGCCGGGGTCTGGTGGCGACGAGCCGGAAGAGGGTGTTCCTTTTCGAGTGAAGAATCTGGGCATGTGGATGGAGGTAGAGTCGAGAAGTGTCGTGACGGGCGGCCCCGGGGAAACGAATAGGAACCCGAACCCGCTGACCGGGATAGGCATTTGCGTGACGAAACAGAATAGTAGTGGTACGGAGATTTTATACAACAATGCTGTCGGTAGCCAGCAGTTCGTATACAATCTGGCAGGGAGTCCTCCTCTCTGGGAACTGGCAGAAGGAGAGGAAACGCTTCTTTTGTATTCGGAGAAAGGGACAGTTTATGGCTATGCTCCGGCAGAAAAAAGTGTTTCGCTCGCAGGCATTCCGAAAGCTCTTTTAATGAATGGTATAAAGGTGTTGGACGAGCAGAAGTTCTACTTTTCTGACGGTAGCGCAACGGTAAATGCAGCAACGGATGTGCAATGGGAAACCGACCAGGAGGATTACCTCTATTGCACGGCTGCGGATCAGGTAGACCGCTGGCATCCGGAGGTTTCTTTGACGATGAATCATGCATTGGCAAAAGTGAGTTTTCGGGTACTGGAAGTTAATGCAGGTTCTTCTTTTGCCGGTTGCCGGTTGGCTAAAATCGTATTGAAAAGTAACGGAGGATTCAAAAAGTCTGTTGCTGCCCAATTGAATCTGGCAACGGGTGAAACAACGGGAGCAATAACGCCTGTCGATCAGTTGCAATTTACGGCCGGAGGTGATAAGCGTGTGGTAGGAACCGGAACAGAAGAAACGTCGGAAGTTCCGGTACAGGCTTTTGGTCTGGTTATTCCTGTCAGCGATGTAGGTATCTCCCTGGAGCTGACACTCGATGACGGTCGTACGTTTAATATGGTTCCGGGAGCCGACAGTGACGTTCCCGGAACATTTACCGCCAGTTGGGAAAAAGGATACAACTACATCTATAATATCCGTATGTCGCCGCAAGGGATCGAGATAGCAGATGTGAAAGTGGCCGGTTGGAACGATGGCGGTTCAGTGGATATTCCTGTCGAATAATAAATGAGAAAATGAAACGGATGTTGACACGATTATTTTTGCCAGAACTCTTGTTGGCCGGACTGCTTACAGGATGTGCCTGCGGTATGGTAGAAGATATTATACCGGAGGAAGCCCGGTTGGTAGAGGTCGGATTCGTTAAACCCGACCTGGGGATACCCGCTGTGCTGACGCGTGCAGAAGACACAGAAGTGCCGGCTCCGACTCCGTTGCCGGAAGGTTCAACTATACGGATTGTTGCTTATTACAGGAGTAGCATAGGGGTAGAGGCTTCTCCCGTTCCGTTTTCTACGACGACTCCCACCGTTGAAGCTACCTATAAGGTCATGGCCGACGGTTCGTTGGCACTTTGTTCGGTAGACGATACGGGAAAACCGGTCGATGGCAAAGCCGAAGGCATGGTTGTCAGGGGAGGAGTGTATGATTTTTATGCTGTTTCTCCGGCAAGGAAACTGGCAAAAAGTATTGATGGAACGTATAAGATAACAGATATTCCTCATAAAGAGGATGTAATGACATCTTTTGTCCGTGGCGTAACTATATCGGCAAGTTCGCGTCTGGTAACTTTGGCGACTTTCAGTCGTAAATGTGCATTAGTAGTATTCAATGTAGCTCCGTCCAAAGAGAATGTGATCCCTTTCACCCGACTGTATGCAACCGGGTTGACCATAAGTAAAATATCCTCGTCCGGTGCAGCTCTTATAGTAGGTGAAGATACCGGTATTCCATGCACCGGTGGCGAAGCCGAAGATAAAACAGAAGTGGTATTTGCTTCGGAAGAATTTGAACCCGTGGAGTCTGATGTCGATAATCTGGGTTTGAACAAGACAAAAGGAATACTTCTTCCTAAAAATACGGAACCTTTTGATGTGGAGATCGAAGTGCAAAGGGATGATAAAACGGCGACGTTGAAAGCAACGATCGATAAAAATATATCTTTCGATGAAGGTAAACGATATGTTTTCACCCTGGAGGTGAAGAACAACGAAAGCTCCCTGCTCATGACAGTACTGGATTGGAAGGAGACAATCTTCTTTACAGATGCGAATGTAGGAGCTCCGGACGAACCCTATCCCGACCCGGATATCAATGAAGGAATAGGAACTTCGTTTGTTGTGGCAAGTTGGAAAGAAATTGTATGGACTGATGGGGAAGTTGGCGGTGGTCAATAATTGTGGATATAAAATGACGATAGAATAAAACAGGATATAATGAAACAAATAAGTGAAATAAGGAACAAACATTGGATTCGCCTGTTTGGCTGTTTGGTTTTACTTTGGATAGTCGGTTGTACACAGGCAGACGTGGATGATGATATTCTTTTGCCTACGCTGAAAGAAGTGGATGCCGGTTTTAATCTGAATGTCCTGGCAAACCATATACCGGTAACCCGCAGCATACTGTTTACTGCCGATGGCACTATGGAATCGGATTCGATCGGTACTCGTGCAGCTACTCCGCTGGAAGAGGCACAGGAAAGTAAGATTGCCAGTGTCTGGGTGGGGCAATATGTTGGCGGTAAGCTTTTGTATGCTAAATATATTTCTTCATTAACAGGCAATACACTTAATATTAAATTGAAACATGATAGAGAAGGTTCAGAATCTCATGTGTGGTTCATTGCTAATATGGGTGACCAGGGAGAGGTAGCAACCGAAACTTCTTTGAAAAAGTTGCTGTTGACTTATGTTTCGACCGAAACCGGATTACCCCAAAGTAATCTGTGTGGAATGACAGGGATGTGGAGCGGGGTAGTACAAGAAGGGGGGGTAAAGGATATCAGGGTGAATTTATCCCGTATGGTGGCTAAGATATCGTTTACTTATTCGATCGCCGGAGAGGGGTTTACTTTTACTCCTAATACTGTGACATTGAACTCGGTTCCGCAGAAAATGCAGGTTGATGTGCCTGAAAACCAATTGGTAGGTATGACATATACAGATTATACCGGAATAGCGGATAGAGACGGTGCTACCATGTATTGGTATCTACCGGAGAATATGGCGGGTATTGTCAGTGATGGGAACGCAATCGACTCAGAAAAGAAGAAGATCGGTATGGGGGTGACAAATGCTACTTATATCGAATTGACGGGTACGGCTGTGCAGGGGGGAGTGACATATAACAATGTTGTATTCCGTTTTTATCCGGGTGATGGAATGAATAATTACAATATCGAGCGTAACTACCATTATGTAATGAAGGTGACGTTGGTCGGTATAGATATTTCCGATGAACGTATTACGGTAAATGAGATACCGCCAATAGAGGTCGATCCGGGAAAGATGCCGGCGGAAAAAGGTGGAATGAAAGAGGTACAGATCACCGCCCGTCCGGGGCAGGCGTGGTCTTTCGATTTGGAAGAATGGTTGTCGGCAATGATAGGAGGTGTGGCTGCCGGAACTGGGGTAACAGTAAGCCATCAGGGGCCTGCTATGGTTACTTTCCAGTCGGTGTCTGCGAATCCGAAAGCCGAAGACAGGAGTGTGACTTTTTCTGTAAATGTGAACGGAGAGAATCAGGAGATAACCATTACGCAGGAAGGATCCGCCTTGTCTAAAGGGAGTGATGTTATCTCTTTAGACGCGGCAGAGGGTTCGGAAGGGGCTTCTTCCTTTACTACTACAAAAGGTTTACCATGGCTGGCTGCCTTAAGCGGGGAGAATTGGTGGAATTGGGCAGACGATAATCCTGCTTTTTCAGGAGATGAAGCCACGGGGACTGAGCAGGCTTTGAAAATAAAAGCGACAGCCAGTAACCCCTTGGCTTCGGAACGGAGTGGAAAGATAACAGTGAGTGCCGGTACATCGATAGCTGAGATAGGTTATACAGGCTTGAAAGAGGAAATAGTGGTAAAGCAAGCAGGTTCCAGGGTAGAAGGTTCGAGCATGGAAGTAAATCCGGAAGCAGCTAATAATCAAACATCGTCGTTTGTCGCTACATCCGGTTTGGACTGGGTGGCAAAGGTAACGGAAGGTGACTGGATTACATTGGTTGGTGCGACCTCAGGTTCTCAAACAACGGGAAAAGCACAGAATGTGACTTTTAATATCGCTGTCAATCCCTCTTCTTCTGCGCGAAGCGGCGAGATAGTTGTTTGTGCCGGGGATGAAATTGGCGGACCAACCGGAACAATAAAGGTGAATCAGAAAGCCTCTGCACTGACAGTATCTGCCAGTCCCACAACGTTGGCAGCAACAAAGGACGCTGCCGGAACACTCTCTTTTAAAGGAACTTCGGGATTATCTTTTTCTATTACCAAGCCTGATTGGCTGACACTGACCGGTACTATTCCGGAAACAATGAATGGAAACGAACAGAATCTAGGATATAAAACAAGCGAGGTGAATCTCAATAGCACAGAAATATCGGGCGATATAACAGTGAAAGCAGGAAATATAGAAAATAAAGTGGCAGTTAAACAATCGGGCTCCACATTTACGGTGTCTGAAACTGAACTGTCTTTAGAAAAGGATGCGACTTCAGGTAGTGTAAAGGTAAAGGGAACCTACGGTTTACCTTGGACAGTCAGTCCAGCTGGCGGAACAAACGCTATCACTCCCTCGATCGACTCTTCTATTGCAGACGGTTCGGAGCAAGTATTAACATTTAATGCAACTGAAAATATGGGGAGTGCCCGTTCTGCAACATTTACTATTGCTGTAACCGGTGGTGATCATTCAAAAACAGTAAAGGTTAATCAAGCAGGAGATTTAACAAAGATTACTGTTACAATTAATCAGCAAGTATTGAGAAGTTATTATACTCAGATGACTAAAGATGGGGGCAATTGGAAACTATATCCTCCTTTTGATGCAGGTGGAACAGATATGGCTGAATCTCATGGCGTAACAGTTAATTTATCAGAGTCGCCTACAATGAACGGTTCTTATTCTATACAAGTACAAAAAAGCCAGAACCCTAGTGTTTTAACACAAATAAATACGAAGAGTTATTGTTCCAAATTGGATGAAGATGGCACAGGTTGGCGCTTACCTACTCAAATAGAGTTACATGCCATGTATATGAATAAAGAATATATAGAGGGTATTAAAGGTTCTGGTACATTCTTCGGCAGTTACTATTGGAGTAGCTCAATATATGGTGGAAATGGTAAATTTTGTTTATTGCGCTTAAGCGATGGCACATTCAATTATTTAACCACGAATAATCCCTATTATATTCGTTGTGTCCGGGATAACTATTGATGAAAGAAATATAGTTAAACACGTAAAGAAAACATATTATGAACAAAGCAGATTTAGTAAACGAATTAGCAGAGAAAATGGGTATTTCGCAGAAACAGTCCCGTAAGTTTATCAATACTTTTCAAGCAATACTGACAGAGAGGGTAAAAGAGGATGAAATAATACTTCAGGGTTTCGGTACTTTCAAAGCCTGGGAACAGGCTGAACGTACAGGCCGCAACCCTCGTACCGGTATTTCCTGTAAGATACCGGCCCGTAGGAGTGTGAAGTTTAAACCTGGTAAGTTTTTGCTTAGAGATTTGAATCTATCCAAAATTTATTAACGCCTATTAGATACATCATGAAGAAACAGAACAAATTAGAAGCATTATTCCCAAATGGAAAAGTGCCGGAAGTGAACGAGTTTAACCGTTGTCTTGATAAAATGTCGAAGGAAGGTCGTAACCATTTACGTGAAAAGATTTATAAAATAGCATTTACCGTATGGTCAACCTTGCCTAAAAAACACCAGAAGTTTATTGAAGAAGTTATCGTCCATGATCGGCAATCATACGTTGATTTCATCATTGAAAAAACAGTGATGACCTGTCTCCGTTGTCCCCTCCGGTTTCCCGTCTTGTTTATCCGGATGCTCCATTTAACGGAAGTAGTAGAGCGTACTGCGCAAACTTCAATAAATCATTTATCAATGTCTGTTCTTATCTGTTTCCTAATTTGTGGCAAGATCGGTACGCTTGCCGGGAATATTAGTAAAGGAGGGTTTACTTGCGAAGAGGTACTGGTGTTGGCGGGGAAGGTGAGGGTGGGGGAGTATTATGGATATTAATGATTATAGAATGTAGTATATATTAAGTTTTTAAATATTATATTGGTGATTTATAAATTTCAGATATTCAGTATGTTTAGATTAACTGCTTTATAAAATAATAGACTTTTTTGGATGTTTAAATAAAACGCCCTATCTTTACCTCGCAATTTACGATCATATCAATGCTGACTTAAAATTTTTATGGAAAAATTGAAAGGAGGTGTTAGGTATGAGAATATTTTGTAGTCTTGATAAGCCTGTTTCCGTTACAGATTATTATCGTGTACGATATGGCAAGTTGGAGTATGTTTCTTCGCATTGTCGTAGATGGCCGAGACATTAAAAAGGAAAGGCAAGCTTTAAGCTTGCCTTTTTTGATTTATAAATGTTCTCATATCGATAATTGATTGTCGTAATTCTTCTTTTGTATAGATAGTATTTAATTTATTTTCTGGATGGTGAATCTGATGACGTATATATTCAGATATATTTTTTTGTTCTATTATTTGTTCCCCATTCTTATTTATTCTTATATAATTCTTTGTTTGTTTATTTAGTTTATATTCTTCTAGCCAGTCTGCATCAATAATGTGACTATATAGTTCATCGTGATATTCTTCCGAAATTTCGTCAAAAGCAGTGAACGAAATTTCGTTAATTGATGGGTAGGGCAGTTCAGAAGGTTCAACCATTATTAAACTTTTTCTATCATCTAAATCATTAATCAATCTTAGGTTTTCAAAATTTAGTTGTTTGAGAATAAAAGAATTATGTGTTGTTATTATTACTTGTGTGTCAGGTAATTCCGATAGTTTTTTTAAAGCGTCAATTAATAAAAGTTGATGTGCAACGTGCTGAGCTGTTTCTGGTTCTTCTATTGCATATATAACTCCTGGGGCATGTGATTCATTTTGTCTTCTTTCTGCTTGAGCTCTGAAAAAGTTAATCAGTATAAGTCTTTTTACACCACTACCACGTTTGTTTATAGGAATATCATTATCTCCAGTTATAGAAACTGACTTGAAGATATCGGGCCATTTTAAATCGGAAGGGGAAGGTATTTGAGAATTAAGATTATTCGCTAATGCTGGATTCATCTCTCGAAGTTTTTCCAAAGTTTTTCCTGAAACTTTACATAGGTGCTGTGTTACAATTTCTGCTATTTCTTGACATCTTTTAGCTACCTCTTCCTCTTTAAATATTTGTTTTACAGCTTCTTTTAAAGGGTCTTGGACTTCTTTGTCATGATCACTATTACTTCGATCTGATTGAAATAATGAATATACTGGTAAATATGCCTTTAATTTTTCCCATATATTCTTTGTTTCATCCTTATTAGCATCAATTTCTGTGGTTTTAAGTTCAAGATTATCAATATAATAATTCCATATTGCGTTTCTCATTATCGCATTTTTTGTTTTATCACATTTCACTCCAAGTTCTTTGATCTTAGTTTTAAGATCCGATTGTTTCATTTGTAATAAGTTGTTGCAATTTATATTGTTTGGGTGTAAAGCTCTGATAAATACTTTGTCTTTACCTGCATTAGGATATTTTTTTATTATAGTCAGATGGCCTGCTTCATTTAATAAATATTCTTGTTTTAAGGTGGTTGTGTTTTCTGTATCAATAATTATTTCATTAGGTAAATTATGGAATTCTACGCCGATAATAATTTCTGTATCGCCTTCATTATTTGCCTCTTTATTAATATCTGATTTATCAAGAGAAATAATACCTTTTCCTTCATTGAAGAATATGTCTAGAGCTTCTAATACAGTCGATTTCCCGACATCATTTTTTCCTATAAAAGCAGTTAAATTACTGAATTCAACAGAGGTTTCATTTTTGTAACCTCTAAAATTTTTTAGTATGATAGATTTTATTAACATAATGCATTTTACGTTTGGTAGTTATAGTTACAAAGATAGTGAAAAATTATGGAATGAGATCATTCTTTGGTTTCCTTTATTGAATAATATGAATATTGTAATTTAATAAGAGATTGTAATATCTATATATTTCTTCAGTAAAATATAAAGTTTTATGAGGATTTTGTTATATTTACCGCAAAATATACGGAGAATATGAATGCTATCTATATTTGGCAACAGACAGACTGGCCTAATTTTACCTGGGATGATGCAAAGCTATCCTATAAATTAGGTAAGGTACGAGGGCTACAAGGTAAACTTGTAGGTAAAATGAGTGCGTTAGGCTTTGATCTGAAAAATAGTGCAATACTTGATACATTGACGGCTGATATCACCAAATCTTCAGAAATTGAGGGAGAAATATTGAATAGTGATCAGGTGCGTTCTTCTGTAGCTCGTCATTTGGGTATAGAAACTGAAGGGCTACCTGAAGCTGATCGTTATGTTGATGGAGTAGTGCAGCTAATGATGGATGCGACTCAAAATTATATGGAGCCGTTAACGGATGAACGTCTTTTTAACTGGCACGCAGCATTGTTTCCAACTGGTAGAAGTGGTATGTATAAAATTACGGTTGCAGATTGGAGACAAGGTGTAGAACCTATGCAGGTTATATCGGGTGCGATGGGAAAAGAGAAAGTTCATTATCAAGCTCCTGATTCGGATAATATAGCTTTCCAAATGAAATTGTTTTTGGATTGGGTGAATGATGATCAGAAGATAGATCCGGTTTTAAAAGCTGCTATTGCTCATTTGTGGTTTGTGACTATCCATCCGTTCGATGACGGAAATGGACGTATAGCTCGTACTATAATGGATTTATTCTTAGCCCGTGCCGATGAAATGCCACATCGTTTTTATAGTATGTCGGCAGAGATACGTAAGCAGCGTAAAGGCTATTATGAGATATTGGAGAAAACACAAAAAGGTGGTGTAGATATAACGGGGTGGCTTGAATGGTTTCTTGATTGTTTGGAAGCGGCATTAGTCAAGACTGAAAAATCAATCAGTACGGTTTTACAGAAAGCAGCTTTCTGGGATAGGCATCGGTTAGTCTCCATGAATGAACGGCAAATAAAAATGGTGAATTTGCTTTGGGATGGTTTTGATGGAAAATTAACCTCTTCTAAATGGGCTAAGATTACAAAATGTTCTGCTGATACGGCTTTACGTGATATACAGGATTTGATGACCAAAGGTGTGTTGCGTAAAACGGATGAAGGTGGAAGAAGTACCAATTATGAACTTGTAATGTGATTGTTTGCGGAGATTAATGTCTGTATTTGCCGTATGATATGCGGAGAATATGAGTGCTAATCTCCGCATACAGTATACTGGCATCACTTGTTTAATATGGAAGATCTGTGTTCTATTAAAGCCTTATAATCTATTCTCAGTTGATTTGGTAAAAATGAAATATCAATAAAATCATACCATAGTGGCAATACTTTTCTGAATTTGTTGTATGTATTTTCAATAACCTTATCTTCAACTTTCATTGTTTTTAGTAGATTGTCAAAGTCAGATCTCTTTAATTTTCGTTTTTTTCCGTTCAGAGTCAGAGCAAGTTCTTCTGTGTCTTCAGGTATGACTAGCTTAGTCGATAAGAGGTCATAGGCAGGTGTTAGTGTGGTTTCTTTTATCTTTTTATAGAGAGAAAAGTTTTTTAGGTGCATGTCTGCATTACCTGTAAGATAACAGAACAATAAAACCTCAACGTAATTGATCAAGTCCAGGACTGGGTACGCTGAAAACTCTACAATCTTCTTGGCTATCTGTTCATGGGAACCTTTGTATTTCTGTTCTGTTAGTTTCTCTGTTAACTGGCACATATCTTCCATTGGTATTTTATTCCCTTTTTTGTCTCGATCTATTCGTTTGGTAATGTATGCTAGCGAACCATCTTTAAAGCGTATGAGTGAGTGAGGAACGGTATTTATCTTTGCTAATCTAGCTAAATGCATCGTTAAGTCTTCATTCTCAGGGAGGTTGGCGTATTGTTCAGTCTGTGGTTTAAGGATATAGCCACCCCATAAACCTACAATTGTAAAACGTTTTTCTCCTCCTTTTTCTTTCTTTAGATCAACAGATAGTTTGGGTTGTACACCTGTGATAGTAACTTGCGAACGTACAACTTCTAAAGCTAACGATTCAATATCTGCTTTACTATAAGGGAGAACAGGAGGTATAACTGTTCCAAATATTTTTTTTGAACATCGCGAATGAAAGTCTGTTTCGTGTTGTTCTAATGGCTGATAGCAA
>ERZ1673696.2661-NODE-2661-length-12126-cov-13.060144_pt1 | contig 12126 bp, 9 predicted proteins | sample MGYA00580226_ERZ1673696 | MGnify/ENA primary metagenome ERZ1673696 (study PRJEB41218, sample SAMN15661743) | gut metagenome | host: Homo sapiens | place: Canada: London | collected 2015-08-20/2019-03-30 | study: EMG produced TPA metagenomics assembly of... | reverse complement strand
TGACAGGCAGTTGCCGTGTCATTTTTCGAAAACTGTTTTACGGATACCCAGCAAGTGGGCAGCCCCCTTTTTATGCTGAGATATGTTCGCGCAGGCTAACTGCCTGCAACGTTGCTTCAACTAAGAAGGAAAAAGAAGAAACCATGAAAAATACGAAGATGAAACAGAGCATTGCAGCGCTGGCCATGGCTGCTGTCGTTGCAGTGAGCCTGCTGGGCTACGGCTGCGGCAGCAAGCCCGCCTCCACCACCGGCGCTGGTGCTACCGGCGATTTTACCGGCACTGCCAAGGGCTTTGGCGGCGATGTTACCGTTACCCTGACCCTGACCGACGGCAAGATCACCGGCTGCACCGCTGAGGGTGCCGATGAGACCGAGGGCGTTGGCTCCAAGGCAATCGAGCAGCTGCCTGCTGCCATTGCCGAGAGCGGCAGCATTGCCGTGGACGGCGTGTCTACCGCAACCATCACCTCCAATGCCATCAAGGAGGCAGCCGCTGCTGCCATTACCGCTGCTGGTCTGAAGCCTGAGGATTTCCAGACCGCTGTGGAGAACAACGCTGAGCCTGCTGAGGACTCTACCGTTGATACCGACATCGTCATCGTGGGCGCAGGCGGCGCAGGTATGACCGCTGCCCTGACTGCCACCAGCGAGGGCAAGAGCGTTGTCGTCGTGGAGAGCCAGCCCGTGGTGGGCGGCAACTCCGTGCGCGCTACCGGCGGCATGAACGCCGGCAAGACCGTGTATCAGGATGAGAACGAGTTCGGCGAGTCTGCAGGTGTCGAAAAGACCCTGAAGACCGCTGCTGAAAAGTACGCTGACAACGAGACCATCACCGCTCTGGCTGCTACCGTGGCCGAGCAGTGGGCTGCCTACCAGGCCAACCCCACCGGCTACTTTGACAGCGTTGAGCTGATGGAGCTGGATACCATGATCGGCGGCAAGGGTATCAATGACCCTGCTCTGGTGGAGACCCTGTGCTCCAACAGCGCTGATGCCATCGACTGGCTGGGTGAGCAGGGCATCACCCTGCACAGTGTTTCCAGCTTCGGCGGCGCATCCGTCAAGCGGATCCACCGCCCGGTGGACGCTGAGGGCAAGACTCTTTCCGTGGGTTCCTATATGATCCCTCTGCTGGAGGAGAATTGCCAGAAGGCTGGTGTTCAGATGATGCTGAACACCACCGCCACCGAGATCCTGACCGATGACAACGGCGCTGCTGTTGGCATCAAGGCCACCGGTGCTTCCGGTGAGACCATCACCATCAATGCCAAGGCTGTAGTGCTGACCACCGGCGGTTTCGGCGCAAATCTCGATATGGTCGTTGAGTACAAACCCGAGCTGAAGGGCTTTATGACCACCAACGCCCCCGGCATCCTGGGCCAGGGCATCAAGATGGCACAGGCCATCGGTGCTGACACCGTGGATATGGACCAGATCCAGATCCACCCCACCGTGGAGGCTAACACCGCTGCTCTGATCACCGAGGGTCTGCGCGGCGACGGCGCTGTGCTGATCAATGCCGAGGGCAAGCGCTTCATTGATGAAGTCGGTACCCGTGATGTGGTTTCCGCTGCCGAGATCGCTCAGACCGGCAGCTACAGCTGGCTGGTGGTGGATCAGGCTATGGTGGATGCCTCCAGCGTCATTCAGGGCTACATCAAGAAGGGCTACACCGTGACTGGTGAGACCTATGAGGAACTGGGCAAGGCAATGGGCGTTGATGAGGCTGCTTTTGCCGAGACCATGAACACCTGGAACGGCTATGTTGAGGCCAAGAACGACCCCGACTTCGGCCGCACCAGCTTTGCAAACAAGCTGGATACCGCTCCCTACTATGCCATCAAGGTCACCGCAGGTGTGCACCACACCATGGGCGGCCTGAAGATCAACACCAACACTGAAGTCCTGAACGAGAACGGCGAGGTCATCCCCGGCCTGTTCGCAGCAGGTGAGGTGACCGGTGGTGTCCACGGTGCAAACCGTCTGGGCGGCAACGCTGTGGCAGACTTTACCGTCTTTGGCCGCATTGCAGGCGCAGCTGCAAGCAAGTACGCTGCATGAAACGCCTAAAAGGCTGGCAGAAAAACCTGATCTTTGCGGCCGTGGTGCTGGCCGCGGCAGCACTCCTGTTCGTGCTGTACCGCGCCAACGTCCCCAAAGCGAAGCCGCTGGTGGCCATGGTCGATTTCGGCGACGGCATTACCGAGACGATCCCGCTGGACGAGGACCACGATTATCTGTATGATGTGGGCGATTACATCGTGCATCTGCAGGTAAAGGATGGAGCCATCGCCTTCCTCGACAGTCAGTGCCCGGACCATGTGTGTGAGCAATTCGGCTGGCTGAGCGAGCAGGATGCCTGGGCCGCCTGTGTCCCCGCCGGGGTCTATGTAACGGTGCAGGCCGCAGAAACAGAATAAAACAAAAAGGCCGCCGTGCAGGATCATCTCCTGCACGGCGGCCTCTTTGCATAGGGGGGGGAAAATGTTATTTCACGTATTTGCCTTCGCAGATATTCTTGCAGCAGGCGCTGATGGGGAACCAGCAGCAGTCCCGGCAGATATCGGCCAGCATCTCGGGGGTGGCTTTGGCATCGATCTCCCGGATGAGGGCCTGGTAGTCGTATTCCTTTTCCTCCAGCCCGAAATACTCCACGGTCTTGCGGTCGTACCGCTTGACCTTTTCCTGTGTGTCGCACAGGTCGGTGCCCAGCTTGTTGGGGCAGCAGGAACAGAGGGTGTCGGTGGAGAAGGTGAGCTGGATCTTCGTCCCGGGCACCTCCCGCAGCTGGTGGACGACATCATTCATGTGCTCCACAAAGGCTTCGCTGTAGCCATGGCCGGAGTAGCCCTGGGTGCAGAGCAGGTGATGCGGGCGCAGTACGATGCTCATGCTTTTTTTACCCCCGGGATCCGCTTCCGGATGTTCAGGCCCAGCACGCAGGCCAGCACAGCCTTGATGATGGCGGTGGGGATGAAGGGAAGAACGCAGGCGGAAACGGCCACAGACACGGTGCTGTGGGCGACGATCACGAACAGGATGACACCCACGATATAGTTGACCACAGTGCCCACGACAACCGCCACGGGGAAAGCACCCTTGAAAGCATCCCTGTGCTCCACGCCCAGGCCGATGATGTAGGCCATGATGGGGAAGGAAATCAGGAAGCCGCCGGTGGGGCCGACAAACTTGTCGATGCCGCCGGAGAAGTTGGCCAGCACCGGCACGCCCACAGCGCCCAGCAGCAGGTAAACGAGCGTGGCAATGGCAGACAGCTTGGAGCCCAGCACCACAGCCGCCAGCGTGATGGCGAAGGTCTGCATGGTCATGGGCACACCCAGCGGCATGGGGATGGAGATCTGTGCCATCACGGCGATGACAGCGGCAAACAGGCCCGCGTAGCAGATATCGCGCACCGAGAACTTACTGTTCTGATTCATAGAAAAAATCCTCCTCTGGTTTGGTACAAACAACGTCCCGATTAAACCAGAAAGCGGCGGACAGGTCAACTTGTGATTTGCGCAAAGGTTTACAATCTGTGAAAATTTGCTGAAAAGCGTTCAAACGAAATTTGGACGCTTGTGTATCCGGGTAAAATGCGATAAACTACACCTATACATAGGAAAGGAATCTGACAGGCTGCCCCCGGCGAGCCTGAATCTGATAGGAGGAACATGATGATCTGGAATAAGAAGAAGGACGGCGCGGAGAACCCGGGTGCGGAAACACCTGCGGCACAGACTGCCAAGGCCCCGGTGCTGTTTTTGCAGAAGAACTGGAAATGGCTCGTGCCGGTGGTCTGTGTGGTGATCGCGGGCGGTGTGTTTTTGCTCAAGCCCAAGAGCGCCAGCACCACAGCCGTGGACCCCAGCTATCTGGAAGCCAGCCCTGAAGTGCGGGATGTCTCCAATACCCTGAGCGGCACCGGTACCCTGAACCCTGCCAACACCTACACCGTGAAATCTCTGGTGGAGGGCAAGGTGCTCACCGGCGAGTTTGAGGAGGGCGACGTGCTGGATGAGGGGACCGTCCTCTACACGCTGGACAGCTCGGACGCTTCCACCAATTTTGAAAAGGCTGAGATCGCCATGCAGCAGGCACAGCGCGGCTATGACAAGGTGGTGGACCGCCAGTATGTGCGTGCCGAGGTGGATGGCACCGTGAGCACCCTGAAGGTCGCCAAGGGCGACGAGGTGACCAGCGGGCAGGAGGTCGCCATCATCCGCGACAGCTCCAAAATGCTGCTGACGCTGGAATTCCCCGCCGCCGATGCCGCCAATTTCAGCGTGGGCCAGACCGCCCAGGTGACGCTGGACGGCACCTTTGAGCAGCTGGACGGCACCGTGACCAGCGTGACCGGAACGGATGCCCTGAGCACCGGCAACCTGCTCACCCGCACCGTGACCATTGCCGTGCAGAACGCGGGCGGCCTGACCACCGCGCAGGCGGCCACCGCCTCCATCAACGGGGTCAGCTCCATCGGTTCTGCCACCTTTGGCTATCAGGCGGAGCGTACCCTGACCGCACAGGCTGCAGGCACTGTGACCTCCATCCATGTGCAGGAGGGCCAGACCGTTGCCAAGAACGATATCCTGATCGAGCTGAGCGGCGATGACCTGACCGAGAGCATCCAGTCTGCCTCTGAGACCCTGCGCAGCGCTGAGATCTCCCTGCAGAACCTGCAGGATACCATGGCCAACTATACCGTCACCTCTCCCATCAGCGGCACCATCATTGAAAAGGATGCCAAGGTGGGCGATGCGGTCAAATCCGGCGATACCCTCTGCGTCATCTACGACCTGAGCTATCTGGAAATGGTCATCAACGTGGACGAACTGCAGATCAGCTCCCTGTCTGTGGGCCAGAAAGTGCAGATCACAGCCGATGCCGTGCAGGATAAGAACTATGTGGGCACTGTGACCCGCGTCTCCATGAAGGGCGCTTCCAACGGCGGTACCACCACCTACCCGGTGACCATCCGCATTGACGAGACCGACGGCCTGCGCCCCGGCATGAACGCCAACGCTGAGATCGTGGTGGCTGAGGCTGCCAATGCCCTGACCGTGCCCAATGCGGCCATCGTCCGGGGCGGCTATGTGCTGGTGACCCAGGATTCCCCCAGCGCTTCCAAGGCGGATACCACCATGGAGGCACCCGAGGGCTTTGTCTATGTGGCCGTCAAGACCGGTGTCAGCGATGATGATTACACCCAGATCGTCAGCGGCATCCAGGAGGGGGACACCATTGGTTACGACCCCAACTCGGTCAGCAGCGACAGCTACTATGACGATGGCAGCGGCATGATGATCTTCTGATGGGAGGATGGAATGAGTGCTCTGATCGAATTTGATGCGGTCTGCAAGTATTACCAGATGGGTGACACCACGGTAAAAGCCGCCGACCAAATCACCATGAAAATAGAAAAAGGTGAGTTCGTTGCCATTGTGGGCCAGTCCGGCTCGGGCAAGTCCACCTGCATGAACATCATCGGCTGTCTGGATGTGCCCACGGCGGGCACCTACCGGCTGAACGGCCGGGATGTGGGCAAGATGAGCCGGAACGAGTTGGCCTCCATCCGCAACGAGATGCTGGGGTTCATCTTCCAGCAGTATAATCTTCTGCCCAAATTAAACTTATTGGAAAACGTGGAGGTGCCGCTGGTCTATGCGGGCATCCCCCGCGCCGAGCGCCACCGCCGGGCTCGCGAGGTGCTGGAGCAGGTGGGGCTGGGCGATAAGCTGAAAAACAAGCCCAACCAGCTTTCGGGCGGCCAGCAGCAGCGCGTATCCATCGCGCGGGCGCTGGTGCGCAACCCGGCAATCATTCTGGCGGATGAGCCCACCGGCGCGCTGGACAGCCACACCGGCCGCGAGGTGCTGGGAATGCTGCAGGACCTGCATGGGCAGGGCCATACGGTGGTGCTCATCACCCATGACAACTCCATTGCCGTGCAGGCCGACCGCATCATCCGGCTGGAGGATGGTCAGGTGGTCTACGATGGCGACTCCCGCGCACCGGAAGCCATCGTCCAGCCGACGCTGAACTTTGAACCGGCAGAACAGGAGGGGAACAAATGATCATTGAGACCTTCCGTCAGGCCCTCCAGAACGTGTGGAGCAACAAGCTCCGCACCTTTTTGACCATGCTGGGCATCATCATCGGTGTCATGGCGGTCATCGTCATCGTGGGTCTGGGCAACGGCATGACCCAGAGCATGCGGGACAGCTTTTCGGCGCTGGGCACGAATGCCCTGTTCATTCAGGTCTGGGGCTACGGCTCCCGCACCGCCTCGGTGGAGGATGTGTATAAGATCGCGGATAAGAACAAGGAGCTCATCTCCGCAGTCTCGCCCCAGATCGATTTCAGCAACAACACCCCCAAGGTGGGCACCACGACCTACCGCTACGGCACCAGTGTTTACGGTGTGGACGAGCACTACGCCGAGATGAAAAACTATACCCTCGCCCAGGGGCGCGGCCTGCAGTACATGGACATCAAGGACAACAAGCAGGTCTGCATCATTGGTGATTACCTCAACCGGGCGGCCTACGGCGGCAACGCGGTGGGCCAGACCATCAAGCTGGGGGCCTATAAGTTCCGGATCGTGGGCGTGCTGAACGCCAAGGTGACGGACAAGAACATGCAGCAGGGCTCAGACGATGACTGCGTCTATCTGCCCTACACCACGGCCATGCGGCTCTCCAACCAGTCCAGTGCCAAAAACTTTGTTGCAATTATGACGGACGAGAGCCGGGCCAACGAGGCCAAGGCGGTGGTGGAAAGCGGCCTGTACGACCTGCTCAAGAGCGACAACGCTTATTACATCTACAGCGCCAGCGAGTGGCTGGAAGAGATGAACGAGATGATCAACATGGTCATCATCATCCTTACCGGCATTGCCAGCATCTCGCTGCTGGTGGGCGGCATCGGCATTATGAACATCATGCTGGTGTCGGTGACCGAGCGCACCCGGGAGATCGGCATCCGCAAGGCACTGGGTGCCAAGGAGCGGGTGATCCTGTCGCAGTTCGTGGTGGAAGCTGCCACCACCTCCGCACTGGGCGGCGTGCTGGGCATCGTCCTTGGCTATATCGTGTCCATGGCGGCAAACCGCATCCTGCCCATGATCTCCAGCGACATTGATGTGACCGTCAGCCCCTCGTTCAACTCCGTCGTGGTGGCCTTTGGCATCTCGGTGGGCATCGGCGTGCTGTTCGGCTATCTGCCCGCCAAGCGCGCCGCAAGGCTCAACCCCATTGAAGCGCTGAGATATGATTAAACCTCTCACCGCTTCGGTCTGGCTTTGCCAGTGCCTTGCGGAGCTCCCCTAATAGGGGCAACAACGACGACCGCCGCCAGTGGCGGATGAAGGGAGGAGTTGTTGGGGCCGCGGCCAGCAGGATGCAAGTGCAAGGCTTTGCACGAAGCAGATGCTGGGAGCCGCAACCCGGAATACATTAGAAACTATTTTAAGGAGGATTTTCCATGAAAAAGCGAATCCTTGCATTTCTGCTGGCGGTAAGCATTGCCGTGTCGATGCTGGTGCTGCCGGCATCGGCAGCGGGCAACGCCAACACGGCGGTCCAGCTGTCCATCACGCTGAACGCGATGGACAGCAGCCAGCAGGCTGCTCTGAACGCTGTGGTCACCCGCGGTGCGCTGGCCCGGATGCTGGTGTCCTACTCCACCTACCGCGAGAGCGTGGGCTCTCAGGGCACGGTGGGCACCCTGTTCACCGACCTGCCCGGCACTTCGCCCTATGCCCCCTATGTCCGCATTGCGGTGCAGAACGGTTGGATGAACGGCTACACCGACGGCTCTTTCCGGCCCGACAATGCCGTGACACTGGAAGAAGCGGTCACGGCCATCCTCAAGCTGATGGGCTATAAGATGACCGACCTGAGCGGCTCCTTCCCCAACGCACAGCTGAACAAGGCCAGTGAGCTGGGCCTGCGCAATCAGGTGGACCGCAGCCAGGGCGAGGTGCTCAACTACGAGGAGTGCGCCCTGCTGTTCTACAACGCCCTGACAGCCAACGCCGCCAGCGGCAGTGCCTACGGCAGCAGCCTGGGCTTCACGGTCTCCAACGGTCAGGTGGATACCTCCAGCGTCATGCTCAAGAGCCTGAAGGGCCCCTTTGTGGCGGGCGATACGGTCCAGCTGCCCTTTGTTCCCAAGATGGTCTACCGCAACGATAAAGCGTCGGAATCTGCGGAGCTGAACAAATACGATGTGTATTATTACAGCGAGAGTTTACAGACATTGTGGGTCTACACCCGCCGCGCCGCTGGCCGCATCACGGCAGTTTCGCCCAGTGCCAGCGCCCCCACCAGTGTAACGGTGGCAGGCACCAGCTATACGCTGGGTTCCTCTGCGGTGGCCTCCCAGGTGTCCTCCCTCAACGGCGGCGGCGTGGGCGAGGTCGTCACCCTGCTGCTGGGCATGAACAATGAGGCTGCCGGGATCGTGACCGGCGAGGAAGCCGACAGCGTGTTCTACGGTGTCGTGCAGACCGCCACCCGCAGTCTGGTGGAAGAGAACGGCGCGGATGTTTTGCAGAAGGTCTCCGTCATGTGCACCGATGGCATTGCCCGCACTGTGAACGTGGACAAGAGCCTGAACTTTCCGCAGGGGTGGCTGGTAGAGATCAAGGTCACCCCGGAGGGCGAGAGCGTGGAGCACATCGAGGACCGCCGCGTCAACGGCACCATCAATACCAATGGTACTGCGCTGGGCGCTGCCGCCCTGGCCGACGATGTAGAGATTCTGGATACAACTTCGGAGGGTGTGGCTGGGACGGTTCGTCCCAGCCGCCTATCGGGGGTAACACTGAGTGACCTCGATGTCCGCTACTATACCGTCAACGATGCCGGACAAATCAACCGGCTCATCCTGAACGATGTGACCGGCGACCTGTGGAGCTACGGCGTGCTGGACGATGTGAAAAATTTGGCCATGAATTATTCTGACCTGAAGAGCCTTGTCACCAGCATTGCGGCGGGAGATTCCACTTCCGGCACCACGACCACGACAGGCACCACCACCGGAACGGCCACGGGCGGCACCGACGGCTCCGGCTCCACCTCGGATACCACCACTGTGACCGGTGCCACGGCGGTAGACCGCCTGTCCAACCTGCTGGTGCCCACCACCAGCGAGATCCTGTGGGGCATCGTTTCGGGCGATATCCTGAGCACGGCCTGGCAGAAGCTGACCAGCAACACCGGCTCCCTGATGAGCATTGGCTTCCAGCAGATCGCGGAGATCACGGGCACCCCCTTCAAGCAGATCTTCAATTACATCGGCGGCGGGGCGACCTATATCTGCTACGTCAACGGCGCGGTGGCCAGCTACACCACGGCCATCAAGTATCCGGTGCTGGCGGGCGGCATTGCCGTGCGGCAGGAGACCACCGGCTCTGTCAAGGCCATGATGCAGCTGATGCCCCTGAAGATCGACAAGGTCGGCGCGGCCTCGGTGCTCTCGGGCAATGAACGCTACGAGATGGCAGACAATGTGCAGGTCTACCTGTGGTACAAGGGCCAGTATTACCCCACCAAGCTGGCTCAGGTGGATGCGGACGGCTACCAGCTGACCGGCTGGTACGATAATTTCGGCTGCGCTGCCGGAAAAAAGGTCCGCGTCATCATTGCGGTCAAGAACGACTGATGCTTTATTACAGCGGCCTGAGCCGCACACTGCGGCAGCTGCGCTGGGTGCTTTACCCGCGCCGCTGCCCTTTTTGTGACCGGGTGCTGGGGAACCAGCCTGCCTGCCCGGACTGCGCCGATGGGCTGGCAGAGCTGCGCCGTGCACCCTCCATGCGGCTGCGCGGCTCCGAGCACTACCTGGGGCGGCTGGATGGGGCAGCCGCACCCTACCGATACACCGGCCTTGTCCGCCGCGCGGTGCTGCGGGCGAAATATCAGGGCGCGCCCTGGGCAGCTGTGGAGCTGGGCGTGGAGATGGCCCGCCTGCTCTTTGGCAGCGAGATCAGAATGTGCGGCTCTGAGCCCCTGCCCGAACCGGTGCCGGGCCTGGACAGGGGTTACGACTGCATCCTTCCGGTACCGGCCTCCAGCAAAAAGCGCGGCTACAATGTGCCGGAGCGGATGGCACAGCCCCTTGCCCGGGCGGTGGGGGTGCCGGTGGTCACGGACGCGCTGACCCGTGCCCGCTCCACCCGGCGGCAGGAGGGACTTTCCCTTGACGAGCGGCTGGCCAATGTGGCGGGTGCCTTCCGGGTGGCCCGGCCGGAGGCTGTGGAGGGAAAGCGCATCCTTCTGGTGGACGATGTTCTGACCACCGGAGCCACGGCCTCGGCCTGCGCGCAGGCTCTGCTGGATGCCGGTGCGCAGAGCGTGTTCGCTGTGGCGCTGGCTACGGTGGAGTTTCCGCAGCCGGTGGGCAGCACAACGGCCATTGCCGAAAATGAAGAAGAAATTTGAAAATAGTGCTTGACAAAACACCATTCTTCGGGTATACTGATTGAGCTGTGAGCGACAAGCTCGATCAGATGTCCGGGTGTAGCGCAGTTTTGGTAGCGCGCTTGAATGGGGTTCAAGAGGCCGTGAGTTCGATTCTCGCCACTCGGATTGAAACGAGACCGACGATTTCAAAAGAGATCGTCGGTCTTGATTTTTTATTCGGCTGTTTCTGGTGCGCTGTTCCGGAGGGGCGGGCACCGCTGCAAGGAGGGCGAGTCTATGAATGCTGCACTGCGCCGGGATGCGGATGTGATCCTTCGTTCCAGCCTGAACGCTGTTCTGCCAGATGAGGCGGTGCGCCGTGCGCTGCGGGATCTCCGGCCCGGGAAGGGCCGGGTGCTTCTGGTGGCGGCGGGCAAGGCGGCCTGGCAGATGGCACACGCGGCGGTTGAAACGCTGGGCCGGGTGGATGGCGGCGTGGTCGTGACCAAGTACGGCCATGTGAAAGGTGAGATCCCCGGGGTGACCTGCTATGAGGCGGGCCACCCGGTGCCGGATGCAAACGGTTTTGCGGCTACCCAAAAGGCGCTGGAGCTGGTGCAGGGGCTGACCGCCGGGGATACGGTGCTGTTCCTGCTTTCCGGCGGCGGCAGTGCGCTGTTCGAGCAGCCGCTCGTTCCTGGGGCAGAGCTGCAGGACATCACGAGCCAGCTGCTGGCCAGCGGGGCCGACATTGTGGAGATGAATACCATCCGCAAGCGGCTTTCCGGTGTGAAGGGCGGGCGGTTCGCGCAGCGCTGTGCCCCTGCGCAGGTGTTCAGCATCGTGCTGAGCGACATTCTGGAGGACCCGCTGGATATGATCGCCAGCGGCCCGGCGGTGCCGGATACCTCCACCTGCGCCCAGGCGCTTGCCGTTGCCGAAAAGTATCATCTGGCACTCTCAGCACAGGCCCGGGCCCTGCTGGCGCAGGAAACGCCCAAAACGCTGGACAATGTGACCACCCGGATCACCGGCAGCGTGCGGGAGCTTTGCCGTGCCGCGGCCAGCGCCTGCCGGAATCTGGGATATGAACCGGTTCTCCTGACCGACCAACTCTGCTGCGAAGCACGGGAAGCAGGCAGCTTTCTTGGCTCCATTGTCCGCACCCAGGCAGGGCAGGGGAAAAAGCTGGCCTACATCGCGGGCGGCGAGACCATCGTTCACCTGACCGGAAAAGGGCTTGGCGGAAGAAATCAGGAGCTGGCCCTTGCGGCTGCGCCTGCCATTGCCGGGCTGAACGCGGCGGTGTTCTCTGTGGGCAGCGATGGCACAGACGGCCCCACCGATGCCGCCGGCGGCTATGTGGATGGGGATACCCTTGCCGCGCTGGAGGCCGGGGGCTGGAGCGGATACGCTGCTTTGCAGAACAACGATTCCTACCACGCCCTGAAAGCAGTGGATGGCCTGATCATCACCGGGGCAACGGGCACCAATGTCAACGATGTGGCGGTGGCCCTGATCGGGGAAAAACACCGCCTGTGAGCCCGGAAGTTTCCCCGGAGTGGTGATTGCATTCCTCCGTTGAGTATGTTATACTGAACAGCGAACTGAATAGAAAACAGCAGGTGCGTACCGCCCGCGGCTCTGGCCGGGGGCAGGCACGTTAAAAGGGAAGCGGGTGCAAATCCCGCACGATCTCGTCACTGTGATAAGGG
>ERZ1673696.2634-NODE-2634-length-12259-cov-4.761554_pt1 | contig 12259 bp, 14 predicted proteins | sample MGYA00580226_ERZ1673696 | MGnify/ENA primary metagenome ERZ1673696 (study PRJEB41218, sample SAMN15661743) | gut metagenome | host: Homo sapiens | place: Canada: London | collected 2015-08-20/2019-03-30 | study: EMG produced TPA metagenomics assembly of... | reverse complement strand
TGACGTCGGTTTCGCCAACGACCCATCCACTCTGGTCCGTTGCTTCATTATCGGCACCCGATTGTACATCGAGTACGAAGCCTACGGCGTCGGCGTCGAGCTGGACGAAATGGCGCAGTTCTATGACTCCATCCCGGAATCCAGAAAATGGCCCATTCACGGCGACTGCAGCCGGCCGGAGACCATCAGTTATCTTTCGCGTCAGGGCTTCATCATCGACGGCGCTACCAAATGGCCGGGGAGCGTTGAGGACGGCATTACCTACCTGAAAGGGTTCGAAGAAATCATCATCCATGAGCGCTGTAAGCACATGGTCGATGAGGCGCGCCTTTACTCCTACAAAACCGACCGCATGACCGGCGAAGTGCTGCCGGTTGTCGTGGATAAGCATAACCACCTGTGGGATGCCGTGCGCTACTCGCTGGATGGATACATCACAAGCGTTGGCGATCTCGGTGTCTGGGCCGCCCTGGGCAAACAATAATAGTGAGGGGATATGTCCCGAAAGAAACGCCAGAGCGGCGCACAAAAGCCCGTCCGGACTGGTGACGGGTACAACAACTTCGCGGCTAAGCTCGGCGGCTATACATCCAACATCCAGAGCGGTGGGAGCTATCAGCCTGGCTATATCTCGCGTAACCGCGTACAGCTGGAATTTGCGTATCGTTCATCGTTTTTGGTGGGCGCCGGTGTAGACGCTATGGCCGATGATATGACCCGCAAGGGCATAAACATCAGTTCCAAGCTCGAGCCCGGACAGAAGGGTAAATTTGAGATGTTCTGGGATGACATTGCCATCTGGGACGGACTGAACGACACCCTGAAGTGGTCCCGGCTGTACGGCGGCGCGCTGCTGGTGGTGCTGCTGGAAGGGCAGGACATGTCCACTCCGCTGAAGCTCGACCGCATCAAAGAGGGTCAGTTCAAGGGGGTGATGTGCCTCGACCGCTGGCAGGTAACCCCGAGCTATTACGACCTGGTGACCGATTACGGCCCGGAGTTCGGCAAGCCGAAGTACTACAAGGTGGTGACCAACCAGCAGGGGATCCCCCCGTGGAAGATTCACCACAGCCGCATTATCCGCATGGAAGGTGACACACTGCCATTCCAGCAGGCGCAGACCGAGAACGGCTGGGGAATGTCGGTAGTCGAGCGTATCTACGAGCGCATTCAGGCGTTCGATACCGCAACCGTCGGCACTACACAGCTGATTCACAAGGCGCACCTGCGTACCTACAGCATTGACGGATTGCGTAAGATTCTGGCCACTGGCGGCACGCTGGAAGATGGTCTGATGAAGCACATGGACATGATCCGTGAGTTCCAGACCATAGAAGGCATGACCATCATGGATAAGTCGGACGAGTTCCAGACCCACAGTTACTCGTTCGCCGGGATCGCTGATGTCATCCTGCGCTTTGCTGAGCAGGTATCCGGCGCAACTGGGATCCCGCTGGTGCGCCTGTTCGGGCAGTCACCATCCGGATTCAGCACCGGCGACGGGGATCTGGAGAACTACTACAGCCGCGTTAACTCGCTGCAGGAGCGCCGCCTGCGCCGACACATCCGCTGGCTGCTGGATATCTCCTGGCGCTCCCTGTTCGGACAGCCCCTGCCGGAAGACTTCACCTTCGAGTTCAACAAGCTCTGGGAGATGTCGGACACTGACCGGGCGACAATGGCCAGCAACGTGGCCACCGCCCTGGCGACTGCCGTGCGCGACATCGGTATGCCGCAGCATGCCGCGCTGAACGACCTGCGCAACCTGTCCGACATCATCGGTATCGGCGGCTCTATCACCGACAAGGATATTGAAGATGCCAAAGCAGAATGGGAGGAGGCTGAATCTGAAACCGAACCTCCGCCGCAAATCGGAGCGCCAGTATCAGAAAAGTCTACAGGAGATAGCGCGTCAGTGCGGCGCGATAGTAACTGGCTCCTACGATGGTTCGGAAGCGAGCGCCGAGCAGGTTAGCGCCCAGCTGATAGATTACTCGCTGCTGATTGACGACTGGGCCGACCGGGTAGCCAAACGCATGTTCCTGCAGGTTGAGCAGGAGGAGTGGAACCAGTGGCGCTCTGTGTCGCAGGAAATCTCTGAGGGGCTGCGGGATGTTGTCGGCAATACGCCGGTGGGGTTCGTGGCTCAGGACATCGTATCCCGCCAGGTGCAGCTGATTAAATCTCTTCCGCTGGAAGCTGCCGACCGCGTTCGTGACATCCAGGAGCGCGCAATGGAAGCCGTCATAAACGGTGAGCGCCCCGACGCGCTCTATCGGATGATTATGGAGTCCGGCGACGTGGCAGAGAGCCGCGCGAAGATGATCGCCCGCACCGAAATCGGCCGGGCCACGACAGCGCTCACCCAGGCGCGCGCTGAGTCGATTGGCTCTGAGGGCTACTGGTGGCGCATCGAAGGGGCCGGAACGCGCGATTCACATCGCTGGATGAAAGATAAGTTTGTGCGCTGGGATAACCCGCCGACGCTGGACGGTATGACCGGGCACGCCGGGTGCCTGCCGAACTGCAAATGCTGGCCGGAAGTGCAGGTGCCAAATCCCAGGAAATAAAAAAGCCATCACAAGGATGGCTGGGAGGGAGGCTTTCTCAATCTACATAAACCCTGAATTGAGCTGAATTACCCTCTACGGCATCAATGCGAGCGTTCACCCCGAGCGCTGCAAGTTGGTCTTTGATTTTGGTGTAACGCTCGCCCTCAACATAGTCATTGTTGAGGCCAGTGGTGCGTGACCACTCATCTGCCATGCGATCCATCTTCGCTAACAATTCTGCTTTAGTGCTCATTTCAAAACTCCTTTTGGTGGTGGGAATCAATGTTCATGTTTTCACTATCGAATTTAGAGTGTCAAGGCCGAAAATTAGTGGTGAAGAGCTCGTGCTAAAGCATTAGATAAACCCCAGTGGCCGCTACTGCGCGGCCTTTTTACTGCCCGCAATTCAGCAGGTAACCCATGAAATACTTCTTCATTACCCGCCTTGGCGAAACGCGCTACCAGCTGGCGGACGGCTCCCTGCTGTGCAAAGACGTCCCGATCGCCCGCACCGGCACGCAAACCTATCTTCCCGAAGAAATCGGCCTTGAGCCTGGCGCAGATGGGCTGGTGGTCATCTATCGCACCGAGGACGAGGTTTTCTCTCCAGAGACTATGGCGAGCTTCGAGGGCATGGCGGTAACGCTGGATCACCCGGAAGACGGCGAAGGCAACATCGTTTTCGTTAACCCGGCGAACTTCGCGGAGCTGGCCCATGGCCATATCCAGAACGTCCGCCGCGGCACCGGCGATAAAACCGACCTGTTGATCGCTGATGTGCTGGTGAAGCGGCAGGAAGGCATCGATGCGGTCAACGCTGGTAAAAACCAGGTCAGCTGTGGCTACGACGCCCAGTACGTGCAAATCGGCCCGGGCAAGGGCAAGCAAACAGAAATCACAGGAAACCATCTGGCCATCGTTGATAAGGGCCGGGCGGGCTCCCGCTGTGCAATCGGGGATTCGGCCCCATCAAAACCAAAGGAGAAGCCTGCAATGTCATGGCTGAAAAAACTGGCTCAGGCCATTAAGACGAAAGATGAGGACGCGCTGACGAAGCTCATCGATGAAGCGCCGGACATGCCATCTGACGGCATGGGTTCCATCCCCGGCGTAACCATCAACATGAACGTGCCTTCACAGGCTACCGCGCTGCCAGCAGACCAGAAGACCACGGTCGATGAAGATACCGATCCGGAAAAGAAAACCGGTGATGAAGAGGCGCCCGCCTGGGCGCAGGCTCTGATTGCTCGACTCGATAAGCTGGAAGGCAAAACTGGCGATGCTGATCTGGACGACGAAACCAAAACCGGTGACGAAGACGCGAAAGAGGATGCGAAGGTAACCGGCGATGCGGCCTATAAGCGCAACATCATCGGCGACGCAGAGATCATCTGCCCGGGCTTCCAGCCTGCCGGCGACAAAGGCCTGAAGCGCCAGGTACTCAACCAGGCGCTGCGCACAGGCGACAGCCTGAAGGCGTTTGGCATTTCCGACTTCGCCAAAGCGCCGAAGGCCACTGTCGATGCGGTGTTTAAGGCTGCAGTCGAGATCAGTAAGGCAAAGAACCGCATCACCCCGCCTTCAGGCAAACCAACTGGCGACCGCGCCCGCGGCCCAATGTCCCCGGCTGAGTTGAACAAAATCAACGCCGAATTCTGGAAACGTAACAAATAAGGTAACCAACAATGGCTGGTAAAGCTTATCTAACTCGCATGGGGCTGGGCTTCCCTGGTGCCGTAACTCGCCCGCAGGACCTCACCGCAGAGCCGGTGATTCTCGATGCCGCTAAGCCATTCCCTTCGTATGGTCTGGCTGGCAAAAACCTCAACGGTAAATTTGTGCCGCTGGAAGCTGGTGATGATATCGACGATGTTGACGGTATCTTCATTCGCCCATACCCGACCACCAACCCGACCGACGCTCGCGCGCTGGGCATCACGAGCGGTTATACCGGCGATGCCCTCAAGCGCGGTTATATCGCCGTAGCGGTGCCAGCAGCACAGGCCGGTACCGCCAAGAAGGGCGACAAGGTTTATATCCGCGTTGCTGAGCCTACTGCCTCCAGTCCTCTTGGTTCAGTGGTGCTCAAGCCAGACGCTACCGCAGAAAACACCCCGGAGCTGACCATCGCCAAAGTGATGGGGCCGGGGGACAGCAGCGCCACCACCACCCACGGCAACGTTGAAATCGCCTACAACATCTAAAGGAACGATGAATGATTACCATTGATAAGGCCACCGTAGACGCTGCTGGCGTATTCCTGGTCGGCGAACTTGAACGCCTCGACCAGACGCTCAACCTGCCGCTGGTTAGCTATAAGTGGTCGCGCGATATGCCTCTGCGTAGCGATGTTTCTATCGCCGACGAGCAGTCATCTTTCACCAACACCGATCTGGCAGCCGCTGGTGGTGTAAACCCGAACGGTAAAAACTGGATAGGCAAAAACTCCACCGCGCTTCCGCAGACCAATCTCTATATCGAGAAGACCGCACAGCCGCTTAGCCTGTGGGGTATGGAGCTGGGCTGGACCTTGCCGGAACTGGCTTCAGCGCAGCAGGTTGGACGCCCAATCGACAGCCAAAAGTATGATGCCATGCAGCTGAAATGGAACATGGACATCGATGAGCAGGTTTATATCGGCGACAGCGACATGGGTATCACCGGCCTGTTGAACCTTTCCCAGGTAACGCCGATCAGCGCAGCCAAAGCGTGGGCCACCGCCAGCCCTGACGAAATCGTACAGGACTTTAACCTCATCCTCTCCCAGGCATGGGTGACTTCAGGTTACGCAATTTGCCCGAAAAAAGTCGGCCTGGCGCCGGAGTTATTCGGCCTGCTGGCAAGCAAGAAGGTTTCTGATGCGGGCAATATCTCCGTGCTGGAGTACGTGAAAGTTAACTGTATCGCGTTCCAGGAAAACGGCGAACCGCTGGAAATCGTGTCCATGAAATGGGCATCCAAACGCGGCGCGGCTGGTGCACACCGCGTTGTAGCGTACACCCAGGATGAGAAATTCATTCGCTTCCCGCTGGTGCCGCTGCTGAATACCCCGCTGGAATACCGCGGCCTGTATCAGCTGACAACCTACTACGGCCGCCTGGGCCAGGTGGAAACCCCGTACGGCAACACCATTGCCTACATGGACGTGCCTGCAGCTTAACCCCTATGGCGGGGCAACCCGCCGTTCTGGAGAGAACATGAAATATCTCGTTAATACCGGGACCGTGCTGCGCTTTGCCGATGGTTCGCAGGTAGAACTTACCCCTGGCGTGCACAGCTTCGATAAGCGCGTTACCGAGCACTGGGCTTTTGGTGCGCATGCGCAGGCCATCAGTGAAGAAGATCTGAAGCAGAGCCAGGGAGGCGAAGACCTCTCGCTTAAGATCTCGGCGCTGGAATCCACCATCGCCGGCCTGCAGCAGCAGGTGACGGATAAGGATGTCACTATCGCAGAGCAGTCAGACACCATCGCCGGCCTGCAGCAGCAGCTGGATGATCTGACTGAGAAGCTTGCATCACAGGAGGCTGGCAATGCCAAAAAACAGCCTTCTGCCAACAAGTGATCAATTCCGCACCGACTTTCCTGAGTTTGCCAACACCACCCGCTATCCAGACGCCGCGGTAAATTTTTACCTCTGCCAGGCTGACGCCATCCTCAATCAGGATGTGCACGGCGACCAGTTCGTTTACCTGGCGGAGCTGTTCACTGCGCATTACGTTGAGCTGCGTGGTCGCGCGCTGGCGGGCGCCTCTGGCGGCTTTGTCAGTAGCGGTGGCAGCGGCGTAGCGTCGTCGAAGTCTGTCGATAAGGTCAGCGTCAGCTATGACAACTCGGGCACCATCAACCCTGACGCCGGATTCTGGAATAAAACCGGATACGGCCAGGAGTTCTTCTGGTGGTGGTTGATGTTCGGTGCTGGCGGGCGGCAACTGTTATGAGCGGCGTGAAGGTCAGGGCAGACAATGCCGCATCCGTGCTGGCCGGGCTGGACAGAGTGTCCCGCATGGATGTGCTGGTGGGCATCCCTGAATCCAACGCTGTGCGTGAGGATGGGGAAGATCTCAACAACGCTGAGATCGCCTATCTGCAATCCACCGGGGCGACGGTCCGGCTCGGTGGGCAGGAGGTGACCTTGCCGCCGCGCCCGTTCCTGGACATCGGTATTGAGGATTCGGCAAAGGTAACTGCTGAGCACCTCAAGGCGGCCGCAGGTCATGCGCTCGATGGCAATTTCTCTGGTGCTGAGCGCGAGCTTACCAGCGCAGGTCAGCTGGCATCGGATGCCGCGAAGCGCGTTATTACGGATGGTGATCGGCTGGCACCAATATCCGATTTCACTATCCAGAAACGCAGAGAGCGCGGGTACGCAGGCATTAAGCCGCTGTATGACCATGGCTATCTGCTTCGCTCGATCACCTTCGTTGTGAGAGGTAAAAAATAATGCCTTTTCTCGATGTCACTGATGTGTTGTCGGATCCTGATTTTTGCGATTACACGCTGGTCTGCATCCGCAACCACCAGGCGAAGGATGCTGACGGCTTCGTGACCAATACGCCGGAGGATATTCCGTTTAACGGCGTGGTCACCGTCGACCGCTCGCTGGAAGCCCGGCGCATGGCGGCAGGGCAGGTTATTGGCGGCGCAATCCTGGTGGTTACCACCTTCCGCTTAACGCAGGGCCTGCCCGGTCAGGATGCTGACGTGGTGCTCTACAACGGGCGGCATTACCGCGTAACGTTTGTGGATCCGTACACCTCATATGGTGCCGGGTTCGTTCAGGCCCACTGTGAGCTGGTGGAGTTTAACGGAGGTACGCCAGTTGAATGACACCACACATCCCGGATACCTGACGCCTACCAGCCAGCCGCCGCAGTACGACCAGGCGCTTGAGCGCGAGCTCAGCCGGTGGATTCGCGGTGTTTCTGGCCTGCCGGATGGCATGGCCATACCACGCTTTACTGACCCTCAGCCAGCGATCCCGGTGCTGGGCACCAACTGGTGCGGGTTTGGTATCACAGACTTCCAGGACACAGCCAACCCGGCATCGGTCACCAGGGACGACGACACCGACTACCAGTGGCAATTCGAATCGCTGGTGGTGCTCTGCTGTTTCTACGGCCCTGCAGGCCAGGCTTACGCCAAAACGTTTCGTAACGGTCTGTTCGTGTCCCAGAACAACGCTGAGCTAAATCGCGTCGGCCTCACGCTCGGCGAGGTGGGCCGAATCATCCCGGCGCCCGAGCTCGTTAACAACCAGTGGCAGCGTCGCTACGACCTGTCTGTGACGCTACGCCGCAAAACGGTACGCGAGTACGGCATCAAATCCATCCTCTCTGCTCCAGTACAATTTTTCGGAGATTAAATCATGCCTAACGGCTTATCTGTATCACGCGTCGTTCGCGTGCAGGTCGCGCTCGCCGTTCGCGCGGCGGCCGGGCGTAACTTCGGCGCGCTGCTGGTTCTCGGCACCGCCGACGTAATCACTGCCCCGGAAGTGATGCGCCTTTACCAGGATATCGAAAGTGTCGCCACCGACTTTGGCACTACCGCTGAAGAGTACAAGGCGGCAAACCTTTACTTCCAGCAGTCGCCGCAGCCCCGCGATCTTTATATCGGAAAACTGGAACGCGCCTCCAGCCCGGCAACGGCCGGCAAGCTCACTGGTGCTGTACTGACCTCTGCAGAGCAGGCAATCGCAAACTTCACCGCGGTTGACGATGGCGCGATTAAGATCTCGGTGGACGGCACTGTTAAAACCGTAACGGGTATCGACCTGTCAGCGGTGACCGATCTGGCCGGAGTAGCGACGGCCATCACTGCGAAACTTACCGGCACCGCCGTTTCCTACGTGGCCGGCTCGAATCAGTTTGTGGTGACGTCTTCCACTACCGGGGCCACCTCAGCAATTGGTATTCCTGTTGCTGCCGGCACTGGCACTGACCTGGCGCCGCTGCTGGGCATTGACTCAGCGCATAACCCAACCGTGTCAAACGGCCAGGATGCTTCATCTTCAGTGCTGCCGTCGGTGAACACAGCGCTGAACTACTCAGCCGACTGGTACGGCCTGGTTATCGCCGATACTGCAATGACGGACCAGGACCATATCGATGTTTCTGCCCTGATCGGCTCTGCGAGCGATTCCCGGGTGTACGGTGTGACGACTGCGGCGGCCGAGGTCCTGGACTCAACCAGCACCACGGATATTGCCTACAGGCTGAAAGCCGCCGGTTATGGCCGCACGTTCTGCCAGTACAGCCAGGTGCCTTATGCCGCAGCCTCTGCCTTTGGTCGCGCGTTCACAGTAAATTTCCTGGGTAACAACACCACCATTACCCTGAAATTCAAGCAGGAACCGGGCATTACTGCCGAGACGATCACCGCGCAGCAGGCCGATACGCTCAAGGCAAAAAACTGCAACGTATTTGTGCGCTACGCCAACGATACCGCCATCATCCAGGAAGGCGTGATGTCCAACGGCGATTTCTTCGACGAGCGCCACGGCCTCGACTGGCTGCAGAATTACGTCCAGAACAACCTCTGGAACCTGCTTTACACCTCAACCACCAAAATCCCGCAGACCGAAGCGGGCGTGACGCGCCTGGTGACCAATGTCGAACAGTCGATGGACCAGTCTGTAAACAACGGTCTGGTGGCACCGGGAATCTGGAACGGCGGTGACGTCGGACAGCTGACATCAGGCGATATGCTGACCAAAGGCTATTACGTTTACGCGAACCCGCTCAACGCCCAGGCGCAGGCAGATCGTGAAGCGCGTAAGGCGCCGGTGATTCAGGTAGCAACCAAACTGGCGGGGGCTATCCACTTCGCTGATGTATTAATCGACGTGGTGCGCTAAGGGGGCACTGAATGAGCACTTATTCTTTTCTGGATATCACGGGGTCAATGACTGGCCCCACCGGGGTGATTGACCTCGGCGCCGGTTCTGCCAACTCCGAAGAGGGCATTACCATCGCCATGGTCGAAAACAAAAACACCATGACGATCGGCGCTGACGGCGAGGGCATGCACTCCCTGCACGCCGGCAAGGCTGGAACGGTAACCGTTAACCTTCTGAAAACCTCGCCGGTGAACAAAAAGCTGTCTCTGGCCTACAACGCGCAAAGCCAGTCCTCTGCGCTGTGGGGTAATAACGTCTTTGTGTTCCGCAACACTGCATCTGGCGACATCATGACCGCGCGCGGCGGCGCCTTCCAGAAGCACCCCGACTGGCAGAACGCCAAAGAGGGCGGGACGGTGGCCTGGGTGTTCGACTGCATCAAAATTGACCCGTTCCTGGGGGAGTATTAATTCATGGAAATTACTATCAAGGATCAGCAGTACCGTATCGCTAAGTTAAGCGTTTTCGAACAGCTGAAGGTATCCCGCAAGCTGCTGCCGGTTCTGGCGGGTCTGGTTTCTGACTTCCGTAACATCCAGACGAAGCTGAATGCCAAAGACACCGAAGGCGCGATGGAAAGTATTCTTCCGAAGATCGCTGGCGCCGTTTCCGGCCTCAGTGATGATGATGTGAATGCGATCCTTTTTCCCTGCCTGCAGGTGGTGGCGCGCAAACACTTGAGCGCCTGGGTGCCGGTGTGCCAGCAGGGCACCATGGCCTTTGACGATATCGACCTGTTCGTGATGCTGCAGCTTGTGGCGCGGGTGGTCGCCGATTCGCTGGGAAATTTTTTGCAAGGACTTCCTACCAGCGAGACGAACACCCAGCCTGCGGAATAACCTTTAACACCCTGCCGGGCGGTGAGGATTACATCCTTCGCCCGGCGCTCGCCTTCAACCTCGATCAGAAAGACCTCGACAGCGGTGCAGTGGACCTGTGCCGCATCGCGCTGCTTAACGATTACCTCGATATGCGTGACGATAACGACGCGCGCGTAGCCAAATGGAGAGCCCAGAACAATGGCTGATACTATCCGTGATTACCTGGTCTCTCTGGGGTTCGATATCGACGGCGCGGGCCAGGCGAAGTTTGAAGCCACGCTCAAAGGTGTGGCCGCGAACGTCGTAAAACTGGGGGCCATAGTTGAGTCGACGGGGCTGGCCATTGTGGGCTTCACCGCCTCGATCGCCAGCGGCCTTGATAAACTCTACTGGGCCGCGGAACGCACCGGGGCATCGGTCAACGGCATCAAGGCGCTTGGCTATGCTGCCTCACAAACCGGCTCCAGCGCCGAGGCTGCCCAGAACTCACTGGAGAGCCTGGCGCGCTTCATGCGCAGCAATCCCGGCGCCGAAGGCTTCCTGAACCGCCTGGGGGTGCAGACCCGGGACGCTTCCGGACAGATGCGCGACATGTCGGCTATCTTCACCGGCGTCGGCCAGCGCCTCAGCAGCATGCCCTATTATCGAGCCAATCAGTTCGCGCAGATGCTGGGCATTGACGAAAACACGCTGATGGCAATGCGGCGAGGAATGTCCGGCTTCACGGCTGAATACCAGTCGATGATGCAGAAGACAGGCTTCGATGCTGACAGGGCCGCGCAGCAGTCCAACAAGTTCATGACCTCAATGCGCAACTTCGTTTCGCTACTGGGGATCTTGCGCGATAAGGTTGGCTCGAATCTGGCCGGCGGCCTGAGCGGCACGCTGAACAATCTCAGCAAGCAGATGCTGGAGAACTGGCCGAAGATAGAGGGCGTGGTCACGAAGATAGTGAAGGGGGTGCTCTTTGCTGCTGATGTCATTACCCAGATGGCGTGGCGCGTCTCGCAGGCGGTAGGCGGCCTGATTGAGTGGTTTAAAAAGCTGCCGCCGGATATACAGCAGCTAATCATGCTGGTGTCCGGGCTGGTTTCGGCGTGGCAGCTGCTTAACGCTGAGTTCCTCAAATCGCCGATAGGTATCGTAATCGCGCTAGGCTCGGCGCTGTTCGCGCTTTACGACGACTACAAAACCTGGAAAGAAGGCGGTCAAAGCCTGCTGCCCTGGGATAAATGGGAGCCAGAAATAGAGGCTGCCCTGAAATCGCTTGGCGAGCTGCGGGATTCTGTGAAGGCGATAGGGGTTGAAATCGCAAAGCTGCTCAATATCAACCTCAAAAACTGGACCCTTAAAGGCGACATCGACAACCTCACTAAGCAGTTCGGTGAGTTTGGCAAGATGATTAAGATGATTGGCGACCTGATAAACGCCATCAACGAGGGGCGTTGGAAAGATGCTTATGCGATCGGCAAGAACCTGCTGGCACAAGGGCAAGGCCAGGATGCTCTACCTGCAGTATCTGACAGCGCTAACAATACTGCTGACTGGATAGAGGGCAAGACGGGGTTCGACCCGCGAAGCATCGGGAAAACAATAAACGGGTGGATTTTCGGCAAAGAAGAGGGCGGCTCAGACCAGCAGGAGAGCGGCCCGGGCAAGACGCTGGCCGACCGTAACAACAATCCTGGCAACCTGCGCCCCGTCGGCGGCACCGGTTTTACCTCTCATCAGACGCCGCTTGATGGTTGGATGGCAATGGCCAGGCAGATCCGTCTTTATTTCACCGGAAAAAGCGCGGCCGCCGGGTATGAAAAACTCCAGTCAATATGGGACATCATCCACAAATACGCACCTGCCAGCGACAACAACGACCCCGAGGCCTATTCGAACTTCGTAGCCAATATGATGGGCGTGGGCGCTAAGGACACGCTGAACCTGAGCGACCCGCAGCAGTTCAGCAACCTTCTGCAGGCCATGTCCAGGAAGG
>ERZ1673696.2633-NODE-2633-length-12273-cov-5.679735_pt1 | contig 12273 bp, 6 predicted proteins | sample MGYA00580226_ERZ1673696 | MGnify/ENA primary metagenome ERZ1673696 (study PRJEB41218, sample SAMN15661743) | gut metagenome | host: Homo sapiens | place: Canada: London | collected 2015-08-20/2019-03-30 | study: EMG produced TPA metagenomics assembly of... | reverse complement strand
CAATGAAGCAAAAGAAGGAAAGGGTGTCCTGACGGTAAAAGACGGAAAAATGACACTGACCATGTTAAATACCGGAAGTGCCAGAATGATGCTTGACTTTACGATCGGAAAAGACGGCACTTATCCGACCGCTGAGAAGAAAGGCTACGGAGAGGCAGATGCACAGGGTTCTTATACCGCATACGAGTACAGTATGGAAATCTCGGATCTGTCTGAATTACATTCTGCGGCAGCACTCGTTACCATGATGGGCGGAAGCGATGCAGACAAAGGTAACTACGATAAATACATGAAAGCAGACATCAGCTTCACTTCTCTTACCAAAGGCTGGAAAGGCTATACCGACGAAGTGAGCGGTGAGCAGAAACTGATCAACAAGCTGATCGAGCAGGGATATGACCTGAATGATGACGGTGAGATCAGTGCAGATGAGCTGGCAGCAATCTCTGAGAGTGTTGATCTTTCCAACTGCGGACTGACAGACGTTTCCTTATTAAAAGGGCTGACAGATAAAGTAACCAGCCTGGATCTTTCCGAAAACCAGATCACCAGCCTGCCGGACGGACTGCTGGATCATATGACCGCACTTAGCAGCTTTTATGCAGATTCCAACTATATCGAAGAACTTCCGGAAAACTTCTTTGCAAACAATAAAAACCTGCAGTGGGTATCCATGCGTGCAAATAAATTAAAGAAGATCAACAAAAGCGATTTTGCGGGACTTACAGAGCTGAAATATCTGGAGCTGGACAACAATCAGATCGAAACGATCGCAAAGGGAGCTTTTGACGGCGATGCGGCACTGGATCAGTTTGGATTATCCGGCAACTTCCTGGAAAGCCTTCCGGAAGGTCTGTTTAAAGATGCCGGAGCATCCATGACCTTTTTGAATATTTCCGGAAATATGTTTGAGACACTGCCATCTACCATCAGCGATGCAGTAAAATTAAAGAAACTGATCGCATACAATAACGTACTGACCAGCATTGCCGATGTGGATTTTGGCAAAATGGCAGATCTTACGGAAATTAACTTCATGAAAAACTATATTGCAGAGATCAAAGACGGAACCTTTGCAAAGAACAGCCACCTGCTGTCAGTCGATCTGCATGACAATCAGCTGACAAACCTCTCAGGAAGTGTATTTGCAGATACCTTTGAGAACAGCAGAGGAGATGGCAAACTGCAGAAACTGGATATCACCCTCAACAACATCCGCGTCGTAGATCCGGCTTTAATGAAAAAATGTGATACCTCCATCAACAAATTTTATCCGCAGAAGACAGCACTCTCCCTGACATTGAAAAAAGACAGTGACACCCAGATCAGCTGGAGTCAGGATCTGAGCATGCTGGATCTGGTATTCTGGTTTGATCAGACCGTAAGCGATGAGCAGAGAGAACTGGAGACACCGGAAGATTACCGGGCAATGCTGGAGCAGAACGGTTGGAAAGGCAAAACCATCACAGAAATCCTTCTTGCAAAGAACGATTCTTATGACTGGGATGTTATCACAGAAGTGCAGAAGAAAAATGCAGACGGAAGCTGGACAACCGTATCCGACAACACCGTAACAAGAGAGGCGGAAGCACTGACCGGAAGCTTCAAAGTAACGGATAAAGGCGTATACCGTATCATGAAAATGGTGAATACAACCCTGAACGGTTCCAAACAGTATCGCTTTACTGCATACTCCAACGTGATCGATCTGTCTGCAAAGGACGGAAACAACAATAATAGCAATAATAACGGAAATAACAATAACAGCAACAACAATCATAACAGTAATACAAACAACGGCACAAACGGAAATCAGAATCCGGGCACACAGACCATTGTCAAACCGGCAAAAGTAACAAAACTGACCGTAACTTCCAAGAAGAAAAAAGTAACTCTGAAATGGAAGAAAAACAGCAAAGCAACCGGATACGAAATCTATCGTGCCACAAAGAAAAACGGCAAGTACAAAAAGATCAAAACGATCAAAAAAGCAGCTGCCGCAACATTCACAGACAGCAAAGTAAAGAAAGGCAAAACTTACTATTATAAAGTAAGAGCTTACAAGACCGTAAAAGGAAACAAAGCAAACGGAAAATTCAGTGCTGTCAGAAAAGTGAAGATCAAAAAATAACAAAAACTGCAAATAATAACAAAATTCCCCCTTCTGGTTGGAAAAAATATCTTCAAAATGTGTTACAATATAGAACAGTAACAGGCAGGCCTCGCAAAAGCGGGGCTTGTTTCTCTGTAATATAAAATCAGCAAAGAAGAGGAGAAAAGCGATGAAACACAAAGCAGTCACACAGCGTATTCTTGCATGGATGCTTGCTCTGGCATTGCTGTTTACCGGCATTCTTCCGGCAAATACAGCAAGCCTGACCGTAAATGCAGCGAGTACGACAAAAAGCAGCAATGAAATCACAACTGCAGAAGAATTTCCGACCCAAATTCCGGCAGGTGAAACCTATACACTGACGGCGGATATTAAGCTGGCAGACGGACAGCAGATCACAGATCTTGCCGGAACTCTGGACGGACAGGGACATGTGATCACCCTTTCCGGGAAAGCACTGGCGGAAAACGTATCCGGTACGATCCAGAACCTGGGAGTTGCAGGATCTGTTGATGTAGAGTCGGATGACAAGGGAAGTATTACAGATAATCTGACCGGAACGATTCAGAACAGTTATTCCACTGTAACGATCAACGATGAAGAAATGTTTGAAGAAGTTGGAGGAATTGTTGGGGTTCTTGATGGCGGAAGTATTTTAAATTGTTATTATGCCGGTACAAGTTCTTCTTTTATGCTGGATGGAATTGCAGCGTATAATAAATCAGCCAATTCTGTCATTAATAACAGCTATTATACTTCTAAAGCAACATCAGCTATTGGAAAGCAGTATGGAGATAATAAAGCACAGGTTACAAATTGTGGATCCAAATCTGCTGATGAATTAAAAACAGCAGACACCGTTGCTCTGTTAAATACAGGTATCGTCGATACCGGCTATATCTTTGCAGTCTCCGAAGATGGCGGATTTCCGGTTCTGGTAAAGGGAGCGGCCGAAATCAGCTGGACACCGCTTGAAAATGCACTGAAGCAGGCAGAAGGCTATGAAGAGGAAAACTATACGGAAGAGAGCTGGAAGACACTTTCTGATGCAGTAGCAGCCGGAAATGCTTTAAAAGCAGGCGAAGAGGTGACACAGGAGCAGATCACAGCGGCAGCAAAGGCGATCACCGATGCGATCGCAGCACTGAAAAACAGACCGACGACAAAACCGGTGGCACTGCCGGAGAATGTGATCTCCATCTCTTCCCAGGCAGATTTTTCCAAGATGGACAATGCAAAAGGCAAATATTTCGTCCTGACACAGGACATCACGGTAAACAGTGATTATGAAGATGAAAGTTCTTATATGAATTATTCTCCGTTTGCCGGGGTTCTGGACGGACAGGGACATACCATTACGTTTGAAAACGCAGGCTCGCTGTTTGTAAATCTGTCAGCAGGTGCTGTGATCCAGAACCTGACGGTAAAAGGAACGATGACCGGAAGCAGCAGTAATGTGACCGGACCGTTTGGAACGACCGCCTATGGTGCTTCCATTTTGAACTGTAAAAGTGAGATCAGCGGAGCAAACGTGGCAGGATTTATCGGGAAGACCGGAGCCTATATGGGAGCAAGTGCTTCCGATGACCGCGACGGTGTGATCGCAAACTGTATCGCAGTGGGAGATACCGGAAAAGGGGCACTCTGTAACAGCAGCAGCAACAACAGCGGTGCGGCGATCGTTGAGAACTGCTACTGGCTGGATACACTGGGCAGCGGTTCCGGTGCAATGTCCGAAGAGGACATAAAAACGCTGGATCTGGCAGAAAAGTTAAATGCCAATAAAGGCGAAAACGGAACTTCCTGGGGACAGGGAAGCGACGGTTATCCATACTTTGGCGAAAATCAGGATTATACACCGGGACAGTATGAATGGCCGGAGACAGGCGAAAACGCATACGATGTCGCATTTCAGGCAAAAAATGAAACCGAACCGACCGTTCTGGAAAATGCAAGACTGGAAGTAAGCCCGGATGCTGTTGGAATGGCAAACATAGCCGGAACATTTTCTCTTGTGGATTATACTCTGCCGGAAGGCGAGAGCCTTTCCTGGAGCTTTCAGCAGAGAAAACCGGAACGTGCCTTTGAAATTTATGAAGATGGAACATTCTGTGTAAACGGAACCGGAACAGCAGTGCTTCAGGCAGTAAAGAACAACAGCGACGGCAGTCAGGAAATCCTGGCATCTGTAGCGATCCGTTCCAGCAGAATCCAGATGACAGATATGAAACTGTATGTGGATGGAGAAGATGTAACGGACGGAAAAGTTACGGTACAGGGTTCTGAATACAAGCATATTACCGTAAAAGCACAGTATCAGGGCAGTGAAGAGTATCAGGATGTTTCTTACGCTTCCTTTATCTATGCAGCGGATGAAGCGGGTGCAAAACTTCTGCATAACCGCACCGATTCTTCCAGCGGCTTTTCCTTTAAAGAGACCGGAAGTGCAGTCTTTACAGTAACTGCAAAAAATCAGCCGGAAATTCACAAAACCGTGACGGTAACCTCTGCTTATGTTCCGGTAACATCCGTTGTTCCGGCAATTTCCGGCACAAAAGAAATACACAGCCGAAATGCAAACAGCGACGGACAGGAAACGGATGGCAGAGTTGCATTCAATCCAATCCTTGGTTCGGCAGTTGTCACACCGGCAAATGCAACCAATGCAGATAAAGTAATGATCACAAGTGATGATCCGGACGGAACGATCGCATACTATACAAATGGCGAAAAGGCTTACATACCGAAACAGGCCGGAACGGTAACCTTTACAGCGACGATCGAAGATACCAATCCGCAGACGGGAGAAACGAAAACAGTTTCCGGTGACAGTACGGTAACCTTTGTCTACAAAAATAACGTAAAAACCGTAGAACTTGCAGAAGAAAATAAGAATATGACGGTAGAAGCCGGCAAGAGCAGTGCAGTGTTTGCACCAATTGTCACAGGTGAACTGGATGATCAGGGATACGATGTCACGGAACCGGCTCTGAAATGGACTTACAGCCAGAGAGGTATTGCACAGGTTGTGAGAACCGGAAGCGGTTACTGGAAAAAGAACGGCGATTATAATGTGAACGATCCGGATTATGGTTCCTATCTTCCGGTGGCAGAATATCAGATTACGGGACTCTCCGAAGGAACCGTGACAGCAACCGGAACACCGATCGATGGCAAAAATAACGTAAAACCGGTAACGATCACCATTACCGTAACAAAGGGAAGCACCGCAGATATCGATGTAAAAGCAAAAGCAGAAGAAGGCATCAACAGTGCCGTAACGTACATCACAGAAAAACACAGCACAGACGGCTATGCGTATGGAGATGAATGGCTGATCTACGCACTGCTTCGCAATGGAGTTGAGATTAGCTCAGATGTGCAGGATGCTTATTATCAGTCTGCTGCAGCGGAAGTAAAGAAATGGAATGCAGACCAGAAGCCGACAGACATCGAGCGTGTTGCCCTGGCACTTACGGCAATGGGCAAAGATATCACCGATGTGGACGGTACAGATCTGGTATCCATGATCTGCAATTCAAAAAAGCTGAGCGATGGATCAAATGAACTGATCTATGCACTGATGGCACTCGATGCAGCCAATGCTGCGATTCCGGCGGATGCAAAATGGTCCAGAAACACGATCATAGAAGCAATGCTTGGTTTTCAGAATGAAAACGGTGGATTCGGACTGACCGGAAAAGACAGCACCAGTGTAGATATGACGGCCATGGCACTTCAGGCCCTTGCACCTTATCAGGAACGAACCGAAGTAAAAGAAGCGATTGATCGTGCAGTTTCCTGTTTAAAAGAGGAGATGCGTGATGATTTCGGATATGGAACTTCCGAATCTACGGCTCAGGTACTTCTGGCACTTTCCTGCCTTGGCATTGATCCGACTTCTGCAGAAGTGGGATTTGGTACACCAAACTTTAATATGATCACAAATCTGATGAAATACCGCCAGAATGACGGAGGATTTTCACATCTGTCTAACCTTACAAAATCGCAGGAAATGTCAACGGTACAGGTACTGCAGGCACTTGATGCATATAAAAAAGGAACAAACACCTACTGGCTGATAAATGGTGAAAATCAGAGCGTGGCTGTCACCATCCTTGGCGATGAAGTACACGACAGCGACAAAGACGGAAAGATCCATGCATTTGTAAAGAATAACCTTCAGGTATGGGCAGCACAGAGCGAGTATCGTGTTCCGAAGAATGCAACCGCCATGGAAGCTCTGGATGCGGCACTTGCGGCCAATAAAATGACCAGTGAGAAAAAATACGGTGACACTTACATTGCATCGGTTACAAGAGCAGACGGCGTGAAACTCGGAGAGTTTACAAACGGAAGCAAATCCGGCTGGAAATACAGCGTGAACGGAACGGAACCGGATGTTGGTGCATGTGATTATACATTAAAAGACGGTGACGTTGTCATGCTGCACTATACAGACAACTATGCAAAAGAAAATACAGAAATCGATGAACAGGTAGAAAATGTTATTCGACTGATCGCAGCTCTTCCTTCCTTAGATAAGCTTACACGGAACGATCAGGAAGCAGTAAAAGCAGCAAGAGCAGCATACGACGCACTTACCGATACACAGAAAGCAAATGTGGAAAATGCAGATCTGCTGGTAAAAGCGGAAGCACAGCTCAAGGCTTTACAGGATGCAAAGAAAGACGATGATAAAAAGGACAACAACAAGGGCGATAACAGCAATAACAACGGAAACAACAATACTAATACAAACAACGGCATAAACGGAAATCAGAATCCGGGCACACAGACCATTGTCAGACCGGCAAAAGTAACAAAACTGACCGTATCTTCCAAAAAGAAAAAAGCATTCCTGAAGTGGAAGAAGAACAGCAAAGCAACCGGATACGAAATCTACCGTGCCACAAAGAAAAACGGCAAGTACAAAAAGATCAGAACGATCAAAAAAGCATCTGCCGCAACATTCACAGACAGCAAAGTAAAGAAAGGCAAAACTTACTATTATAAAGTAAGAGCTTACAAGACCGTAAAAGGAAACAAAGCAAACGGAAAATTCAGTGCTGTCAGAAAAGTAAAGATTAAAAAATAGCAAAAAACGACAAAAAAAGAAGCTGCCTGCGACAGCTTTGGAAGGTTTATGCATAGTTCCCTAAAACAATCATTTACAGAAAGGAAAAGCAAGGCATGAAGAAAATGACACTTGGAAATCGTATCCTTGCCATGCTTCTGGCGTTTGTCATGATCCTGACTGGAATCGCTCCTGGCACATTCAATGCCCGGGTCGTGAAAGCAGCTGATGCGACAGAACAGAGATTTAACAGGATCTACCGTGAAGAAGGCATCGTACAGGTGACAGATTCCATTTACCAGAATTCGGACAGCATACTGACGCCGAAGGAAACATCACATCGTATCAAGGCACGGAAGGCCGGTGAAGTTACAGATAACAGCCAGGTATCCGACAAAGTCGATATAGATCAGATTGTAAAAGAAGGTATCACAAGTGCATCCACCTTCCTGAACAGCCAGAACTATAAATACGAATGCAGCGGTGCATCCGACTGGTATATCATGTCAAAACTGCGTACTGGACAGACGATTAGCGATGCAGAAAAAGAAGCATACGGTCAGAGTGCTGTTTCTGTTGTTTCAAAATGGAAAGCAAACCAGAAACCGACCGATATCGCAAGAGTGGCACTGACCCTGTCTGCTATGGGCAAAGATATCACGAATGTAGGCGGTGTAAATCTTGCAGCAATGCTGTACAGCAGCGACAGACTGGAAGACGGTTCAAACGAACTGAGCTGGACACTGATCGCACTGGATGCAACCTCTCAGAAAATTCCTGCAGATGCAAAATGGAACAGAGAATCCATGATCGATGCACTGCTTGGATTCCAGAATGAAAACGGTGGTTTTGGCCTGTTTGACAACAAATCAACAGGTGTAGATATGACTGCTATGATCCTGCAGGCACTGGCACCATATGTAAAAGAAGCGAAAGTACAGACGGCGGTTGACAAAGCACTTGCTTATCTGAAAGATGCTATGGACGAAGAATACGCTTATACTTCTTCCGAATCTGCTGCACAGGTTATCCTGGCACTTGCCTGCCTGAAACTGGATGCCGTGGATGCAGGTTTTGCAGCAGAATCAAAAAGTATCTTCTCAACGCTTGAGAAAAATTACTGCGTGAAAGACGGCGGTTATGCACATCTGAAAAATGGTGCTGCCAATGCAATGGCTTCTTACCAGATCATGGAAGCATACGAAGCATACAGAAGATTTAAAGCATCCGAAGAAGGCTACTGGGATATGAACTCCCTGAAACCAAGTACACCGGAGACGCCGTCTACCCCGGAAACACCGAACACACCGGAAACGCCATCCACGGATAAGACACCGGAAACACCGTCCACAGAAAAACCATCGGTGGAAAAACCGGCTAAGAAACCGGCCAGACCGGTGATCAGAAAGGCAGCAGCAGGAAAGAAAAAAGCAACTCTGACCTGGAAAAAAGTCAAGGGTGCAGCCGGATATCAGGTATATCGTTCCATGCGTAAAAACGGCAAATACATTTGCGTGAAGAAAAACCTGAAGGCAGCAAAATACACAGACAAAAAGCTGAAAAAGGGAAAAACTTACTATTACAAAGTACGTGCATATAAAAAAGTCAACGGAAAGACCATTACTGGTGCATATTCTGCCATACGTAAAGTTAAGGTAAAATAAAGTCACAGAGAAACATAAAAACAGGAGTATGGATACGCTCTTCGTCAGAAGGAGTGTTCCATACTTCTTCCTGTTTTATAGGAAGGAGTCCATATTTTGAATATAAGAAGACGCACAAAGAATATTATTGCTGCTCTGCTTGCCATGGTTTTATGCCTGACAGGATTTCTGCCGTCATCCGGCATGCAGACAGTCAGAGCAGAAGAAAAAGAAGCAAAGATCTGGTTTAAAGACAGCGAAGATAACGCAGACAGTGGTAAAGCCACGTTTGTATCGGACAAGGGCGGAATCGTTTATGCATCCGTAGAAAAATTTACCGTTGGACAGGGCTATCTGATCGAGCCGACGGAAGTTTCCTTTGAAGCCGGAGAGACTTATGCAGATATCATCGAAAAACTTCTGAAAGCAAACGGCTATACTTACGATGCACAGAACACCGGAATGGGATTCTATCTGGCGGAGATCGACCATGCAGACAGCGGTGTACTGAATATTCCACAGTGTATTTCAAATATGTCAGAAGATGCACCGACCAATGACAAACACAAGTCGAATCCGTATAAAGATACGCAGGGGCTTGGTGAGTTTTCATACTCCAATTATTCTGGATGGTATTATTTCGTAAACAACGAAAATCCGGGCCTTGGAATGGGCGGGGTAAAAGCCAGAGACGGAGATGTGGTGCGTTATCAGTTCACACTCTACGGACTCGGTGCAGACCTGGGAGATAAGCCAAATGATCAGACAGGCGGTATCAAAGCACTGGAACTGCCGAACAAAGATTCCGTCACCAAAAATCTGGCACTTATGAGACAGATCCTGGCAAAAGATGACAAGGCTGATCCGGAAGGTATATACAAAAACGTTTTGAAAATCGTAACCAATATGGACAGCACAAAAGAACAGTTTGCTCAGGCAGAGCAGAGTGTTTCCGCCTGGCTTGCAGAGTATCCGCAGAAAAAAGCAGAGCGTGACAGGGCAGAAAAGGAAAAAGCAGAGCGTGAGAAAGCCGCAAAGGAGGCAGCACTTCAGAAAAAATATACACCGGCCAAAACGACACTGAGATCCATCAAAAATGCCGGAAAAAACAAAGTCCGACTCACCTGGAAAAAAATATCCAAAGCTACCGGTTACGAAATCTACCGCAGTACAAAGAAAAAAGGCACTTACAAAAAAATAAAAACCATCAGCAAAAACAAAACCGTATCTTTCGTGACCAAACTGCCGAAAAAGAAAGGAACCTGTTACTTCAAAGTCCGCACGTATCGCAAAGCCGAAGGCAAAGTTTTTTACGGCAAAGATTCCGCTGTGAAAAGCAAAAAAGTAAAATAGAGAAAATATATCAATATCCAGACGTCCATCCGGAGAGCAGATCTCCGGGTGGACGTTTTTTGTGCTTCTGATACCTGTATAAGAAGAATATGTCATGCGATGCATGACGTGCACCTTGCAGCAAGAATGTCAGAGGGATTCTTGGACAGATGTAAATAAAAAAATTGGATATAAACAGTGCATAACAGTTGACAACAGTACTAAACTGTTATATACTGTTTGCAACAAAAGCAAAGAAATGGAGGAATCTATGAAACTGATCATCAACAATTCTTCCATGCAGCCAATCTATGAGCAGATCTGCACACAGATCAAGAATAAAATCTTAAGCGGTGAACTGAAACAGGAGGAGATGCTTCCCTCTGTGAGAACCTTCGCGAAAGAACTGAGGGTCAGTGCGTTGACGGTAAAAAAAGCTTACGATGCTCTGGAACAGGAGGGCTTCATCGTTACAGTGCATGGAAAAGGAAGCTTTGTATCCGGAGTCAATCAAGAGCTTCGCATGGAAGAAAAAAGAAAAGAAGTAGAAACGGATCTGGAACAGGCGATCCGCAAAGCAAGGAGCTGCGGCATGACAGAAGCAGAAATACGGGAGCTGTTTGAGCTGATCCTGGAAGATTAGGAGGAGAAGAGGATGGAAGAGATTTTGCTGGATTTAAAAAATGTCAGAAAACAATATGCAAATTTTTCACTGGATTGTTCGATGCAGGTAAAGCGTGGAAGCATCACCGGGCTGATCGGTGCAAATGGAGCCGGAAAGACGACCATTTTCAAAGCATCACTGGGACTGATCCATACAGACGGCGGTGAGATCCAGATGATGGGAAAGACACCGCAGCAGCTGACAAATGAAGAACGGGAAAAGATCGGAGTGGTACTTTCCGATGCGACCTTTCCGAATATTCTGACAGCGGAAGATGCAGGTGCGATCCTGAAAAAGATGTATCATCGGTTTGATAAAGCAGATTTCGAAGAGAAATGCAGAACATTCGATATCCCGATGAATAAAAAGATGAAAGAAATGTCAACCGGAATGAAGGCAAAACTGAAAATTCTGATGGCAATGTCTCATCAGGCAGAAATCCTGATACTAGATGTAAAATGAGGTATAGATGGTAGGCGTGTATGGAGTGTATACAGTTTGCTTTTAGAGGAAAATAGGTACATGATACACAGATAATGGAAAAGAATGTGTATTCAGTTGAATATAGAAATAAGTAGTAGGTATGAAAGAATAAGATTCTTCCATGCCTTTTTTTATTATAAAGAAAGGATAGATTGCACAGTATCCGCCCGGTCATTTCAGTAGATCTGCTGAATAGCTTTCTCCCGGAAGTGTGGTATAGTCTTGTGCTTGGAACAGGGAAACGACACAGAAAGGAGAAAACGATATGTCAGTACAGCCAGATATCATCTGGAACGAGCAATGTCTGGGGATACGGATAGGAGAACAGGTATGTATCTATCTGAAAAAGCATAATGCGGAATACCAGAGACTGCAAAAGAAAATACTGGAACTTATAGAGAAGTATCCAGTGATAGAAACATTTATGGAAGCGGCTCAGTCAATCAGTCTGACAGCAGACGAACATCAGGCACTGCACCAATATTTCCAACTGGAGAACGGAAAGGAAATGATAGAAGAAGAATATCATTTCTATATGGGACAGGCACAGATGATTTCGTATGGTGCCATGCTTGGAAAAATCAAAAAAGCAGTGTCAGGAAAGGACGAAAGTGATACAAAGAAATTACTGGAACTGCTAATGGATACCTGGATTGATGAGGTAGAAAATGAACTGAAAGAAAATGCAGTGTACCAGAAAATGCTCGAAAAAATATCAAAATATGAAGATCAGGTTCAGGCAATGGGACTTGAAAAAGAAAAACGAAAAATGATAGATGCATACGTTACGAAAGTAAATGAGAGATGGATTCTATATGCGGAATCCTTGTATCAGGCTGGTATGCAGAAAATCCTGGAATTACTGAATCTGTAAAAGAGACGGATAAAATGGGGAAGCATGAAAGAAACTTCCCCATTTGTCACTTCTATTCATCTTTGCCATCAATGAGAAATATGTATG
>ERZ1673696.2628-NODE-2628-length-12292-cov-4.065702_pt1 | contig 12292 bp, 23 predicted proteins | sample MGYA00580226_ERZ1673696 | MGnify/ENA primary metagenome ERZ1673696 (study PRJEB41218, sample SAMN15661743) | gut metagenome | host: Homo sapiens | place: Canada: London | collected 2015-08-20/2019-03-30 | study: EMG produced TPA metagenomics assembly of... | reverse complement strand
TACGTTTCTGCACTTCAGAAGGCATTTGAAGATGATGCTGCCGAAGAAGAGACGATTCCTATTATGACTCCAAGCCAGATGAAAGCAGAACTGGACCGTCATGTAATTGGCCAGGAAGAAGCAAAAAAGGTACTTTCTGTTGGTATTTATAATCATTATAAAAGGATTATCAGTGGTAGAACAGATATTCAGAAAAGCAATATCATGATGGTAGGACCTACCGGTGTTGGAAAAACAGAACTCGCAAGGACTGTGGCAAATATTTTGCAGGTACCTTTTGCTATTACCGATGCAACTACGGTAACAGAAGCAGGTTACGTAGGTGATGATGTAGAAAATATCCTGTTAAAGCTGATTCAGGCTGCAGATTATGATGTAGAACGTGCTCAGTATGGTATTATCTATATTGATGAAATTGATAAAATCGCAAGAAAAGGAGAGAGTACTTCTATTACCAGAGATGTATCCGGGGAAGGAGTGCAGCAGGCATTATTAAAGATTGTAGAGGGATCTGTTGTAAATGTACCTCCAAAGGGTGGTAGAAAACATCCACAGGCAGAGAATATCCCATTTGATACTTCGAATGTATTATTTATCTGTGGTGGAGCCTTTGAAAACCTTACCATGAAAGAAGAAACACATAAAAAGACATTGGGTTTTGCAACAGAGATTTCCGCAACTCCCCAGGCAGAAAAGGAACATCAGGCAATCGATGCAAAGACTTTGGTAAAACAGGGTATGATTCCGGAACTTATTGGTAGATTCCCAATTTTAGTGGAATTACAGGAACTTACTGAAAATGATTTAAAACGTATTTTGGTGGAGCCTGAAAATAGTATTATTAAACAGTATACCGATTTGATTGAGTTGGATGGTGTAAAACTTAATTTTACAGAAGAGGCTATTTCTTTCGTTGCCAAGGAAGCCTTTGAAAATAAAACCGGAGCGAGAGGATTGAAGACAATTTTGGAAAAAACCATGATGGATTTAATGTTTACGCTACCGGATGAAGAAAACATCACAGAAGTGGATGTAATCATCAAAAATGGTCAGATTGATTTCACTTATATAAGAAAGGAGATTGCGTAATGATGTCAGTATATAATATGATGAATGATACAGAAACCAATAAGCCTACTTTGACACTGGATCCGATGACACACTTATTTTCTACAGAGATTCTTACTGATAAAACACCGGCACAATTGGTGAAAAGTGAATCTGTTCCGGAGATGGAATTGACACCGGAAGAACAGAAGATGGTAAATGATTTTGCCGAAAAAATTGATCTAACAAATACGCAGATGGTATTGCAGTATGGAGCAGGTAGTCAGAAAAAGATTGCAGATTTCTCCGAAAATGCATTAAGTACCATTAAAACAAAGGATTTGGATGAAATCGGAGAATTACTTACTGGGGTGGTAGGAGAACTTCGTGATTTTGAAAAAGAGGATAGAGGATTTTTCCGTATTTTTCTCAAACCTGCAGATCGTTTGAAGGATTTGAAGGCAAAGTATGATAAGGCAGAAGTAAATATTGGCAAGATTACCGGAGTCATGGAATCTCATCAGATTACATTAATGAAGGATGTAAATATGCTGGATAAAATGTATGAGCTAAATTTAAGCTATTTTAAGGAATTATCCATGTATATTATGGCTGGAAAACAGAAGTTAAATCATGCGAGAAGTGTGGAATTGCCCGCATTATTAGAAAAAGCAGAATGTACAAAATTGCCCGAAGATACGCAAGCAGCAAAGGATTTTGCAGCTATGTGTGATCGTTTTGAAAAGAAAATTTACGATCTGGAACTGACCAGAGCTATTTCTTTGCAGATGGCACCGCAGATTCGTTTAATTCAGTCCAATGATATTGTGATGTCTGAAAAGATTCAGTCTACGTTGGTGAATACAATCCCCTTGTGGAAGAGCCAGATGGTCATTGCTATCGGATTGGATCATGCTACAGATGCGGCTAAAGCACAGAGAACAGTATCTGATATGACAAATGAACTGTTGAAGAAAAATGCAGAGGCTTTAAAAATTGCTTCCGTAGAGACTGCAAAAGAAGCAGAAAGAGGAATTGTAGATATCGAGACATTGAAGACCACAAATCAGACGCTGATGACTACCTTAACTGATGTTATGCAGATTCAGGAAGATGGTAGAGCAAAGAGACGTGCTGCCGAAGCTGATTTACAGCGGATTGAAAATGAAATGCGTCAGAAGCTTCTGGAAATTAGTAATAATTCCAGAAGTGAAATTGAAACCGATGATTTAGATCGCTAAATAGATTACCCCCGATGTCTTCCTTTTTTACCGAATAAGATTATTTCCATCAAACCAATTTCAAAACGTGATTATTTATTATAATGTATTGAAAAATGGAAATAGAGAGATAGGTATAAAACCTATCTCTTTTTATGCTTGAAAATATTTGGAATCTATAAACCATGCATGTTCATGAATATTATATTGTAGTTTTATCTGTCTTTTCCTATCATTATCAATTACATTGCATAAATAACAAATCCAGATATCCCCGAAAATAGCATCCTGTATAACATAATCTTCGATTTTTATTTTGGTATAATTGATAGTCATGTATAGCGGTTTTATATTTCCAGTAGACGAAAAAACAGCTATCACGGGGACACAACGTATGTGTTTTGACTCAAAAATATCTGACATAATATCACCTCTAAAATATAATAACAAACATATGTTTGCAGTGTCAAGACTGTGTTCTTTATCTGCAATGGAAAATGTTGTAAAAAACGAGATTAAAATACATCAAGTAATGTAACGAAAAATAGGCATTTACAGGCGGATTTAGATTAAAAAAAGAGGTTCATTTTTTTCCGCCTGTATGTAAAGGTATATTATAGTCATGCTATTGGGGATTACCTAATGTTTTACCAACTTCCGTAGGTAAACAAAATGAGTTTATATTTTGTTTTATGCAGCGGTAGCAAACTATAATCAGAAACTCTCTGTCTTTTTCTTTTAGATAAAATGATTCGATATTACTTTCCCCAATAGCACCATAAGAGGATATATTTACGACTGTGGCAGCAGTCGGGTAGAATATTGTAATCCCCAATCGTATGACCATAAACGCAAAAAATAAATTTTAAAACTATTCAGAATTACGGTTTTTTTAGACATATATAAATAAGAATATAACATTTACAAATAATTAATATAATATATAATAAGGAGTATAATTATGTATATAGAGGAATTATATGACGAGAGAACAGAAGATATAAGAAATTCTAGTAAAATTATTTTTAAATTAGAAAAAGAAGATTTATCTGCATATGCAAGACAATATGTTAATAAATCAGATCCATTATATGAATTGGCTTCTAAGATTAAACCATTGAATGATTTTGAAGATTTTTTAATACATGGCCAACCAAATCTTGTAGAATATGAAACCACAAATGGACAATGGATTCAATTGACAGCAGAGGACTATGCAGAAGCTTTAAAACAAGATGAAGAATATCATGGTGGAAACATCCGGTTATTAGCATGCAAAAGTGGAATGTTAAATGATGGGTTTGCTCAACAATTAGCAAATATAATGAATGTAAAAGTTATAGCTCCAACTCAAACTCTTTGGATAAGAGCAGATGGAGAGATGTTTATATCGGATAGCGAAATATTAGCAGACATGTGGAATGATGGAGAAAAAGTCATTGAAACTGGAGCATGGAAAGTTTTTATTCCACAGAAAGGATAAGAGATATGAAGACCGAAAATATAATGAAAATATGGAATGAATTTAATCCAACTTCATCGAAATCAATAAAATCTGATTTTCAAGAACAACCATCTATGTATAAAAACGAAATTATTTCATATTTGAGAAATGGAAAACTTGTCTTAGCATCCCCAGAACGAAGAATCGACTTAGTTACAGGAAAAAGTATGCCACAGACAAAAGCTATATTTACAGATGGCGAATTTTCTTGGTCAGATGCTTTGATTTATTATGTCGATCATTATAATTTACGATTACCAGCAGAATTCGAAATCAAAATCATTGATAAAATATATGAAAGAATTAAATGATAAAATAAAAATTTTTAAAGAGACATATTATATGTCTCTTTTTTATATTTTTACGGTTTTTTTAGACATATATAAATAGGATAAAAATAGGTTTGAGCAGAAAGGAATATACATTATGGATTCACGAGATTTGTATGACGATAGAAAAGAATACTCTTTGGAAACAGGATGTGCTATTGCAGCTCCAGAAAATGAAATAAGTGAAATAATAGAAAAGATTAACGAAGCATATCCTATGGTGCAAATTAATGATAAGGATTCTTGGTGTACCATCAAAGTATCCGCAGATAAACTCGATGACGCATTTTATGAGGTAAATAGAATCATCGAGAATATAAATGAAACATATCCAGAAATATATATTGATTCGATGCAGAGACACAGGAGTTGGCAGTTAAAACGCTGGCGGATGCAAAGATTCCTTAAATCTTTGGGATAATTAAGGTGGAAATTATGGAAACACAAATTATTGAAAAGAGTAATCCCATTTATATTCTTGCTCGCAGTGATGAGAATAACAATATCACTTATTTTCATGGTGCAGTATTATATGGACGAGACAAAGAAGATGCATTAAGAATTTCCAAAGTAAAATGGTCCAAAGAATTACATCCTACTTATGCGACAAATTTGAATCGTGTAAAGGACTATATGACTGGGATGGAAAAATATCATGAGACAGAAGAGGGGTATTCTTATTTCATCGTAAAAATACAGCCATGTCTTATATTAGAAAAAATGGAAAAAATGGAGGACGAAAATGTTTGACTGTAAAGGAAACGAATTACATGTTGGAGATCATGTAGTGTATGTGCGTGGGAAAAACGCTTCTGCAGAGTTAGCGACAGGGCATGTTACAAAAATCTATGAAAATAATAAAGAGTGTAGTGTAGACGGATATGCACACGTATATGATTTCAGAGTAATGAAATTAATTCAAGAGGAGTAAAAAAGTGAAGAAGTATTTAGCTGGATATTATTATGATCCACATGAAGATAAAGAACATAAATATTATACTGATGACTATAAAAATTTTTATGACGAAAATGATAAATTACTCAAAAATGATATTTTGAATCAATTGTCTATCTGGATTAATAGTCCTTGGTCACTAACTTGCGAGCAGTATGAAATAAAGTATAATTGTAAAAATTATTCGGATATTCCGGAAGGTGAACCTGAATGGGTATGTTCCTATTATGTTATTGGATATGATGGAATCACAACAATGATCAGACAATATGGAAACACTCCAGAAGAAGCATTAGAAAAGACGAAAGCATTTTTTCAGTATTTGCAGAAAAATTACAATACAGAAGACGAAAAAGTATAAGTAACGGAAGTGATAACAGAAAATGAACTATTTTACTTCGGACTTGCATTTCGGATCAGATGAAATATTAGTCCGAGAGAATAGACCATTTAAGAATATATCTGCATTTCAAGAATATTGTTTTATTTTGTGGAGTCAACAACTCACAGAAAAAGATACTTTGTGGATTATTGGCGACTTCATTAATTACAACCGAAAACAACCATTATCTAAAAAAGAAATTGATGATGTGTTCGGATCAATAAAACAAATTAAAGCCAAAGTCATTCTAATTCTTGGAAATAATGAACTGAGAATCATACAAGATTTTTTCGATAATGATTTTCAGTCGTTTAGGGACTATCTGATACATCTTGGATTTTATGATGTGAAAAAGGATGCATATTTGTCGTTTGAAAATGAGAGTTTCTATTTAAACCACTTTCCATCTGCACATATCGAAGACTATGTAAATTTGTTTGGACATACCCATAGAGCCACTGGATTATGGAAACCTTATGGTCTTAATGTAGGGTGTGATCTAAACTACTTTCGAGCATACTCTGAAAACGATATTCTATCATTATTATCCACAAAAAGAAAATGGTGGGATAACGATATAGATAATTTATGCATGTAAATAGACGCTTCTTTTGCTGCCAGGAGGGTTGCATGAACAAAAATATAGTGGATGAATTCAGCATATTATTGAATGATAAACAGATTTCAGATATCCGCATCGTAAGTCATGATTGTATCTATGTAAAACGTGACGGAGAAAAGGAAAATATTTCAGCTTTTTTTGATTCTAAAGAGGAATATTTGCAATTTATAAAAGACATTGCAAAACAAAATCATGTAGTAATAAATGAGTCCAATATCATTCGGAAATTCACAGATACTGAAAGTTTTTCGAATTTCGCATTGCAATATGTGTTAGGGATGCCACTTATTAATACAAAAAATGAACCGTATTTATTTATCCGGAAATTGCCGAAAGAAAGTAATAGTTGCATCTCATAATGGGATGTATGGATTGAAATAGGTAGGAGAATAGGGAATGTATAAGCAGATTATTATCGTAAGAAGAGATTTAGATTTATCTCCGGGAAAACTGTCAGGACAGGTATCTCATGCATCTATAGCATTTCTAACAAATATGCTAAAAGAACATGTTTTACCTGTTGCGGGGGAATATAAAGTAGAATCCTTTACGATGGAAAAAGGATTATACGAAAATTGGATTAACGATATTTTCACTAAGGTAGTACTGAAAGCGAAGAATAAAAATCAACTCATGAAAGCGGCAAAAATGGCAGAAGACCTTGGAATGGAAGAGGGAAAGGATTTTTTTCTTATAAAAGATTGCTGCCTGACAGAACTTACTCCGGAAGAAATTGATGAAAATGGAGTGGGAAGAACATTAACCTGTATTGGCTTTCGACCGATGGAAGAAACCGTAATCGATCAGATTGGAAGAAAGTATCAGCTTTATAACTAAATGAGTTTGGAAATAGGATATGCAGATAATATATCAAAGATATCTATAAAGAAGCTACTGTGAGATGGTATAATTCAAAAAGTCAAAATAAACTTATCAGTTTATACGATATGGAAGAAGAAAGATAAAAAAGGAACGAAAAGTTCCTTTTTTTGTGCCTTTTTACGGTTTTTTTATACATATATAAATAGGCTAGATGGAGGATGATAAATATTAAAATATACGATACATATAATTTAAACTAACAATTTAGCGGAGGATTAATGACATGTCTAAGAAAATAACAGTAATTTGTGACGATGATGTAGATGTAATTAGCATTACGACAAGAAGTAAGAAAATAGAGGGAGATAGTTGGGTTATCGGTATTTTTGATGTTGCTGATAATACAGAAGTATGTATGCCAAATATAGAACCTAATAATAAACTAAACTAATGATTTAAGGAGAAACAGAATATATGGTCAGAAGTGTAGATATATTCTTCACAAGCGGAGAAAGCTTTATTAATTATTGCTCAGATAATGACTTTAATTATACAATTTATATTGGACAAAAGTGTAAAGTTTTGAGAAATGGAAAGTGTTTTATAGGTACGCTGTATGATGTAGACTCAAACAAAAATACATTCTCGATAAAGCAAAATAATGGAGAAATAATAGAAATAAACTGTGCTGATGTAGAAGAAATTTTCAGCGAAGAGGAAATTGGAACGATAAATTAGAAATAACGGAGGTAAAAAATATGAGAATTGATGATTTAAATTTATCAGTTAGAACATATAACACATTATTAAGAACAGGAATTAATACTGTTGAGAAAATCAGAGAAATGACAGATGAAGATTTGAAAAGTGTAAAAAATCTGTCTGAAAAATGCTATAAGGAAATTAAACAGGCTGTATACTGTACAGATTGCAAGAGAAGTATTTACGGAGAGTATAAGAATTGTGATGTTAATATTGAAAACCACGGGAAATATGTTCTTGCAGGAGATAAATGTGGATGTAAGGTGGTCTAACTTAGGATTTAGCAAAGGAGCGGAATATGGAAAAAATAAAAGTAAGCGAAATCGAGATAATTGTCACTGGAAAAAAAGAAAAACCTTATTTTGAAATAAAATACAGAGAGGTAGGAAAGCGACATTACAATATTGGTTTCAGTTCATACAACCTGGATTATGTCTTCGACTGGAAAGAAAAGTGTTTCGAGGTGATTAAGCCCAAAAGGAATATATTTAGAAAAATATTAGGGATTTAGCGGAGGTAGAAGAATGATATTATTGCAAGACGGTGTAGAAGTGTTTTGCCCGATTGGATATTGTAAAGCAGATGATGAAAAAAGAAATCCAAATGATATAGAACAATGCCCGATTGGGTGTGAAACGTGCGACGGAGACTGTTTTTATTATGATGAGGATTTAAACTAAACTGAAATATTAGGATTTAGTGGAGGGATAATAGGATGATACATGCAATTTGTGATTTTTGTGGAAAAGACTGTGATAGAACGGCAACGCTGTTATCTATGACACCTTTTCAAAATTTTGCCAGATATCATACGGACAATGAACCATATGGGTGTAGAGAAAAAACAAGAAGCTTTGTTATTTGCTATGACTGTTGTAAGAAGCATAATCTTCCAAACCCATATGAAACTTATTCTGGCATTACTAAGCAGGAAGGGCGTTATGAAAAGTGTCTTGATAATTATACAGATGTAGATCTTTTGGATGATAAGAAATATGATAAGTAAACTGAAATATTAAGATTTATGGAGGCATTTGTATGAGAAAAATACATGAATGTGCAGAAGATATAAAAAATATTTTAAATGATGCAGAACGAACCGAAGAGGTTGACGGAGATATGCTATGTAGTATTAATGAGTTGGTGGATGAAATTTTATCAATATATTGTTTAGAAAAACAACAAAGAAAAATGGCTATAGCTGAAGAAAATGAGATTCTTTCAGAAGAGGCTAAAAAAGCAGGATGGAAGTCTGGTGTTATGAACATCTAAACTGAAATTTAGTGAAGAAAGGAAGAATTATATGGCTAAAGCAATATTAGTGATGGATATGCCGAAATCGTGTTTTGATTGCAACTTATGCCATATTAACGGTAGTAATGGAGAAGACAATTGCCAAGCATTTGAAGTGGCAAGACAGGTTAATTCAGAAACATATAAAAAGCCAGATTGGTGTCCGCTCCGGGAATTGCCCGAGTATAAGCGCACGGTTGGTACAGAAAGTGAGAACGATAAGTTGCTCATGAATATGGGTTGGAACGCCTGCCTGGATGAAATAAAATCTATAATTTAACGAGAGGGACAACATGGAAGCTTTTAAAAATATTTTATTCAATGTCTTAATTGTTGTTGGACTTATCGCAATTATCCTTACCGCTATCTGGTGGTTGTTGGAATTGCTCAATAAGATATTTAATTTTTCAAAATATATAATCATGTATCACCAGTATAAAAAGAAAGAGGATTTATACGATCTGCGCAATAAGGTTATCGTAGCAAAGGACGGAGAAATATCCTATTCCTGCGTGGGGGACATTGACGAACAAATTGTAATTCTAAACAAAGGTATAGAAAATGGAAGTCGCGCTATCCCCGAATCTTTTAGATTCGTGGGTATAGCGACTGGAATGTGAATTTTATTTTCATAAAAATGAAAATAAAAAATCTGCGAATCTTTAGATTCGGAGATGTTTAATATGCAATGAAAATGAAAGATATGAGAGAAAGATTTTCTAAAAATTTTTAACACATTCACGAAGAGGGAGAAATATACAGATGAAAATTATTGAAACGGGAACGACATATAAAATTTATGGTGAAGATTTAATTGTACTTGAAAATCTTCCTGCACAGACCTATAAGGTAGGTTTTTCTAAATTTACCGGATTTTTTTTGGAAAAACAGGCGAATTTGGAAATTAAAGAAGAGAAAATCTATGGTGTACATGAATCCAAAGTAAAAAAGGTTGTAAATAGATTCAAGAATACAAATAAGAATCTTGGTGTTATTTTAAGTGGAGATAAGGGAATTGGAAAATCTTTATTTGCTAGATTGCTTTCCAATACAGCAATCGAAAATGGAATGCCTGTAATTTTGGTAAATGAATATATTCCTGGAATTAGTGACTTCATTAACAGTATTGAAAATGAAGTGCTGGTACTATTTGACGAATTTGATAAGACCTTTACTGCAGGAGATGGAGAAGATCCGCAGGCGCAAATGCTTTCTTTGTTTGATGGAACCAGTCATGGAAAGAAATTATTTGTAATTACCTGTAATAGGTATCGGTCTTTAAATGAGTATCTGATCAATAGACCTGGCAGATTCCATTATCATTTTAGATTTAACTATCCGACTGTAGAGGAAGTAAAAGAGTATTTACAGGATAAGTTAGCACCGGAATATTATTCTGAGATTCATAAGGTTGCAGCCTTTTCCAAAAAGATCAAACTCAATTATGATTGCCTTTCTGCAATTGCTTTAGAATTAAATGATGGAGAAGCTTTTGAGGATGCAATTATAGATTTGAATATTGTAAATACCGGAGAAAGAGATACCACTTATTCTGTAACCGTTTATACACAAGAAGGATTTATCTTCCGTAATGAATCCGTTAATCTTAATCTGTTTGGAACAAATAGAAATAAGTTTTGGGTAGATGATGATGCGGAAAATAGTATAAATATTGCATTTTACGGAAAAGATGCAATTTATGAAAAGAAAACAAATAATTTTATTGTCTCCAGAGATATGATCAAAACAGAGTTTGATGAAGATTACATTGATAAGAAACTTATAGATTCGTATAAAAATATGCATATTACCTATGCAGAGATTACATTAAATTACGAACCGAATATTCATTATGTAGTATAAATTAAATTTGGGAATAGGGTATGTATTATAGCCAGAGCAAGTGGGAAGCATACCGAATCATAAGATTGATGTATTTGATGGGGTATCCCAAGTGGACTGTCAAAACAAGGGTTGCTTATGATATTGGGAGAGAAAATAATGCATTTTTGGAAAAAGGACATTGTCCGTGCAGGGAAAGATCAGGAATCCTTTGATGGATCTATTTATTTACCGAAGCAAAAAGAAATCACAGAAGAAATTTTATCGCTTCAAGAGAAGCTGCCTATTGTTATAAAAGGATGTGCGCTGGGAGATTATGCCGGACAGCCATATGAATTTTTACTATTATCTGATTGCAGAGATATGTCACGAAGCATGATATATAAAAAATCATTGGATTGTACAGATGATACGATTCTTACCTGTGCTACGGCAAAAGTATTATTATCTGAGAAATATGATTATGAGGATGCTTATCGGAAGTATGCTAAAAAGTATAATCATCCATTAGGTGGATATGGTGCAAGATTTTTAGCATGGGTATATAGTGGAATTGATCCGAATAGTTGTGGTAATGGCAGCGCTATGAGAGTTGGACCATGTGGATGTCTTTCTAACATTGAAGATGTCATCAATGAAGCTTATAAAAGTGCTGTTTGTACGCATAGTCATCCAGAAGGAATCAAAGGAGCTATCGTTATTGCAGTTTGTATCTGGATGGCATTTCATGATTACACAAAGAAAGAGATAGGAGAATATGTCGATAAGTTCTATCCAAATAGTCCTTATGCGCCGAAAGTATCATGGAAGAAAATGACTTCTTATGAAAAGATAAAAGGAAATCCTGCAGTTTGTCAGACAACAGTACCTATGGCAGTAAGTTGCTTTGTAAACAGCAATACATTCGAAGATTGTATTTGGAAAGCAGTGCAATTTGGATGGGACACTGATACACAAGCTGCAATCGCAGGTAGTATTGCCGGAACTTATTATATGATGCATTGCTTATTTTCCGATGATAGCAATAACGCTTGGAAAACCTTAAAAGAAAACAAATATATCAAAGAAATCATAACGTAGTATATATCGTACTACGTTATTATTATTTAACAAAAAGATATACATATAAAATTGGACTCTAAAAATAAAAAAGGTGTAATAAGTAACAAATACACTTAGGAATTCCAACCCTTTCTTTTTTGCGGGAATTTCTATACGTAATTTACTGTCTTTTTTCTGTCATCCTATACAATTACGATTTATATTTTGCGCAAATTTTAGTGATTTTGTAATTGTCAATATTTTTTTAAAATTTCCCATCTCTTTTTTAAAATTTACGGTTTTTTTTGACATATAAAAATATAAAATGAAAACCGCACTATCCGCTATCTACGTTCCACTTCGATCGTTGCAAATCTAATATCACCCGGATGTTATGCAACTTTAAATCAGTGGGTTAAGCGACTGGAATGTGAATTTTATTTTCATAAAAATGAAAATAAAAAATCTGCGAA
>ERZ1673696.2612-NODE-2612-length-12353-cov-10.215320_pt1 | contig 12353 bp, 8 predicted proteins | sample MGYA00580226_ERZ1673696 | MGnify/ENA primary metagenome ERZ1673696 (study PRJEB41218, sample SAMN15661743) | gut metagenome | host: Homo sapiens | place: Canada: London | collected 2015-08-20/2019-03-30 | study: EMG produced TPA metagenomics assembly of... | reverse complement strand
AGCAAGCGAGCAGCGCGAAGATTTTTTCGGGCACCGCAAGGCGGTGGGGGCAGATACGCCGTAGCTACCTTTGGAGCGTATCTGTGCGCAGTACGGATTTGGATTTTTCTCCCCAGAAAAATCCTAATCCGTAGCCAGCACAGCTAAGCGACAAAGGGGTTTGCAAAGGGGAAAGCCCGGTTCCCCTTTGCCCTGTTTTGCTTCCTTTTGCAGGAGCAAAAGGAAGGCCCCCGCGGCGAGCGGTGCTAACTATGCCTTTGCAAAAGGCCCCGCGACGCCGATAGGCGACTGCAAACTGGCCTCCGACGGGCAGGCAAGATGAGATGGGACCTACCCACATAAAAAGGCCCGGAGAGAAGCTCGCCGCTTCCCTCCGGTAAAAAGGCTTATTCTGCTTTGGCGGTGCTGCTGGTGCCGTCCTCTCCGTGCAGGATGCGGTCCAGCTCCTCCCGGCGGGCCCGACGGTAATCGTAGTACTGCTGCAGCTTTTCCCGCAGCGGGATCTCGGTATGCAGGGCCAGGAAAAAGTGCTGGCGGCCGTTTTCCCGGCCGGCCTTAAAGTAGGCCTTCAGCTCCTCATAGCGGACCACCACATTCTTCTCGCGGGCAAAGGTCCTTATCTTGACCATGAGGTGGGTGGAATAGACGAAATCGATGGCGAAAACGCCGAAAAACGCGCCGATGACAAAGGAAAACGCCAAATTGCGGGAAAGCCAATCCAGTGCCCGCAAAATGTAAGGATCCACAAAGAAATAATAGGCCGCGCCCATCACTGCCCAAATGGCGGAAAACAGGGGGCAAATAAGACCATTCACATTGCCCCAGCGGCGGCTGTAATCCCACAGACGGGCATTCATCACCTTCAGCAGCAGGATGCCGGCAATGTACTCGATGGCGGTCATGGCGGCGGCCATCAGCACCAGCATGGCAATGTGGTTCCACACAGGGTTGGCGATCTGACGGCTTTCCGAAAGGCGGGAAACCAGGTACAGGATGCAAAGCCCGGTGCCGTACAGTGGCACATACGGCCCCACCATAAAGCCTGGATTGATCCACTTGCGCTCGGGATTATTGCCGGAAATAAAGCGCCGGAAGAAAAGCTCCAGCACCCAGCCCAGCGAAGAACCGATATAGAACAAAAAAGCCAGCTTCAAGAAGGTATTCATAAGGCCCTCCGGTCACGGTTTTTGGCGGCCATGCCGCGCTGGGGAAAATTATATCACATCTTCGGCCGGGGTTCAACTCACACATGGGATAGAATGGGGGCAGCGGCAGGTTTTGAACCTACTGCTGCCCCCGGAGAGGTAAGTGAGGATGGCTGTTTAGAAGCGGCGGGTGCCTGCATACAGGTACAGAGCCGCAAGCGCCAGCAGGGCCAAGCCGGGCAGCGGCTGGCCCACATGGGCCGCGCCGGTATTGGGGTTGCTGGCGGGGGTGCTTTCACCGGACTGGGAGGGAGTGATGATCACCACACCGCTGCCGCTTTCGGTCCACAGGATGATGGAGCCGGTAATGGATTCGTAGTTATCAAGCTGCGGGGTGAATTTCCAGGTGTAGGCCTTGTCTTTTTCTACGGGAACAGTGCTGGGGTCAAGCTCATCCGTTTCCCCTACCCATTTTACAGTGCCGGGCACAGAGAATGCATTATTATCGGCATTGAGGTGGGCATCGGCCAGGGTCTTGCCGCTGGAGGTGATGGGGGTGTAATTGGGAGTGCCGGTGGGGGTAATTTTGGTGAGGGTGATGACAACTGTGCCCTCGGCATACTCGTAGTTATTCTTATAGTTACCTTCGTGTGCAAAAGCCTTGTACTTTATAGTGATTTTCTTTTCGGGAGCTGTATTTTCGCCCATTGTATAAGTTATAGAGCCACTGTTAACATCTATTTGCCAACCATTTAATGTTAGCCCATCCGCGGACTCATAACTATCACCTTGGAACTCCATCTTACCGCCATTCGGGAAAGCTTCATTGAGCTTACCTATTACCTGATCGTAAATCTCAATGGTCTTGCTGGCGGTGTCATTGTAGACCTGGTTCACATTGATGGTGCCCAGCTGGGGGCCATCCGCCTTTTTGATGGTCACGGTGACATCACCGCTGGTGAGGGAGTAGGTGCCAACGGTAGCTGTGCAGCAGTAATCGTAGTTCCCCGCGTTCAGGCCGGTTTCCACTGTATAGGTTTGGGCAGTAGCATTATCAATCGCGGTTTTCTCGCTGCCGTTTACCTTGTACCACTGGTAGGTAACGCCCTGAAGGTCACTTGGGGTTACTGTGGCAGTAAGGACGGGAGCATCGGCCTCGGAGTAGCCATAAACAGTATTATCGTTATTGGATACGGATACCGTTACATTGGTGATGGGGGCCTGCTGAACGGATATTCCGTTTGCAGTCTGAACGGCATAGTAACCCGGAGCCAACAGGTCATTTACACTCTTTCCTGCTGGCGGGGTGATGGTGCCGTAGGTGCCGCCGGAGAGTTGAACGGTATCGCCGCTAACTTCCAGCTTAGTAACTCTACCATTCCCTGTTATGGTAAGCGTGCCCTTTGTTACTTTCAATTTATTTATGGTTAATCCGGCCAAATTGATGGTAACATTTCCTTTTTCGTTATAGGTGATCGTCTCGGTTGTATCTGCGATTGGATAAAGGGTTCCACTGGTCGATCCAATTTCCTTAAACGCCGCTTCCCATGTGGTGGCACAAATGGTACGGAACAAATCATTAAAGGAAACAGCCAACTCTGCACTACAAAAGTCACATTTTCCATCTTTAGCGTTATTGTTTGAACCATTATCACAGTGCTGGCTGCTGCTGCTTGTATCAACATAACCGCAATTGTCACATTTAGGGCTGTGGTTTATGCCATTGTCATTAGCCACATAGTTATTACCGGTATAGGTGTGGTTACCATTGGTACATTCCGTCGCCAATGCTACAACAGACAGCATGGTAACACACAGCACGGCGGCCAGCAAAACACTACATACTCGTTTCTTCATATGTTCCTCCAGAATTACAGTTTTTATTCTACCAGCCACAGGCGGCGGGCGGCGGTTTTGGCCTCGCTGCGGCGGCTGACATTCAACTTGGTGAGGATATGGCTGACATGGGTTTTTACCGTGGGCAGCTTGATATCCAAAATGCGGCCGATCTCGGCATTGCTTTTATCGGCGCACATCAGGCGCAGCACCTGCAGCTCGGTGGCGGTCATTTCCTCGCCGGGGGGCAGGGGCGGCACCAAAAAGTAGGGATACCGGGCGGCCTGCACCCGGGCAAAGGCCACCACCTGCCGGTACCAGCTCTCTTCCTCCGGGCTGGGCAGGGCCTGCAGCAGGGGCAGCAGGGCGGCGCCGCAGCAGCTTACCGGGCGGATGAACCCCAACCCGGCGGCAATGCGCAGGGCATCGGTAAGGCTTTGCCGCCAGGCTTCGTCCTTTAGCCGGTACTGGGCCACGGCCCGCAAAAGCAGCAGGGTGGTGTGATCCATCTTCCGCTGGCAGGCGATGCAGTAGGGTTCCAGCGGAGCCAGGGTAAGCAGGGCGGCCTGCGGCCGGCCCTGAGCAAGCTCCGCCATGGCCTGCGTAAAGTACTGGTAGCGCTTCATGATATTGATGCTGAGGGGGTCGCGCGGGGCCTTTTCCCGGTACCAGCTATCTACGGCATCGGTATCGCCAGTCCGCAGGTCAACGCGGCACAGCATGGCATCGATATTGGGCAAAAATCGGCTTTGGCCGCTTTCCGCGAAGCGCTGCCGCAGGCTTTCCAGCGTCCTGCGGGCATCCTGGGAGTGGCCGGCCGCCAACTGGCTGCGGGCCAGCAGGCCCACCGCGGCGAATTCAATATCCGGGGTGCCGTCCCGCTGGATCTCCCCCAATCGGGGCATCAGGGCCAGCATACGGGCGGTGATGTCCTCGCCTTTTTCAAACTTGCTTTCGGCAATGGCGCAATCCGGCAGACCCACGCCATCCCGGCCCAGAATGGTCTCCACCGGGACGCGGATGGTCTGATAAAGCAGGTCATCCCGGCGGCTCCATTCGCTGAAGTCCTTGCCGCCGTTCATAATGCTGGGCAGGGCGCTGGTGACCGAAAAGGCCGGCAGGGTCACTTCCTTATTGACCAGCAGCCGGTAGGCCGAGGGAATGATGGCGGTGAGACCGGTGACGCCGCGCTGCGGCAGGGAGATATCCAACCAGGCCAGCCGGCCCCGGGCCTGCCGCCCGGCCGCGTCGCTTTTGGCACGGCAGCGGGCAAACTGAGAAAGCGCCTGGTACCAGCGCTCGCTGCCCTCATAATCGGCCGCCAGAGCGCACAGCATACTCATGCCCTGCATCAGCGCCGGGGAGGCGGCGATCTCCTGCTCCGGCAGGCTGCGGTAGTATTTCTCCATCTCGCTGTAATGGCCCATGCCGGGATGAAGCTCGGCATTGCGCACCAGAAGCTCGGAGACCTTGGAATGATCCCCTGCCATGGTGTAGCACTCCAGCGCATGGCTGTAATCCTCTTTCAGCTCGTAGTAGAGGCCGCCGCGGCCCAGAACGGTGCGGCGCTTTTCCTCGCTGTATTCCCGGTCCATCTCCCACAGCAAAAAGGTGCGGAACTGCGGCCAGAACCGGAACCGCTGCACATCATCGGGGCGCAGCATGGTGGTATTGTGCTGGAGCCAGGCCAGGCGTTCCCCGGCGTGGGGATCGCCGCTGACCATACGGGCCAGCTCGGCATCGAAGCTCTCAAAGGGGGCAAGCTCCAGCAAAAAACGGCGAATGGGCAGATCGAACCGGCGGTAAACCGCCGCCTCGAAGTAGAAAAAGACCTCGTGGTAGCCCTGGGCGATGAGCTCCGGGCCATAGGGGCGGCCGCCGACCATGCAGTGGGCGATGACCGCCACGCCCAGCGGGTAGCCGCTGGTTTCCCGCAGGATCTCGGAAAGCTCCGATTCGCTGACGGGGGTGCCCTGCTGCCGGAACAGGCTGCGGATATCCTCCCGGTCAAAAAGCAGGGCGTCGGCATCCAGCACCGCCATAAGCCCGGCATACTGGAAGGCCATGAGCCAGCCCGGCACCGCCCCGCGGGAAAGCAGGACGAACCGGCGGTCGCTGTACTCCCGGATGAGCTGGCACAGCGCCTGCTGATCCGGCTCCTCGGTCATCTGCCGCAGGTCATCGATCAAGAGGACCTGCCAGTCCTTATCATCCGCCGGCAGGGCGAAGTCCGGCTCCCCGGCGGTGAGAGAAAGCACCTGCTGCCCGGCAAGCAGCGTTTCGGCCAGGATGCTTTTGCCAAAGCCGCAGGGCGCGGTGAAAAACAGCACCCTGCCCCGTGCCATGAATTTTTGGTACTGTTCCCGGACAGACGGCCGGATGACTACATTTTTGGCCATGCGCTCCCTCCCTTTGCAACGGATTCATCCCGTGGGGGCCACGGGATGCCGAAGGGGACCAGTCCCCTTATGGTATGATGGATCGGCGGTATTTTGTGTTCTGGTCTTATTTTACCAGCCAAAGCGGGTGGTGTAAATCATCCCAAAGTATGAGAAAATACATGTTTTGCGGGGGATGAGGCACTCCCACAGGGGAGAGCCATGCCAAAGTTGCAACAGTGCGTGCGGATTGTGCAATTGACTTTATACACAAGGCTTTCTAAAATAAAAAGTGTAGATTGTGCACAATTTATTATGGAATCCGTTTTCGGATCGCGACCGAAGGCGGCAGATCACCGTTCACCTGAGAATAAAAATTACAGAAGGGAGGATCGCATGCAAAGCTCCGTGCTTAGCCTTGCATGTGAACTACTATGACAAAGTCAGCTGTCCAAAAGCGTGAATGGCCGATCATTTTGATCGCGTTCCTCTTTATGTTCTTTTTCGGCCGGATTCTGGGCCCGTTCTCCGTGGTTACACAGGTCGGCTCCAATGCCCTGGGCGTATTTATCGGCGTTATTCTGCTTACAGTATTCACTTCCCAGTCCACCCTAGCTGCTATCCTGGGTATTATCGCCATGGTATACAGCGGCTTTTTGACATCCTCCGCCGCTGTTTCCAGTTGGATGGGCGGTTCTACCGTCCCCCAGCTGATCTTTGTATCTGCGCTGTGCGTGGCGCTCAAGGAAGCCGGCGTGATCGATGTGCTGGTGCGCAAGCTGCTTAGCATCAAGGCGCTTCGAGGACGCCCGGTCGCGCTGCTGTTCTCGCTGTTCTTCTCCAGCTTCATCGTTTCCATGTTCATCGGGTTTATCCCCACCGCGCTGCTGTACTTCGGCATTTATGAGTCCATCCGGGATGTGTGCGGCTATGATAAGCAGGATAAATTCTGCAAATTCATGCTGCTGGGCATCTACCTGGGCTGCATGGGTAATTTCTGCTTCCCCTTCAAGGGCATTGCCCTTACCATTTACACCCTTATCAATACCAGCATGCAGGGCTTTGGACTGAGCATCAATATGTTCACCTATATGTTCGTGTGCATCCTGGTCAATCTGGTATGGCTGTGCATCCTGGCCTTTATGATCCCCGGTGTATTTAAGTGCAATGTTGCCCCGCTGAAGGAGCTGGATATTGAAAATGTAGAGGCGCTGCGCAACATTCCCAAGAAATTTAATAAGCGCCAGAAGCTCATTCTCACCATCTTCTGCCTGTCCTTCCTGTATATCATCGTGATCCCGCTGCTGCCGAAGGACTTCCCCGGAAGCGCTGTTCTGGCTCCTATCGGCACTACCCTCATTTTCCTGCTGGCGCTGGGCATTCTGGGGCTTATCAAAGTAGACGGCAAGCCGCTGGCCAACCCCATGAAGCTGCTGAGTGAAGGCACCCTGTGGAATGTGGTGTGCATCGTTGGCTGCTTCACCTTCCTGGGCAATGCCATGGCTTCCGCTGATTTGGGCATTCGCGACTGGATCATCTCCCTGCTTAAACCCGTATTCGGCAATATGCCGCTGCCGCTGCTGCTGCTTCTCCTTACTATTGTTATCACCATTATCACCAACATCTGCAACGGCACCCCCCTTACCCTGTTGGGCAACGCGGCCATCATGCCTTTTGTATGCCAGATGCAGCTGGACACCGGGATCAGCGCATCTGTTACCGCCGCGACGCTGAGCCTGTGCGCCAACATGGCCTTCTTGACCTATGCAGGTACCATCTACGCCGCGCTGCTGCTGGACCGTGAGGAGATAGACAACCGCTTTATTTGGCACGATGCCATCAAGGTGATTCCTGTTTATATCATTGTGGTTTATGTGATTGCCCTTGGCTGCAGCTACATTCTGCCCTAACCGGCTTTTCCGGGACGATATGGCCTATTCCCTTCTTCCCGCGCATCTGCTATAATACACTAAGAAACGAGGCATACCATCAATGGAAAAACCAAAGCAAATCACTGAGCAATCCCATTCCATCCCCGTTGCGGGGGAAGTGGATGTGATCGTAGTAGGCGGCGGCGTAGCCGGTGTAGCCGCCGCAGTTTCGGCCGCACGCAATGGCTCCCGGGTCATTCTGCTGGAGAAAAGCATCATCCTGGGCGGTCTGGCCACCCTGGGCCATGTCTGCATCTATCTGCCTCTGGATGACGGTTTGGGGCACAAGGTATATGGCGGCCTGGCGGAGGAGCTGCTGCATGTCTGCATCCGCTACGGCTACGATAACCTGCCAGATTGCTGGCGGAACGGGCCCGATACCGTGGACACCCCCACCGGCCGCTACCGCACCAATTTTAATATCCCGGCTGCCGTGTGCGCACTGGATGAGCTGATGGAACAGGAAGGTATTCAGGTCGTTTTTGATACCAACTTCTGCGCGCCCATCATGGAGGGTAAAACCTGCAAGGGCGTCATTGTCGAAAACAAATCCGGACGCACCGCCTACCTGGCCAAGGCCTTTGTGGATGCCAGCGGCGACCTGGACCTGATGTTCCGGGCCGGCGCTCCCACCGAAGCACAGCGGAGCATTGTTTCCCACTGGGCACATGAAATAGACCTGGATACCATGAAAAAAGGCCTGGAGACCGGGCAGGCCCTGCAGGCACTGCCGCTGCGCTGGCTGGGGCTTCGCCCCGATGCCGATAACAGCGAGGCGGAGATCCCCATGTACTATGGCACCACCAGTGAGGGCGTCAACGGATATATCCGTACCAGCCGCAAGCTGGCGCTGGACTACTTAAAGCAGCACCAGAGCCCCTCCTACGCGCAGATGACCCTGCCGCTTATGCCGCAGTTCCGTATGACCCGCCGGCTGGTTGGTAAGGAGCAGCTGGAGGTAGTGCCTGACCGGTATGTGGAAAGCTCAATCGGCTGCATGATCCACTCTCTGGAAATTCCTGCCGAAGTATACGAGTTCCCATACGGCGGCCTCATCGATACCGAGATCACCAACATTGCCGCAGCCGGAAGGATCGTTTCCGCCACCGGCCGCGGCTGGGAAGTCGCACGGTTTATTCCCGCCTGTGTTCTCACCGGTGAAGCTGCCGGCTTGGCTGTTTCCATGGCTGCCAAGGAGAATATCAGCCTGCAGACGCTGGATGTGCCCGCCCTGCAGCACACTTTGGCCAGCCGCGGCGTCAAGATCCACATGGATGAAGCCCTGCGCCGGAACCGCCGCCCCCAGCCCGGAGAAAAGAAGGACCCCAAAAAGACGGATGCCACATCCGTTGTTCGGGCGGATTCCCTTTCCTACCGTCACTGAGACACTGAGGAAGCCCCGCTGCATTGCCTACCCGCTGCCATAACCAAAAGGAGGGCGCACTATGGAGATCCAATACCTGAAGACTGTACTGCTGGTGGCCACCCACCTGAATTTCAGCAAGGTCGCTGAGGAGATCCCCTGTGCGCCCTCCTCGGTCTCCCGGCAGGTGAAGTGTGTGGAGGAGGCCCTGGGCATCACCTTATTTGACCGTCCCGCCCGGGGCGAGCGCCTGAAGCTGACAGGGCCGGGCACCAGCGTTCTTCCCTATATCGCACAGGTGGTGGGACAATATGAATCGCTGGAGTTTCACATCAGCCGGCTGAAGGGCCAGGATGAGAAGCCCTATACCATCGGTCTTCCTCTGGGGCGCATCAGCATAAAAACCGAGTGCCTGCTGATGGAAAAATTCTATCTGTATGCCCCCGGGCACAATATTCAGTTTCTATTTTACCAATCCTCGGAGGTCGAAGCCTGCCTGCGCAGTCGGGAATTTGACGCGCTGCTGGTCACTCGTGTCTTTTGGCAGGAGGACCGTAATAAAACGCCTGCCTTCTGCACCATACCGGGTACCCGCTGTACCCTGCTGCACAATCAGCCGCTATGTATTGTCATGCGGGCGGACCACCCCTTGGCTGGACAAGCGGAAGTAGATGTGGGCGACCTGCGGGAGCAGAGCTTTATCCTGTACTATGATCCCATCCGGGAAGGGATCCGTACCGGAGATATTCAAACAGACGGTTTTCTCCGTCACTGCCAGCGAGCCGGATTTGTGCCCAAGCTGGAGATCATCTCCAAGAACATCTCCGAGCTGCGCAATGTATGCGTAGAAAACTTCAACTGGGTCTACCCCACCTTCCAGCCGAACTGGATGCTTCCCTCTTCCCAGATTCGGGCTGTCCCACTGAAGGATCCCCTGTATGGCTCTGAATACTATCTGATTACCGCCGAGGACCACACTGATGACACCGCTGAAATGGTCCGGCGGTTCTTCCAGCAAACCTTCTCTGCGGATTAAATCGCCCTCCGTAAATAAACAAACTGAAGTCCTCCGCATGGGATCCCACGCGGAGGACTTCAGCATATATATTCGGTTTAGAATTCCGCAAAGCCGGTGGTGCGGGGGAAGGGCAGTACATCACGGATATTCGGGATGCCGGTGACATACATGATGAGCCGCTCGAAGCCCAGGCCGAAACCGGCGTGGCGCGCGCCGCCGAAGCGCCGCAGGTCGAGGTACCACCAGTAGTCCTCCTCATTCAGCCCCAGCTCGTGGATGCGGTCCAGCAGGATGTCCAGACGCTCCTCACGCTGGCTGCCGCCGATGATCTCGCCGATGCCGGGCACCAGCAGGTCCACGGCCGCCACCGTCTTACCATCATCGTTCAAGCGCATATAGAAGGCCTTGATCTCCTTGGGATAATTGGTAACAAAGACCGGCTTACCGAAAATCTTTTCGGTGAGGTAGCGCTCATGCTCAGTCTGCAGGTCCACACCCCAGCTTACGGGGTACTCAAACTCCACATCGGCCTTTTGCAGCCGCTCGATGGCCTCGGTGTAGGTGCAGACGGCAAAGTCGCTGTTTACCACATGGTTCAGGCGTTCCAGCAGTCCTTTATCCACAAAGTTATTGAAGAATTCCAGCTCGCGGGGGCACTGCTCCATCACATAGCGCAGCACATATTTTATCATGTCCTCCGCCAGCACCATATTGTCCTCCAGGTCGGCAAAGGCAATCTCCGGTTCGATCATCCAGAACTCGGCGGCATGGCGGCCGGTGTAGGATTTTTCCGCGCGGAAGGTGGGGCCGAAGGTGTAGATCTTGCCAAAGGCCATGGCCATGCACTCGCCCTCCAGCTGACCGCTGACGGTGAGATTGGTGGCTTTGCCGAAGAAATCCTGGGAATAATCGATCTTGCCGTCCTCGGTCAGGGGGGGATCGGCGGGATCGATGGTGGTGACGCGGAACATCTCGCCGGCACCCTCGCAGTCGCTGCCGGTGATGAGCGGGGTGTGCGCGTACACAAAGCCGCGCTCGGTAAAGAACCTATGGATGCCCTGGGCCGCAACAGAACGCACTCTAAACGCCGCGCTAAAGGTATTGGTGCGGGGGCGCAGGTGCTGGATGGTGCGCAGGAACTCCATGCTGTGGCGCTTTTTCTGCAGGGGATAATCCGGGGTGGAGGCGCCCTCCACGGTGATCTTCTCCGCATGGATTTCAAAGGGCTGCTTGGCCTCGGGGGTCAGCAGCAGGCGGCCGGTAACAATAAGCGCCGCGCCGACATTCTGGCGGGAAATCTCATCATAATTGGCCAGTTTATTTTCCTCAAACACCACCTGCAGATTGCTGAAGTAGCTGCCGTCGTTCAGCTCGATGAAGCCAAGGGCCTTGCTGGAGCGCAGGGTGCGCACCCAGCCGCAAATAGTGACCGGCTCCGCGGTGTAGCGCTCCGGCTCCGCAAACAGTGCTTTGATCTCTACTCGTTTCATGGGTCTTATCCTTCCTTTTTTCCGAAAGTGATTTATAATATTATAGTACGCCAAAGGGCCGGGCGCAATCCTTTCTTTGCCCGTAATGCGAAAAAATGTCTTTTAGGGCAACTTTTTTGCAAAAAGGGGGTTGCTTTTATGCCGGTAATACGGTATAATAAATTCTCGTCAGGACTTTTACTTGACCCATCCTGATAACGACATGGAGATGTCGCCTAGTTGGTCGAGGGCGCACGACTGGAAATCGTGTAACTGTCAAAAGCGGTTCGAGAGTTCGAATCTCTCCATCTCCGCCAAAGAAAAGCCCGCAGAAATGCGGGTTTTTCCTTTGTTCATGCGGGTTTTCAGCATTTTTAGTCTTTGCAAATATTGCTGTTTATTGCGGTATTTTTGCATATAGGCTACACAGAAACTACACAGTAAAATACCCCCTCCAGTTACGGAGGGGGTATCTCTTTACCACACCTTCTCTGACACTCCGAGTGCCTCGTACAAAAGGTGCTTTTGCTTTGTGCTTGCGCCTGGAACGGCCTTGTCGATAGCTTCTTTCTTTTTGCGGCTTGCAGAGTTGGCAATCGTCTTGCCGTTCTCGCCCTTGTCACCTACGATACCACGGGCTGCAAAGTATGCCGCATAGTACTGGTCGTAGGTAACGCCCTGTGCGACATACTCGGCTGCCTTTTCTTCGACATCCTTGTTGTATGTCTTTAGTGCGTACTCTGCGCCGAACGCCTTGCGGTTTGCTTCGCGCTTCACCACATCGCTGTCTGCACTTCCGATGCTCTTTGCGGTTTCCTCGTAGGTGCCGACGGTCAACAGGGCTTTTCTATAAATCTCGTTACGCAGCTCCAGCAGGTCACGAGCCTCGCTCATCTTCTCCTTGCGGGTCTTTTCGCCGCTGTTGTAGATTTCCTTGAGCTGCTTTGTGATCTCGGACGCCGCCTTGCTCTGCTTATACAGGTAGGATTGCCCGGGCGATCATGAAGGACGCTCCCATCATCATTCTGGACGAGGCCACGGCCAATGTTGACCCGGAAAATGAGAAGGAGCTGATGGAGGCCATTGCAGAATTGACCCACGATAAGACGGTCATTATGATTGCTCACCGGCTGAAAACTGTGCGCCATGCCGACCAATTTTTTGTGGTCGATCACGGCGAGATCGTTCAGCAGGGCACCCATGACGAGCTGGT
>ERZ1673696.2607-NODE-2607-length-12390-cov-16.579976_pt1 | contig 12390 bp, 11 predicted proteins | sample MGYA00580226_ERZ1673696 | MGnify/ENA primary metagenome ERZ1673696 (study PRJEB41218, sample SAMN15661743) | gut metagenome | host: Homo sapiens | place: Canada: London | collected 2015-08-20/2019-03-30 | study: EMG produced TPA metagenomics assembly of... | reverse complement strand
GGGTCAGGCGGATATCCAGCGCCACCTGATCGTTGCGGCTGCGGCCGGTGTGCAGGCGCTTGCCTGCATCGCCGATGCGGGCGGTCAGGGTCTGCTCCACGAAGGTATGCACATCCTCGGCGTTGGGGTCGATCTCCAGCGCACCGCTTGCCAGATCGTCGGCAATGGAGGCCAGCCCGCTGAGGATATCCTCGCAGTCCTTTTCAGAGATGATGCCCTGCTTGGCCAGCATGGCGGCGTGGACCCCGCTGCCGCGCATATCCTGCGCGATCATCCGCTGGTCAAAGCGGATGGAGGAGTTGAAATCATTGACGCGCGAATCGACCGCCTTGGAGAAGCGGCCCTTCCAGAGTTGTTCTGCCATCGTTATTGTCCCTCTATCTCAAAATGTTAAAGCTCTGCGCAACCAAACCCCTCAGTCTCGCATACGCTCGACAGCCCCCCTAATAGTGGGGCCCTTGGCATAACGGGAAACTCGCATATCCTCACGCAACGCCAGGGCCGCCCCTACTAGGGGCGGTGGCAATGCGAAGCATTGACGGTGGGGTTGAATCCCTTTAGAAACGGCAAAGCCGCCGCAGGGGAAAACGCTCCTGCGGCGGTGCCGCCGGCAACTATGCCGGTTTTGGAACTCCGTTGTGAAAGTGTAGAAAACACACCGGAGAGAAAGTTGGCTTTGTGTGATCCCGGTGGATCAGCCGCTTAGTCCTCGATCTTCGGCCAGCTCTTGGACAGCTTTGCGCGCTCCTTGATGGACAGGCCGAACAGGTTGATGAAACCTGCTGCATCTGCCTGGTTGTAATCCTCGTCCTCACCAAAGGAAGCAGTCTGCTCATCGTACAGGGTGAACGGAGAGGTGACACCAGCGTTGATCATGTTGCCCTTGTACAGCTTCAGCTTCACATCGCCGGTCACGGTCTTTGCCAGGCTGTTGGCAAAAGCATCCAGAGCCTCACGCAGCGGGGTGAACCACTGGCCGTTGTAGACGATGTCGGCATACTTCTGTGCCAGCTGCTCCTTGAGGTGTGCGCTCTCCTTGTCCAGGGTGATGGTCTCCAGAACATTGATGGCCTTGTACAGAATGGCACCGCCGGGGGTCTCATACACGCCGCGGCTCTTCATGCCCACCAGACGGTTCTCAACGATATCCAACAGACCGATGCCGTTCTCGCCGCCCAGCTTGTTCAGGTACTCTACCAGCTCCACAGCGCCCATCTCCTTGCCGTCCACGGCAGTGGGAACGCCCTTTTCAAAGTGGATGGTCACATAGGTCGGGGTGTCGGGAGCCTGCTCAGGGCTGACACCCAGCTCCAGGAAACCGGGGTGGTTGTACTGGGGTTCGTTGGCGGGGCTCTCCAGATCCAGGCCCTCGTGGCTCAGATGCCACAGGTTCTTGTCCTTGGAGTAGTTGGTCTCGCGGTTGATCTTCAGGGGGATGTGGTGAGCCTCGGCGTAGTCGATCTCTTCGTCACGGCTCTTGATGTCCCACTCACGCCACGGAGCAATGATGGCCATATCGGGGCACAGGGCCTTGAGGGTCAGCTCAAAACGCACCTGATCGTTGCCCTTGCCGGTGCAGCCGTGGCAGATGGCATCTGCGCCTTCCTTGATGGCGATATCGGCCAGAGCCTTTGCAATGCAGGGGCGTGCAAAGCTGGTGCCCAGCAGGTAGTCCTCGTACTTTGCACCGAACTTCAGGGTGGGGAAGATGTAGTTCTCCACAAAGTCCTTCTTCAGATCCAGAACGTACAGCTTGGAAGCGCCGGTAGCCTTGGCCTTTTCCTCCAGGCCGTCCAACTCGGTGCCCTGGCCCACGTCACCGGAAACGGCGACGACTTCGCAGTTGTTGTAGTTTTCCTTCAGCCAGGGAATGATGATGGAGGTATCCAGACCACCGGAGTAGGCCAGCACGACTTTTTTGATGTTTTCCTTTTTCATAATAAACGCGCTCCTTTTAATAAAAATACACTTTTGTACCCTGATGCGCACTTTCCCTTCGCATCCTCTGTCTTTGATTCGCGGTTGATGCTTTTATTATACGCAGCGCGGCTTTTTCGTCAATGCTGAAAACTGCCAAACATGCCGCGCATTTGCGGCAGGATTTGTTACACTTTGTATGTTTATGCAGTATTGTTTGTTTATATTCAAATTTTATGCAGTTAAAATGTATATATGAAATGCAAAAAAGCGCCCCGAAGGACGCTTTCTTTATGCTTGATATCTTCCCAGGATCTCCTCAACCTGTTCCTGTGTCAGCGGGTGGGTGGGCTCCGGCTTTTCATTGCCCCTGCGCAGGGGCAGCCACCAGGTGGACAAGCCCAGCCAGCCGAACTTATAGGCGGTGTGGGGCTCACGGCCCACGCAGGTGAAGCCCAGGCGGGCATGGATACGCTCACTGGCGGGGTTGGGGTCTGCCACAAGGGCGTAGACATTCCAGTAACCCATCCCGTCCAGAATATCCAGCAGGGCGCGGTAGAGGGTATCCCCCACACCAAAGCCCCGGGCATCGGGGGCACAGTAGATGGTGCTTTCCACAGCCCAGTCGTAGGCCTCCCGGGGGTGATAGCGGTGGGCGCAGGCGTAGCCCAGCAGCTTACCGTCCCCATCCCGGGCCAGCAGCAGAGGGATCAGCGCACGGGTGCTGTCCACCCAGTCCTCATACTCCGGCAGGGAAGAGGGCGTTACCTGAAAGGTTGCCGTATGGTGCAGGACATACCAGTTGTAGATGTCCAGGATCTCCGCCGCATCGGCCCGGGTGGCCAGCGAGAGCCGGGGCAGGTTCTTCTCAGCCCATTCGGCGCACAGGGTCTCCTTCTGCGCCTTGGTCAGCTTTTTCAGGGCTGCTTCCCGGCGCAGGGCGGCAGATTTGTCTGTGCACCGTTCCAGATACGCGAACCGCTGTGCCCCCAGCCCACGGGTGCACTTGGCCCCCTTCCCGCTCTTGTGGGCGTGCAGGCGGCTGGCCGGGTCATTTGTCCAGCCCGTGTAGAGCTGGCCGCCTGCGCAGCGCACCATATAGACATAGGCCCGCTCCGTCTTCTCCGCTTCCCCGCTCATATCACAGTCTCCCGTTGTTTTTCAGCACCTGACGGCAGGCGGCCAACGCCGTCTCCTTGTCCTTTGCGGTGATGAGGAACCGGCTGGCGTGGCAGAAACTGATGCCCTCGATGCCGCTCTTCTGCTCAATGATCTCCTGCGGCTGGCCCGCCCAGCTCTGGGGGAAGGGCAGCTTCGGCTTTTTGGTCTTGTGGTCGGTCACGCACTGGGCACTCCACCCGCCGCGCTGGCTGGGGTAGATGACGAAGAGGGCATCGGTCTTGTACAGGCCATTCTTCCAGGGCAGGTAGCAGGGCAGGATCACGATGCCGTCCCGGGAGTTCTTATAGGCCTGCTGCACTTTCTCGTCGGCGCGGTTCACGGCGTTCGCGCTCTCGATCTGGTTTTCCAGGATCTGCTTTGCCACAGCCACCGCCTTGAAGAAGCAGGTGTCCTGATCCTCCTTGGAATCCCACACCGGGTTGAAGAAGCCGATGGCATCGCACAGGCTGTTCTGCTCGCCGGTGTTGTCGTTCAGATCAAGGGGCTGGATAAAGTTTTCATCGATGAGCCGGGCCTGACGCTCCCCCACCAGCCCCGGGCCCAGTACCCGCCACAGCAGGCCAAAGGCCGCATAGGGGATGCCGTTGGCGCGGTACTCGCGGGGCTCCTGATGGTGATCGAACATGCCAAAGCCGATATCATACACGATGCCGTCGAAATCGTCCGGCACCACAAAGCCGCGGGTGATCCTGATGTCCGGCCGGATGATCTGCAGCAGCGCCGTTGCAAATACGTCGTCCGCATGGAACTTGCCGGCGTGGGTAAATCCGTTTGCAGGAATTTTCATAACAGCAATACCTCGTTCTCTTTCTTTGGGAACAGTATATCACATTCTGAAGCAGGGGACAATAAAACCCCGGAACATGGAGTTTTCTTCCTTGTCCCGGGGCTGTTCTCTAGCTTCTGGTCACTTTCTCTTCCGTGCTGTCTTTGTAACGGCGCGGGTGGGGGTCTTGGTCACAGCCGTGGTGGGCTTCACGGCGGGGGAGAGGTTCGGCTTTTCGGTGAGGGCGGTGGTGGTGGGCTCGCCCAGTGCCAGCACCTCGGCCAGCTCCTTCTGCACCTTGGCGTTGACAGGGTCGTTCACAGCCAGCACATCGGAGTAGAACTGCTCCATCTCTTCGCGGGTGGAGAAGGTTGCAACGTACATCTGGTTGCCCATGGCACCGGACAGAGCCTCGGGGATGCGGTCCACCATCCGCATATTCTTCTGGTACTTCTGCATGATCTGCTCATGGCTGTACACAAAGTTCTTGCCATCGCGGCGGCCCGCAAAGGGGCAGTAGTAGTGCTCGCCCACCGGCATATCCGTGCCGCCGAAGGCGATCATATCCGCCCAGATCTTGTACACGTTGGTGGAGCGGGCAAAGTTGATCATATCCGGGGTAAAGCCGCCGCAGGGGCGCATGTTGACTTCCAGTGCCACGATCTGGCCCTTTTTGCCCATGCTGGCCTGATCCTCGGTCATGCGGAAGAACTCAAAGTGGACAAAGCGGCTCTTCACCCCAAAGCTCTTGACGGCGGCACGGCCGGCGGCGCGGGTGTCCTCGGGCAGATCCTTGATGATGTAGTAGATGGAGTTGTCGTCGTTGTTCACGATGTCCATGATGGACACCGGGCTGACGTTGCCCGCCTCAAAGATGGGGTTGCCGCTGCCGTCAATGATGGCATCGTAGCTGTTGACCTCGGCATGGACGAACTCCTCCATGATGTAGGAGAGGTCGGGGTGATAGGTGCTCTTGTAGAGCAGGAAGCGCTTCAGCTCCTCATCGCTGGACAGCTTATGGGTATCGGAGGCACCCACACCGTTGTCCGGCTTGACCACCACCGGATAGCCCACCTCGTCGATGAACTTCCTGCAGCTTTCCAGGTCGTCCACCATGTGGTAACGGGCGGTGGCGATGCCGGCCTTCTGGTAATACTCCTTCATCTTGCTCTTGTACTTGATGCGGGGCATATCCTCGGTCTGGAAGCCGGACTTGATGTTGAAGTCCGTGCGCAGGGCCGCATCCCGCTCCAGCCAGTACTCGTTGTTGGATTCCAGCCAGTCGATGCGGCCATACTTGAAGGCGAAGAACGCCACTGCACGGTAGACCTCGTCATAATTCTCCAGACTGCCGACCTTGTAGTATTCGTTCAGGCTGTCCTTCAGCTCCGGCTTCAGCTCATCATAGGGCTGGTCACCGATGCCCAGCACGTTCATGCCGTTATTTTTCAGCTCCCGGCAGAACTGCCAGTAGTTGGTGGGGAAATTGGGGGAGATAAAGATAAAGTTCTGCATAGCTTGATGATTCCTCTTTTATCCTAGAATATAAGGCATATAATACACGACCTGCTGATACCACCAATCCCAGTCGTGCTTGACATCATAGCCCCACAGGTCCACCCAGACAGGGATGCCTTTCTGCTCAAAGATCTGCTTGAGCTGCCGGGTGGTATCGGGCTGCTCCCAAGCGCCCTGACCGCAGCAGATGACCGCTTTCCTGCTGCGGTAGAGGTCCATATAGGGGTGATCGGTGGGGAAGTTGGCCATGTAATCCACAGGGGAGTTCTGGTAGACCACCTCGTCCATGTAATCGCCAAAGCCGTATTTTGCGGTGTAGATGCCGCTGAGGGCCAGACAACCATCGAAAAGATAGGGGAACCGCAGGTAGAGGTTGACGGCATGGGTCGCGCCCAGGCTGCAGCCAAAGGCGATCACGCCGGGGAGGCTGTCCCAGCCGTTGCGCTCCTTGGCGATATACTGGATCTTGGGCACAACTTCCTCCACGATGTAGCGGATCCACTGCTCATAGCGGCGGATCCGCCAGTAGGGGTCGCCGTTGGTGTCGGACCAGGTCTCCTGATCGATGGTGTCGATGGAGATGACCATGATCTGCCCGGATTCGATCCACGGAGCCAGCGTACCGGCCATGTGAAAGTCCTCAAAGTCGAAGAAACGGCCATCCTGACAGGGGATAAAGAGCATGGGGCGGCCTGCGTGGCCGTAGACCTTGCATTCCATCTCCCGGCCCAGTGCGGGGCTGTAATCCTTGAAGTATTGTGTTTCCATGTAGTTCCCTCCTCTATAAAAACCTCTCAGGCGCTCCGCGCCTCTCCTACCAGGAGAGGTGACATCCCGAAGGGATGACGGAGAGGTTCAGTCCAACTCGTACATCAAAGTATGGAACACGAACGGCAGCTGCTTTTCCCAGCTGGCTTCGCTGTGGGTGCCGCCGGGCACCAGGCGGCTAGTCAGGTGGATGCCCCGGACCATGATCTTGCTGCACATCTCGGCAAATTCCCTGCGCATTCCCTCGTGGTTGCCCATCTCCTGGGAACCGTAGTCCATGTAGAGCACCGTGCCGGGCTCCAGCTTTGCGCGGCCCACCAGACCGCTGAGCTTTTCAGGAGACACCCAGATCGACGGCGACAGGGCTGCCGCGCGGCTGAAGGTATCGTTATACTGTAGCAGGGCGTACAGGCTCATCAGGCCGCCCATGGAACTGCCGCCAATGAACGTGTGCTCCCGGTCCGGCAGGGTGCGGAAATTGTGGTCAATGAAGGGCTTGAACCGGTGGATGAACCAGCTCATGGTCGCCTGCCCCTTGCCGTCAAAGTGGCCATAGGTCGGGTCATCGAAGCGGTAGGGCGAATACTCCACAAGGCGCTCGTTGTTGGGGCCTGCATTGCACTCCACTGCCGCCACGATGAGCGGGGTGTCAGTGTAGTCCAGATAATCCGCCACGCCCCAGCTCTTGCCGTAGGTGGCATCCGCATCAAAGAACACATTCTGGCCGTCGAACATATACAGCACCGGATACCGGCGCTCCGGGTCGGCTTCGTACATGGTGGGCAGGTAGACATACACCCGGCGCTGCTCCACGCCGTTCACCGCAGGATAGCTGACGCTCCATTTTTTGACCATATTCCAGTTCCCTCTCGTTTCTGTTTTTCTGCACATAGTCTAGCACTGTGCAGGCGGAAAAGCAATCGAGGAACAAAACCTATGATACGGCAAACGCCGCCCGGCGGCATTCCCACCCGGCGGCGTTTGCAAAAATTCTGAACAGAGAGAAGCGCGGGAAGGATCAATACTTCTTCTCAACCGGAACGATCCAGCCCTTGGTATCGGGGATCTTGCCCCACTGCATCCCGGTCATGGTGTCGTACAGCTTCTGGGTGACAGGGCCGATCTTGCCGTCGCCGATGTAAGCGTGCTCGCCCTTCCAGACCAGCTCCTTGACGGGGGACACAACAGCAGCGGTGCCGGTGCCGAACACCTCCTCCAGCTTGCCTTCGCGGGCAGCGGCCATGATGTCGGCGATGGCGATCTTGCCCTCAACGACCTCATAGCCCCAGTCCTTCAGCAGCTCGATGCAGCTGCGGCGGGTGACGCCGGGCAGGACGGTGCCCACGGTGGCGGCGGTGTAGACCTTGCCGTCGATCTTGAACATGATGTTCATGCTGCCGACTTCCTCGACGTACTTCTTCTCCACGCCGTCCAGCCACAGCACCTGTGCGTAGCCCTGCTCCTCGGCCAGCTCACCGGCCTTGATGGAAGCAGCGTAGTTGCCGCCGCACTTGGTGAAGCCGGTCAGGCCGGGAGCGGCACGGATGTATTCATCCTCAACGTAGATGCGGACGGGGTTGATGCCCTCGGCATAGTAAGCGCCGGAGGGAGCACAGATGATGCAGAAGATATAGTGCTTGGAAGCGTGCACGCCCAGACCCACATCGTTTGCAAAAACGAAGGGACGGATATACAGGGAAGCACCATCGGTATGGGGCACCCAGTCGCGCTCCACATCCACCAGAGCCTCAACAGCCTGCACAAAATCCTCCTCCGGGATCTTGGGGATGCACAGACGGTCGGCGGAATCCTGGAAACGCTTTGCGTTGCAATCAGGGCGGAACAGCTGAATGGTGTCATCCGCGGTGCGGTAAGCCTTCATGCCCTCAAAGATCTCCTGCGCATAGTGGAACACCACCGTGGCCGGGTCCAGCGAGAAGGGTGCATAGGGGACGATGCGGGCATCGTGCCAGCCCTCGCCCTCAGTATAATCCATCACAAACATGTGGTCGGTAAATTTCTTGCCGAAGCCCAGCTTGGTCTCGTCCTGGGGCTTCTCCTTGGGAGAAGTGGTACGAGTGATCTTGATATCCAACATGATATATTTCCCTCTTTTCTGATCTCACACAGCAGATTTTGCGCGGCACGCGCCCGCACCTGAAATGCCGAATGTTGTTTTCTATTATAGTAGCATGAGCCGGATTTGCAAGGAAACGCAAAATCTTTCATGTTTGGGGGCTGTAAGTTGTCGCAAATTGTGATATTATTGCTGTAAGCAGGGCTTCTCCCACAGCGGCCCCTGCTGTTAAACCTCTCCGTCAAAACCTATCGGTTTTGCCACCTCCCCTAGTAGGGGAGGCCTTGGCAGTCCGGGCAGGTTTCCAGTTTTGCCAAAGGCTCCCCTATTAGGAGCAACAGCAACAACCGCCGCCAGTGGCGGATAAAGGGCGTTGCTGTTGGGGCCGCGGCCAGCAAGACATAAGTGTTGTTTACAACACGAAATGAATGCTGGGAGCCGCAACCCGTGCCTGCCGAGCGATAGCGACGGCTGAGAGGTTAGACAAAGTATTATCTCATCAAGAAGGGAACCAATCCATTATGATCAACGGCGTGATTTTTGATATGGACGGCCTGATGTTCGACACCGAGCGGATGTGGGCTACTTTCTGGGAACCGGCGCTGGCGGCGCTGGGTCTGGAGTACAAGGAAGGCCTTGCCGAGGCTGAACGCGGCACGGCGGGCGAAACTTCCCGTAACATCGTGCGGCAGTTCTACGGAGAGGACTGCGATGCCAACGCCATCATCGACAGTCTGCACCGGGTGGCCGATGAGGAGTTCCAGAAACCGGTGCCCAAAAAGCCGGGGCTGGACGAGCTGCTGGCCTGGCTGGATGCCAACCACATCCCCATGGCAGTGGCCTCCTCCAGCCGGGTCCACGTCATCGAGGGCAACCTGAACAACTGGGGCCTGACCCACTACTTCAAGGCGCTGGTATCCGGCCAGCAGGTCAAGCATTCCAAGCCCGACCCGGAGATCTTCCTGCTGGCGGCGGAAAAGCTGGGCACCGACCCCGCCCACACGCTGGTGCTGGAGGACAGCTACAACGGTGTCCGCGCCGGTGCCGCCGGGGGCTTTGTCACCGTCATGGTGCCCGATCTGCTCCCCGCCGACGATGAAATGCGCGGCCTGTATACCATGGAATGCACCAGCCTGAACGAGGTGCTGGACAAACTGAAAACGGGAGAACTGTAATTGAGGGAAAGCTCCGCAAAATCACCCCGTGTTCCGGGGTTTTATTGTCTCCTGTGTTATGTTATAATAAAAGAAAAGAAAAAAGGAGACATCCCCCATGAAAATCGCAATTCCTTATGAAAACGGTATGGTATTCCAGCACTTCGGCCACACGGCAGAGTTCAAGTTTTACGAGGTCGAAAACGGACAGGTGACGGCCAGCGAGGTCGTCTCCACCAACGGGCAGGGCCACGGCGCACTGGTGGGCTTTCTGGCCCAGCACAATGCCAATGTGGTGTTCTGCGGCGGCATCGGCCCCGGAGCACAGAATGCCCTTGCTCAGGCAGGCATCCAGCTGTTCGGCGGGATCAGCGGCCCGGCAGACGCGGCAGTAGCAGATTATCTGGCCGGAAAGCTCCGCTTTGACCCCAACGCCCATTGCGACCACCACGACCACGGCGAGGGCCACCATTGCGGTGAGCATCATTGCGGCGGGCACTCCTGCGGCCAGTAACCCATCAGATCACAAAACCCCGGAGCGATGCATCACAGCAAACGCTCCGGGGTCATTTTATGCCTTAGAAGAACCGGCAGAAGCCAGGGCAGTGCTGTGAACGCTCTGCCTCATCTCGACAGCATTTTATTGGGACACAAAAGAGATGCTCTCGGTCTGCTTCGATGCGGCCGGGCAGGGCGGATCTGCTTTGGTCAGCATCTGCTGGAATTTCCGCGCCGCCGTGTTCAGTGGGCGGTGGCGGTCGTAAACAAGGCAGATCGAACGGGTCGGGATGATCTCCTGCAGGTGGAGCTGCACCAGCTCGCCCCGCTCCAGGCTATCCCTCGCCATGGGTTCCGGCACAAAGGCAAGCCCCAGCTCGCTTTTGACCAGCGTGAGCATCTGGTCGGTGGTGGCGGCTTCCGTATCCGGCTTGAGGACCGCGCCGTGATCCAGGAAGAACTGCCGGTACAGGCTGCGGGTCACGCTCTCGTCGCTGAGGGAGATGAGGGGATAGCTGCGCAGCTCTTTCAGGGTCAGGCTCTGACTTGCCAGCGCGGTGAAGGTCCTGCCACCCACCAGCACCTCGTAAAACGGCTTCAGCTCCACCATTTTCAGCCCCGACTCGATCTCTGCCGGGGTGCTCACAATGGCAAAGTCCACCTCGCCGTTCTTCACGGCCTGCACCGCCTGCGGGGTGGAGTGGTTTGAGATGCGCAGCCGGATGCCGGGATATTCGGTATGGAAATCCCGCAGCTTTTTGGAAAGATAAATGTTGAGCGCCGTCTCGGTGGCGCTGATGCTGATGGTTCCGTGCTCCAGCGTGGCACTGGCGCTCAGCTCCTCCTCGGCATCCTGGATCTGCACCGCCGCCGAAGCGATCCGGGAGTAGAGCATCTCGCCTTCCGGTGTCAGGGTCACACCCCGGTTGGAGCGGATGAACAGCACGCAGTTCAGCTGGCTTTCCAGCCGGTTCATCGAGTGGGTGATATTGGGCTGGTTGTTGCCCAGAACCCGCGCAGCCTTGGTAAAGTTCTGATACTTCGCCACATAATAGAAGATCTTGTAATACTCCCAATCCACATACATGATGCGTCTGCCTCCTCCATGTAAAAATCGCATTGCTGCCTTGTGCAGGATACTTTTTGCACATTCTTTCCCTGCCCGTATCATAACAACTGCAATCGAAAATTGCAAGAGGAAATTGAAAAATAGTAAAATCGTAAAAAGGAAGGCAATTGGTCCTTGCCGATCTTGCGCCCGGGGCACAGCTAATCTTCTAGCCCATGGCTCCCAGTCACATTCTTCAAATATTCCTCCGGGTCACCATTCAGAATCAAATCCGCATAACCCAGTGGGTCGTTGTAAATAAGGTACGGAAGTATTGGGAGGGATTGCATGAGCGACTGGAAAAAGAGGAAGAATGCGAATGCTCTTGGGTAGACAGCAAGGGCAAAGTGCGTGAAACCGCTTACTGCCAGTACCTTTTAGAGAAGCACCCCATGATGTGCCTGAAACAGAAGCTGTTCGACCAGAACGGCGAGGTGGACGAGGACGCACTGCTCTACGCCCACACGCAGGACAAGCCCCGGTTGGAGTTAACCGAGAAGATCGAAGCCGACTTCTACACGCAGGATGTGGCCGGTGCAAAGCCGCAGGAACCCCCGGAAAACAAAACGCCGGTGGCAACAAAAATCACGGGTAAAATGATCCTTGAAGCCATCCGGCAGATGGACGCAGAGGAGCGCCGCGAGCTGACGCGGGTGCTCTTCGCGTAAAATTTTCTTTTTTGTGCAGCGAAATACACGCTGTGCAAGCGATGCAAAGAGTTCATGGCTTTTTTGTAAAGTGTGCAGGAGATGTGCAAAAGTGTGCAGACTCTGCCAGAAAAACAAAAAAGCCACGAAATCTTTCGATTTCACGGCATTTTCTGGTGCAGGAATGCAATCCAAATCCGAACCATTTCCCTCGGATGCAACTTCCGTCGCTTCTCCAAAAGTCACGGTCTGTGTCCCTTCTTTATAGTTGAAGGTTATCAAAACCTTATCATCGTACAGGTAAATCGAATTGATGAACGTGTCCACCAGTGCCTGCCGCTGGTCTTTCTGATTCATGTTGAGTTTACGGAACCGCAGCAGCCAAAAGCGAATGAACTCCTCCGTGACCTTGGGCTTTGCCAGCTTTTCTTCTGCAATGCGGGCTTCAAGCTCACGCTTGGTTTCTTCCAGTTGCTCCAACCGCTCCTTGGTGGAACTGGTCAGGATTCCAGCCTGAATCGCATTCAGCATATTCTGGATACCCGATTCCGCATCCCGGAGCTGCTTTTCATAAAGAGGAATGTTGGTGTTTTCCTTGTTTTGCAGTTCCATCACCTTGGCGATGATGGACTCCATAGCGGCATCGTCTTTTACAAGCTGCATGGTCTGGTTAACCACAAGATCTTCCAGCCACTGTTTACGGACAGTTTTCTTCTTGCAGCCCTTCTTCTTTTTGGCCGTGGCACATTTATAGT
>ERZ1673696.2599-NODE-2599-length-12421-cov-23.171600_pt1 | contig 12421 bp, 8 predicted proteins | sample MGYA00580226_ERZ1673696 | MGnify/ENA primary metagenome ERZ1673696 (study PRJEB41218, sample SAMN15661743) | gut metagenome | host: Homo sapiens | place: Canada: London | collected 2015-08-20/2019-03-30 | study: EMG produced TPA metagenomics assembly of... | reverse complement strand
AAGCTTTTGACATTTCCCCTGCTGCATGGTACACTGAAAGAAAAAACAGGAGGACGATCATGTCTCTCATTCCGTATTATCTGCAGTATCTCTCCGAGATCTGCGAGGGGACGCGGCAGGCGCCGGAGGGGCTTGCGCTGAGCGAGCAGGACGATCTGAAAAAGGCGCTGCAGCTGCAGGCCGGGATCGCTGAGATGGGCATCCCCGCCTTCGTCCGCGCCTGCGCCGCGCAGGACGGCACCGAGATCCCCCAGTCCGAGTACGACAGCTTTGACCCCGCCGAGCTGAACGCCGCCATCGCCCAGCTGGCCGCGGCCGCGCACCCGCAGAAGACGCAGGAGGCCCCCGCCGCGCCCGCCGCGCCGCAGGAGCCGGTCAGGACCGAGACGCGCGATATTTTCGAGATCTTCCTCGACAGCGTCTGCCTCGACGATGACCTGCTGACCTACCTCATCGACATTCTCAAGCGGCACGCAGAGCCGGAGTTCACCAAGCTCTCCCACGCCGCGGCCCGGACCGAGCTGAAGCTCGACGATTTCCTCGCCTGGCTCGGCAACATGGAGCTGCTGGCGGGCGAAGAAGAGCAAGCCTGCGCCGCCATCATGGACAAAGCCCTCCACCGCCTCGAGCAGGAGGGCGAGATGGAGCTGGCCGCCGCCCTGCTCTCCGGCGACGAGACCACCTTCAAGCTCTTCCGCACGCAGGCGCCCGAGCTCGTCCACCTGCCTGACGCGACCTACGAATGGTACTGCAAAAACTATCTTGACCGCTATTACCCCGTGCGCTTCATCCTGCATCATCAGGGCATCGAATTTCCGCAAGCATAAGGAGGCTTCTCATGGACCCCATCTATGTCACCGGCCACCGCAACCCGGATACCGACTCGATTGTCTCTGCCATGGCCTACGCGGCGCTGCGCAACGCGCTGGGCGACCGGGAATTCGTCCCGGCCCGGCTCGGGCACATCTCCGATGAGACGCGGCTGGTGCTCGGCCGCTTCGGCTTTGAGCCGCCCATCCGCATCCAGACCATGCGCACGCAGGTCCGCGATCTCGACTACGACACGCCGCCCGCCCTGTCCGGGGCCGTGACGGTCAGCCGTGCCTGGACCGTGCTGCAGAACAACAGATCCATCCCCGCCATCCCCGTCACGAACGACAACGGTGAGCTCTACGGCATGCTCTCGCCGAGCGAGATCGCGAGCTACGACATGCGCACGCTCTCCGACTCCCGGGTCGACCGGATCCCGGTGTTCAACCTCCTGAGCGTGCTCGACGGCAAGATCATCAACGAAGACGGATATCTCGCCGACACCATCAGCGGCGAGGTCAGCATCGCGCTGCCGCAGGACAATGAAAATCTCCTGTTCCGCGGCCCGGACGCCATCGTCATCATCGGCGAGCAGCCGGAGATGGCGCGCCGCGCGCTCGAGCAGCAGGTCAGCTGCCTGATCGTCTGCCAGGCGGAGCTGCCCGAAAATCTGCGCCAGCAGCAGACAAACACCTGCATCATCGCCACGCCGTTCGACGCCTACAAGGCCGCCCGGATGGTCTACTACGCCATCGAGGTTGCCCGCGTCTGCCGGACGGAGGATCTTGAGGCCTTCCACCTGACCGATTATCTCGACGACGTGCGCGAGATCGTACTCAAGAGCCGCCACCGCAGCTACCCGATCCTCGACGAAAACGACAAGGTCGTCGGCACGCTTTCACGGTATCATCTCATCAAGCCGCGGCGCAAGCGTGTCGTCCTCGTCGACCACAATGAGGCGGCGCAGTCCGTCCCCGGCCTCGAGCAGGCGGAGATCCTCGAGATCATCGACCACCACCGCCTCGCCGACATCCAGACCGGCGGCCCCATCTACTTCCGCAACGAGCCTGTCGGCTCGACCGCGACGATCATCTCCGAGATGTATCAGGAGCGCGGGCTCATGCCCCCGGCGAAGCTCGCGGGGCTGATCGCCGCCGCCATCGTCGCGGATACCGTCATGTTCAAATCCCCGACCTCCACCGCCGTCGACCGCCGCATGGCCGACCGCATGGCCCGTATCGCCAATATTTCGCTCGAGGAGCTCGGGCAGACCATCTTCTCCGCCTCCATCTCCGACGACAAGCCGGCCGACGTGCTGCTGTTTACGGATTTCAAGGATTTCCACATCGCCGACCACGATTTCGGTGTCAGCCAGATCACCTGCGTCGACTCCAACCGCATGATGCAGCGCAAGGACGAGTTCCTGTCCGTCATGCGCAAGACGATGGAAGAGCGCGGCTACACGCTCATGATCCTCATGCTGACCGATGTGCTGCTCGAGGGCACGCACCTGCTGTACCTCGGCGACGAGGATATCATCACGCAGGCCTTCGGCGTGCAGCTCAAGGACCACACCTGCTTCCTGCCGGGCGTCGTATCCCGGAAAAAGCAGGTCATCCCATCGCTGACCGCCCTGTGGGGCTGAGAAAAATTCTCCCGAAAACCGAAAAAGCTCCCCCGGCCGCTCTGGCCGGGGGAGCTCTCTTTCTCGTTTACAGGCGCTGGTTTTTGGCCAGCTGGCGGTTTTTGTAGGCGGGATCGTCGGTGACCTCGCGCAGGACGGTGATCTCCGGCGGGGCCTGAAGCGCAGGCGCATCCTGCGGCAGGGCGGCGCGCATGATGGCGCGGTCGTTGGAGAACGGGTAGACGTCTATCTCAAACCGGCAGCCCTGATAGACGAAGCGGTACTTCGTCTTGTGGACGGTGTGCAGGCTCGTGTCACCCTCCATCAGATAGCGGATGTACTCCTTCTCGGAGATCGGCTTCTCCGTCTCCCACTGGCCGGAGTCGGTCGTGCGCTTCTCGGTGTAGAAGTAGAGGTAATCCCCGCCGTTTTTCTGCTGGCGGACGCGGCGCACGACGTTGGGGTTGGCGCGGGTCAGGTAGGTCTGCATCATGTCGATGCTGGCGGCGTGGTAAGTCTTCTCCAGGGTCTGGAGGGTGGGCAGGGCGATGAGATACTTGTGCCAGACCTCCTGCTGCGCCGGCCGGCCGATCGCGGCGTAGACCGCGCGCAGACCTCTAGCGATCTTGTCTTCAAAATCGACGGAATTGTCGATCACGTGGACGTTGGGATGCGCGCTCCAGGCGCGGAGCGTCAGCTCGTCCTTCTCCCGCGCGACCTCCAGAGGCTCGTAGCGGGCCTCGTTGCCGAAATTGTAGGCAAATTCCGCGCCCTTGGCGCAGGAAACGAGGTGGAGCACGGTATCGTAGTGCGTCAGCGCCTGCTGCTCCGTCAGGCCGAAGTGGGAAAGCACCTGCCGGAACTCGTCGTCGGAGACATAGGCCTTGTTGTCGAACAGCGCGCGGTCATACAGCACGATCACGCGCTCCTCAGGCACCATCTGGGCAGCCTTGAGCGCCAGCTGCTCCTTGTGCAGCTGGTCGGCGACGACAAAATCCTGAAAATCCAGCATGGACACGCAGCCGCCGAAGGGCTTGATGCCAAAGCCGGAGATGAGCTCCGTCGACGTTTCGGGGATGGTGATGACCTTCCAGCCCTCGTCCTGCTTGAATTCCTTGAGTACCCGGCTGATGAGCGTCGTCTTGCCGGCGGCCGGCCCGCCGGTCAGTACGATCCGCGTGATCTGTTTTGCCAAAGGGACCGCTCCTTTGCTTTTTTTATAGTATCATATTAACATCATCCGGCAGCAAATGCAAGAAAAAGGCGCAGCCGCTTCCGTGGGGTTTCCGATACGCCCCAGGGAAGCGGCTGCGTGTGTTATCCTTCGAACTGACTGTGGTACAGCTTGGCGTAGAAGCCGTCTCTCGCGAGCAGCTCATCGTGTTTGCCCTGCTCGACGATGTGGCCGTCCCGCATGACGAGGATGACGTCCGCTTCGCGGATGGTCGAGAGGCGGTGGGCCACGACGAAGCTCGTCCGACCCTGCATCATCTCGTCGAAGGCCTGCTGGATCTTGACCTCGGTCCGGGTATCGATGGAGCTCGTGGCCTCGTCAAGGATCAGCATCGGCGGCAGGCAGAGCATCACGCGCGCGATGCACAGCAGCTGCCGCTGCCCCGCGGACAGCGCCCCGCCCGTGTCGGAGAGCATCGTATCGTAGCCGTTCGGCAGGCGGCGGATAAACGAATCGGCGTGCGCCTTTTTGGCCGCCGCCTCGACCTCTTCGTCGGCCGCATCGGGCTTGGCCAGGCGGATATTTTCCCGCACGGTGCCGGATTTGAGCCAGGTGTCCTGCAGGACCATGCCGTACTGATGGCGCAGGCTCTGCCGCGTCACGGTGCGGATGTCGCTGCCGTCCACGGCGATGGAGCCGTCCTTCACGTCGTAGAAGCGCATGAGGAGGTTGATGAGCGTCGTCTTGCCGCAGCCCGTCGGGCCGACGATGGCTACGCGCTCGCCGGGCCGGACCGTGAGGTCCAGATCCTCGATGAGCCGCTGCTCCGGCGTGTAGGAGAAGGCGACGTTCGTCAGCTGCACGCTGCCGGTGGCGTCGGTCAGCACCCTGGCATCGGGCGCGTCGGGGATCTCCGCCGGCTCGTCGATGAGCTCGAAGACCCGCGCGGCGCAGGCCAGCGCGTTCTGCAGCTCGGTGACGACGCCGGTGATCTCATTGAAGGGCTTGGCGTACTGGTTGGCATAGCTGAGGAAGCACGACAGCCCGCCGACCGTGATGGCCCCCGCCACCGCGCTCAGCGCCCCGGTAAAGCCCACGCAGGCGTAGATGATATTGTAGATGATGCGGGTGGATGGGTTCGTCATCGACGAGAAGAAGGTCGCGCGCATGCTCGCGGCGGTCAGGCGGTCATTGATCTCGTCAAACTGCGCAAGGCTCTCGGCCTCATGCGAGAACGCCTGCACGACGCGCTGGCCGCCGAGCTGCTCATTGATGAGCGCGGTCTGCTCGCCGCGGGCCTTGGACTGCGTCTGGAACATGGAGTAGGTGTGCCCCGCGATGAACTTCGCCACCAGCAGGGATAGCGGCGTCAGGACGACGACCACCAGCGTGATCTTCACGCTGATCGAGAGCATGAAGCCGAGCGTCCCCACGATGGTCAAAACGCCCGTAAACAGCTGTGTGAAGCCCATGAGCAGACCGTCGGCAAACTGGTCGACGTCCGCGATCATGCGGCTGAGCGTATCGCCCGCCGGATGGCTGTCGAGATAGGCCAGCGGCAGACGCTGCAGGTGGGCGAACGCCTGCCGGCGCACGTCGCGCGTCACGGCGAAGCAGACCCGGTTGTGGATGGGCGCCATGACCCACTGCAGAAGCGCCGTCCCCGCGGCCAGCACGGCGATCTTCGCAGCCAGCATGCCGACCGCGGCAAAATCGACCTGCCCCGGGCCGACGACGGCGTCGATGGCGTCGCCGACCAGAATGGGGATATAGAGCGTCCCCGCCACGCTGGCCGCCGCCACCACCAGAGACACGATCAGAAGCGGCAGATACCGCCCGAGGCTTTTGAGCACGCGCCGAAGCGCCCAGGATGAATCATGCTTCATTGCGCATCCTCCTTCTTATACTGCGAGCGGCAGATCTCCTGATAGACCGGGCAGCTCTGCAGCAGCTCGTCATGCGTGCCGGTCCCGGCCAGACGGCCGTCGTCGAGCACGAGGATCTGATCCGCGTGGCGGATGGAGGACACGCGCTGCGAGATCAGCACGACCGTGGGCTTCCACGGCAGATGCGCCAGCGCCTTGCGAAGCGCGGCGTCGGTGGCAAAGTCCAGCGCGGAGGCGCTGTCGTCGAGGATGAGGATCGCAGGTCTCCGCACCAGTGCGCGGGCGATCGTCAGCCGCTGGCGCTGGCCGCCGGAGAAATTGCGCCCGCCGGGCTCGACTTCCGCGTCCAGCCCGCCCTGCTTGCCGCGGACGACCTGATCGGCCTGCGCGTCCTGCAGTGCCTGCCAGAGGTCTTCATCGCTGGCCTGGGCATTGCCCCAGCGGAGATTGTCGCGGATGGTGCCGGAGAAGAGCAGCGCCTTCTGCGGCACGACGCCGATCGAGGGCCGCAGCGCCTGCAGCCGCAGCTGCCGCACGTCTTCGCCGCACACAAGGACCTGTCCCTGCGTCGCGTCGTAAAACCGCGGGATGAGGTTCGCCAGCGTGGATTTGCCCGCGCCGGTGCCGCCGATGACGCCGATGGTCTGCCCGGGCGCGGCGGAGAAGCTGATGCTGCTGAGCGCGTCCGCACCCGCGCCGGGATAGCGGAACGAGACGCCGCAGAACTGCAGCGCCGGGCTGCCGCTGCCGTCCGGCAGGGCTTCCTGCCCGTCGGTCATGCTGGACTTCGTCTCCAGCACCTGCGAGATCCGGCCCGCGCAGGCGACGGATTTTGTGATGTTCAGGATCAGGTTGGCGAACTTGATGAGCTCGACCAGGATCTGCGACATGTAGTTATACAGCGCGATCAGCTGGCCCTGCGTGATGACGCCCGCGTCCACGCGGACGCTGCCGGTCTTTAAGATCGCCACGATCGCCAGATTGATGACCACATACGTCAGCGGGTTCAAAAGCGCCGACAGCCTGCCCACGAACCGCTGCGCGGCAAACAGTCCGTCCAGACGGCCGTCAAAGCTCTCCGTCTCGGTCTGCTCGCGGGTAAAGGCGCGGATGACGCGCACGCCGGACAGGTTCTCCTGCGCCGCGCCCGTCACGCCGTCGAGCTTCGCCTGCACCCGGCGGTAGAGCGGGATGCAGCTGAGCATGATGGCAAAGACGATGGCAAAGAGCACCGGGATCGTCACGACGAAGATGAGCGCCGAGCGCACGTCGATCGTAAACGCCATGATCATCGAGCCGAACACGACGATCGGCGAGCGCAGCAGCAGCCGCAGCGTGAGGTTGAGGCCGGTCTGCACCTGATTCATGTCGCTCGTCATCCGCGTGACGAGCGTAGCCGGGCCGATGGTATCGAGCTCCGCATACGACAGCGACTGGATATGCGCAAAGAGCGCGTGGCGCAGACTGGCCGTCGCGCCGGTCGCGGCCTTGGCGGAAAAATACTGCGCGCAGGTCGCGCTGGCAAAGCCGCACAGGCCGAGGCCCACGAGCAGCAGGCATTTTTTCAGGATATAGCCCGTGTCGCCCGCCGCGATGCCGACGTCGATGATATCTGCCATGATGAGCGGCACCAGCAGCTCAAACGCCGCCTCCAGCAGCTTGAACACGGGCGCAAGGATGGCCTGCAGCCGGTAGGGCCGCAGATAGACAAGCAGTTTCTTCATTCGTTTCTCTTCTCTCTTCGGATGCTATTCGATGGATTTGAGCGCCTGGGCCATGTCGATGGCGCGGATCTTCCGGCGCAGCGCCAGATTGACCAGCAGCCCGAACGCGAGCGTCAGCGCCGCGGAGAGCAGATAGCTGCCCGGCGCCACCCGCACGTCGAAGCACATGAGGTCGATGCGGATCTGCGACATGACGTAGGCGTGCAGCGCCTTGCCCATCGGCAGACCCACAAGCGCGCCGAGCACCGTCAGGATGATGTTCTCGCGGAACACATAGCGGTTCGTCTCGCTGTCGTAGAAGCCGAGGACCTTGATGGTGGCGATCTCCCGCTCGCGCTCGGTGATGTTGATGTTTGTGAGGTTATACAGCACGATGAACGCCAGCGCCGCCGCGCAGACCACCACGACCACCACGATGTACCGCAGGCTTTCCATCATCGTCGCCACGCGCGCGCGGAAATCGCTGCTGAGGCTCACGGAGGCGACGTTCTTCGCCCCCGCCAGCGCGGCCGAGGCCGCGTGGGCATCGGCGTCAGGCGGGAAGTTGACCCAGGCCTGCTCGTATGCCGGCGCTTCGCCGAAGCACTGCGCCCAGCTTTCCGCCGTCAGGTAGACGTAGTTGTAGACATAGTTTTCAAAGACCGCCGCGACCTGCAGCTGCGTTTCGCGCGTGCCGCTCTGCAGCGTGATGGTGTCGCCCGCCGACAGCTGCAGCGCCTCGGCCAGCCCGCGGCTGATGACGCACGCGCCGTTTTCGGGATAGGCGACCGGCGTTTTGTCCTTCTCATGCAGGTCGACAAAGCCCTCCACGCTGCCGGAGGCCGGGCAGACGACGTTCGTCGTCTTGACCGTGCTGCCCGCGCTGGCGTCGGCGCTCTTTTCGGCCACGAAGAGATATTCTTCGGCTTCTTCCTCGCAGAGCGCGGCGAAGGCCGTGCGCTCCGTCTCGTTCAGCGCGTGCTGGAACGTGACCGACGCGTCGTAGCGGGTGATCTCGCTGTACTGATAGTCGACGACGTTGCTGATGGAATCCTGGATGCCATAGCCGGTGATGAGCAGGGCCGTGCAGCCGCCGATGCCGATGATCATCATGATCATCCGCTTTTTATACCGCAGGATGTTGCGGATGGAGACCTTATGCAAAAACGGGATCCGGTTCCAGAGGCCCGGCAGCCGCTCCAGCAAGATCCGCTTGCCCGCCTTCGGGGCCTTGGGGCGGATGAGCTCCGCCGCGGGCCGCTGCAGCTCCGCATGCGCGACGTACCACGTCGTGCCGAGCGCGCAGAGCAGATACGCCCCCGCGGACAACAGCGCCAGCGGCCAGTCGAACGCATACAGGATGTCCGTGAAGCCGTACATGATATTATACCCCTGCCAGATCATCTTCGGCAGGAAATACGAGCCCGCCGCGACGCCCACCACGCAGCCGAGCACCGAAGCGCTCCCGGCGTAGAGGAAATAGACCAGGAAGATCGCGCCGTTGGAGTAGCCCATGGCCTTCAAAACGCCCGCCTGCGTGCGCTGCTCATCGACCATGCGCGTCATCGTCGTGATGCACACGAGCGCCGCCACGGCGAAGAAAAACAGCGGGAACACACGCGAGACGCCCCGCACGATATCCGAATCGCTTTCAAAGCAGGCGTAGCCGATGTTGCTGCTGCGGTCCAGCACGAACACATCCGGGTTTTCGAGCTTTTCGAGCGCGTCCTGCCCGTCCTGATACTCCTGCTCCGCGTCGGCCAGCTTCTGTTCGCCGTCCGAGAGCTCCACTTCGGCGTCGGCGATGTCCTGCTTGCCATCCGTGAGCTGCTGCTTCGCGTCGGCAAGCTCGGCTTCCGCGTCGGCGATCTTCTGCTCGGCCTCGGCCTTGCCGCTGTAGTAATCGGCCCAGCCGTCCGCCAGCTCCTGCTTTGCGTCGGCCAGCTGCTGCTCGCCATCGGCGAGCTCCTGCTTTGCGTCGGCCAGCTCCTGATTCTTTTCATCGAGCGTGGCCTTGGCCTCGTCGAGCTTTTTCTGGTTTTCGCTGATCTCAGCGTTGGCCTCCTCCAGCCCGTCGCCGAATTCCTCGCTGCCTGCGTTGAGCTCCGCCTGCGCCGCGTCGATCTGCTGCTGCGCCGCGTCAAGCTCCGGTCCGGCGGCCTCGATCTTCTGCAGCCCGGCCTCGACCTGCGCGAGCTGCGCCTGCAGCTGCGCTTTCTGGTCCTCTGACAGCTGACCGCTGCCCAGCGCCGCCTCCAGCTGCGCCTTGGTCGCTTCGAGCTCGGCCTTCTGCGCGGCGAGCTCCGCGCGCTTCTGGTCGAGCTGCGCCTGATTCTTGTCGATCTCCGCCTGGCCGGATTGCAGCTCGCCGACAGTCTCGTTAAACTGCTTGCGAAGCTCCTCTCTGGCCTCGGCCAGCTTGGCCGCGCCGTCGTCATATTCGGCCTGCGCGTCGGCGAGCTTCTGTTCGCCGTCGGCAAGCTCCTTGCGGGCGTCCGCAAGCTTCTGCTCGTTCTCCTCGATCTCCTTCTGGCCGTCGACGAGCTTCTGGTAGGCGTCGGCCAGCTCGCGGTCGGCCTCCTCCTTCGCATCGGCCAGCTTCTGTTCGCCGTCCAGGACGTCCTGTTCGGCGTCCGCCAGCGTCTGCTTGGCGTCTTCGAGCTTCTGCTTCGCGTCCGCCAGCTCCTGCTGCTTTTCGTCGAGCGTTTCGCGGGCGTCAGCCAACGTCTCGGCCGCGTCGTCATGCAGCCGCGTGCCGCGGTCGTCCGCGCACTGCTCCGCAAGCGCGGTGACCCAGGGCTCGGCGTCGTCGATGTGCGCCTTGTATTCGTCCGAGTAGATCTCGCCCGCCCGGTCCGTCAGGCGCAGATACAGCTCCGTATCATAGTCAAAGTCAAATGCCTCCGGCAGCACGTACACGAAGGCGGACAGCGACCCGCTGCCGACCGACGTGCTGCCGCGCTCATAGTTGATGTACAGAACGCTCTTGGCGATGCCGACGATGGTGAATTCCCGCCGGGTGAACTGCCCCAGCGTATCGTCGTCGTTCTCCTCCGAGAGCACGATCTTCTGCCCGAGATTCTGTTCCGAGTACAGCATCCCGTCGGCCAGACACTCGTCCGCCGTCTGCGGCAGCCGTCCGGCCTTCAGGCTCGGCAGGTCGAGCGTCTCGGGCAGCGACAGAAATTTGCACGCCCGCGACGCGCCGCCCGCCGTGCTGGTCAGTGCGTCGGCGCTCTTTGTGCCCTCGCACGCGGCGACGCGGCTGTCGTCGGCGATTTTGGCCGCGTCGGTCTCGTCAAAGCCGATGGTGCTCACGAGGCGGAAATCGTACATCTGCTGCGCCTCGGCGTAGGCGTCCAGCGTGCGCACCATGGCCGTCTTCGTCAGCCGCAGGCCGCAGAAAAAGCCCACGCCCAGCGCCACGATGGCCGCGATGGCCAGAAACCGGCCCAAACTTCTGCGGATCTCCCGCAGCGTCAGCTTCCCCATGCCGCTCACCACTCGATCTGCTCGACGGGCGTCGGATGTTCATTGATCCGGACGCCGGCGATCTGCCCGCTTTTCACGCGGATGACCCGGTCAGCCATGGCGGTCAGCGCCGAGTTGTGTGTGATGATGACGACGGTCATGCCGCCCGCGCGGCTCTGCGCCTGCAGCAGGGACAAGATCTGCTTGCCGGTCTGGTCGTCGAGCGCGCCGGTCGGCTCGTCGCACAGCAGCAGCTTCGGCCGCTTTGCCAGCGCGCGGGCAATGGCCACGCGCTGCTGCTCGCCGCCGGAGAGCTGCGCGGGGAAATTCTGCATCCGCTCGCCGAGGCCGACCTGCCGCAGGACCTCGTCGGCCGGCAGCGGATCCTTGCACAGCTGGCTTGCGATCTGCACGTTTTCCAGCGCCGTCATATTGGGCAGCAGATTGTAAAACTGGAACACGAACCCGACCTCGTGGCGGCGATAGGTCGTCAGGCGCTTGCGGCTGTAGTCCGCCACGTCCTCGCCCGCGAGCAGCACATGGCCGGAGGTGAGCCGGTCCATGCCGCCGAGGATGTTCAGGAGCGTGGTCTTGCCCGCGCCGGACTGGCCGACGATGACGCAGATCTCCCCCTCGTCGATCGTAAACGACGCGTCCTTCAGCGCCTCAATGCGCACGTCTCCCATCTGATAGGTCTTACAGACATGGTCAAATACAACAAAATCCTGCATGCGTCCGCCCCTCACTTTTTTTGCTTTCTGAATAGTATATTATGCCATACCGGCACACATTTTGCTTGAATAAATCGTGAACACGCAGAGAAAAAGCCTGCCCGGAAGGGCAGACTTTTTGAGGCAACGCCGCAGGAGTGGCGGAAAAGATCCGCCGAAGCGCGCAGACGCAATTGTGCGGTGCTGCCTTACCCGATGGCTGTCCACTGCTCGCCCTGCGGCAAAAGCCTGCAGGTGTGGTCGGCGGAGGCTTCGATGAGGTCCGCGTAGTACCAGGCGGTCTGGTCCTGGTTGTCGCGGTACCAGGCGGCAGCCTGCAGCTGCGCGTCCTGCCCGTCCGGGCAGCGGCCGAGCAGACTGTTGAGCGCCCGGGCCAGCTCCGCCCGGGTAAGGACGGCCTCTGCCGCGGTCTCGTCCGCCTCGGCGGCGGCCAGCGTCTTCTCGCTCCAGGCCGCGGCCAGCACCGGGAAGGCCGCGCGCCCGGCCTCCGTCTGCGCGAGCTTGTCCAGCACGCCGGAAAAGTCCCGCCACGTGAGCCCCGCGTCCGGCCGGAACCAGCCGTCCGACCCGAACGGCAGCAGCCCCAGCCCCGCCAGCCGCGTAACGGCCGCGTAGGCCCAGCTCGTCCCCGGTACATCCCAGAAGCGCACACGCGCGCCCTCCGGCAGCTCGTCCTCCGCCAGCCGCAGCAGAATACAGGCGAAGGCTGCGCGGCTCACCTCCGCCTCCGGCCGGATGGTCCCGTCCGGGTAGCCGTACAGGTACGCCCGGTGCGTCTGCTCCGCCCCGGCCTGCGCCGCCAGCGCCAGCAGCCCCACGAGCACCGCCGCCATGCACAGGATCTCCGGCAGCCGTTTTTTCATGCGCATCCCCTCTTCTCACAGGATGCTCCCAGTTTGCCACCTTTCCCCCGCAGAACCCGTCGCCTTGTGCCGCTTGGGAAAATAATCCCACAGCGAAAAAAGCTCCCCTGGAAGGGGAGCCTTTACACGCGGCGTTTTACGCTGGGGTAGAGGGAGGCG
>ERZ1673696.2592-NODE-2592-length-12454-cov-29.366401_pt1 | contig 12454 bp, 16 predicted proteins | sample MGYA00580226_ERZ1673696 | MGnify/ENA primary metagenome ERZ1673696 (study PRJEB41218, sample SAMN15661743) | gut metagenome | host: Homo sapiens | place: Canada: London | collected 2015-08-20/2019-03-30 | study: EMG produced TPA metagenomics assembly of... | reverse complement strand
GAGGGCCTGATCACCGGCATGGCCGCCAAAATGTTCCTGATCGCCGGGCCTGTGATCGTATTCGGCACCGCCGCCAGCGTGGTATACGGCGTGGTGCTGTGGCTGCTGGGGGGATAAATGCAGACAGGGCGTACCGCTTGCGGTACGCCCATTGCTTATTCCCGGTTCTGCTTCTGCCGCCGGGCCAGCACCAGGGCCCGGACACCGCCGTAAATGACCCAGATCACGCCGATGGCCAGATAGAGATACTTCATCTCGCTCATAGCGTTCCATTTCAGCAGGGAATACCCCGCCAGCAGCACGCCGCACAGCAGATACACCACATAGCGCATGATGCTGTCGGTTTTTTTCTTGTTGTCCATAGCGGCCTCCTCAGTGGTGATACTACCATTATAAGGGTTCTGCCGCCGGTGTCAATGCTTTTTCAAGGGCAGGCGGGACGTGTGCGATGCCCGGGGCCCCGCCCCGCCTGCCTTTTATCCCGCCCGCCGCTCCCTGCGGTGGGCTATCCCAGATGCTCCAGGTCGTCCTTGCCCAGGCTCATATGCCGCCAACGCTCCGGCATTTCCGGCCCGATCAGGGGGAACAGATTCTCCGTGTCGGTGGTGGGCTGGATATTATAGGTGCCGTACTGGTTCACCAGGTCAAAGCAATTCTGGGGCACGCCCCGGAACTGATGCACGTCCGGCGCGGCGTCGTAGGGGAAGCCGCGGTCCTTTCGCTTCATCTCTCTCACCTCCGGCCTTAGTATGCCCCGGCTTCGAAAAATCTTTCACCGGTTGACATCCGGCGTCGTATGGGGTACGATATTTTCAGAATCTGAAACAGGAGGAGACGCAAAATGACCGTATCTCAGGCACTGGAAAGGCTGGCCACCTATGAAAAGCAGGCCTTTGCCTATAACCACGCCTCCGGCGTGCTGTATTACGACGGAGCCACCGTTGCCCCCAAGGGCTCGGCGGACGTCCGGGCCGACACCCTGGGGGAGCTGTCCCGCATGAGCTACATTCTGACCACCGCCCCGGAGACGGTGGAGATGCTCCAGACCCTGGTGCAGGCCCGGGACCGGCTGGACCCCGTCACCGCCCGGAAGGTATCGGAGCTTTGGCGGGACTACGAACAGACCCACCGCATTCCCCAGGAGGAATTTGTGGCCTATCAGCAGTTGGTGTCCAAGGCCGACGCCGTGTGGCACGAGGCCAAGGAGCGCAGCGACTATGCCCTGTTTGAGCCGTATCTCCAGCGGATCTTCGACAGCTGCCGCCGCCTGGCGGGCTATCGTCAGCCGGAGAAGGACCCCTACGACGCCCAGCTGGACCAGTTTGAGCGGGGCCTGACCCGGGACACCTGCGACCGGTTCTTCGCCGCCCTGCGCCGGGATCTGGTGCCCCTGATCGGGCAGGTCCAGGCCCATGCCGACCGGGTGAACGACGCCCCCCTGCACCGGGACTTCCCCGTGGCCATCCAGCGGGAGTTCACGGACTTCGTCATGGGCGTCATGGACATCGACCGCGACCACTGCATCGTGGGGGAGACGGAGCACCCCTTCACCATCAACTTCTCCCGGGACGACGTGCGCATCACCACCAACTATCACGCGGACTTAGTGGCCTCGTCCCTGTACTCCGTGGTCCACGAGGGCGGCCACGCCCTGTATGAGCTGCACGTGGGCCGTGAGCTGTCCCGCACCTGCCTGGGCGGCGGCGTGTCCATGGCCATCCACGAAAGCCAGTCCCGGTTCTATGAGAACATCATCGGCCGCAGCAGGGCCTTCTGCGGGATCATCTATCCCTGGCTCCGGGAGCACTTCGCCCCCCGGCTGGACGACGTCAGCCCGGAGGATTTTTACCGCATGATCAACAAGGCCCAGCCCTCCCTGATCCGCACCGAGGCCGACGAGCTGACCTACTGCCTGCACATCATGGTGCGCTATGAGCTGGAGCGGCGGATGTTCGCCGGGGAGCTGACGGCCCACGACCTGCCCGCCCAGTGGAACCGCCTGTATAAGGCCTATCTGGGCGTGGACGTGCCCAACGACCGGGAGGGCATCCTCCAGGATTCCCACTGGGCCAACGGCAACATCGGCTATTTCCCCTCCTACGCCATCGGCTCGGCCTACGGCGCCCAGTATCTGCGGCAGATGCAGAAGGACTTCGACGTGTACGCCGCCGTGGCCACCGGCCGGCTGACGCAGATCAACCGCTGGCTGGAGGATAAGATCTGGAAATACGGCTGCATGAAGGACCCCACGCCCCTGTTCGAGTCCGTCTGCGGCCCCTTCGACCCCACCTGCTACACCGCCTATCTCCGGGATAAGTTCACGGAGGTCTACGGTCTGTAACGCCCCCGGCATAACAAAGAGAGCCGCACATTCGTGCGGCTCTCTTTGTTTGAGGATAGAAAGGAAAAGCAATTCATGTCGTAGGAATTACTGTAGCAAAGATACACCATGAGAAAAAATTTGTAAAGCGACAAAATCTCATTTTACCATTACACAATGTCATGGTATCAACCGAATTTTACGGTTCGTGCAGGATAGCTTCCTGAAAATTGGGCAAAATGCATAGAATTCCTCTCTTGCCTGGGGAAAATGTACGTTGTATAATAGGAACATGAAATTCTTTCATGGCGGGAGGCGCACATGGATACGAAGAAACTGGAGGCGTTGGCGGCGGCTGTGGAACATGGCAGCTTCACCCGGGCTGCGGAGGCCCTGGGCTATACCCAGTCCGGCATGACCCACATGATGAACAGCCTGGAGCGGGACATCGACTTTCCGGTGCTGCTGCGAGGCCGGGCCGGTGTGCGGCTGACTCCGGCGGGGGAGCGCATCTATCCCCTGGTTCGCCAGGTGCTGTCCGCTTCCCAGGCCCTGGACCGGGAGATCGCCCTGATCAATTCCCACAAGGAGGACACCATTCGGGTGGCCGCCTATTCCAGCATCGCCATGCACTGGCTGCCGGAGGTGATCCAGCAGTTCCGCCGGATCCACCCGGAGCTGACGGTGGATATCCAGATGGGCAGCGTGGAGGAGGTATACCGCTGGGTCCGGGAGGACAAGGCGGACATGGGCTTTGCCAGCCTCCAGGACGGGATGACCGTGGACTGGCTCCCCCTGGCGGAGGACCCGCTGCTGGCCATCCTGCCGCCGGAGTACGACCTGGGCGGCCGGGAGCGGTTCGACGTGCGGGATTTCAGCAGCCACGAGTTTCTGATGCCCTCCATGGGCTTCCACCTGGACATTCTCCGGGCCTTGAACCGCTCCGGCGTCACGCCGGTGATCCGCACCACCCAGGTGTCCGACAGCGTCATCATCTCCATGGTGGAGCACGGCCTGGGGGTCAGCGTCCTGTCGGAGCTGGTGCTCAAGGGCCGCCGGGACGCCGTGCAGGCGGTGCCCCTGGACCCGCCGGCCTTCCGGGAGCTGGGCATCGTCACCCGGGACCGCCGGGAGCTGCGGCCCGCCGCCCGGCGCTTCATCACCGAGGCCCGGGACATCATTCGCCAGATCAAATAGGAGGAGCCTATGTTGACATTTACCCCCATTACCCTGGAGCATCACGCTCTGCTGCGCAAATATTACGCCGGGTGCGACTATCACCTGTGCGAATACTCCGCCGGAACAAAGCTCATGTGGAGCCTGTATCTGCGGCCCTCCTTTGCCGAGGAGGCGGGCTGCCTCATCGTCCGCAACCGCATCGACGGCGAGTGGGTCTTTGACTACCCGGTGCCCGGCCCCGACGGCGACGTGGATGCCGCCCTGACGGCCATCGAGAGCTACTGCACCGACACGGAGACGCCGCTGGTGATCTCCGTGGTGCCGGAGGAGAAGGCCCCGGAGCTGCTGCTGCGCTGGCCCCGTCTGCGGATGAACAACGAGCGCAACTGGAAGGACTATCTCTATCGGGCGGAGGACATGGCCGCCTTTGCGGGCCGGAAATACAGCGGCCAGCGCAACCACATCAACAAATTCCGCAAGGAGTATCCCACGGCGAAATTTGTTCCCCTGACCGGGGCGGACATGCCCCTGATCGAGAATTTCTGGGCGGATTATGAGCAGGAGTTCCAGAAAACCAGCTTCAACGCCAAGCGGGAGCTGGCCTATGCCAAGGCCCTGGCCCGGCTGCTGCCGGAGGGGTGGCTGCTGGGCGGCGGCCTGCTGGTGGATGACCGGCTGGTGGCCATGAGCCTGGCGGAGAACTGCGGCGGCACCCTGATTATTCATGTGGAGAAGGCGCTGTACTCCCACCAGGGGGCCTATCCCACCCTGGTCCAGGCCTTTGCCGCCCACTTCGGCGGCGACTGCGTCTATATCAACCGGGAGGACGACGCCGGGGACCGGGGCCTGCGGACCTCCAAGCTGCAGTATCTGCCGGTGCGCCTGGCAGGGAAGCTGCGGTTCGAGGTCCAGTGCGAGGCGGACCGCCTGCGGGAGATCCCCACCGTCACCACCCCCCGGCTGACCCTGACGCCGCTGGAGGAGCGGGACGAGGCCGCCTATAACGCCCTGTGCCTGGACGATGCGCGCAACCGCTGGTGGGGCTATGACTATCGCCAGGACCTGAAGGGAGAGCTGACGGAGGATTACTTCCTGTCTGTGGCCCGGCGGGACTTCGCCGCCCGGCGGGCGGTGAACTTCGCCGTCCGGCTGGATCACCAACTGATCGGCGAGGTGGTGCTGTACCGGTTCGACTGGCGGGGCGGCGCGGAGCTGGGCTGCCGCATTGACCCGGCCTATGCCGGACACGGCTACGGCGCCGAGGCCTTCGCCGCAGCGGCGGACTGGGCCCTGTTCCGACTGAGCCTGGCCTGGGTGAAGGCCAAATGCTATAAGGAGAACGCCGCCTCGTATAAGATGCTCTCCGCTTGTATGCGCCCGGCAGGGGAGGACGAGACCTTCTTCTATTTTGAAAAAACCGTGTGACAGCAAAAGCAGGGAGGCCCGCCGGGCCTCCCTGCTTTTGCTGGACGTTCTTTACTTCACGCAGATGGTCTCGATCTCCACCAGCGCGCCCCGGGGCAGAGCGCCCACTTCCACGGCGCTGCGGGCGGGATACTGGCCCTCGGTGAAGAACTCGGCGTACACCGCGTTCATGGCGGCAAAGTCGCTCATGTTCTGCAGGAACACGGTGGTCTTGACCACGTTGTCCATGGTCAGGCCGGCGGCCTCCAGAATGGCCTTCACATTGGTCAGCACCTGGCGGGTCTGTTCCTGGATGCCGCCGGGAACGAACTCACCGGTCTTGGGGTCAAAGGGCACCTGACCGCTGGTGACCAGGAAGCTGCCGCAGTCGATGGCCTGGGAATAGGGGCCGATGGCGGCAGGAGCGTTGGTGGTGGCAATGATCTTTTTCATAACAGATCTTCCTCCTTATGTAATATCCTCCGAAATATCCTCCGAAGCAACGGGCCTCCCGGCCCACAATTATTATATCACACTTTTCGCCGTTTGGCAACACTTGACACCGTGGGCTGTCTGCGGTACAATAGGAGCAGAAAGAGGCGCTGCGACAAGCGGTTAGCCTCTTTCAGATGAAGATTTTCTTAATATGCTCAGAAAACCGTCACTTGGCAGAGTGGCGGTTTTCGCGTTTCTTTACAATGATCGTGACCGTAAAGGCCCCAATATGTAACGTAATCCGCATGAGCCTCACCCCCTTTCGGGTGGTGTGGCCAACCGCCTGCCGTTCGTGCAGCGCCTATAGGCAGTCTATCATATTTTCCGCCGTTTGGCAACACCTGCTGTTTTCACCCGAAGCACAGGCGCACCGCCCAGGCGGCGGCCACGAAGGCGGCCAGGTCTGCCGTCAGGGCGGCAGGAATGGTGTACCGGGTGCGCCGGATTCCCGCCGCGCCGAAGTACACCGCCACGGTGTAGAAGGTGGTCTCCGAGCAGCCCAGCATCACTGCCGCCGTGCGGCCCACGGCGGAGTCCGGGCCGTACTGCTCCATGATCTGGCTGCCCACCGCCAGAGCCCCGGAACCGCTGACCGGCCGCACCAGCAGCAGCGCCGCCGTCTCCGGCGGGATCCCCAGAAGCCCCAGCACCGGGGCCAGCGCCGCCGCCAGGGCGTCCATGGCCCCGGAGGCCCGCAGCATATACACCGCCGTCAGCAGCCCCACCAGCGCCGGGAGAATTTTCGCCACCACCGTCAGGCCCTCCCCGGCACCCTGGGTCAGGGCGGCGTATACGTCCACCCGCCGGGTCAGGGCGTACAGGGCCACCCCCGCCAGCAGACAGGGAATCACAAATGCCGTGGGGTCCATGTCAGTCCCTCCACACTCGCTGGAGCAGCCGTGCCGCCAGCAGCCCCGCCGTCACGGAGATGGCCGACGACAGCCATACCGCCGGCAGGATATCGAAGGGCGTCCGGCAGCCGCAGGCCGCCCGCACCCCGGCCACCGTGGTGGGCAGCAGCTGCAGTGACGCCGTGTTCAGCACCACCAGGCGGCACAGCTCGTCGTCGGCGGTGCCGTCGGTTCCCCGGGCCATGCGCCGGGCCGCCCGGATGCCCAGGGGCGTGGCCGCATTGCCCAGACCCAGCAGATTGGCGGACACGTTGGCCGACACCGCCGCCAGGGTCTCCGGGTCCCGGCTGGCCCGGGGCAGAAGCCGCCGCAGAGCGGGCCGCAGCAGCGCCGCCAGCTTTCCGGAAAGGCCGCAGCGGGACATGATCTCCATGACTCCGCTCCACAGGCACAGCACCCCGGCCATGGCGATGCACAGCTGCACCGCCGCCCCGGCCCCCTCCAGGGCCGCCGCGCCCACGGCGTCCATGGTGCCGTTCCATGCGGCAAAAATCAGCGACACCGCCGCCATCCCCGTCCAGATCCAGGCCATTGCCATATGCATTCCCCCTCCTGCCCATGTATATGACCGGGAGAACACACAGTATTCATGAAGAAATTGTGAAAATGCCAAGCACTTTGTTGACTTAACGGAGAACTTGTCGTATAATAAAAAAGCATAGTATTTTCACTTTAATGAGGGTCAATACGAAATGGGGAGATGGCAACATGAAGTCAACCGGTATTGTGAGAAAAGTGGATGAGCTGGGCCGGATCGTTCTGCCGGTGGAGCTGCGGCGCACCATGGACATTGCGGAGAAGGACCCGCTGGAGATCTATGTGGACGGCAACTCCATCGTCCTGCGGAAGTATCGCCCCAGCTGCATTTTCTGCGACAGCACCAAGGATGTGCGGACCTTCCGGGGAAAGAACGTCTGTCCCCGCTGCCTGCGGGAGCTCCGGGAGCGGACATAAGCATCATATAACCCAAACGGCAGGCCCCGGGGCCTGCCGTTTCGCGCGCCCCGGCGGACACACCGGCCTGCAATGCCGCCGACTCCGGGGCTTGCGCCCGGCGGCCCGGCGTGGTATACTGTATAAAAAGTGCCGCTTTTAGCAGGCATAAGCACCGCGCGTTGGATTTTTGCCGACGGCGTGGTATGATATAGGGTAACATGAAAAACGGGAGGTTTTTTTACCATGGCGATGATCGGATATGTGGCCCGGGTCCTCACCGGCGTCCGCTTCAAGAAAATGAACCACATGATCGACGTGGTGCACCAGAAGTGCGGACAGAACAACGTGCGCACCTTCTTTGATATGCTGTGGTGCGCCGTGCGGTACGGCGCAGGGTATTATGACTACACCATGTTCGGCTTTTACGACATGACCGGCGCCCAGCGGGACACCTATCTCACCCGGGTCCGCAACAAGAAGGTCAGCAACATCATGAACGATATGGCCCACGACGACGATTTTGACGACAAGCTGCTCTTCAACGTCCGCTTCGCCAAGTATCTCCGCCGCCCCACCCTCAACGGTGAGACCGCTACGGTGGAGCAGATGGCCCGGTTCCTGGAGGGACAGGAGGCCATCTTCGCCAAGATCAACCACGGCTCCTGCGGCAACGGCGTGGAGAAGCTGTATGTGAAGGATTTCGCCTCCCCGGCGGCCATGCTGGACTATATCCGTGAGAAGAAGCTGGTGGTGCTGGAGCATGTCCAGGCCCAGCATCCCGATATGGCCCGGCTCCATCCCCAGTCCGTGAACACCATGCGCATCTGCACCGACCTGGTGGACGGCCAGGTGCACATCGCCTATATCACCCTGAAAATGGGACGGGGCGGCGGCGTGTGCGACAACTCCGGCCAGGGCGGCATACTCTGCCGGGTGGATATCGACACCGGCAAAATCTGCTCCCCCGCCACCGACGACTATTTCAACGTCTTTGACAAGCACCCTGACACCGGCATCCCCCTGGTGGGCTATCAGCTGCCCATGATCGAGGAGGCCAAGGCCCTGGCCTGCCAGGCTGCCCTGGAAATTCCGGAGGTGGGCCATGTGGGCTGGGATATGGCCATCGGCCCCGACGGCCCCGCCATCATCGAGGGCAACGACTTCCCCGGCACGGACCTGTGCCAGCTGGCCCCCTTCTGCCCGGAGAAAACCGGTCTGTGGCCCTATTACAAGGAGCTTCTGCACCTGTAAGTGAATCAAACACAAGAGCGGCGCTGCCATGCAGCGCCGCTCTGCTTGTCAAAAAAGGGGTGCAGTCTGCCGCGCGGAGCCGGTTCTGCATGTACGAGTTGTTTGGTACATTTGGAAACATAAACGCCTGTCAAAATCACGGAAACGGCTGTTTTATCCTACAAATAAACGTTCTTGGTACAAGTTTTTGTTGCAATCGGCGGGCGCTTGTGGTACCCTATCCATAGAAAGCGACGCGCCGCCCGGCGGCGCAGGAATCATCGGAACATTAATAGGAGGTACCCCATGAGCTATCCCAAAACCGGCGAGGAAGTATACGTCAGCCTGAACCTGTCCAACACCATGCTTACCGGCATCGGCAAGGGCACCATCACCCGTGAGGAGGTCTCTGCCGACTATCTCAAGCGCCTGTTTGCCCGCTACGGCGTCATCGTGTCCGCCAAGCCCGAGCAGCGCCGCCTGCTGGAGCTGGTCAATGATAACTTTGATCTGGGGCTGGAGATCCCCGAGACGCTGAAGCTGTTCCAGCTGTCCGAGCAGCACCGCCGCCTGGTGGTCATCAACGTTCAGGGTCTGCGCCGGAAGAACGGCTCCCTGCTGCCGGAATACACCGAGGAGGAGTTCAACGAGGCCACCTTCATTTTCGTGAAGTACTATATCCAGGGCCGCCACTATGACGAGCTGGTGGAGGAGAACAAGAAGCTGCAGTTTGAGCTGGACCAGGAGGTTGAATGGCGCAACCGCACCGATAACGGCTGAAAAAACCGCGTATAATCCCGCCCCGGCGGGTCAGAATAAAGTCAGGCCTTGCGGCCTGACTTTATTTTTTTGCAAGGAGGACCTTCGTTATGAGCAAGAATTGCACCAACGACGGGTGCAGCTGCACCCCCAACATGTCCATCAAGTGCTCCGTGACCAGCTGCGCCCATCACTGCCAGGATATGGACAACTGCGGCCTGTCCAGCATCCAGGTGGGTACCCACGAGAATCACCCCTCCATGGACCAGTGCACCGACTGCCAGAGCTTCCGCAAGATCTGACCCAATCGCCCTGATACTGATTCTTGATTAAAAAATTTAATCAAGAATCCCGTGCGCTGTGCGCACGCACAGCGTGTGAAAACACGCTGTGACGTCTCATACAAAACCTGACGCACCTTCGGTGCTATAAAAAGCTTTTCAAGCTTTTTAACAGGTTTTGGTATGATACAGGCCGGGCGGGGCAGAAATGCCCCGCCCCGGGCCTGCCCTACAGGGTTTTCGGCGTCCCGGCGCGCTACATTCTGTATAATTCTACAAGAAAATGACGGATTGTATTGGAAAATGACCCCTCCCGCCTGCCGGGCAATCCTTCGGTGCCCCGCTGTAGGGGCGGACGACTCTGTCCGCCCGGGCTTGGCGGGTCAACGCGGGCCGCCGAGGACGTCGGCCCCTACGAAACACCTGTCGATGGAATGCCTGTCGGCGATGGTCCCCGCTTACATATTCAACGGAGGTGATGCCTGTGAAGCGCGGGCGGCTGGGGGTGTCCGGGGCCTTGGCCGGGGCCGTCAACGGCGTGTTCGGCGGCGGCGGGGGCATGGTGCTGGCTCCGCTGCTGGGGAGCTGGTGCCGGGTGGAGGAAAAACGGGCCCTGGCCAACTGCGTGGCCACCATCCTCCCCTGCTGTGTGCTGTCCGGCGGGGTGTACCTGCTGCGGACGGGGCTGGACTGGGGCATGGCCCTGCCGTACCTGCTGGGGGGCCTGGCCGGGGGCTTCCTGGGGGGCAAGCTGTTCACAAAGGTCCCCGCCGTGTGGCTGCGCCGCCTGTTTGCGGCGTTCCTGATCTATGGCGGGGTGCGGTATCTGCTGTGAAGGAGTTTGTATTGCCCCTGCTGGCCGGGGTGGGCTGCGGGGTGCTGTCGGCCTGGGGCATAGGCGGCGGGACCCTTCTGCTGCTGGTGATGACCCTGGTATTCGGGGTGGATCAGACGGCGGCCCAGGGGATCAACCTGCTGTATTTCCTGCCCACCGCCGCCATGGGCCTGATCTGGCACCGGCAGAACGGCCTGCTGGACAAGGCCGTTCTGCGGTGCACCGTCCCCTGGGCGCTGGCCGCAGCCGCCGCCGGGGCCTGGGCCGCCACGGCCCTGGACGTGACCCTGCTGCGCCGTCCCTTTGGCCTGTTTCTGCTGGCGGCGGCGGTGCTGACCCTGCGGCAGAAATAAAGCCGCCTGTTTCTGTGGAATTTCGCGGGGCGGGTCCGGTATAATGGACGGCGGAAAGGAGGCGGAGCCATGACGGTGGTGTATCTGGACCGGGTGGTACTGCTGAACCTGGCGGTGGACTATCTTCTGCTGCTGGCCACGGCCCGGCTGGCGGGACTGCCCCTGCGGCGGCGGAGGCTGGGCCTGTGCGCGGCCCTGGGGGCGGCGTATGCGGCGGCGGTGTTCCTGCCCGGGTGCCGGGGGCTGGCGCATCCCCTGTGCCGTCTGGCGGCGGGAACGGCCATGTGCCGCCTGGCCTGGCGGCGGGAAAGACGTCCCTGGCGGCTGACGGCGCTGTTTTTCCTGCTGTCCGGCGCTCTGGCGGGACTGCTTCTGGCCATGGGCCTGGCGGCGGGATCGCCGGAGGCCCTGCTCAGCCGGGTATACCACGCCGACGTCAGCTGGCCGGTGCTGCTGGGCTCCGCCATAGGCTTTGGTCTGCTGCTGCACCTGGTGTTCCGCCAGGGGGCGCGGCATGAAGGAGGAGAATTGATGGATGTGACCGTTTCCTTACAGGGCCGGCAGCAGCGGCTGCGGGCCCTGCACGACACCGGGAATACCCTGCGGGACCCTGTCAGCGGCCAGCCGGTGCTGGTGCTGGAGCAGGACGCCCTCCGGGAGCTGTGGCCGCCGGAGGCGGCGCGGATCGTGGAAATGCGCCTGCCGCCGGAGGAGAAGATGGCCCGGCTCCACCGGCTGGACGGCACTTGCCGGTGGAGCCTGCTGCCCTTCTGCGCCGTGGGCACGGAGGCGGGCCTGCTGCTGGCCGTCCGCAGCGACTATGTGAAGGTGGGGAGCATTACATATCCCCGGATCCTGCTGGCCCTGACGCCGGGGGCCGTCAGCGACGGCGGAGGGTATCAGGCCCTGTGGGGCGGAAGAAAGGAGCGGCGACATGGGGAATCTGCTGCGGCAGCTTCTGCGGTGGCTCAGCGGCCGGCCGGATAAGGTCATGTACATCGGCGGCAGCGACACGCTGCCGCCGCCGCTGCCCCGGCAGGAGGAGGCGGAGTGGATCAGCCGGCTGGAGCAGGGGGAGCTGCTGGCCCGGCAGACGCTGATCGAGCGGAACCTGCGGCTGGTGGTGTATATCGCCCGGCGGTTTGAAAACACCGGCATCAACATCGAGGACCTGATCTCCATCGGCACCATCGGACTCATAAAGGCCATCAACACCTTCCGGGCGGACAAGAACATCAAGCTGGCCACCTACGCCTCCCGGTGCATCGAAAACGAGATTCTCATGTACCTGCGGAAAAACGCCGGCCAGCGGACGGAGGTGAGCTTCGACGAGCCGCTGAACACCGACTGGGACGGCAAGGAGCTTCTGCTGTCCGACGTGCTGGGCACCGAGGGGGACGTGGTCATGCGGCCCATCGAGGCCGACGTGGACCGGAAGCTGCTGTCGGACGCGGTGGCCCGGCTGTCCCCCCGGGAAAAGGACATCATCTCCCTGCGCTTCGGCCTGGGGGGGCGGAAGGAGCTGACCCAGAAGGAGGTGGCCGACCGCATGGGCATCTCCCAGTCGTATATCTCCCGGCTGGAAAAGCGCATCATCTCCCGCCTGCGGCGGGACATCCAGAAAATGAGCTGAGATAAGCCCCCGGCGGGGGCTTATCTCAGCTCATAGAAAATCGGGGGCGGATTTTTGCCGGAATGTAGGTTTGTCAAACATATTGGACAGCGAACTCATTAGGCGAGCGCCAGCGGAG
>ERZ1673696.2589-NODE-2589-length-12464-cov-5.396164_pt1 | contig 12464 bp, 10 predicted proteins | sample MGYA00580226_ERZ1673696 | MGnify/ENA primary metagenome ERZ1673696 (study PRJEB41218, sample SAMN15661743) | gut metagenome | host: Homo sapiens | place: Canada: London | collected 2015-08-20/2019-03-30 | study: EMG produced TPA metagenomics assembly of... | reverse complement strand
GCACTTTTATTATATGCGATTTTGCAAAAAAGTCAAGCCATGGCAGTATTTTTCCATCAGCAGCCCGCTACCCCCTCCTGCGGGGCGATCATCAGGCGGATGATCTCACGGTCGGTCTCGGCCATGCCGTCGTGGGCCATCTTGCTCACGTTGCGGATGGTGTTCTCCACGCCCTTGAGCACGATGCCGTCGCCGCCCACAAACTCGCTGTCGTGCATCTGCATCTGCATTCCCAGCAGGCCTGCTTCCACGGCAGAAGCGATCTTTGCGGCGCAGCTGGCCTTGGCACCATCGCAGACCATACCGGAGTTGATGGCCAGCGCGTTGACCACCGTGTGAGCGATCTCGTCATAACGGCCGCCGTGGAGGTATGTAATGCCCGCGCCGGCACCGCAGCCGGCACTGGTGGCGCCACAGTAAGCCGAGAGGGGCCCGATGCCTGTTTTGAGGTGGATGGTAACGAGGTTGGACACCAGCAGGGCACGGTAGAGCAGCTCCCGCGAGGCTCCCATATCCCGGGCGTAGATGATGACCGGCAGAGAAGCCGTCAGGCCCTGATTGCCGCTGCCGGAGTTGATGACCACCGGCAGCTCGCAGCCGTTCATCCGGGCATCGGAACCGGCGGCGGCCCAGGCCTTAGCCCGGTTGTGGACGCTGTCGCCGTAGGAGCGGAGCAGGATGCGGCCGATCTCGGCACCCCAGTGGCCCTCCAGACCCTGCTTGGCAATGGCCGTGTTGCAGTCGATCTGGCGCTGCAGGGTCTCTTTCACGTCGTTCAGGTCGGCTTCATCGGCAAACTGGACGATCTGCTCCACGTTGAGCAGGGTGTGGTCGGTGGCCTGGGTGCTGGTCTGCTCCACGTATTCTTTCTGGAGCAGGACCTCGCCGTCCCGCTGCAGGGCGATGACATTGGTGTGGTGGCCTGCAATCTCCGCAAAAGCGGTATGCCCGCCGCCGAACAGCCGCACCTGGATGTCAAACAGGTAGGGCTTGCCCGAGCGCTCCACATGGATGGGCGTCTTTTCCAGGAAATCCGCCATCTTCTTCAGGTCATCCTCCGTCACGGCGCAGAGCACTTCCAGCTCCTTGTCCGCATCGCCTGCCACGATGCCTGCGGCAGCGGCGGCCGCAATGCCCCGGCGGCCGCCCGTGTGGGGCACCACCACGCTTTTGACGTTCTTGATGATGTTGGCACTGGCGGCTACCTCAGCCTGCTCTGCCGGGCAGCCCAGTGCCCGGGCAGCCAGGGCAGCAGCATAGGCCACCGCGATGGGCTCGGTGCAGCCCATCGCGGGCACCAGCTCTTCTTTTAGAATTGCAAGATAAGTGTCGTAAAGCGCTTTCTCCATTTTTCTGTCCTCCGTTTTATTTTACCGGGCACCCTCGCCCGCAAAAAACTCTTTGACCAGCTTTGCCACCGTGCCGGAGAGCAGCAGCAGGGCGATCAGGTTGGGAATGCTCATCAGGCCATTGAACGTATCGGCAATGTTCCACAAAAGGCCCAGATCCATCGTCGCGCCCACAATGGACACAAAGGAATAGAGCACGAGGAACGGCCCCACCACCTTATCGGTGCGGAACAGGAATTCCGCACAGCGAGAGCCGTACAGGCCCCAGCCGATGATGGTGGAGAACGCAAAGCAGCACAGTGCCATCGCCGTAAAGATGGACGACCAGCCGCCGTAAGTCGCGGTAAAACCAGCGATGGTCAGCTCGGCGCCAGCGGCAGCCCCGTAGCCCACCGGCACGCCGCTGCACAGGATGACCATGGCTGTCAGAGTGCAGATGACAATGGTATCGGCAAATACCTCAAAGATGCCGAACATCCCCTGCTTGACGGGCTTCCGGGTATCGGCGCAGGCATGGGCGATGGAGCCCGTACCGAGGCCGGCCTCGTTGGAGAAGATGCCGCGGGAGACGCCTTTCTGCACGCTGAGGAACACACTGCCGATGGCACCGCCCGTGAACGCTCTGGGGTTGAACGCGCCCGCGATGATGGACTCCAGCACATAGGGCAGACGCTGCACATTGAGCACCACGACGCCTACCGCCAGCACCACATAGAACAGTGCCATGAACGGCACCAGCTTCTCCGTGACGCTGCCAATGCGTTTGATGCCGCCCAGCAGCACCATGGCCACCAGCATGGCCACTACCACGCCCACAATGAGGTTGAGGGTGGGCAGAAAACTTTTTACCGAGGTGTTGTACGCCAGCACGGCGGAATCAATGGCCGTGACGATGGTGTTGACCTGAGTGGCGTTGCCGGTGCCAAAGACAGTCAGCACGCCAAACAGGGAGTACAGCACCGCCAGGAACTGCCAGCGCTGCCCCAGGCCGTTTTTTATATAGTACATGGGGCCGCCCACCAGCTCCCCGTTTTTGTTCCGCTCCCGGAAATGGACGGCCAGCGTCACCTCCGAAAACTTGGTGCACATGCCCAGCAGCGCCGAGCACCACATCCAGAACACGGCACCCGGCCCGCCGATGGCGATGGCACCCGCCACGCCCGCGATGTTGCCGGTGCCCACCGTCGCCGCCAGTGCGGTGCAGACGGCCTGGAACGGGGTCATGGTGCCGTCCGAGGCATCCTTTTTGCGGAACATCCGGCCAATGGTGGTGCGGATAGCGTAGGGGAATTTGCGGATCTGCAAAAAGCCGGTCCGCACACTGAGCAGCAAACCCACGCCGATGATGCACACCATGGCCGGGATCCCCCAGATAAAGCTGTTGACCGCCTGATTGACGGCCGCAATGGTTTCGATCATATGTTTGTTTCACCTGTTACTTGGATTTTTAACACAACAGAAGACATTTTATCTTATTTTAGGGGTGGTGTCAATTTGTTTGGGTGGTGAAATCTAAGCGTCTTGGCTGAAAGTTTCTTAAAGGAGTTTCACGTCGGCGTCCGCACAGGGCTTGCGGCAGAACGACGCCTGCCATGTGATGGTTTCCAGCTGGACCGGTTCGAAATAACAGGCGGAACATGCCGCAGCCGCACCATTTGTCTCTTCTGTTTCCCCGCGCACTGTGCAGAAAACGGCGGTCGGGCCGTCGGCACCCCCGATCACCGCAATGGCCGCGTCTCCTTCCATCTGCGGTTCCAGCCCATACTTCTTTTCCAGTGCCGTCCGTTCCGGGTCAATGGGCGGACGCGCTCTGCGGCGCGGGTGGTCTCCCTCCGCGCAGTCGTCGAGAAAGAAGTTTTCCGCTTTTGGGGTCAGGCGGTAGGTCATCAGGCAAAAGCAATTGGGCCGCTCCCATCCATCATCATCCGGGAGCTCCAGCGTTTCCGACCTGGCCCCCAGCACCGTCAACCGATAGGCTGTTCCATCTGCCGCATCGTGGACCATCACCGATTCCCCCCCCACAGGGGTCCGGAAACACTCGCTCCGATACTGTTCCAACTCTGCTTCCATTTGTACTTCCAGCGTGCGGAACCGTTTTGGGCAGCTTCTCCGGCTTTTCGTTGCCCACGGATAGCTGTTCCGCCAGAACCGCCAGATTTTCGTTTTCTCCAGTCCATAGTGGAACAGAAGTTCTGCCGCCTCATCGTTCCCGGCAGCATCCCCCGGAAGATACCCTACCCCACAGCCGTCGCTTGGGCGCAGGCGCATCCCGTTCAGCACCAGCTCTGCACAAAATCCCCCATCCAGCGGATTTTCCTGCTCCATCTGGCGTTCCTCGGCTCTGGTCAGGGTGCGGGTGCATTCGCCGTCTTCCGCAATGCCCCATTTTTTCATGAAGGCCCGAAGCTCTTCCTGCGGCACCTCCATGGCAAAGTCCACGACCAATCCCTGTCTGCACCGGTAAAGGGCCGGGATCTGCCACCGATGGCCGTTCCATTCAAATTCCCGGTCAAGGCACAGTTCCTCGCCGGGGTCGGTTCCCTTTTGGGTTCCCCAGTAGTTCGTTCCAAAGCAGACCTTCCAGCGGCGGTGGTCTTGTTTCATGGCAGTGCGCCCCTTTCGTTTTTTTCTTATTGTAGCAAGGCGGCTCTGCAAATGCAAATCAGTTTCTTTTTTCTTGCCGCATCTTGTCCGTTCTCCCCTACCAAACCATCCGCATTTGTGCTATGATAGGGCTGAAAAATTGGTTTGGCAATGCCAACCGCAAGGAGATGTTTCCGAAATGGTCACAACTTCCACTCTGATGGAAAATTTACAGCAGGAGGGCGTCAGCCCGGATCTGCTGCTGGCCGTCAATGAATATCGTACCACCCACCCGCTGACCGAGGCTTTGGCTCCCCGTGTGCCGCAGTCGGCCTTTACTTACTATGGAAAAGACGTCTGGGAGCAGGCACTGGCCGCCCTGCTCTGCGGCGAGAACCTGCTGCTGGCCGGCGGCAAGGCCACCGGAAAAAATGTGCTGGCGGAGAATCTGGCCACCGCCTTTGGCCGCCCGGCATGGGATATCTCGTTCCATGTGAATATGGACGCGGCCTCCCTCATCGGCATGGACACCTTTGAGGGCGGTGCCGTCAAATTCCGGCCCGGCCCGGTCTACCGCTGTGCTCAGTGCGGCGGCTTTGGCGTGCTGGATGAGATCAACATGGCAAAGAACGAGGCGCTGGCTGTCCTCCACGCGGTGCTGGATTTCCGCCGCGCCATCGATGTGCCCGGCTACGAGCGCATCCCGCTGGCCGAGGAGACCCGTTTCATTGCCACCATGAACTACGGCTACGCGGGCACCCGGGAACTGAACGAAGCCCTCACCTCCCGCTTTGTGGTCATCCAGATGCCCACCATCACCGAGGAAAACCTCGAAAAGCTGCTCCGGGCCCAGTTCCCGGATCTGACGGGCAAGTACGTCCATCAGTTTGCCCAGCTTTTCCTCGATTTACAGAAAAAGTGCGACAGCGCGGAAATCTCCACCAAAGCGCTGGATCTGCGCGGGATGCTGGACGCCCTGCGGCTCATCCGCCGGGGCGTGCCTGCCGGGGCCGCGCTGGACATGGGCATCACCAACAAAGCCTTTGATTCCTACGAGCAGGGGCTCATCCGGGACGTCATTGCCGCCCGCATCCCGGCCCAGCTCACCGCCGCCAAGCTCTTCGGCTGAGGGGCCGCCCTATGGAAGCGCAGAGCTACACCGCGCAGGAGCGGCGGGCCGCCAATCAGGTGTGGGCCGCGGCAGGCGAATACGGCTTTGAGCCGCTGTTTCTGGCCCGCAACACCGATGGCACCGTGGATTTTTACATGAACTGCATCGTGGGGCTGGTGCACAAATATTACGGCGACGACCTTGTGCGGGGGCTGTTCCATACCTGGGACGGCGACGTGAAGCAGTCCCTGCTGGACGACCTGACCTGGCTGTACCTCGAAAGCGCCGCCTACGCGCTGGAGCTGCCCCGCCGCCCGGTGCTGGCCGAGCTGCGGCGGGCCCACGCGGATTATTTCTTCGGCATCCAGTACAAACTCTCGCGGCAGGAGTGGATGGCAAAAAACCAGCTGGTCTACTCCATGCAGGCCACCCGCTGGCGGCGGGTACAGGGCCGGGCCGACCCGGTGCTGACCCCTTATGAAAGCCAGCTGGCGGCGGCCCTGGCCCCGGAAACACCGCCCAAGCCCGAGGAACTGAAAGCCAGCGTGTTGGCCCTTTACGCTAAATTTGCCCTCTTTGACGGCACGGTGCACCAGAAACTGGCACTGCACCTGCACTTGGAGGGGCTTCTGGCCTCCCTTGCCACCAAGACCATGCCCACCCAGATGATCAAGACCGACCGGATGACGGTGGAGCACTCGGGCAGTGTGGACGCGGGCGGCAGCGGGCCGACTGCCGACAAGCGGCTGGCCCATATTACACTGAAACAGAACGCCGCCGAGGACCGGGCCTACATCGAGAGCTGCTTTGGCCGCTCTCTCTACCCGCCGGAACGGCTGCGCAAGGCCGAGCAAGAGCTCTGCACCGGGGACCATCTGGGGTGCCATTTGTGGTTTGCCTCCGGCGTGCCCAGCCCGGAGCAGGCCCCCACCCCCGAAGCGAAACATCTGGCCGAGCAGGCCGAATTGCAGGCCGACCGCAACCGGGCTTACGATGCCAAAAACCGGGAGCTCCACCGCAGCGTGGTGCTCCGGCTGACCGAGCAGATCCAGAACTGCATCCTCGTCCACCAGCAGCCCAACGCCCGGATCGCCCGCAGCGGCAATCTGGACCCGGAGCGGGTCTGGCGGGCTCCTCTGCTGGACGACAGCCGGGTCTTCCGCTGTGCCGAGGAGGAGAACCAGCCCTCGTTCACCGTAGACCTGCTGCTGGATGCCTCGGCCTCCCGGCTCCACTGCCAGGAAGTCATTGCGGCACAGGGTGCCATCCTGGCCGAGAGCCTTTCCCGCTGCCACATTCCGGTGCGGGTAAGCAGCTTTTGCAGCCTGCGGGGCTACACCGTGCTCCGGGTGCTCAAGCATTTCAAAGACAAGCAATGGCAGGGTGTCAACCAGTATTTCGCCTCGGGCTGGAACCGGGACGGCCTGGCCCTGCGGGCGGCAGGCGACCTGCTGGATTTTGACCCCGGCCCGGCTCCCCGCCACCTGCTCATCCTGCTGACGGATGCCTCCCCCAATGACAGCCGCCGCATCCCGCCCAGCCCGGAAAACCCGCTGGGCCGGGATTACGGCGGGCCCTACGGCGTGGACGATACCGCCGCCGAGGTACGTGATCTCCGCCGCAAGGGGATCCAGGTGTCCGCCGTCTTTATGGGCGAGAACAGCTCCATCCCCGCCGCCGAGCGCGTTTACGGCAAAAACCTGGCCCGCATCCGGGGCATGGACCAGCTGGCCCGTGCCGCCGGGCAGCTCATCCAGCACGAGATCCGGGCCCTGGGGGATTGAGTTCATACAACCATATTGTTTATTCTGTTTTCCGTTTTAAAAATATTTTTGTCCAGTAAGCAAACTTATAGTTGTATTTTGTTGTTGTTTGTGGTATACTCCTCTCAGAAATACAACCAACATCGGTCCCGGAAGAGAGGAGAACCACCATGGATGCTGCCCGTTACTTTGAGATGATGCACCGCGCCATGTCTGCCCGGAAACGTGATACCACCCTGCTGCTCCGCGTGAAAGTGCAGGATCTTGGCGGGGCAGACGCTTATCTGGAACTGCGGCAGGAGCCCGGCAGCGCCCGGGTGCGGTTGTTTTACTCCACCATGGGGCGGCGCAACCTCAACTTCCAGTTGTTCCGCAAGGGCTGGCAGCTCTGCCACAACGCTTCCGGCGAGATGACGGGCCGCTTCCCTGCCAAGGCGGATGAACTGCTGAGTGCGGACGACTTTGCCGCCTACATCCGGGACGATGCCCTCGATGCAGGCCGGGCCGAGCGCGTCCTGCACGAGCTGCGCCGCTGCTCCGGCGACCACACCGCCGCCCTGCCCCGCAACGCGCGGGAGGGGGCGCTCATCACGGTGGACAGCTTTGTAGGCCGGGGCGCGCACTGGTGCTACTGGAGCACCGATGCCGCCGCCCAGCTGCCCATGGCCGCCGTCCTCTGCTGGCTGGGCGATTTCCTGGCCGGGACGGAGCGGCGCACCCTCCAATCCTGCCCGGAGGCCGTCCAGCTGGCCGCTCAGTGGCAGGCCGACCTTGCTTCGCCCTTTGCCTGCCCGGTGGACCGGATGCCCCAGCCCATGGCCCCCGCCGCTCCGGCTGCTGCCCGCCGCGCTTCTGCACAGCCTGTGCAGAACCCCCGGTGGCAGAGCATCCTCGCCGTGCTGGCAACGGTATAAGAAATGCCCGGAGAACGCTGTAATTTGCAGTGTCTCCGGGCAATTTTTGTCTTTTGCGATTCTAAAAATCTTCAACCGTTCCAGCCCCGGGCCGTGGGGTCCAGCATCTCAGCGGCAGAATAAATGAGGGCGTTGCAGATGGCGGCGGCCACATTGCTGCCGCCCTTGCGGCCCATTGCCACAATGGCAGGCACGCCGTGGGCCTCGCAGGTGACAAACAGCCGCTCCTTGCTCTCCACCACATTCACAAACCCTACCGGGACACCGATGACCAGCGCCGGGCGCAGGCCCGCCTCAATCTGCTCCGCAATGGTGAGCAGGGCTGTGGGTGCATTGCCGACGGCCAGGATGGCCCCCGGGTGCTCGGCGGCTGCTTTGTGCATCGCCGCCACGGCCCGGGTGGTGCCCTCCGCCTTGGCCCGCGCGGCCACTTCAGGGTCCGCCATATAGCAGGCTGCCTGCCCGCCCAGCTTGGCAAGACCGGGCTTGGTAATGCCCGCCAGCGCCATGTTGGTGTCGGTGACGAGGAACGCCCCTTTGTGCAAGGCCTCCACGGCCTTTTGCACGGCCCCGGGCGTAAAGCGCAGGTTTTTGGCGTAGTCAAAATCCGCCGTGGTGTGGATGACCCGCCGGACAACGGCTTCCGTCTCCGGAGGCGGGGTCAGGCCCAGTTCGGCCAGCTCCGCGGCAATCATTTTCAGGCTCGTCCGCTCAATGTCAGCGGGCAGATGGTGCTGCGGCGTCAATATTCTATCCCCTTTCGCGCCGGGACCCCTTTCTGGTAGGGGTGGCGGTGGCATTTCATTTCCGTCACATAGTCGGCCTCGTCCAGCATCCACTGGGGCGGCTGGTGGGCCGTCAGCACGCACTCCTGCACGGCAGGGCGCTCCCGCACCGCCTTTTGGAGCAGTGCCTTGTCCACCATGTCCAGCTCCCAGGCCGAACCGGCCTCGTCCAGGACCAGCAGATCGGCAGGCCGGTCCACGGCGTTCCGCAGGTTCCGGTTCTGTAATTCCCGGGTGGCGGCTTTTTCGGCTTCATTCATCTGGAAGACGAATTTCTGCCCCGCCTTGCCCCGGTAAATTTCGGCCCCCAGCTTTGCCAGCAGCGGGATCTCCCCGCTGTTTCCGCCTTTCAAAAACTGGACGATGACCACTCGTTTGCCGCTGCCCAGTGCCCGCAGGGCCAGGCCCATGGCGGCGGTGGTCTTTCCTTTTCCGTCCCCGTAATAGAGGTGCAAAAGTCCCTGTTCCATCTCAGCGCTCCATTCCCATGGCCCGGTAAACCGCGGTCATGTCCAGTGCGCCCCGCACGCCGTCGGCCAGCAGATCAAACTGCTGCTGGCGGTACTGCTCCATGGGCACAAGGGCAGCGGCTTCCGGGGCGATGCCCTTCTGTTTGCACAAAAACACGGTCAGTTTTTCGGTCAATTCGCCGGTATCAAAGAGGCCGTGGAGGTAGGTGCCAAACACACTGCCGTTAACACAGCCCTCGGGCTGGCCGTCCGCAAGGGTATCAAAGGGCGTGCCCTCCACCACGGTCCGGCCGGTGTGGATCTCATACCCCGTCAGCTTTGCCCCGGCAAAGGGCTCTGCCGTGACCGTGGCCGTGATCTGAGTGCGGCGCTTCTGCTCCGAGAAGACCGTCCGGGTGGGCAGCAGGCCCAGCCCCCGCAGGGACTGCACCCGGCCACTCTCGCTGCCGGTGGGGTCGTCCAGCTGCTGGCCCAGCATCTGGTAGCCGCCGCAGACGCCCAAAATGGGGGTGCCGCGCTCGGCCAGCTTTAAGATGGCCGCTTCCAGCCCGGATTGACGGAGCCAGAGCAGGTCGTCCACCGTGTTCTTGGTGCCGGGCAGGATGATGCAGTCCGGCGCGCCGAGGCTGCGGGTGCTCTCCACATACCGCACGCCCAGCAGCGGGTGCTGTTCCAGCGAGATGAAATCTGTAAAGTTGGAGAGGCGGGGCAGCCGGATGATGGCCACATCCAGCGGCTTGACGACATTTTTCACGTCCAACCGCTGGGAGAGGGAATCCTCGTCCTCAATGTCCACGTTCAGGTAGGGCACCACGCCCAGCACGGGCAGGCGCGTTTTTTCTTCCAGCATGGTCAGGCCCGGGCGCAGAATTTCCACATCCCCCCGGAATTTGTTGATGATGAGTCCCTGAATGCGGGCCCGCTCCTCCGGCTCCAGCAGCTCCACAGTGCCGTAAAGCTGGGCGAACACGCCGCCCCGGTCGATATCGCCTGCCAGCAGGACGGGGGCATCCACCAGTTTGGCCAGCCCCATGTTGACGATGTCGTCCGCCTTGAGGTTGATCTCCGCCGGGCTGCCCGCGCCCTCGATGACGATGATGTCCACATCCTCCGCCAGGCTGTTGTAGGCAGCTAAAATATCGGGGATGAGCTGTTTTTTGTGGCGGAAGTAGTCCGCCGCTTTCATCTGGCCCCGCACCTCGCCGTTGACGATGACCTGGCTGCCTACATCGCTGCTGGGCTTGAGCAGAATGGGGTTCATCCGGACGTCCGGCTCGATGCCCGCCGCCTGGGCCTGCACCACCTGAGCGCGGCCCATTTCCAGCCCATCGCGGGTGACAAAGCTGTTCAGGGCCATGTTCTGGCTCTTGAACGGGGCCACCTTGTACCCATCCTGCGCAAAAACGCGGCAGAGCGCCGCGCAGAGCAGGCTTTTGCCCGCGCCGCTCATGGTGCCCTGCACCATAATGCATTTTGCCCGGCTCATCCCAACACCTCCTGCAGTGTTTTCAGCAATCGTTCATTTTCCGGCCCCGTGCGCACGGCAGTGCGATACCAGCTGGCGTCCAGCCCCGGATAATTGGCGCAGCCGCGCAGGACAACCCCCTTTTGCCGCAGCTGCCCGCCGAGAGTCTCCGGCCCTTGCAGCAATAAATAATTGGCCCTGCCCTCGATCACCCGCAGGCCCAGCGCCCGCAGGCCTGCCGTGAGTTTCGGCTTCTGCGCTGCAATGAGGGCCCGCACCCGCGCAACGTACGCCGTTTCTTTCAGGGCCGCCACACCGGCGGCCTGAGCCAGGCTGGACACCGCCCAGGGCTGGCCCGCATTCCGCATTTTTTCCAGCAGAGCAGCGTCCGCACTAAAGCAGTAGCCCAGCCGGACGCCTGCCATGCCATAGAGCTTGGTAAAGGCCTTGAAAATGATGAGGTTCTGATCCTCGTGCAGCAGGGGTTTTGCCGTCCAGCGGTCGCCATCCGGCAGGAAATCCAGAAAGCACTCGTCCACAGCCAGAACAGCCCCGCACGCCGCGCACCGCTCCGCTGCCCGGCGGACAAGGGCCGGGCTGGCCAGCTGGCCGGTGGGGTTGTTGGGCTGGCAGAGGAAGACGATCTCCACCCCCGGGACGATGGCGTCCAGAAACTCCTCTGTCACCGCGAAATCATTGGCTTCGTTCAGCGTAAAGCGCTCCACCGTGCAGCCCACGGTTTCGAGTGCCGTGGCGTACTCCGCAAAGGTGGGGGCCGTCACCAGCGCCCGGCGGGTTTTTACGGCCAGCGCCAGCCGGAAGATGAGGTCCGCCGCGCCGTTGCCGCAGAGGATCTGATCGGCGGGCAGGCCCTCCGCCTCACTCAGTGCCGCGCGCAGGGTGCGGCAGAGCGGGTCCGGGTAGCGGTCCGCCTGCGGCAGGGCCGCCGTGATGGCATCGGCCACCCCTTTGGGCAGGCCCAGCGGGCTGACATTGGCCGAAAAATCCAGCGCGTCGCGCCCAAATTGTTCGCGGTAGCCCATCCAGTCACCGCCATGGGTCAAAGTCTGCATAAAAGCCTCCTTCAGAAAAGCGCGCGAAAGGCGCATCCCCACGCCAGTGCGAAGCTGCTGGCCACGTACATCATCTGGTTGGCACGCAGGATATCCTCCGGCTCGATGGGGCGCAGCGCGTCGCCGATGGTGGGCTTGGCGTAGTATTCGCCAAAGTAATAGGCGGGCCCGGCCAGCTGCACCCCCAGCGCCCCGGCGCAGGCGCTCTCGGTCTGGGCGCTGTTGGGGCTGGCGTGGTTCCGGCGGTCTCGCCGCCAGATCTTCCACGCCCCTTTTGCGTCATTGTGCGTAAAGGCTGCGGCAGCCACCCAGAGCAGGCCTGCCAGGCGGCTGGGGATGTAGTTTGCCACATCGTCCAGCTTGGCGGGCACACGGCCAAAGTAGAGGTATTTTTCGTTTTTGTAGCCCAGCATACTGTCCATCGTGTTGATGGCCTTGTAAGTGAGGGCCAGCGGGGCCCCGCCGATCAGCATATAGAGCAGCGGCGCAATGACACCGTCGCTGGCGTTTTCGGCCACCGTCTCCACAGCGGCTTTCGTCACGCCCTCGGCAGTGAGCTCCGCAGTGTCCCGGCCCACGATCCGGCTGACCGCTTTGCGGGCCCCGGGCAGGTCGGTTTTTTTGAGTTCTTTATAAACATTGGTGCTCTCCTGCACCAGGCCCCGGGCGGCCAGCGCCTGCCCGCACCAGAACATCTGGACGGCCAGCCCCAGCAGCGGGTGGAGCCGGGCGGCCCCCCAGCAGACGAGCCCTGTGAGCAAAAAGGTGCCCACCGGCAGGCAGAACGCCACGATGGCACCGCCCAGCAGCTCTCCCTGAGGCGTTTTGGGCAGACGGGGGCGCAGGAATTTTTCAAGCTTGGAGATGGCCTTGCCCATGTACACCACCGGGTGGGGCAGCCAGGCCGGGTCTCCAAAGAGGGCATCCAGCACAAAGCCGCCCAGAACGGCC
>ERZ1673696.2576-NODE-2576-length-12492-cov-6.365522_pt1 | contig 12492 bp, 15 predicted proteins | sample MGYA00580226_ERZ1673696 | MGnify/ENA primary metagenome ERZ1673696 (study PRJEB41218, sample SAMN15661743) | gut metagenome | host: Homo sapiens | place: Canada: London | collected 2015-08-20/2019-03-30 | study: EMG produced TPA metagenomics assembly of... | reverse complement strand
AGAAGGCGAAAATCAATTTCTCCTGCATTCCGGGCTCCCCTTGTCAGGGGAGCTGGCGCCGCAGGCGACTGAGGGGTAGTCTTTCTCTCCCTCAGCCTCGCTGATGCTCGGCAGCTCCCTCATCAGAGGGAGCCAGGGGGACAGAGAAACTAATTGATTTGTATAAAAAATAAAAAATTTTTTACCACTATATCTTGGGGGATTCATAAAATAGATCCGGCGGCATATACCTATAGTAGAGGTGCTTGCTTTATGGCATTCTTTTAATTGTTACAAAAGTGTTGCATTTTTAATTCAAACATGATATAATTGCTTTGTAACCTGGCAGAAGGAGGTAAAAAATGATTGTTTTAAAACGAGCACAAAAGCTTATTTTACATACGATACTGCTGCTTGCAGCGATCCTGCCGGTCACCTTTCTCTCTGTTTTTGCGGTGCCCACATCGGTGCTGAAGCTGGGCAGCAAAGGAATGGAAGTAATTGAGGTCCAACAGGCCCTGGCCGACGGCGGATTTTTGGATGAAAAATATGTAACCGGATTTTTTGGCCCTAATACGGAGGATGCCGTAAAAGCGTATCAGAAGGCAAACGGCATTAATCAGACAGGTATGGTAGCGGAGCTGACGGTTGAAGCCATGTTCCTGCAGCCGGAAAAGCTGGATACTGAAAAAGTATATCGCAGCGGCGATGAGAACAGCGGTGTAAAGCAGCTGCAGCAGGCGCTTTTTGAAATGGGCTATTTAAAAGCCGAGCACGTAACGGGGTATTTTGGCTCCATTACCGAGGCGGCCGTTAAAAGTTTTCAAAAAGATAACGATATCAGCCAGACCGGCGTGGCCGCCAAGCTGACGCTTGAAAAGATCAATTCTCTGCTCAACATTACCAAAATAGATGCTTCGCGTGTATACCGCAGCGGTGACGAGGATGCCGGCGTGAAAGCGCTGCAGCAGCGGCTGTATGAGCTGGGGTATCTGCAAAGCAAGCATGTGACCGGTTATTACGGGTCTATCACGGTGGCGGCGGTTAAGAGCTTTCAAAAAAATAACCGTATCAGCCAGACCGGTACGGTTGCTGAACTGACGATTGCAGCGCTGAACTCTGCTTCGGCTAAAACCAGTTCGTTCGGTTCCTCTGCAGATGCGTCGGCAGATTCCGGTATTGCCGAATCCATTGCCAAGCCCGGCACGCTGCGCTACGGCGACAGCGGCGCGGCGGTAAAAACGCTGCAGAACAACTTAAAAAAGCTGGGCTACTATTCCGGCAGTGCATCCGGCAGCTATGATACCGCTACAAAAAATGCGGTCATTGCTTTCCAAAAGGCCAATTCCCTTTCTGCTGACGGTATTGTAGGCAGTAAAACACAGTCCAAGATCACGGCGGCGCTCTCGGCAAAAAATACCGGATCGTCCTCGATCAGCAGCGGCTATAATTCCGCGAATATGAGTCTTATCAACCAGGCGATGGAAACGCTTTCGGAAGCGCAGATGAATGAAGTAAAGCTGATGGCAAAAATCATCAAGCGCGAGGTTGGCGGGCGTTCGTATAAATGCCAGCTGGCCGTCGGCAGCGTCATCATGAACCGCGTACAGCGTACCGGCGCCTCTGTTCGGGAGATTATTTTCTCTCCCAACCAGTTTTCTACCGCCAACAGCACGCTGGATGCCGAAACGTATTCCACCAGCAACCTGTATGCAGCCATTGAAGCGTACATGGGCATCAAGCCTGTGGGCAACTGCCTGTATTTTTGCTCTGAATCCGTACGCTATACCTGCTGGGCAGGCAAAAACCGTACCTATTACGGCAAGATCGATACAGAGTGCTTCTTCCTTTAAAAAAATCGTTGACATCCCGCTTTTTTAAAGGTATAATAAGCTTTGCTTTTAATATAGGGATTCCGATTCCGTAAAAAACGAGGTGAACGCAAGTGAAACAGGGTATCCATCCGGATTACAAAAAGGTAACAGTAAAGTGCGCCTGCGGCGAGACCTTTGAAACAGGTTCCGTTAAGGATTCTCTTTCCGTTGAAATTTGCTCAAAGTGCCATCCTTTTTATACAGGAAAGCAGAAGCTGGTTGACTCAGCCGGCCGTGTTGACAAGTTCAAAAAGAGATACGGGCTTTAATCGCACCGAAAAACAGACCGCGGTATCGCATCGATACCGCGGCTTTTTTTGCTTCCTTCGGGAGCAGAGGTTTTTTATTTCACAATCAGCAGCTGTTGCCCGGGATATACGGTATAATCGCTTTCGATATAATTATAGCGCATAAGATCCTCTACGGTAACGCCCTGGCTTTGGGCAATGCTGTAAAGCGTATCTCCCGGCCGTACCACGTAGATGTAGGAATTTTCCGGCGGCACGGGTATGGTGATAATCGAGCCGATCTGCAGATTTCTGACGTCTGTAATCTGCGGATTCAGGCTTAAAATATTTCCGGTGGTAGTGCCGTATTCCTTTGCCAGAAGATATACCGTATCTCCCCGGCGGATCCGGCGGCGCCGGTAAAAAACAGCCGGCGGCTGCTCGTCGCAATCGCATTGCGCGGCAGTTTCTACTGCAGCCGCGGTTGCTTCCGCCGCAGCGTCAGAGGGCTGTGCAAGGCCGCATTGCTCCTCTACCAGGCGGACAATTTGGTAAAATTCTTCGCTGACGGGTACTTGAATGACCTGCCCCGGCTGTATTCTGTCCGGGTCCGGCAGATGATTCAGATTTTTTAAGGTGTCGAAGGGAACATTAAATTTGAGCGCGATGCCGAAAAGTGTATCTCCCGGCCGTACTATGTAATCAAATTCGCGTGTAAGCATTCTTTTCTCACTCCTTTGTATTCATACTATGCTCTGTAAAGGAGTTTGGTTCTGCATACCAACCGTATTTTCATAAAATACGGGCCGCTTTTTTTGTGCGGAGAAGCTTTTTACAGGCTGCGGCAATCCCTGCGTTTTTATGCCGGCCAAAAGAACGCGGAGCACAGCCCGACCGCTGTGCTCCGCGTTCTTATTTTAAATTGTCTCAAAAAACAAAGGATCATATCTTTTTTAAAAGCGTACAGGAAAATCCGTTTTCGCCGTGCAGACTGAAATCTTTGATGTATCCCCAGGATTCCAGTTCTTGTCCTACACTTTCGCGCAACTGCTCATATTTTTTAGGAAAAATAACTTCTGCTCTATCGTTCTTTGTATTTCTGTTTTCATTCGCCATAATTGCCAACATCAGCATCGCCGGAGATGATAACAACATATACTTTCCCTCCTTTATTCTCCTTTCAAAGTAAACAAAGCAAAAACCAGATTGGCAGTGTTAGGGGTTTCTTTACTGCTTTTACATTATTATACATGGTGTTTTTTCTTTTTTCAACCCCTTTTCTATAAAAAATGGAAAAATTTATATGAACTTTTGGAAAATTTATTAATTTTTGACTATATTTTGACGCATGTTCGCCGTCAATTTGCTTTTCGGAGATGGATGCCTGCTTTCTTTTTGCGCCCTTTTCGGAGCGGATCCGTTGCCGGAATCTGATTGACCATAGAAAAGAATCGCTATATAATAGTAAAAACGAAAAAGAGGGATCCTATGAATTACGCCGAAGAATCGCTGAAAAAACATTATGAATGGAAGGGAAAGATCGAGGTGGTCTGCCGCGTACCGATCCGCGATCGTGAAGATCTCTCCCTGGCCTATACGCCGGGGGTGGCTGCGCCCTGTTTGGAAATTCAAAAAAACCCGGAGCAAAGTTTTGCGCTGACGCGTCGGTCCAATTTAGTCGCAGTCATCACCGATGGCACGGCAGTGCTGGGGCTGGGAGATATCGGCCCCGAAGCAGGAATGCCGGTCATGGAGGGAAAGTGTGCGCTGTTTAAAGCTTTTGCCGACGTAGACGCGGTTCCGCTGTGCATCAAAAGCAAGGATACCGACGAGCTGGTGCGTACGATAGAACTGATCTCCGGCAGCTTCGGCGGGATTAATTTGGAGGATATCTCCGCGCCGCGCTGTTTTGAAATCGAGCGCCGGTTGAAGGAAAAATGCGATATTCCGGTCTTTCATGACGATCAGCACGGTACGGCCGTCGTTGTTTCCGCTGCGCTGATCAACGCTGCCAAAGCAGCGGAAAAAGCGCTGGGAGACTTAACGGTGGTTATCAACGGTGCCGGCAGCGCGGGAATTGCTATTGCAAAGATGATTCTCGCCCTGGGCGTAAAGGATTTGCTTTTGTGTGATAAAACAGGGATTCTTTTTCGCGGCAAGGAGGATATGAATTCCGTCCAACAGGAAATGGCGCAAAAAACGAATAGACAGAATCGGCAGGGCCTGCTTGCGGACGCTATGACCGGGGCCGACGTTTTTATCGGCGTTTCCGCACCGCATCTGGTAACCGGTGAAATGATTGCCCAAATGGCTCCGAAGCCGATTCTCTTTCCCATGGCCAATCCCGTGCCGGAAATTATGCCCGATAAGGCCAAAGAAGCCGGCGCCTTCATCGTAGGCACCGGCCGGAGCGATTTTCCCAATCAAATTAACAATGTTTTGGCTTTTCCTGGTATTTTCCGGGGTGCGTTGGACGCACAGGCCACGGATATCAACGAAGAAATGAAAATGGCCGCGGCCTTTGCCATTGCCGCTCATATTCCCGAACAGGAGCTCAGCTGTGAGAATATCCTTCCCAGCGCGCTGGATAAAACGGTAGCCGCTTCCGTAGCAAAGGCGGTGGCCGAAGCGGCAAAACAAACCGGCTGCATACGTAAATAAACAGAATCCGGCGCCTTTGGCGGCAAACGTATCTCTGTTTTTTAGCCGGATCAACCCGGGAATAGAAATCAACCGCAGGGCGCAGCCCTGCTTTTTTCACGTTTTGGCCATTTTGGCACAGAGCGCCCTATCTTTGCTTTGCGCAAATTGAAATCCCCTGCAGAGCTGTTTCTCAGGCTGTGCATACCCTGTTTTTTTGCCTCCCTTCGTCAGGGGAGGCAAAACCAAATGTTTTTGAAAAGCGGATGGTTCTATAGGGGAGTATTATTATTTGCTTATTGCGGCGAAAGTCTGCCGCTTGGAATCAGAGCCTTTTTTAAAAAAGCCGCTCCCTTTTATTTTCAAGATTTTCCCGGATCAGCTGTACGTTATTTAAAAAATTAAGGCTCAGCATGCCTACTACATACCATAAAAAGGTGCCGAGGATAAACCCCAAAAGCTTGGCAAAAAACAACAGTACCAGCCGGCCGTTTATTGCCGTTACATCTTCCGCTGCCCCAAAGGCAAGGATTCCCAGAATCAAGTAAAGAACAATTCCTGCACAAAGCAGCCAAAAGCTTACGATGAGGATGCCTTTGTATAAGTCCAGCCAAACACTGCTTCTTTCATTAAACATTTTTCTTCTCCTTTTTGCAAGTGGTTTTTTGCCGGCATTTTGTACCGAAAAACACATTTTTTGTCTATTATAGCATACAATTTTTATTTTGTCTATCATCGCAGACTATATTTTTTTGCTTTTTTGATACCCTAATAAAAAAGGGAGTTGTCCGCGATGACAGAATTCAATCCATATGCCGTCGGCGAAGTCATCCGTCGCCTGCGCAAAGAAAAAAAGGTCTCGCAAGAAGTTTTCAGCGGTTTGGTCGGAATGGCCCGCAGTCATCTGGCGATGATAGAGACCGGAGCCAAACAGCCCAATTTTGAAACGATATGGCGTATTGCCAACGCGCTTGAAATACCGCCCCATGAGCTGGTGGAGCAGATCGAAAAACAAAGCGCGGAAAGTTGAAACGGGGGGCTTTTTTGCCTGTGCCGCCGAAAGCAGATACAGCGTATCCTTTAAAAAGCGAAGCTGGTTAAACCGCGCAGGGTCTTTCTGCGCAAAAAATTTTAAAGGAAAAGATTCAGCGTACGGCGGACTTTTCCGCAGTCAGACGGAAAAGGCGTTTGTTGTTTGCGTGATATCGCCTGTTGTGAAGGATAGGAGGCAAAGGCGAAAGTGCAGCAGGATGGATAGATACAGCTGCTCTGCTGTTTTTTTGCACTTATTGCAGAAGGTCTAAAAAAGCGCGTGCGGCGGCTGAGCCGCTGACGCCCTTTAGTGTGCATATTCCCACAAAACGCGGCGGCAGCGGTTCGTCGGTTTTGATTTCAAACAGCTCCTGTGTCTGCAGATAATGCCCGGAAAATTCCCTGGTAACACAGGAAATGCCCAGATTGATTCTTGCAAATTCCAGCAGAAGGTCATGCGATCCCAGCTCAATATCCGGCGCCAGGGAAATTCCCCTGCTGAAAAAGAACTTTTCTGCGGCCATGCGGGAATTGGAGCTGCGCTCTAAAAAGATTAGAGGATATTGCGGCAGCGCACGGAGCGGAACAGGAGTTTGAGTAAGCGCGCGGAACCGGCTGCCGCCTACAAAGATCTCCTGTACCTGGCGGTACGGGCGGATTTCAACGGCTTCGTCGGTCAGGGGCAGATTTACAAAAGCCAAATCGGCTTGTCCTGCTTTCAGCAGTTCCAGAGACTGCGGACTGGTACGATTGACGATGTTTACGCGGATCATCGGATATTTGCGGTTAAAGGCTTCCAGAAACGGCAGTAGCAGATAGCGTGAGAGCGTATCGCCCGCGGCGATTCGCAGCTGCCCCTGCTCTAACGTTTGAAAGCGCAGCAGTTCGCTTTCTCCTTTTTCAATTAAAGAAAGTGCGTTTTTTACATATTCGTAGAGCGTTTCTCCTTCCGGGGTAAGACGGATTTCTCGCTTGCTGCGCACAAACAAGACCGTTTTAAGCCTCTCTTCTAAATTTTTGATCGATTGACTGACCGCCGACTGTGTGATAAACAGTTCCTGTGCTGCTTTGGAGAAGCTCTGTTTTCCCGCCGCCGCATAAAAAATGCGGTAGGCGTCTAATTTGATATCCATAAATTAGCCCACCTTATGTAACATATTAAAAATATTAACTTTACTAATATGGAGACTTTTATTATACTATAGGCGGTAAAAAAAGACAACACTGCGTTTTTAAGAAACGCAGAGGAGGAGAAAAGGATATGGAACGTTTTATAGGAACAGTTTCCCGCGGGCTGCGGGCGCCGATTATCCGCGAGGGCGATGATTTGGCTCAGATTACCGTAGACTGCGTGCTTCGTGCCGCGGAAAGCGAAGACGGTTTTACGATTCGGGATAAAGATGTTATTGCCGTTACCGAAGCCGTTTTGGCACGGTCCCAGGGGAATTATGCCAATATTCGGGATATTGCTGCCGATGTAGCGCAAAAATTCGGTGACGATACTGTGGGCGTGATTTTTCCCATTCTGAGCCGTAACCGTTTTTCTATCTGTTTAAAGGGAATCGCCTCGGGCGTAAAAAAAATCGTGCTGATGCTCAGCTATCCTTCGGATGAGGTGGGAAATCATCTGGTCGATCTGGATGCTTTGGATGAAAAAGGCGTCAATCCCTGGAGCGATGTACTGACCGAACGCCAATTCCGTGAGCTGTTCGGCGTACGCCGGCATACCTTTACCGGCGTGGATTATATTGAATATTATAAGGAGCTGATCACTTCATGCGGTGCTGAGGCGGAGGTCATTTTGGCCAACGATTGCCGCACGATTCTTCAGTATACCAAAAGTGTGCTTTGCTGTGATATCCATACCCGCGCGCGCACCAAACGGATTTTGAAGAGCTGCGGTGCAGAGAAGATATTCGGGTTAGACGATCTTTTAACCAGTCCCGTCAACGGCAGCGGCTATAATGAGAAGTACGGTCTGTTGGGGTCCAATAAGGCTACGGAAGAGACGGTAAAGCTGTTTCCGGTTCACTGCGGGGAATTTGTTTGCCAGGTGCAGGAAAAAATCCGTAAGGCTACGGGAAAAAATGTAGAGGTCATGGTCTATGGCGACGGCGCGTTTAAGGACCCGGTAGGGAAGATATGGGAGCTGGCGGATCCGGTAGTTTCTCCGGCGTATACGGCGGGCCTGGAAGGAACGCCCAATGAAGTGAAGCTTAAATATCTGGCGGATAATGAGTTTGCTTCTCTCAGCGGCGACGAACTGAAGGACGCGATTTCTGATTATATCCGCAATAAAGACGCGGATCTGGTTGGAAAGATGGCCTCACAGGGCACAACGCCCCGGCGGCTTACCGATTTAATCGGTTCCTTGGCCGACCTAACTTCCGGCAGCGGGGATAAAGGCACGCCGATCATCTATATCCAAGGGTATTTTGATAACTATACTAAGGAATAAAAGGCCGTGCGTTTAAAAGCGCGGCGGCTTTTCTGTCAACATCCGTGCGGTATTCCGCTGCACGGATGCTTTTTTTATCTTTTTTCGCTGTAATTTTTAATAAACGATAAAAAGCTGAAAATATTACAAGTAAAGCTCCGTATCGTTTAAACTATCTTGTTTTAAATTTTATTTGATTTATTCCCGTTACATTTAGAACAAAGAACCTGAAGATTCGACGGCACTGTTTTTCCCCCTTTAGAGATCGGTATAATATGATCTATATGAAGGCCCACTTCATCCGGCATATATTTCCCACAATTTTGACAAGTGTAGTGATCCCGAATCATAATCTTCTTTCTAAGTTCCCCTGTCATCAGTTTTCTTTGATTTTTGCTGTGATATCCCCGAAGCGTTGTTTCATAATCAATTTTCTTAAGCTGTTCGTTACGATTTTGTAGATATGTATAGTCACAAAAGAATCTATCTGTTATTTGTGTAACCTTATATGCCGTTTTTATATAATTCTGTTGTTTATACCTTGTCTGCTGGCGAGTAAGAAAAAACCTAAATGCAGTATGATCGCTTAAACAGGCGCTAAATTGTTTTTTTCTGTAATTTCTGATTTTACTTTTTTTAATTTTTTGCTGACACGTTTGTTTCCAAAGCAGAATATATTCATTATGCTCTTGAATTGTATGAAAATTTCCAGCATTCAAAAATTCATCAATTAAATCATCCATTTGCGGGTTCCTTTTACCGGATACATCAAAATAGCGATTAAAATACGGATAATGAAACGGTGATCTGAGAATTAAGAACACAGCAATGCTTACAGCAACGATCACTGCTGCAAGGATCGCTGTTCCATACATTGCAGAAGAAATTAATGTACTCATAATTTTTTCCTCAATACAATTTTCTTTATTAAAACGCAACCATACTATAAGAAACGATTAAACTAAAGACGACAGAATCCAGATAAACAGAAAATTTTCAAGAGCTTTCTTTTTTAATAAACACATACTTTATTTTCGCAATACGGTCTCTCTCTTGTCTTCCTGAATTTTTACGAAATGAAAGTATTTTTAAAAGTAAGAAATCTTTCTAAAACAATCAACCTCTTTTTAAAAAACTCCGTATTCCACGATCACCTTGATGGCAGAGCATTTTCCGTTATTACAATTGCTCTCGGACACGCTGCAGGCAGCAATGCCTAAACGCATATCCATTTTTGCACTTAAAAGTATTTTGCTTCCCGCCTTGGAAAGCGGCGGCTCTACGGTTACTTTGCCGTTTTCGTGGAGCTTTGTGTGCATAAACAGATTAATTGGCTGAATGATCGGCCTGTTTTCATCCAGGCTGCGGTTGATGGCATCAAAGCAGTTGGGATGGCCTTTTCCGTTATGATAGAAAAAATCATACATTTCTGGGCGGCAGCAGGGAAACAGCAGATCGTGCGCACCTACGTCATCTGCTATGATTTGGAACATCGGCCGGTAGAGATTGGAATAAATGAAATCGCCCGGATTTAAGCGAATAGATGCGTTGCAATCAATCGTAACAGCCGTGGATAAAAATTCCCTCGGTTCCTTTAAGCGTTCTGCAAAAAAATCGGCAACCTGCGCTCCGTCCACGTCAATGACGGTAATCTTCTGTCCGGCTGCTACAGAGATGCATTTTCCGCTGCAGGCGTCTATTGTGTATTCGTGTTTCATAGCGAGTCCTTTCTGTAAATACATGCTTCTGCAAATGCAGTATGGCGAGGCGGTGGAAAAATTCGGACGAAACGCTTCCGTCCGTTTCCGGGGCTTCGGCCGTCTTTTTAAAGCGCCGCCATTAAAAGCCCGCATCAATATTCCACGGCTTTTTTTGTCTTGGTATCAAACATGACGGTATGGTCAAAACAGGTGATATTTTTTGTTCCTAATTTTTTCATCCATTCAATGACCTCAGGGGTTTTGAAGGGGCCGGTTCCCGGCGTTCCGCCCATATACGGGGTATTCTCCCAAAGCCATTTGGGCGTAGGCCAAAAAGCCCATTCCGGCTGTATGGCCTGATAGACCTCCTCTTCGGCGCCGTTTTGGCCGTGATGCGCCATTTGTACGGCGTCGGCTTTCAAATCATATCCCTTTTGCAGCAGGCGGCGTCCGGCTTCCACGCCTAAATCGCCTAAAATCAGCAGCGAAAAATCTTCTTCACTCACGCGGAATACGCAGGATTGATTGTTGAACGGATCGATCTCCAAATCGGGATTGGCTCCGGCAAGAACCTCTACCCGCAGCGAGCCCAGCTGAAATATCTGACCCTCCTGAATTTGAAAGACGTTGTTAAGCGTGCGTTCAAACCGGTTCCACTCGAGCAGCTCTTCCGCGTCCTTTTTGCCTTCCGCCCAGGAATCCGGCAGCATAGAGGTTCCGATTTTATCCACTGTGATGCCCTGGGGATCGGATAGTACACCGATCACTGCATTGTGATGGTCACAATGAGGGTGGGTAATCAGCCACAAGTCCACATGGCCCCCGGCACTTTTGATGATGCGCCGCAGCTCCTCTTCGTTGCCGCTGTAACCGCCGTCGATCACGAGCAGCTGACCGGTTTCAGCAATGATTTCATACCCCATACTTTGCATGGCATTCTTATTGGTTTGTTGAATGATTTTCATTTGGATAGGCTCCTTTTCCCAGTTAAAAATTTTTAAAGGGTATTCGGCTGCACGTCCTTTTTTGGGGCCAGGCGCATCCCCTTAAGGGAGATCCCCTCATGCAGCAGCAAAAAACGTTTTTTATCCATTCCTGCGGCAAAACCGGTCAAATGGCCATTGGCGCCAATCACGCGGTGACAGGGAATGAGCAGTAAAATAGGATTTTTTCCCACCGCGGTGCCCGCCGCCCGCCGGGCGTTTTTATTTCCGGCTGCCCGGGCCGCCTCCTGATAGGTGATCGTACTTCCGTAGGGAATTTGGCATAACCGGCGCCAAACTCTTTTTTCAAAAGCTGTGCCGTTGGGTGCCAGCGGAAGAGAAAATTCCGTGCGTTTTTGTTCAAAATATTGGGTCAGCTGCTGCCGGCACTGTTCTGTCAGCTCGTTGGGCAGAGGCGTGTCCGCTGCATTGACCAGTTCTACTCCCTTGATAAAATTATGATTGGCCGTGATCTTTAAAATACCGATGGGCGATTCCATATAATCGCAGAACATAAAAGTGCTCCTTTTTTTATAATATAAAAATTATACACTGTTGCGGTGTTTTTTTCAATAAAAAAATAGCAGATTGACGAAAATACCCCGGATTTCTTATAATAGAGATGTAAAAAGAGTTGCAGGCAGCTGCAAACGACTTTATAACATTCTGCAATGTATGGCAGCAAAGGAGAGAAAAATGGAATATAGGATCGCCGATATCCGGCAGCTTCCCCGGGATGCCGAAAGCCTTTGCCGTGCAGAGGCGAAAAAGCGGCAGGTGGAGCGATATCTTTCGGAGGAAGCAAAAAGACGTACTATTTTAGGCATTTATACGGCCAAGCAGCTGCTTGCCCATGCTTTGGGACGCCCTGCGGAAACGCTGGAGCTGGAATACACCGCGGCAGGAAAGCCATACCTGCCCGGCAGCCGGCAGCAGGTCAGCATCAGCCATTCCGGAACCCGGGTGCTCTGCGCTGTGCAGGAAGGACCGGTGGGCGCAGATATAGAGCTCCTTCGGGGTTTTGATGCCCGGCTGGTCTCTAAAATATGTACGCCGGCGGAATGCGCCTATATCAGCGGAGATGCGGTTCGGTTTTTTTCTGTTTGGACGGCGAAGGAAGCTTATTTAAAACTTACCGGTCTTGGCCTTGCAGGCGGAATGAAGCAAGTGCAGACGGCCGATGAAACCGGTCTGCACCGATGGATTGAGGGCTATCGTTTGCAAGTATTCCGGCAGGAAGAATATGTTTGCGCCCTTGTATATCAGGAATAGAAATTTCAATATGGTTTCGGCTTTTTTGCCAGGGGGAGACTCGCGTCTGGTTTGATCTGTCATCAATCATTCCTATTCATACGGGCAGTTTGTTATCAGCAATAGCTTTTTTTAAAACTTATTTTGCTTCATCTGGCTTCTTTTGAGAAATGAGTGTTAGCTTTTCTTTTTTTGGCTCCCTCTGCTAAACAACTGACAGACTTTCTCTTTCTCAGCTCCCTCTGAGAAGGGATGCTGAGCGTCAGCGAAGCTGAGGGAGAGAAAAACTACCCCACAGTCGCCTGCGGCGCCAGCTCCCCTGACAAGGGGAGCCAGGAACGCAAAGAGAATTGATTTTTGCTTTCTCGG
>ERZ1673696.2574-NODE-2574-length-12501-cov-23.732364_pt1 | contig 12501 bp, 13 predicted proteins | sample MGYA00580226_ERZ1673696 | MGnify/ENA primary metagenome ERZ1673696 (study PRJEB41218, sample SAMN15661743) | gut metagenome | host: Homo sapiens | place: Canada: London | collected 2015-08-20/2019-03-30 | study: EMG produced TPA metagenomics assembly of... | reverse complement strand
GCCAGCACCTCCACTTCTCCGCGGCCGACGAAGTCGCCATGGTCCGTCGCCCGGTTTTCGCCGCCGAACATCGTATTCGCGCCGACGGCAATATGAAATGTCCCCGCCATTTTCTCGTCCAGCAGCGTGTATCCGCACAGGTCGGTCACATTCGGGTTCATGCCGGGGCCCAGCTCGCAGACGATGCGGTTTTCCCGCGGCAGGCCCGCAAAGTGCGCCGCGACCGCTTTCTGGTTGCTGCCGGTGACCTCGCCGTTCGTGATCTGCAGGGTCACGTCCGTGTATGCCTCGCCCTCCAGGGCGAGGCGCCCAGCGCGGCAACGGCGGCGGCAAACTGATCGGCGACGGTCTTGTCGGCGTTTTCGCCCCAGAAGTGGATCAAAATCAGCTCTCCGGCCGAAACGCCGCTTGCTTTTACGATTTTTGCTATGGTTTCGCGCGTCATACGCACACCTCCTCTGTGTCTGCGATTCCATCATGCTCTCATCGGAATGTCAAGTCTGATTTGATAAATATAAAAATAAATAATCAGGATCCACTTCGAGATAAATAAACCCCGGCGCGGCCTATGCTGGCCGCGCCGGGGTCCCGGTCTGGTTTGTCTGCCTGACAGTGCTTATGTTGTCTGCTCCTGCAGGATCCGGCCTTCCGCGCTGATCGTCACGACGCGCAGGGGAAGGGCCCTGCCGCTGTGCGCGATCGCCTGGCGGGCGGCGTATTCCAGTCCGCCGCAGCACGGGACCTCCATGCGCGTGAGCATCACGCTGCGCACGTCGTTCTCCGTGAGGATCGCGGTCAGCTTCTCCTCGTAGTCCGCGGTGTCCAGCTTCGGGCAGCCGATGAGCGTCACGCGGCCGCGGATGAAGTCCGCGTGAAAATTCCCATAGGCATAGGCCGTGCAGTCGGCGGCGATGAGCAGGTCGCAGCCGTCAAAATACGGCGCGCGGACCGGCACGAGCCGTAGCTGGACCGGCCAGTTCTGCAGCTGCCCGGGCGCGGGCTGCGCCGCGGCGGCCGGATGGTGCATGGCACGCACCTGCGTGCCGGGGCAGCCGCAGGCCAGCTTGTCCGGGGCGGGCGCGCCGGGCTTTTTGGCCGCCTGCACGTTTTTTACCGCCTCGGCCGTCAGCTTTTCGAGCTTTGCGCGCTTCACGGCAGCCTCGTCATAGGCCGCGGCCTCGCGCTCGATAACATGGATCGCGTCCACCGGACAGACCGGCAGGCAGTTGCCCAGCCCGTCACAGTAATCGTCGCGGATCAGCTTCGCCTTCCCGTCCACGATGGCGATCGCGCCCTCGTGGCACGCCTCGGCACACAGGCCGCAGCCCGTGCAGGCGGCTTCGTCGATGGTGATGATGGTCCGTTTCATGTGCTGCCCTCCTGTTCGCGTTTGGCTTCCAGTCTTGCCCGGCGCTCGGCGTCCGCCTTTTCCTGATTGCGGCGGGCAATGATCATCAGCTTTTCATAGGTCTCCTCGCCCACGCACTGTTTGGCGTATTTGCACCACTGCACGCAGCTGAGCTTGTCGTTGTAGACGACGAAGCCGCACTTGTCGCAGGCGACCTCGGTGTCCGTGGAAAAAATCTCAATGGGATTGCCGCAATTCGGGCAGATGCGGTCCTCGATCGTCGGGGTCCGCGGCTTGCCCTGACAGCCGTCCATGATCATTCTGCGCACCTCCTTGACTTTCTGGTCTCAGTATAGGATACTATCAGAAAATAGTATGTTGTTTTTCCAACAAAGGAGCTGAAACTTATGGAGGTTTTTCCGGCACTTTCCGCGTGCTCGCTGTTTGCGGGGCTGACGCAGGACGAGATCGCAGCCATTCTCCCCTGCCTGTCTGCGCGGCAGGCGGGCTTTCGCCGCGGGCAGTTTCTGCTGCGCGCGGGCGACGAGGTCCGCTTCGCCGGGGTCGTGCTGGCGGGCGAGGTCGAGCTGCTGCAGGAGGATTTCTGGGGCAACCGCAATCTGCTGGCCGCGGCCGGGCCCGGCGAGCTGTTCGCCGAGGCCTTCGCCTGCGTGCAGGCGTGCGCGCCGGTGAGCGTGCTGTGCAAAACGGACGGGCGCGTTTTGTATCTCGATACCCACGCGGTCTTTTCTCCCTGCGAAAAGGGCTGCGCGCAGCACCGGACGCTGTCACAGAATCTCATCCGCGTGCTGGCGGAGAAAAACATGCAGCTGAACGAGAAGGCCGGGTATCTCTCGCAGCGCTCGACGCGCGAAAAGCTGCTGGCCTATCTCTCTGCGCAGGCGCGCCGGACCGGCAGCGCCAGCTTCCGCATCCCCTTCGACCGCCAGCAGCTGGCGGACTTCCTGTCGGTCAACCGCAGCGCGATGTCCGCCGAGCTCTCCAAGATGCAGCGCGAGGGGCTGCTGCGCGCCGAGCGCAGCGACTTCACGCTTTTCCAGCCGGAATGACCTTCATCCTCCGGCTTTCTTCCTGGGCAGCACCGCACAATTGCGTCTTCGCGCTTCGACGGATCTTTTTCGCCAATTCTGCGGTTTGAAAAGCGAGAAATACATACAGTATTTCTTCACTTTTCAAACCTTGACTTGACAAAAAATCTCTCGCCGAATCTGCTTGCCGAATTGTGCGGTGTTGCCCTTGCTTTTCCCGCCCGGACGCGATATACTGAAATTAACAGGCAGCCGCGCTGCAAAGTATGAAGAAAGAAAGGATCTTTACCGGAATGAGTATTGCATACCAGGATCTGACCCCCGCCCAGGCGCATGAGGAATACGCAGCGGTCAAAGCGCAGTTCGACGCGCTGCAGGCCAAGCATCTGAAGCTGAATATGGCCCGCGGCAAGCCCGGCAAGGAACAGCTGGATCTCGTCTCCGATATTCTGAGCATTCTGAAGACCCCGAAAGACTGCATCTCGGACGGCGTCGACGCCCGCAACTACGGCGAGCTGGCGGGCCTCAAGGAAGCGAAGGAATTCTGGGCGGACGTGCTCGGCTGCAGGCCGGAGGAGTGCTTCATCGGCGGCAACGCCTCTTTGACGCTCATGTACGATCTGGTCAGCAAGGGCTATACGCACGGCCTTGCACGCTCGGAAAAGCCGTGGTGCAGGCTCGATACCGTCAAGTGGCTCTGCCCCGCCCCCGGCTATGACCGCCATTTCAAGATCACCGAGTCCTTCGGCTTTGAGCTCATCACCATCCCCATGACCCCGACCGGCCCGGATATGGATCTGGTCGAAGAAGCTGTCAAGGATCCGGCGGTCAAGGGCATGTGGTGCGTGCCGAAGTATTCGAACCCCGACGGCATCGTCTATTCCGACGAGACCATCGCGCGCATTGCGGCTTTGAAGCCCGCCGCGCCCGATTTTGCCCTCATGTGGGACAATGCCTACTGCATCCACGAGTTTGACGGCGACTTCGTCCCCTTCCGGGACATCCTGACACTCTGCCGCGAGGCGGGCAATCCCGATATGGTCTACGAATTCGCCTCCACGTCGAAGGTGACGCTGCCCGGCGCGGGCTTCTCCGTCATGGCCACGAGCGAGGCCAACCAGGCCTACCTGCAGAAGCTCATCGGCATCCAGACCATCTCCTACGACAAGGTCAATTCCCTGCGCCACGTGCGCTATCTCAAGGACAAGGCCCACACGCTCGAGCTCATGAAAAAGCACGCGGCCATCCTGAACCCGAAGTTCCAGTGCGTCCTGCGCCATCTCGATACCGAGATCGCGCCGCTCGGCATCGCCTCCTGGCAGCGGCCGAAGGGCGGCTATTTCGTCTCGGTCAACACGAAGCCGGGTCTTGCGAAGCGCACGCTGGCCCTCTGCAAGGAAGCGGGCGTCGTCATGACCGGCGCGGGCGCGACGTTCCCCTACGGCCGCGACCCGCAGGATTCCAACATCCGCATCGCCCCCTCCCTGCCCCCGGTCGAGGAGCTGGAGCAGGCGATGGAGATCTTCTGCACCAGCCTGCGCCTGGCCGCGCTGGAGCAGAAGATGCAGTAATCCCCATTTTTCCGCAAAAAAGCGCCCGGACAGTCGTCCGGGCGCTTTTGATCTTCGGGTTTGCGGGGTGCTTACTTTGCGAAGACCTTCTTCAGTCTTGCGAAGCGGGGCAGACCGTCGACCTTCTCGAGCTTCGTCTCGCCCTGGATGAGCGGCATGGCGTACTTGACGAAGTCCTCGGTGACGTTGTTGCCTTCCGGGGTGATCCACTCGGCCGGGAACTTCTTTTCGAAGTTGGCGACGTCGGAGAGGTCAAACAGCTTGGCCTTGCAGGTGTAGCCGTTCGTGCGGTCGCACTCGAAGCCGACCATCTTGTCGGTCACACCGGCGATCATCTGCTCGACAGCGGTCTTGCCGGACATAAAGGCTTCCTCGATATCGGTGCCGGAGGCGCAGTGCGCGGCGCAGCGCTGCAGCAGGCTGAGCTCGATGCCGCGGACCTTGGCGCCGGTGCGCTCTTTCATGATGTTGGCGAGCGTCGCAGCCAGGCCGCCCAGCTGGGCATGGCCGAAGCCGTCGGTCGCGGCGGTCTTGGCTTCGGAGACGAAGCTGCCGTCGGCATAGTGCACGCCCTCGGAGACAGCGACGATGCAGTTCTTCTTCTCCTCATAGCGCTTGGAGACGTCGGCGACGAACTTGTCCATGTCGAAGTTGACCTCGGGCAGGTAGATGAAGTCGCAGCAGGGCTCTTCTTCGTTGGCCAGCGCGGCAGCGGCGGTCAGCCAGCCCGCGTGACGGCCCATGCACTCGATGATGGTGATCATGCCGGTGTCATAGACGTGCGCGTCGCGGGAGACTTCCATGACGGAGGTCGCGATATACTTGGCGGCGGACGCATAGCCCGGGCAGTGGTCGGTGCCGAAGAGATCGTTGTCGATGGTCTTGGGGATGCCCATGACGCGGCATTCGTAGCCGACCTTCTTCATATACTTGGAGATCTTGTTGCAGGTATCCATGGAGTCGTTGCCGCCGTTGTAGCAGAAATAGCGGACATCGTACTTCTTGAAGATCTCAAGAATGCGCTTGTAATCGGTATCGTCTTCATCCGGGTCCTTGATCTTGTAGCGGCAGGAGCCGAGGGCGGAAGACGGAGTATAGGGCAGGCGGTCAAGCTCGGCACGGTCTTCTTCGTCCATGCACAGAAGCTCGTCGTTCAGAACGCCCTTGATGCCGTGATATGCGCCGTAGACCCTGGTGATGCAGTCGGCGTCGAGCGCGGTGCGGATGCAGCCGTACGCGCTGGCGTTGATGACGGAAGACGGGCCGCCGGACTGACCGATGATCAATGCGCCTTTCAATGCTTCAGACATAATAAATTACCTCCGTATGCGATTAGAATATGTTGAACAAAACAAAATATATCACATCCCGCGGAAATTGTAAATTCGTCTATTGCAAAAATAGCTGAAATTTGCTAGAATTCTTCGTGGAATTTGAATAAAACAAGGAGATGTCATTATGCCTCTGGTTACTTCTACCGAAATGTTCAAGAAGGCTTACGACGGCGGCTACGCCATCGGCGCTTTCAACGTCAACAACATGGAAATCGTTCAGGGCATCACCGAAGCCTGCCAGGAAGAGCACGCTCCCGTTATCCTGCAGGTCTCCAAGGGTGCTCGCGCCTACGCGAACCACAACTACCTGGTCAAGCTGGTCGAAGCGGCTGTCATGTGCTGCCCCGATATCCCCATCGTCCTGCATCTGGACCATGGCCCCGACTTTGAGACCTGCAAGGCCTGCATCGACGGCGGCTTTACCTCCGTCATGATCGACGCTTCCTCCAAGCCCTTCGCAGAGAACATCGAGATCACCAAGAAGGTCGTCGAGTACGCGCACGACCACGGCGTCGTCGTCGAAGCTGAGCTCGGCACGCTGGCCGGCATCGAGGACGAAGTGAAGGTCGCCGCACACGAGGCTTCCTACACCCATCCCGAAGAAGTCGAGGAGTTCGTCTCCAAGACCGGCTGCGACTCTCTGGCCATCGCCATCGGCACCAGCCACGGCGCATACAAGTTCAAGCCCGAGCAGTGCACCCGCAACGAGCAGGGCATCCTGGTCCCGCCTCCCCTCCGCTTCGACGTGCTGAAGGAAGTCTCCAAGCGTCTGCCCGGCTTCCCGATCGTGCTGCACGGCTCCTCCTCCGTCCCGCAGGAGTATGTCAAGATGATCAACGAAAACGGCGGCAAGATGCCCAACGCCATCGGTGTCCCCGAGGATCAGCTGCGTGAGGCTGCCAAGCTCTCCGTCTGCAAGATCAACATCGACTCCGACCTGCGTCTGGCCATGACCGGCACCATCCGTCAGTTCTTCAACGAGCATCCCGACAAGTTCGACCCGCGCGAGTATCTCAAGCCCGCACGCGCCAACATCAAGGAGCTCGTCCGCCACAAGCTGGTCGACGTCCTCGGCTGCGCCGGCAAGGCTTAATTTCTTCCGAAAAAATGCCTCTGCACATCCGTGCAGAGGCATTTTTTGCGTTCTTATTTCTCCGGCACATCCGCCGGTTCCTGGCTCTCGAGACCCTCGGCGAGCTTCTGCAGCGGCAGATGGCGCAGCAGGAGCTGCACGGGGTTGAGCTCGGACGCGGCGGTCTTCGCTCCGGCCTTCATGAACAGGCGCAGCGTGCTGCCCAGCGCCTGCCGCGTGTCCTTGTCGAGCGTGCGGTATTTCCTGACCATGGCCGCCGCGGTCCGCAGGCCGCCCTCCTTGAGGTCGGTCAGGGTATCGGCGTCGGTGCAGGTCAGGATGTCGAACAGGGCATCGATGAAGGCCACGCGCTGCTCATCCGAGAGCGAGACGATGAACGCGCGCAGCGTCTCGTCGACGAGCTTGCCGCCCTCAGTCCGGTCTGGCAGGTGTTCAAAGCGCTCGCCGCGCACCTGCCAGGAGAAGCCGTCGTGCTGCATGAGGCCGATCTGCGTGCTGCGCACGACCTCGCACCGTTCCTCATGCTCCAGCAGGATCCCGACGACGGACGATTCCGGGATGATCGTGACGATCCGCCCCGCCACGCGCTTGTGCTCCGGCAGGGGCAGGAGCGAGGTGCGGAAGCCGGGGCCGTCGTTGTTGTAGACCTGCATGAGCTGGTTCTGCACGGCCTCGGAGCAGAAGACCGCGCTGTAGACCGCGAGATTGCCGCCCTTCGAGTGCCCGCCCACGCGCAGCGGCCGCTCCGAGAAGACCGCCGCCGCGGCCTGCAGGTACTGCACGGCCATCCGCTGCGCGGGGACGACCGGGAGGAAGGCAAGATTGAAGTCCTCCTTCCAGCCGACGATGGTATCGTCGGTACCGCGGAAGGCGACATAGGCCGTCCCGTCCGGCAGCAGGAGCGTGAGGGCGGAGAACTGCGTCTGCGTCTCGTCGTCGATCTTATTTTCATAGCCGCAGAGCAGCAGCCCGGAGAAGCGGGCGCTCGCCGCCATGCGGCGGCCAAGCTCCGGGATCTGGTCCGGGACGAGCACGCCCATGCTCTCATGCTCCCGCAGCACGTCATAGCGCCGCATGGCCTCCTGCAGAGGGACCGGCGCGTCAAAGCCGGGCGGGACGATGCCGCCGAAATCCAGATAGCACAGCTCCGCCAGCAGCAGATTGTCCACCTCGTTGAAGCCGCGCTCGCTGATCTGCAGATCGCCGCGCCAGTCCAGATAATCCAGAATATTCGCCATTGCCGTACCTCCGGGCATTATAGTCGTTCCTGTAAAAGTGTACCCATCATACACAAAAGCAGACCAAAACGCAAGGAAGACGGCCGAAAAAAGTGCTTAAGTTTTTCTGAAGTTCTCCAGCCTATAAACCTATTGACTTTATGGGGAATATATGCTATTCTCGTGTCAGAAAATAAGTACCCCATGCAAAGGAGCTGATATTGATGCAAGTCTATGCGGATAACGCAGCGACCACCAGAATGCACCAGACGGCCATCGACACGATGACCTACCATTTGAATCATACCTTCGGCAACCCGTCGAGCCTCTATACCATCGGCCAGGAGGCCAAGGAAGTGCTCGAGACGGCCCGGGCCGATATGGCCGCCTGTTTTGGAGCCCAGCCGCGCGAGATCTACTTTACCTCCGGCGGCAGCGAGGCGGACAACCAGGCCATCACCTCCGCGGCCTATCTTGGCGCGCGCAAGGGCAAAAAGCACATCATTTCCACCACGTTCGAGCACCACGCCGTGCTGCACACCCTCAAGCGCCTGGAAAAGCAGGGCTTTGAGGTGACGCTGCTCGACGTGCACGCGGACGGGCTCGTCACCGCGCAGCAGGTCGCCGACGCCATCCGCGACGACACCTGCCTCGTGACCATCATGTTCGCCAACAACGAGATCGGCACCATCCAGCCCATCCGCGAGATCGGCGCGGTGTGTCATGAGCGCGGCGTTCTGTTCCACACCGACGCCGTCCAGGCGGCGGGCCACGTGAAGATCGACGTCAATGAGATGAACATCGACATGCTGAGCCTCTCCGCCCACAAGTTCCACGGGCCGAAGGGCGTCGGCATGCTCTATGCCCGCCGCGGCATCATCCTCACGAACCTCATCGAGGGCGGCGCGCAGGAGCGCGGCAAGCGCGGCGGCACGGAAAACGTCCCCGGCATCGCGGCGATGGCTGCAGCCCTGAAAGAGGCCTGCGCCAACATGGACGAGAACACGAAGAAGGTCACCGCCCTGCGCGACAGGCTCATCGACGGCATCGCAAAGATCCCGCACTGCGCGCTCAACGGCGCGAGAAGCCCGCGCCTGCCCGGCAACGTGAACTTCTGCTTTGAGGGCATCGAGGGCGAGAGCCTGCTGCTGCTGCTCGACGCGAAGGGCATCAGCGCGTCCTCCGGCTCGGCCTGCACGTCCGGCTCGCTCGACCCCAGTCACGTGCTGCTGGCCATCGGCCGGCCGCATGAGGTCGCGCACGGCTCGCTGCGCCTGACCATTTGCGAAGACAACACCGAAGAAGAGATTGACTATATTCTGGCTGAGCTTCCGCCGATCGTTTCCTACCTGCGGGATATGTCCCCGGTGTGGAAGGATCTTATGAGCGGCAAGCGGCAGTTCACGCTGTAAGGAGGCGTTCGATATGGCACTTTATACCCAAACCGTCATGGATCATTTCATGCACCCGCGCAATGTCGGCGAGATCGCGGACGCGGACGGCGTCGGCGAGGTCGGCAACGCCAAGTGCGGCGACATCATGAAGATGTACCTGAAGATCAAGGACAACAGGATCGAAGACGTCAAATTTGAGACCTTCGGCTGCGGCAGCGCAATCGCATCGAGCTCCATCGCCACCGAGATGATCAAGGGCCGCACGCTCGAAGACGCGCTGGCGCTGACCAATCAGGAGGTCGTCGACGCCCTCGGCGGTCTGCCCGCGCACAAGCTCCACTGCTCCGTGCTGGCGGAGGAAGCCGTCAAGTCCGCGATCCAGGACTATTACGACAAGAACCACATTGCCTACGACCACAGCAAATTCCCCAAAAAGGAAGACTGCGAGTCCTGCTGCCGGATGGTCTGATTGGAATTTTGAAAAGCGCTGCCCGCTGGGCGGCGCTTTTTTCTGTCCGCGGGCAAAAAGGCTTGACAAAGCGGCATGCGGGCTGTAAGTTATACAAGTATGAAAATTACCCATTGTTAGGAGGCCGGCTATGGCAGGCGGGAAACACATTCTGGGCAAGGCGAAGCGGCATATTTTCGGCACGGCCCGGGTCGGCGAAAAGGGGCAGATCGTCATCCCCAAGGAGGCGCGGCAGATCTTCGGCGTGCAGCCGGGTGATACGCTGCTCATCCTCGGCGACGAGGAGACCGGCATCATCGTCACCAAGCCGGATGTGCTGCGCGACGCGGCAAACGAAATTTTCGGGAAGATGGAGAAATAGAGATGGAACTGACAACGATGTATGAGTCGCTCGGCGTGAGCCGTGCGGTCTATGAATACGGCGAAAAAATTCTGGCGGAGCTGAAGCCCCGCTTCGAGGCGCTCGACCAGACGGCGGAATACAACCAGACCAAGGTCCTCGCCGCCATGCAGAAAAACAAGCTCTCCGCGGGCTGCTTTGCCGCGACGACGGGCTACGGCTACGACGATATGGGCCGCGAGGTGCTCGAGAAGGTCTACGCCGACTGCTTCGGCACCGAGGCCGCCCTCGTCCGCCCGCAGATCACCTGCGGCACGCACGCGCTGGCCGTCGCGCTGGGCGCGAATCTGCTGCCGGGCGACGAGCTGCTGAGCCCGAACGGCGCGCCGTATGACACGCTCGAGGAGGTCATCGGCATCCGGCCGTCGAAGTGCTCGCTGATGGAATACGGCGTCAGCTACCGGCAGGTCGATCTGCTGGCGGACGGCACCTTCGATTTTGACGGCATCCGGGCCGCGATCACGGAAAAAACGAAGCTCGTCACCATCCAGCGCTCGAAGGGCTACGCGACAAGGCCGTCGTTCTCCGTGCAGCAGATCGGCGAGCTGATCGCGTTCTGCAAGCAGTGCAAGCCCGACGTCATCTGCATGGTCGACAACTGCTACGGCGAGTTCGTCGAGCGCATCGAGCCGTCGAACGTCGGGGCGGATATGATCGTCGGCAGCCTCATCAAGAATCCGGGCGGCGGTCTGGCCCCGATCGGCGGGTATATCTGCGGCACGGCGGCATGCGTCGAGCGCTGCGCCTACCGGCTCTCCGCGCCCGGCCTCGGGCAGGAGGTCGGCGCGAATCTGGGTCTGCTCCCGAGCCTGTACGAGGGCTTCTTCCTCGCGCCGAACGTGGTCTCGGGCGCGCTCAAGGGCGCGATCTTCGCGGCGAACGTGTACGAGCGGCTGGGCTTCCGCGTCGTACCGGACGGGAAGGAATCCCGCCACGACATCATCCAGGCCGTCGAGCTCGGCTCGGCGGAGGGGATGCTGGCCTTCTGCCGCGGCATCCAGGCGGCCGCGCCGGTCGACAGCTACGTGACGCCGGTGCCCTGGGCCATGCCGGGCTATGACGCCGAGGTCGTCATGGCGGCGGGCGCGTTCGTGCAGGGCTCGTCGATCGAGCTTTCTGCCGACGGGCCCATCCGCGAGCCCTACGCCGTCTATTTCCAGGGCGGTCTGACCTGGTACCACGCCAAGCTCGGCATCCTCATGAGCCTGCAGAAGCTCGTGGACGCCGGTCTGGCAAAGCTGCCGGAATAACAGGTTTCCTGTAAGATACAACATTTTCAGAAAGGAAGGACCCGGCGGTGTGCGCCGGGAATAGATCTATGTGGTTTTGGCTTGCAATCATCGCGCTCCTTTGCTGGAGCGGTTCGGACTTATTTTCCAAGATCGGCTGCCGCGACGGGCGGGACAAGTATAATCCCCTCAAGATGGTCATCGCCGTCGGCGTCGTGATGGGCATCCACGCGGCGTATGAGATCTTCGTGGGCGGCGCGGTCGTCACGTGGCACGTGATGTGGACGTATCTGCCGGTGTCGCTGCTGTATATCGGCTCGATGACGCTGGGCTATGTGGGCCTGCGGTACATTGAGCTTTCGATCTCGTCGCCGATCTGCAATTCCTCCGGCGCGCTCGTGGCGGTCCTGTGCCTCATCACCGGCACGCTGGACGAGTCGATCACGGGCGCGATGCGCTGGATGGTCATCGGCGCGGTGGCGCTGGTGTGCATCGGCGTGGTCGGCCTCGGCATCGTCGAGTCGAGGGAGGACGACGAGCTGCGCAAAAAGCGGCAGGAGTGCTCCAACTACAAATACGCAAAATCCTGGCTGGCGCTGTGTCTGCCGGTGGCCTATTGCCTGCTGGACGCGGCGGGCACGTTCGCCGATTCTCTCGTCCTGCGCACGCTCAATGAGGATTCGGCCAACTGCGCGTATGAGCTGACGTTCCTGGCCGCGGCCGTGATCTGCTTCATCTACGTCGTCATCATCAAGAAGGACAAGCTCGTCTTCAAGGCTGAAGCGCCGAAGTACGCCGGCGCCCTGTTTGAGACGGCGGGCCAGTTCGCCTACATCTACGCGCTGGCCGACGAGGCGCACGTCGCGCTCTCGGCGCCGATCATCTCGGCCTACTGCGTGGCATCCGTCCTCTGGAGCCGGATCTTCCTGAAGGAAAAGCTCTCCTGGAAGCACTACGCCATGATCGCCCTGGTCGTCATCGGCATCGTCATGATCGGGGTGTTCGATATCTGAGGCAGGGCGTCTAAAGCCTTCCCCTATGAGGGGAAGGTGGCACGGCGAAGCCGTGACGGATGAGGTGGGGCAGTTTCGTCTACACAGCGTTGTCCACCTCATCAGTCGCCTCCGGCGACAGCTTCCCCTCATAGGGGAAGCCACTGGATCTGCGGAAATCCCCACGCCTTCCCACGGGGGAAGGCATTTGGTGCGTGCAAATACAGAAAACCTCCCCGCAAAAAGGTGCAGACCAGCAAATTGGGTCTGCACCTTCTATTTACGGCAGTCGTTCTAAGGTAACTAGTTACAAACTTGATACCCCCGTATCAGGCGGCGCGTACCAAGATGCCCGTAAGGTGAGTATCGAGTGGAACGCCAGACTGAAACATAGGCGCTCGCCTG
>ERZ1673696.2560-NODE-2560-length-12537-cov-6.229290_pt1 | contig 12537 bp, 11 predicted proteins | sample MGYA00580226_ERZ1673696 | MGnify/ENA primary metagenome ERZ1673696 (study PRJEB41218, sample SAMN15661743) | gut metagenome | host: Homo sapiens | place: Canada: London | collected 2015-08-20/2019-03-30 | study: EMG produced TPA metagenomics assembly of... | reverse complement strand
TGCCGGAAAGCTGCAAAGACCGCCCGACCCGCTGCTATGAACATATCTTCCTGCTGACGAAAGAAAAGAAATACTACTATGACGCGGCAGCCATAGCCGAACCCATTTCTCCGAAAACGGCGGCGCGGTACCGCATGGGGCGCAGCGCGAACAGCAAATACGCCGCTGAAATCCCCGGACAGGGAAAAGTGCAAGGGCTGAACAAGGCAAGGAGCGGCGGCTACTATGACGACGCGCTCATGCCGACCACAAGGAACCGCCGGGACGTTTGGACTATCAACACGGTTCCCTATAAAGGCGGGCATTTTGCCGCGTTTCCCCCGAAGTTAGCTGAAACGTGCATACTGGCGGGCTGTCCGAGGGGCGGCGTTGTGATAGACCCGTTCTTTGGGAGCGGAACTACCGGGCTTGCAGCCAAAAGCCTTGACCGCCGCTATATCGGTATTGAGATTAACGCAGAGTATTGCGCCCTTGCAAGGGCGCGGATTGGAGGTGGAAAGACATAGAACAGTATAAGCCCCGCGATAAAATCACGCAGAAAATGACCCGTGACGGGCTGACCGAGCAGAACCAGACCACGGGCGAAAGCGAACGTATCAGCAAGCGCATACAGGAAGCGGATTTCCAGAAAACGCCAGAGCAGCAAGCCGCACAGGACGCGGCGCAGCTTCAAGGGGCGGCTTCCCCGCCCTCTCCCTTGCCCCATACGCCGGGGACTGCACCGAAGCAGGACACGGCAGCCGCCGAGCGCGTCATGGAGCATATCGACGCAGCCCATACCCGAAAGGCAAGCAAAAAGGCGGCAAGGAAAGCACAGGAGGAAGCGGCGGCACAAACGAAGTCGTCCCGCTTGCAGTTTACCGAAGAAGAACTTTCCACCCCGGAACTGGAAAAGTACATTGAAAAATCCAACCGGGCAGCCGACCGTCTGGACGCGGCAAAAGCAGCTATCCCGAAGCAGAAAAAACTTGTCAAGGAGCGCACTTTTGACGAAGCCACCGGAAAGGCAAAGACCCGCTTACGCTTTGAGGAACGGGAAAAACCCATGCCCGGAAGCAAAAGCCATAAAAACCCGCTGTCCCGCCCCGCGCAGGAAGCGGGTATTTTCGTCCACAACAAGGTACATTCCGTAGAAAAGGACAATTCCGGCGTGGAGGGCGCGCACAAATCCGAAGAACTGGCGGAAAAAGGCGCGAAATACGGGGCGCGGAAAGTCAAACAAGGCTACCGCAGCCACAAGCTCAAACCCTACCGGAAAGCGGCAAAGGCAGAGAAAGCGGCGGCAAAGGCGAATGTCAATTTCCAGTATCACAAGACGCTCCACGACAACCCGCAGCTTACTTCCAACCCTCTTTCCCGCTTTTGGCAAAAACAGCAGATTAAAAAGCAGTATGCAAAAGCGGCAAGGGCAGGCGGCGCAAAGGGTATCAAAGCCGCAGCGGAGAACACCCGGAAAGCGGCAGCCAAAGCCGCCGAGAAAACAAGGCAGACCATAGCGTTTGTGGCAAGGCACCCGGCAGGCGTTTGTATCGCCATAGCCGCGCTGCTCCTGATTATCCTTGTCTTTGCGGGGCTGTCGTCCTGCTCCGCTATGTTTTCCGGGACGATAAACGGCGTTGTGGGGACTTCCTATACATCAGAGGACAGCGACCTTGTGGCGGTGGAAAACAATTATGCCGCTATGGAAAATGAGCTGCAAAGCGAGATAGACAATATCGAGCGCACCCACCCCGGCTATGATGAATACCGCTACGACCTTGACACTATCGGGCATAACCCCCATGAATTAGCGTCCTATCTGACCGCCTTACTTCAAAGCTACACCCCGGAAAGCGCACAGGCAGAAATCGAGCGCATTTTCGGCTTGCAGTACACCCTGACGCTGACCGAGGAAGTGGAGATACGCTACCGCACTGAAACAAGCACTGACCCGGAAACCGGAGAAACCACAAGTGAGGAAGTCCCTTATGAGTATTATATCCTTAACGTGGAGCTGACGAACAAGCCCATTTCCTCACTTGCGGAAGAACTTCTGACCCCGGAGCAGCTTGAAATGTTCCGCGTCTACATGGAGACAAGCGGCAATAAGCCGCTGATTTTCGGCGGCGGCTCCCCGGACACTTCCGCGTCGGAGGATTTAAGCGGCGTACAGTTTGTAAACGGCACACGCCCCGGAAACACCGCCCTTGTAGACCTTGCGAAGCAGCAAGTCGGGAACGTGGGCGGCTATCCCTATTGGAGCTGGTACGGCTTTAATTCCCGCGTCGAGTGGTGCGCCTGCTTTGTGAGCTGGTGCTACAATCAGGCGGGTGTGAGCGAACCGAAGTTTGCCGCCTGCCAGTCGCAGGGCGTCCCGTGGTTCCAGTCACGGGGACAATGGGGCGCAAGGGGCTATGAGAATATCGCCCCCGGCGACGCTATCTTTTTTGACTGGGATTTAGACGGCAGCGCAGACCATGTAGGCATTGTCATAGGCACAGACGGGAGCCGCGTCTACACCGTGGAGGGCAATTCCGGCGACGCCTGCAAGATAAAAAGCTACGACCTGAATTATCAGTGTATCAAAGGGTACGGGCTGATGAACTGGTAAACCGACCCCAAAAATGAAAGGAGAAATTTTATATGGCTATGAACAAGATTGAACGTATCGACCGGGAAATCCAGAAAACCCGCGAGAAAATCACAGAGTACCAGAACAAGTTAAAAGGCTTGGAAGCACAGAAAACCGAAGCGGAAAACCTGCAAATCGTACAGCTTGTGCGGGCTATGAAGCTGACCCCGCAGGAGCTTAACGCCATGCTTTCGGGCGGCGGTATTCCGGGCATGGAACCCGCGCCGGACTATGGTACAGGGGAAGCCGCTGACTATGACGAGGGACAGGAGGACACCGAAGATGAAGAATAAAATCACAAGAACACTGACCGCCTTTTGCGCCGCCCTGCTCCTTATGGGCGGCGTTTCTGTTCCCGCTTTTGCACAGACCCCGGAGGACACGCCCGACGCGACCGACGACAGCGGCGTTGTCGTGGAGGAACCACAGGAAGCCGAACCCCTCACGCCGGAGGGGAACGCCACCCTTGTAGATGATTTTGGCGGGAACAAGCAGCTTATCACAGTGACGACCAAAGCCGGGAATTACTTCTATATCCTCATTGACCGGGACGACGAGGGGGAAAACACCGTCCATTTCCTCAATCAAGTAGACGACGCAGACCTTTCCGCACTTTTGGAGGACGGGGAAACGGAGGAAACGCCCGCCGTCTGCACCTGTACGGAGAAATGCGAAGCCGGAGCCGTCAATATCAACTGCCCCGTATGCTCTACCGACCGTACCCAGTGTGCGGGCGTGGAAGCTGAACCGGAGCCGGAGGAACCGGAAGAACCGCAGGAGGAAGAAAGCGGCGGCAACATGGGCTTGCTGCTTATCGTCCTTGTGCTTGCCGGGGCAGGCGGCGCGGCGTTCTATTATTTCAAAGTGTTGAAACCGAAGAAGGACGCGGCAAAGGGAAGCGACGACCTGAGCGATTATGACTTTGACGACTACGACGAGGACGAGGAAGAACAGCCGGAGGAACCAGACGACGGGGAGGAAGCCGACGAGGGACAGGAGGATAAGGACGTATGACCCTGTTTACAGACAGCCCCTATGAAAAGATGATGATACAGAAACCGGAGGACGGGAAGCGGGACAAATCCCCGCCCGCTTCCTTTCCCCCGCGCTGCGCGGGCTGCCCCTATCGGGGGCAGTCCCCTTGTATCGGGTATTGTATCAGAAAGATAGAAAAAGACAGACAGCCGGAACGCTGAAAGGAGGATTTTTTATTGACTTCACATATCTTAGTAATCGCTGAAAAGCCCAGTGTGGCGCAGTCTATCGCCGCCGTCCTTGGCGCAGGGGAGAAAAAGGACGGCTTTATCGAGGGGAACGGCTACCTTGTTTCCTGGTGTGTCGGACACCTTATCGGGCTTGCGGAAGCTGCCGCTTATGGGGAAAAGTATAAGAAATGGAGCTATGACAGCTTACCCATTCTGCCGCTGGAATGGAAATACACTGTTGCTGCCGATAAGAAAGCGCAGTTTGACACCCTCAAAGACCTTATGCACCGGGACGACGTTTCCGAAGTCGTCAACGCCTGCGACGCAGGGCGCGAGGGGGAATTGATTTTCCGTTTTGTCTATGAAGTTGCCGGGTGTAAAAAGCCCATGCGCCGCCTTTGGATTTCCTCAATGGAGGACGAAGCTATCCGGGACGGCTTTTCCCACTTGAAAGACGGACAGGACTATGACCCCCTCTTTGCTTCTGCCCTTTGCAGGGCAAAAGCTGACTGGATTATCGGTATTAACGCCACCCGCCTTTTTTCCTGCCTTTATAACCATACCCTGAACGTGGGGCGCGTCCAGACCCCTACTTTAAAAATGCTTGTTGACCGGGACGCTGCCATTACCACGTTCAAGAAAGAAAAATACTATCATGTACGGCTTATGCTTCCCGGTGCGGAAGCCATAAGCGAACGGCTCCCCGCCGCTGATGAAGCGCGGGAACTGAAAAAGGCTTGCGAAGCAGCGCAGGCGGTTTGTGCTTCCCTTGCCAGAGAACAGAAAACCGCAGCCCCGCCAAAGCTCTTTGACCTCACTTCCTTACAACGGGAAGCGAACCGGATTTTCGGCTATACCGCAAAGCAGACCCTTGACCTTGCACAAGCCCTTTATGAAAAGCGGCTCCTTACTTATCCGAGGACGGACAGCAGCTATCTGACCGACGACATGGGCGACACGGCAGCGGGTATCCTCACAATGCTATGTAAAAAGCTCCCCTTTATGGAGGGCGTCGCCCTTACGCCGGAAGTTTCCCGGCTCTTAAACAGCAAAAAAGTGTCCGACCACCACGCAATCATTCCCACTATGGAGCTTGCGAAAACCGACCTTTCCGGGCTGCCGGAAACGGAACGGAATATCCTTACCCTTGCCGGGGCAAGGCTTCTCATGGCTGCCGCCGAACCGCATACCTTTGAAGCGGTCACGGCGGTTTTTGAATGTGCGGGGCAGACCTTTACCGCAAAGGCAAGAGCGGTACTTTCCGACGGGTGGAAAGGATTGGAACGCCGCTACCGGGCGACCCTCAAAACAAAACCCGACCCGGAGGACGACGGGGAAGGCGGGCTTCTTTCCGGTACGCTTTCTTTTAGCGAGGGACAGACCTTTGACAGCCCCACGGCAAAGGTAACGGAGCATGACACTACGCCGCCGAAGCCACACAATGAAGCGTCCCTGCTCTCCGCTATGGAACGCGCCGGGAATGAGGAAACCGACCCGGACGCGGAACGCCGGGGGCTTGGAACGCCTGCGACCCGCGCCGCCGTTATTGAGAAGTTAGTCAAGGGCGGTTTTGTGGAACGTAAGGGGAAGCAGCTTATCCCTACAAAGGACGGTATCAACCTTGTATGCGTCCTGCCGGAAGCCCTCACTTCCCCGAAGCTGACCGCCGAATGGGAAAACAACCTGACCCAGATAGCAAAGGGGAAAGCAGACCCGGACGCGTTTATGGGCGGTATCGAGGAAATGGCAAAGGGGCTTGTGAAATCCTATCCGTTCCTTTCCGACGAGAAAAAAGACCTGTTCAAGCCGGAACGCGCCGCGCTTGGCAAATGCCCCCGCTGCGGCTCCTCGGTCTATGAGGGGAAAAAGAACTATTATTGCAGCAGCCGGGAATGTGCTTTTACCATGTGGAAGAACGACCGTTTCTTTGAGGAACGGAAAGTAACCTTTTCCCCGAAAATCGCCGCCGCTCTCCTAAAGGACGGCAAGGCGACCGTGAAAAAGCTCTATTCCCCGAAAACAGGCAAGACCTATGAGGGAACCGTCCTTTTGGCTGATACGGGCGGGAAGTACGTCAATTACCGGGTGGAGCTTCCGAAGAAACGAAAGTAACGCAGCAAGCATAGGAAAGGGGTACCCTTTCCGTAAAATCCCCGCTTCCCCTTACCGGGAACGACGGGGATTTTTGCTTGTTGGGAAGTGTCCCAAACCCTCTGAAAAAATAAAAAACACTTTGGCAAAAGCGCGGCAGCCCCGTAGTAGGAAGTGAAACCGGAAAACGGCAGCTTCCGCGCTGCCACTGGCGAAAGGAGGTTATACATGGCAAGTTTGCGCGACGCGATAAAGGCACAGCAGGAAGAATTACAAGGCGGTAACGCATGGGTGGCGTTCTGGAAAGAGGGACGTTCCTGGCACAGCGAAGCGTTCCACCTTGATATGGGCGCGACCCTCTACCCGGAGGACGAATGGCGGCTGCGGGAAATCGAAGCAGCAGACCCTGCCGCTATTGTGCTGAACGGATATTTGAGCGAAAACATGACCCTTGACGAGCTGACAACCTCTATCCGTTACCACTACGAACACCGTATGAACGGCATTACCGGGTTCCTCACGGAGTACAGCGACCGCTTATCCCCGGAGGAAATCGAGAAAGGACGGGCAGCCGCCCGCGCCGCAGGGCTTCCCTTTTCCGAAAAGCCGCTCCGGGACGGGGAAGATTTTGACCCTTATGTATATGACGGCAGCATGAGCGTGGAGGACTACGAGCTTATGCAGCGCATGATTGAAAAAGAAAGGAGTGAACGAATGGACGAACCGATTTTAAGCGGGTATTTTTCCAACCTTGGCGCATACGCCGGGGGCAGACCCGCCGGGGAATGGGTGTCATTCCCTACCACCGCCAGACACATGAAAGAAGTCTTTGACCGTATCGGCATTGACGTTCAGAACCGGGAAGCATGGCACTTTACCGAATTTCAGTCCCCTATCCCTCATCTGGCAGAGAAGTTAGGGGAACACGAACACCCGGACGAGCTGAATTATTTAGGAAAGCTCTTAGAAATGCAGTTTGACGACGACCGTGAAAAATTCGCGGCGGCTATCGCCCTTGGCGACCACGCTTCCAGTGTGGAGGAACTTATCAACCTTGCACAGAACCTTGATTGCTACTGGATTTACCCGTCCGTCCACAATGAGGAAGAATACGGGCATTACCTTGTTGATGAACTGGAAGAACCGGAGTTGCCGGAGGAAGCCAAAAAATATTTCATGTATGAGGAATACGGGCGGGACGCGGCTATCAATGACGGGGGACTGTTTACCGAACAGGGCTATATCTACAACAACCAGAACACATTTACAAGGTGGTATGACGGACGGGACGTGCCGGAGGAATACCGGGTAACGCCTGCCCCGCCGGAGCCGGGACGCCCAGACCCGGAAAAAGTGGAAATGGACGCTGCCCCCGCAGGGCAGAACGCAGCGCAGCCAAAGGAGCAGGCGCAGGAGCCGCGCCCGGTTATCCCCATTGTCCTTACGTCCGAAAAGCCCGCCGACAAGCTCAAAGAGATTACCGACCGTCTGGAACAGGGGATAACGGAGCTGTTTGAAAGCGAGCGTTACAAAGAATACCTGCGCGTCATGTCGAAATTCCACAATTACAGCTTTAACAATACGCTGCTTATCGCCATGCAGAAGCCCGACGCTTCCCTTGTGGCAGGCTTTTCCTCTTGGAAAAATAACTTTGGGCGAAATGTGATGAAGGGCGAAAAGGGAATAAAAATCATAGCCCCGTCGCCGTTTACGGTTAAGCAGGAAGTAGAGAAAACCGACCCGCAGACCGGGAAGCCTGTTATCGGGAAGGACGGGAAGCCCGTTACCGAGGAAAAGGAAATCAAGGTACCCGCCTACAAGGTGGTGTCCGTCTTTGATGTGTCCCAGACCGAGGGGCGGGAGCTGCCGGATATAGCCGTGAACGAGCTGACCGGGGACGTTGACCGCTTCAAGGACTTTTTCTCCGCACTGGAACAGGCTTCCCCCGTCCCTGTCGGCTTTGAGAAAATCGAGGGCGGCGCACACGGCTACTATCATTTGGAGGAAAAGCGGATTGCCATTGACGAGGGCATGAGCGACTTGCAGACCCTTAAAACCGCTATCCATGAAATCGCCCATGCGAAGCTCCACGACATAGACTTAAACGCCCCGAAAGAGGAACAAAAGCCCCGCGTTGACCGCCGCACCCGTGAGGTGGAAGCAGAAAGCGTCGCCTATACCGTCTGCCAACATTACGGGCTTGATACGTCGGACTATTCGTTCGGGTATGTCGCCGGGTGGAGCAGCGGAAAGGAGCTTGCGGAGCTTAGGGGTTCCCTTGAAACAATCCGCAGTACCGCCGCAGAAATGATAAACTCCATTGACGGGCATTTTGCAGAGCTGCAAAAGGTACAGGAGAAAGAAAAGGCACAGCCGCAGCATGAGGGCAGCCCGGAGCAGAAGTCCGAAACGCAGGCAAAAGACGCGCCGAGGGAAAAAGCGGCTATGCCGGAATACATTTACAAGATAGAAACCAACCCGCGCAGCGACAGCCGGGAAAACCGCTCTTTCCTGCAAGCCTATCTTCCGCAGGGGGACGGGACGGCGGCGATTGGCGACGTGCTGTATATCGGGACGCCGGAGAAATGCCGGGAGCTTTTAGGGCAGCTCAATGCCGGGGAGCTGACCCAGGGCGAAGTCAAGGAGCTGTACGCGAAGGCGCAGGAGCAGCCGGGAACTGGGCGGGACGACACCTTTTCCATTTACCAGTTAAAAGACGGGGACGAAACACGGGACTACCGTTTTGAGTCTTACGACCGCCTGCAGGCGGCGGGGCTTGCCGTTGACCGGGCGAACTATGAGCTTTTCTATACCGCGCCCCTTGTGCCGGGAACGTCCCTTGACGACATTTTTACCCGGTTCAATATCGACCACCCGAAAGATTTTAAAGGACACAGCCTTTCTGTTTCTGATGTGGTGGTGCTTCATCAGGACGGGCAGGACACCGCCCACTATGTAGACCGTGGGGATTTTAAGCAGATACCGGAGTTTTTGCAGGAGAAACAGCCGCAGCGGGAAAATCCCTTAAAAGCCGCCGAGCAGACCACCGAGCAAAACTACAACATGATTGACGGACGGATAAACAACACACCGACCGTAGACGAACTGGAAGCAAAGGTCAAGGCGGGGGAAACCATTTCCCTTGTTGACCTGGCGAACGCGGTCAAAGCGGATAAGGAGCGCGGCAAGGCGGCAAAGCCGGAAAAGAAGCCCTCTATCCGGACGCAGCTCAAAGCCGATAAGGAACGGGCGGCGCAGAAGAAACCCGCAAAGCAGAAGTCACAGGGCTTGGAAAGGAGCTGAACCATTGAATAAGTTTGAGAACGTGGACGTTATCGCGTCCCTTGACGCTATCATGCGGCAGAACACCGCATTTTATCAAGATGATTTTGACATAGACAAACGGATTTTGCAGGAAGCGGCGGCAAGACCCGGCGCGGAGGACAGGAAAATCCTCTGGTTTTCCCGCCCGTCCGGGACTTGCTGCGTCCGGGAGCGCGACGTGTTCCTAAAGGACACAAGGCAGCACAACACATGGCGGTTTTACGGGGAGCAGACCCGCGATACCGTCCTTGCCTATCTGGTGGAGCTGACCGGGAAAGAGGACGGGAAGCTCAAAGGCAACCTCTATGAGCTTGACTATGAGCAGCACTTCCGGCGCGTGATAGAAAAGTCCGTCCCTGCCGATAATTACACGCTGGTTTATGAGCATGGGAAGCGCAGCATACCCGCCGGACAGTATTTTGACGGCAACCCCGACCCGCAGCTTGGGAAGTTTGAACGCTTTGAAGCGCAGCCGAACAACCCGGAAGCCCTGCGGGGCGTACTCATGGAGGAACAGCGCAGCCGGGAAAAGCTGCGTCCGGGGGATTTCAAAGCCCATGTAACCATGCTGCACGATAACCGGATAGAACGGGAAGCCCGCCGCGTGGTGGAGAAAATGAAGTCCTTGCAGGAGCCGAATAGCCCGGACAAGACCCGTTTCATGGTGGAGCTGTCCCCGTATTTTGTCCGGCTTGCCACAGATAAGGACGCTGACCGCCTGTTTTCCCTGCTGCCCTATCAGACCCTTGCCTTTTCAAAAAGCAAAGACCGTTTCGGAACCTATGCGCTGATTGACAAAGGCGAGGACAGGAGCAAAGGAATACGCAAGATACGCCCCTCTGTCCGGGCGCAGCTTGCCGCAGGCAAAGAGAAAGCCGCCCCGAAAAAGGCGGCGGCAAAGACCAGACAGAAAGAAATGGAGGTATGAGCATGACACAGTTTACCGTGGAAGAAACGAACCTTTTGAGCATTTACCATGAGGGGAGCCGGGAGCAGCTTCGGGAGAACATGAACGCTGCGCTTCCCTACATGGACGCGGATATGCGGGAGCTTGCAAAGCGCACCCTTTCCAAAGTGGACGCGCTGACGGAAACGGAATATGCGGAGCTTGCCGTCTACGCCGCTGATGAAGCATGAGCGCGGTCAAGCGGCTTTCGCCGCCGCAAAGCCGGAAAGTCAATGCCCTTGTAAAACGGGAGTGCTGCAACTGCGATAACGGACACTGTATCTTGCTTGACGACGGGGAGGAATGTATCTGCCCGCAGCTCATTTCCTATTCCCTGCTCTGCAAGTGGTTCCGTATCGCCGTACTTCCCGGTGACAAGCTGCTCTATGCGGAGCTTTATAAGACCGAGGACAGGAAAAAGTGTACCGTGTGCGGCGCGTTCTTTGCTTCAAGGTCAAATCATGTCAAATACTGCCCGGAGTGCCGGAAGCGTATCACGAGCCGACAGGCAGCGGAGCGCATGAGGAAACGCCGCGCCCTTGTTACGCAGTAAGGGCGAAAACAGCCTTGATTTATGCGGCTTTCCGGGCAGGAAAACAGCGCAGCCGATACAGATTACCTTTTCCCTCAAAAATAGGGTTCTACTGCGTAACAAAACCATAGCAGCACCCACACAGACACGGGGCGCGGTTAGCCTTTTCTGGCTTTCCGCGCCCCGTTCTTTTTTTGCCTATACGATTTCTATATCTGCTATTCTGGCTGCTATTACAGCGTAAAGCCTGCCGTCGTCTACCTCTATGATAATCATATCATTTTCTTTTGGAATATCCCCATATTCGACACATAAAACGCGACCTGCGAGAGTTTCCCCGTTGTCGAACGTAATCCTGACTTTACAACCCGTGTCAAGATACATTTCCATGCCGCACATTTCATTTTCCATTGTTATTTTGTAAGATGTTCTAATCTCTGTTATTTTCATACTATTCCCGTTCCTTTCCTTTTTCCCGTTCCGGCTCCCTTGGCTGCCGTAAAATGCTGTCTATGTTCTGCCTGATAACGTCGTATTCCCTAACCTGTTTTTTTAACTTCCCGTAGTCGGCGCGGAGGGCTTCTTTCTGCTCTTGCAGCTTTTCATATTCCGCTTGCAGGGCGGCAAGGTTCGGCAGCTTGGAAATGCCCGCCGCCTTTAGTGCCTTTGCCGCCGCTTCATGGAGAATGACAGTCCCCTCATGGGCTGCCCGGTATCGCTCCTTGTTCCTTGCTTTCCGGTAGGTATCATAGGCGGGCTTTGTCTTTTGGAACGTGGAAATATTCTTGATAAGTACCGCCATATCCGCAAGCCGTTTTTCCACTTCTTTTAGTGCGTCGCCTGCCTTGTCGCTTTCTGTCTGGATTTCCGTTATCTTTGCAGTCAAATCCTCATACCGGCTTATCTGGTGTTCCGTAAGGAAATTGAGCGTCTTTGCTGCCTGCTTCAGATTATGGATTTTCGCCCATTGTTCATAGCCCCGGCTCTGCGCCGCCTTGATACTGTTCTCAATGTCAATGAGTAAGGAAACGCCGCGCTCTGTCTTTGGAGCTTTGGCGGTTCTGGTACGTCTGCCCTCTATCCGTTCCCTTATGGCTTCCTCTGTATAGTCTGCGCCGAGGGTTTTCAAGCGGGTAAACCGTTCCTGCCCCGGAGCGCGGCAGGAAACGTATTTCCCCGGCTTTATCTCATAGCCTGCCGCTTGCAGCCGGGAAAGCAATTCTTCAAAACTGGACACCTGGGGGATAAGCCCGTCCACAGAGATTTTCAGTTTGCCTTTCCAACTGGTTCCGGTTTTCTCTGCAAGATATTCCGCATAGCTTTTTCCCTTGCCGCCCTTTTGCGGTACAACGACGGACAAGCCGTTTTCCCTGCACAGCCTGTCGCTCATGTTCCGTATGCCGTAATAGCTGCGCTTATTGGAATTGTACTTGTGATAGTCTACAAAATTGACCGCGCAGAAAATGATATGGTTATGAACGTGTCCCTTGTCTATGTGGGTGGTAAGGACGTATTCATATTGCCCCTTTGTTACCGCGTCGGCAAGCTGCTTCCCGATTTCATGGGCTTTCTGATAGTCCACTTCCCCCGGCTCAAAGGACTGTATCAAATGGTGGGCGAGGTTGTTTCCCCGGTTTAACGCCTGCGCTATGGTAAATTCAAATTCAATGTCTGCCGTTTCCGGCGAGCAGCCAAAGGAGGACACAAGCATTTTTCCGTCCGTCTTGTCCGGGTTCTGGATATAGTCAAGTGCTTTTTTCAGCGTGCTTTTAACAGGCTTAATCTTTGTAACCGCCATATCTCCGCAAGCACCCCCTTTATTTCCTCT
>ERZ1673696.2555-NODE-2555-length-12548-cov-21.568718_pt1 | contig 12548 bp, 9 predicted proteins | sample MGYA00580226_ERZ1673696 | MGnify/ENA primary metagenome ERZ1673696 (study PRJEB41218, sample SAMN15661743) | gut metagenome | host: Homo sapiens | place: Canada: London | collected 2015-08-20/2019-03-30 | study: EMG produced TPA metagenomics assembly of... | reverse complement strand
GATTATGGAGAGGTCGTATCAAAATCGTTTCTGTTGGCGCATAGGCCGGACTGGTGATTAGTCGGCTTGTGCGCTTTTTCTTTTTGGAAGTTATTAATTGGACTAATGAACTGAAAGGATATACATAAGCCTATGACGACACAACTTTGCCCATATTGCGGAAAACCATTAGAAGAGGGTATTTTTCGAAGTAGAGGCGGCAACTATTATCTGCCTAAAGATGAAAGCGCACCGTTTTTATATTCCAAACAGGCAATGATCAAAAAAGGCGCGATACAGCTCTTGCCAGATTTTATATCTTCTGCTCCGCAATGGCCACTTGCGTATGTGTGCCGCAATTGCAAAAAAATAATATTGCCTTACGAATAGTAACTCATTAAACTGATAAGGCGGACAAGATACATGAATCTTGTCCGCCTTAAATAGTAATTCAATACGAAATAGCACAGGGCTGGCTATCCTTGTGTGTTGTTTGTGGGTTGCTTCCTTATCGACTATGAGCATTCACGCCGGAGATGTAATAGGGGTTCTTCTGCTCCGGCTCCTCCACGGTCACGCCGTTTTCGGTGTAGGAATAGGCTGCCAGATATTCCGGTTCTTCCAGCGTGGAGGAAATATAGGTGCCGGCAAACAGCAGCGCGAAGGTCAGCAGGATGCAGCCCGCCGTCGTGTGCGCCTTGTTCTGGCACAGCATGGCGATCAGCGTGAAAAGCGCCGTGAAGGCAAGCATCAGCGCGAAGCTCAGGCCGATATAAAGGGCCAGCTCCGCCGGTGTGGCCTTCCATTCGCCCTTCAGCAGCAGCCCGAGGCCCGCCTGCGGCAGCGCGAAGACCAGGCACAGGCAGATCCCCGCGCAGCAGCTGACCAGCAGATCTGCAAGATAGATGCAGCCGCGCCGATGCCCGGCGATGAGCTTGTTGCGCATAGCGCCGCTGGAATGCTCGTTCCCGATGAAAAGCGCCATGAAGACCGAGGCCAGGATCGGCGCGAGGATGACATAGATGAACAGCGTGTAGTCCATCGTCCAGATCTCGCCGTCCTGCCGGGCATGGACGGCGTTGACCACCGCCATGGAAGCCACCAAAGCCGCCATCAGCGCCGCGAGCAGCCAGAAGGTCCGGTCGCGGAGCAGGCGGGAACCGTTCGCACGAAGCAGCTTACGCATGGCGCACACCACCGATCAGATCCATATAGAAACTCTCAAGACTCTCGTCGCGCTCTTTGATGCTGCGCACCGCGCAGCGCTCCTTGTCCAGCGCCAGCACCAGCTCTGTGACCGGGAGCTCGGTGTAGAGATCCGCGTGGGTGTCGTCGACGATGCGGTATTCGGCCTTCTGCCGGTCCAGCACGCGCGCAAGCGCGCGCGTATCGCTCACGTCCAGGCGCATGCACTTGCGGCAGCGCGCCTCCAGCTCCCCGGCGCTCATCTCCTTGACCATGCGGCCGCCGTCGATGAAGCCGTAGTGCGTGGCGAGGCGGGAAAGCTCGTCGAGGATGTGGCTGGAGATGAGCACGGTGATGCCCTGCTCGCTGTAAAATTTCGATAATGCTTGCAGAGCGCATGCGTTTCAAGCATATCTTCCATGTAAGTACCTCCTTTTGGTCGTCAGGCCCCTCCTGTCCCCGCTCCGGCTGCCGGTTTTTCCAGCGCAAGGATGCCCTCCTGCAGCCGCTGCAGGAAGTGGCCGGCGTGCGCGCCGTCCATCTGGGTGTGGTGGAACTGGAAGGAAAGCGGCAGCGTCGTCCGGAAAAGCCCCCTGCGGTATTGGCCCCAGATGAGAAATGGATTGTTGAAAATGCTGCTGTTCATGCCGATCGCGCCGACGAGCATCATGCAAAGCGCGACCGCCGCGCACATACCGTAGGACCGGCAGCTGCGGTCCTTCATGCCCGCGGCGATGATGACGCTCAGCGACACGATCGACAGCAGCACCACCAACGCCGTGACGACCATGTGCATCATATCCTGAAACGCCCCGGCATAGCCGCTGCTTGACAGCGGGAACATCCGGTAGCCGGCCGCGGAGATCCACTCCATGATGGCAAACAGATAGATGCCCGTGCGCAGCAGCCTGGTTTTCTGCCCTTGGATGCCGATGCAGACGATGGTCACACATGTGACCTCGCACACATTGTAGAGGGCACTGAGCTGATTCCAGAGCGCCAGCGACGGCGCGTCGGCCGCGCTCAGGTCGCTGACCGCCTGCGCCATCCAGTCATACCCCGGGTACGCCAGCGGCGCAAGCACGACCGCCGCCGCGTAGGAAAGGAAGCTGAGCACGCCGAGCAGTCCCAGCTTCTGTGTCAAAGTCCGTTTCATGTTTCCCTGTTTCCTCCTTTTTCAGGCGTCAAAAAAACGCAGTGCTGACCACGGCATTCGGTGGTCAGCACTGCGTCTTTGCGTCTGGCTGATAAACGGTTTCGATCTGAAAATTTCTTGCGCTGATCACGCTCTCGCGCCTGCATTTGGGGCAGTAGAGCGGAAACTCCCGCAATACCGTCCGCTGCAGCAGCCGCAGGCGCGTCTTCGCGCCGCAGACCGGGCAGAGAAGCCACTGCTCCTCACGGCTCATCGTCCTCGCTCCTTTCGTTCCTGTCTGCCTGAAAGGTCCGGTAGAACAGGCGGACGTGCGCCTCGAGCTTCTGCAGGCACGCAGCTTCGCGCTCGGGCTGGCGGTCACAGATGCCGATGAGGGTGATGACCGGGGCCACATAGCAAAGGGCCATCGCCCCGGCGTCCTCGTCCCGGAGCTCCCCGGCCGCGATGAGGCTGCGGAAGATCCCCGCGTGATACTCCGTCACGCGCTCCACATAGCGCCGGGAATAGAGCGCCGCGAGCTCCGGCGAGCGGAACTGCTCAAGCGTCATCATCCGGCGGAAGCGGCTGATGGTCTCGTTGTGGAGCGAGTAGAAAAAGATCTGCCGGACCTTTTCCAGCAGCCCGTCCTCCGTGATGCAGGTGAAGACGGGGATATCCTGCCGCGCGTTCTGCACGTGGATGTCGATCCTGTCGGTGTCCGCCTCATACTGCGCGGCCGTCGCCTCCACGATCGCGTCAAAGATGGCGCGCTTGCTGGGAAAATGGTTGTAGAGCGAAGGGGCCTTGATCCCCACGGCCGCCGCGATCTGGCCGACGCTGACCGCGTCGTAGCCATGGACAGAGAACAGCTCCAGCGCCTTGGCGAGAATTTTCTGCCGGGTATCCTCCTGCTTCATCCCTGCATCACGGCTCCTCTACGGCTAACTAACGTTCGTTAGTCAGCATTCTACCACCACGCCCCTCCCCTGTCAAGCCCATCCGCCGAAAAACCTCGTAGAGTTTGCGCCCGCAGGCGGCGCAAACCCCTTGGCAAAAAAGCCGCAGCTTTTTTGCCAAATGCGACAGCGGCCCGCGGGTCTCCCCGCGGGCCGCTGCCAACACAAATGAAAAGAGGAATCACGAAACGAGCATTTTGAACGTGTGCGGATCGCACAAAGGGGACATTCAGCGGACGCTGAACAGCAGATCGCCGTAGGACGGATACGGCCAGCAGGCGCGGGAGGTGAGCGTCTCCATCTCGTCGACGGCCAGCCGCAGCTCGGTCATATCCTTGAAGACCTCGGCCTGATAGAAGCTTGCGGCCTCCTGCGCGGTCGGCAGGTCGCCGGCCTGCAGGAGTGCGTCGTCGAGTTTCGCGGCATCCTCGCTGGCGATCTCCGTCAGCGAGGACAACCGCGCGGCGGTTTTCTGCTCATAGCCTCCGGCAGCGCTGCCCAACAGCGCTTTCTTGTCTTCGGCCGTCCGCACGAGCTTTGCCGTGTAGTCAGAAACAGCGGGCAGGATATCGGTATTCACCATTTCCAGCATCGTGAGCGCTTCGATGCGCAGGACCTTGCTGTAATTCTCCAGCATGATCTCATAGCGCGCATGCAGCTCGGTCTCGCTGTAGATCTTATGCGTGGTAAACAGGCGGACATTCTTTTCCTTCAGCAGATACGGCACGCAGTCAGGCGTGGTCTTGAGGTTGAGCAGGCCGCGCTTTTCGGCCTCCTCCAGCCAGCTCGCGTCGTAGCCGTTGCCGTTGAAGATGATGCGCTTGTGCGCCTGGATGGTATTGCGGATGAGGTCGTGCAGGGCGGTCTCAAAGTCCTCCGCCTGCTCAAGCACGTCCGCGTACTGCCGCAAAGACTCGGCCACGGCGGTGTTCAGCACGACGTTCGCGTCGGAGATGGACGCGGCGGAGCCGAGCATCCGGAATTCAAACTTGTTGCCGGTGAAGGCGAAGGGCGAGGTGCGGTTGCGGTCGGTCGTGTCCTTCGGGAATTTGGGCAGGACGTGGACGCCGATCTTCAGAAGCTCCTTCTCCTTCGCGTCATAGGCCGTGTCGGACTCGATGGCGTCCAGGATCTCCGTCAGCTCTGTGCCGAGGAACATGGACACGACGGCGGGCGGCGCTTCGTTCGCGCCCAGCCGGTGGTCGTTGCCGGCGGAGGCGACGGAGATGCGCAGCAGATCCTGATAGTCGTCGACCGCCTGGATGACGGCGCAGAGGAACAGCAGGAACTGCGCGTTCTCACCCGGCGTCTCACCGGGCTCGAGCAGGTTGACGCCCGCGTCGGTCGAGATGGACCAGTTGTTGTGCTTGCCGGAGCCGTTGACGCCCGCGAAGGGCTTTTCGTGCAGCAGGCAGACCATGCCGTGCTTGCGGGCGATCTTCTGCATGAGCTCCATGGTGAGCTGGTTGTGGTCAGCGGCGATGTTGGTGGTGGTGAAGACGGGCGCGAGCTCATGCTGCGCGGGCGCGACCTCGTTGTGCTCCGTCTTGGCGAGCACACCGAGCTCCCACAGCTCCTTGTCCAGATCGTGCATGAACGCGGCAACGCGCGGCTTGATGGTGCCGAAGTAATGGTCCTCCAGCTCCTGCCCCTTGGGCGGCTTCGCGCCGAACAGGGTCCGGCCGGTATAGATGAGGTCCTTGCGCTTGCTGTAAAGCGCCTCGTCGATGAGGAAATACTCCTGCTCCGGGCCGACCGTCGTGCGGACGGCCTTGACCTCGTCATGCCCGAACAGCTTCAGGATACGCAGGCCCTGCTTGTTGATGGCCTGCATGGAGCGCAGCAGCGGCGTCTTTTTGTCGAGCGCCTCGCCGCCGTAGGAACAGAACGCGGTCGGGATATACAGGACCTGATCCTTGATGAACGCGAAGGACGTCGGGTCCCACGCGGTATAGCCTCTGGCCTCGAACGTGGCGCGCAGGCCGCCGGAGGGGAAGCTGGACGCGTCCGGCTCGCCCTGGATGAGCTCCTTGCCGGAAAACTCCATGATCACGCCGCCGTCGGCGGTGGGAGAGATGAACGAGTCGTGCTTTTCGGCCGTGATGCCGGTCATGGGCTGGAACCAGTGGGTGAAGTGCGTCGCGCCGAGCTCGATAGCCCAGTCCTTCATGGAATTGGCGACGACGTTGGCTGCGGCCAGATCGAGGCGCTTGCCCTCGTGGATGGCGGCGTAGACATCTTTAAAAACAGCCTTCGGAAGCTTCTGCTTCATCACGGCTTCGCTGAACACATGGCAGCCAAAGAAATCCGATACAGTCTGCATAAGAAACTCCTCACTTTCTAAAAAAGCGGCAAAGGCACGCACAGAATCGATGCTGTACGACGCCTTTGCCGTTTTTACGTTTCCATGTGAACCGGATCCGGCGGGACCCAAGCCGTTTGTTTGAGCGCATTATACGCGCCGCGGCGGAAAATGTCAAGCGTCTGCCGCAAAAAAATGGTATTCGTTTTACTTATTGCTGCGTTCAGCAGAATCAATAAAAATGATAGTGGCTTTTTGTTGACATCAACGAAGCAGCTCGCTAAAATAGAACCAAAAATTCTTCGCCATGCAGACAAGTGTATGTTTGGAAGAAACACAAAGGAGGCGGGACGATGCAGGAACCACGAAAAAGCACGCTGCTTTTCGTGCAGGACGCCGCGGCGGAACCAGCGGCGCTCGGCGCGTTCGTCGCAGAGCAGCCGGCGCTGGCGCTCGTCACGGCGGACGGGCTGGACGAGGCGGAGCGGAAGCTCGCGCAGCTCGATCCGGCGCTCGTCGTCTGGCAGTGCGACGCGCCGGGGCTGCCGGCGCTGCGGCAGTGCGTCCGGCTTGCCGAAGGCAGTGAGGCGGTCTTTTTATTGTTGGTCCGCCCGGGCACGTATGAGGCGGTCTGGCGGTTCGTGCAGGCGGCCGGGATCTGCGTGATGAGCTGGCCGGCGCCGCAGGAGGTCTTCCGGCAGACGCTGCGGAACCTGCTGCTGCTAAAGAAGAGCCTGCGGGCCATGCAGGAGAAGACCGACCAGCTGCAGTCGCAGCTGCAGGACATGAAGCGCATCCAGAAGGCCAAGAGCCTGCTCATGAACCAGCTCGGCATGTCGGAGGCCGACGCGCACCGCTGGATCGAAAAAGCCGCCATGGACCGCTGCGTCAAAAAACGCGAGATCGCAGAGACCATCATCCGGATGTACGCATTATAATCATAAAGAAAGGGGCCAGAGCCATGAAACAGCCGCACCAGTACCGGCCTTTGGAGCAGCAGCCGCAGCATGATGCCTGCGGCATCGGCGCTGTTGTCAATATCAGCGGACAAAGAACACATGAAACGCTCGACGGCGCGCTGAAGATCGTCGAAAAGCTCGCGCACCGCACCGGCAAGGACGCCGACGGCACCACCGGCGACGGCGTCGGCGTCATGACGCAGCTGCCGCACGCGCTGTTTCAGAAGGCGGCGCAGCAGGCGGGGCAGACGCTCCCGGACGCGGGCGATTACGGCGCGGCCATGATCTTCTTCCCGCAGGATCCGCTCAAGCGCATGCGCAGCCGGAAGCTGCTGGAGATGATCCTCTCGCGCGAGGGGCTGGAGCTGCTGTTCTGGCGGGACGTGCCGGTCTGTCCGGAGATCCTGAGCGAAAAGGCCCGGAGCAGCATGCCCTACATCGCGCAGTGCTTCATCCGCCGCCCGGACACGGCAGCGCGCGGGCTGGATTTTGACCGCAGGCTGTATCTGGCCCGGCGCGAGTATGAGCACTCCGTCTCCGGCACCTACGTCGTGTCCATGTCCAGCCGGACGATCGTCTATAAGGGCCTGTTTCTGGTCTGGCAGCTGCGGCAGTTCTATCCGGATCTGCAGGACGCGGACTATACCTCCGCCCTCGCGCTCGTCCACTCCCGCTTCTCCACCAACACCACGCCCTCGTGGAAGCGCGCGCACCCGAACCGCATCATCCTCCACAACGGCGAGATCAACACCATCCGCGGCAACATCAACCGGATGCTCGCCCGCGAGGAGACGATGGCGTCTTCCATCCTCGGCGACACGATCGCCCGCGCCTACCCCGTCGTGGAGACCGACGGCTCCGACTCCTCCATGCTCGACAACACGCTGGAATTTCTCATGTACAGCGGCATCGAGCTGCCGAAGGCCGTGATGCTCTGCATCCCCGAGCCCTGGGGAAAAGATAAAAACATGTCCCGGGAAAAGCGCGACATGTTCCACTACTACGCCACCATGATGGAGCCCTGGGACGGCCCGGCCGCCATCCTCTTCTCCGACGGCGAGCAGGTCGGCGCCGTGCTCGACCGCAACGGGCTGCGCCCGGCGCGGTATCTGGTCACGAATGACGGGTATCTGATCCTCGCCTCCGAGGTCGGCGCGCTGCCGGTCGCGCCGGAGAAGATCGTGCGCAAATCCCGCCTGCAGCCGGGCAAGATGCTGCTCGTCGACACCCGGACCGGGACGGCCCTCGAGGATGCGGCGATCAAGCACCGCTACGCCGCGCAGAATCCCTACGGCGAATGGCTCGATCAGGAGCTGCTGCAGCTGGCCGATATCCCCATCCCCAACCGGAAGGTCCCGGAATACACGGCGCAGGAGCGCAGCCGCCTGTATAAGATCTTCGGCTACACCTACGACGAGATCCACTCGGCCATTTTGCCCATGGCGAAAAACGGCGCGGAGCCGACGGCCTCCATGGGCGCGGATATCCCGCTGGCCGTGCTGTCGGAAAAGCACCAGCCGCTGTTCTACTACTTCAAGCAGATGTTCGCGCAGGTCACGAACCCGCCCATCGACGCGCTGCGCGAGGCGATCGTCACCGATACGACCGTCTACGCCGGCTCCGACGGCAATCTGCTGGCCGACTGCGCGGAAAACTGCCGCGTCCTGCAGATCAACAACCCCGTCCTTTCCAGCCGCGATCTCATGAAGATCGAGGGGCTCCATATGCCGGGCCTGCAGGCGAAAAAGGTCTCGCTGCTGTATTACAAGAATTCCTCGCTCGCGCTTGCGCTCGACCGGCTTTTCGTCGCCTGCGACAAGGCGTATTATGCGGGCGCGAACATCCTCATCCTCTCCGACCGCGGCGTGGATGAGAACCATATCGCCATCCCGTCGCTGCTGGCGGTCTCCGCCGTGCAGCAGTATCTGGTGCGCACGAAGAAGCGCACCGCGATCTCCATCATCCTCGAAAGCGCAGAGCCGCGCGATGTGCACCACTTCGCCACCCTCTTCGGCTACGGCGCGAGCGCCGTCAACCCCTATCTGGCGCAGGACTGCATCGGCGAGCTCATCGTGGGCGGGGCGCTCAACAAGGACTATTACGCCGCCGTCGACGCGTACAACAAGGCGATTCTGGACGGCGTGATGCGCATTGCCTCCAAGATGGGCATTTCCAGCATGCAGTCGTACGAGGGCGCACAGATCTTTGAGGCCGTCGGCATCTGCAAGGACGTGGTGGACCGCTATTTTACCAACACCGTCAGCCGCGTCGGCGGCATCGGTCTGCAGGAGATCAACGAGGCCGTCCTCTGGCGGCATGACCGGGCGTACGATCCCATGGATCTGACCGCCGACCTGACTGTCGATTCCTCCGGCTTCCACAAGCTCCGCTCCGGCAGCGACATGGAAGACCATATGTATAACCCCCTGACCATCCTCACGCTGCAGCAGGCGGTCCGCACCGGCGATTTTGACTGCTTCCGCCGCTACTCCGCCATGGTCGACGACGAGCAGCTGCCGCATACGCTGCGCGGTCTGCTCGGCTTCCGCTTCGATGAGACGAAAGCCATCCCGCTCAGCGAGGTCGAGCCCGTCTCGAGCATCGTCCGGCGCTTTAAGACCGGAGCCATGTCCTACGGCTCCATCTCCGAGGAGGCGCACCGCTGCCTGGCCGCCGCCATGAACCGTCTGGGCGGAAAGTCCAACTCCGGCGAGGGCGGCGAGGAGCCCGTGCGGCTCGGCACCGAGGAAAACTCCGCCATCAAGCAGGTCGCCTCCGGCCGCTTCGGCGTGACGAGCGAATATCTTGTGAGCGCGAAGGAGATCCAGATCAAGCTGGCGCAGGGCGCCAAGCCCGGCGAGGGCGGCCATCTGCCCGGCAGCAAGGTCTGGCCGTGGATCGCGCGGACGCGGCATTCCACGCCCGGTGTGGCCCTCATCTCCCCGCCGCCGCACCACGATATCTACTCGATCGAGGATCTGGCGCAGCTGATCTACGATCTCAAATGCGCCAATGAAAACGCGGAGATCTCCGTCAAGCTCGTCTCCGAGGCGGGCGTCGGCACCATCGCCGCGGGCGTTGCCAAGGCGGGCGCGCAGACGGTCCTCATCTCCGGCTACGACGGCGGGACCGGCGCCGCGCCCCGAAGCTCCATCTATAACGCGGGCCTGCCCTGGGAGCTCGGTCTGGCCGAGGCGCACCAGAGCCTCATCGCCAACGGCCTGCGCGGCCGCGTGCGCCTCGAGACCGACGGCAAGCTCATGACCGGCCGCGACGTGGCCATCGCCTGCATGCTGGGCGCGGAGGAATTCGGCTTTGCCACCGCACCGCTGGTGTGCCTCGGCTGCGTCATGATGCGCGTGTGCAATCTCGACACCTGCCCGATGGGCATTGCCACCCAGCGGCCGGAGCTGCGGAAAAACTTCTGCGGCAAGCCCGAATACGTGGTGAATTTCATGGAATTCGTCGCGCAGGAGCTGCGGCTGATCCTGGCGAAGCTCGGCGTGCGCACCGTGGACGAGCTGGTCGGCCATACGGAGTATCTGCAGATCCTGCCGCACCAGATCACCCAGCGCGCGGCCATGGTGGACGTATCCGGCATTCTCGCCCGCTGCGGCGGGGAAAACTGCCGCTATGACCCGGCGCAGCGGTTCGACTTCAAGCTCGATGCGACGCTTGACAAAAAGGTCCTTCTGCCGCTGCTGCCGAAGAAGGGCAAGCCGGCCGCTCCGAAGCAGTGCGCGCTCGACATTTCCTGCACCGACCGGGCCTTCGGCACGCTTTTCGGCGCGGAGATCACGCGCCGCTGGGACGGCACGCTCCCGGACGATACCTACCAGATCCGCTGCCGCGGCGGCGCAGGGCAGTCGTTCGGCGCGTTCCTGCCGAAGGGCGTGACGCTCACGCTCGAGGGCGACAGCAACGATTACTTCGGCAAGGGCCTGTCCGGCGGCAAGCTGGCCGTCTATGCAGACCCCGCGAGCATCTTTGACCCGGCCGAGAACGTCATCATCGGCAACGTCGCGCTCTACGGTGCGACGAGCGGCAGCGCGTTCATCTCCGGCGTCGCGGGCGAGCGGTTCTGCGTGCGCAATTCCGGCGCGACCGCCGTCGTCGAGGGCGTCGGCGACCACGGCTGCGAGTACATGACGGGCGGCACCGTCGTCGTGCTCGGGCGCACGGGGCGGAACTTTGCCGCCGGCATGTCGGGCGGCGTCGCCTACGTGCTCGACCCCGAGCATAAGCTCTACCTGCGCGTCAACAAGGAGCTCGTCTCCGTCGAGACGGTCTCTCAGAAGCAGGATATCGCCCGCCTGAAGGAGCTCCTGCGCCGCCACGTGGAAGCGACCGGCTCCAAAAAGGCCCGCCAGATCCTGGCGCACTTCGACGAGCGGATCCCGGATTTCAAGAAGATCATTCCGTACGACTACAGTCACATGCTGCAGCTGATCGGCCGCTTTGAGGCCGCCGGGATGACGCGGGACGAGGCCGAGCTCGAAGCATTTTTGAAGCGGGAGGAATAAGCCATGGGAAAACCGACTGGATTTCTGGATTACGCGCGCATGGACTGCCCGGCGCGCAGCGCCGAGGCCCGCGTGGCGGACTGGGCCCCGCTCGATCTTCCGCTCTCGGAAAAAAACCGCCACCGGCAGTCCGGCCGCTGCATGGACTGCGGCGTGCCCTTCTGTCAGGCCGGCGTGACGTTTGACGGCGCGCTGCTCGGCTGCCCGCTGCACAACCTCATCCCGGAGTGGAACGACCTGCTCTGGAACGGAAATTATGAGGGCGCGCTGCAGCGTCTGCTGAAGACCAGCCCCTTCCCGGAGTTTACCGCCCGCGTCTGCCCGGCGCTGTGTGAAAAGGCCTGCGTCTGCGGCCGGGTCTCGCAGCCGGTGACGGTGCGGGAAAATGAGCTTGCGATCATCGAATACGCCTTTGAAAACGACCTGATGCAGCCCATGCCGCCCGCCGCGCGGTCGGATAAGCGCATCGCGGTCGTTGGTTCCGGCCCGGCCGGGCTCTCCGCCGCCTATTATCTCAATCGCCGCGGCCACCACGTGACGGTCTTTGAACGCGATCCGCTGCCGGGCGGACTTCTGACCTACGGTATCCCGGAGATGAAGCTGCCGAAGCGGATCGTCGCCCGCCGCATCTCCCTTCTCGAGCAGGAGGGCGTCGTGTTCCGGACAAATTGCTGCGTCGGCCGGGATCTGAGCCCGGAGGCGCTGGCCGCGGAGTTTGACCTTGCGATCTTCTGCTGCGGCGCGCAGCAGCCGCGGCCGCTGCCGTTTGCAGAGGCGGGCGGGGTATTCTACGCGCTCGACTACCTGCGCGCCTCGGCGCAGGCGCTCCTGGCGCAGGCAGGACCGGCCGTCACGGCGGCCGGGAAGCACGTCGTGCTCGTCGGCGCGGGTGACAGCGCGTCGGACTGCATCTCCGTCGCCCTGCGGCAGGGCTGCCGCAGTCTCACGCAGCTCATCCGCAAACCGCGCACCGCAAGCACGGAAAAGCGCGACCATGCGCATGAGGAGGCGGAGGCCGTCTTCGGCGCAGACATCCGGCGCTATGAGACGCAGATCGACAGCCTCAGCTGCGGCGCGGACGGCGCGGTCAGCGCCGTGACCCTGCGGGAAAGCGGCGAGCAGCTGCCCTGCGATCTGCTGCTGCTCGCCTCGGGCTTCTCCGGCTGCGAAGCCGCGTCGCTCGGCGCGTATGAGGCCGTCCGGCAGACCGGCGTCCCGGTCCTGACCGCGGGCGATATGGCCTCCGGCGCGTCCCTCGTCGTCCTCGCCATCGCCAGCGGCAAACAGGCCGCCGCCCGGGCCGACGCCAGCCTCATGGGCTACACCAATATCCTCTGACCCCGCAGCCCACGCATACAAAACAGCCGGAGAGCAACTGCTCTCCGGCTGTTTTTTTCTTATATCACCCCAAGGCCCTTGATGAAGATGAGCAGGGCCATCAGAATGCAGAAGGTCCAGCCGATGTAGCGGCTGGCGATCTCCCAGTCGGAGGGCTCGGCCTGCTCCACG
>ERZ1673696.2542-NODE-2542-length-12615-cov-15.299761_pt1 | contig 12615 bp, 11 predicted proteins | sample MGYA00580226_ERZ1673696 | MGnify/ENA primary metagenome ERZ1673696 (study PRJEB41218, sample SAMN15661743) | gut metagenome | host: Homo sapiens | place: Canada: London | collected 2015-08-20/2019-03-30 | study: EMG produced TPA metagenomics assembly of... | reverse complement strand
TGATGGGAGCAATGCCGAAATTTTCTACAAGGTAGTTCAGCACATTGGGCGAAACGAACGCCGGCAGCGTGGGGCCAAGGCGAATATTCTTGATCCCCAGATACAGCAGCGTCAGCAAAATGCACACCGCCTTCTGCTCATACCACGAAAGAACCATGGACAACGGCAAATCGTTCACGCCGCAGCCGAACGCCTCCGCCAACGCCAGCGCGATTTTGACAGCTCCATAAGCGTCGTTGCACTGGCCCACATCCATGAGTCGAGGCAGGCCGCCAATGGTCCCGAGGTCAAGGTCGTTGAAGCGGTATTTGCCGCAGGCCAGCGTCAGCACCAAGGTATCGGCAGGCGTCTGCTTGACAAACTCAGTATAGTAGTTCCGTCCGGGACGGGCTCCGTCGCAGCCGCCGACCAGGAAAAAGTGCCGGATCGCGCCGCTCTTTACCGCCTCGATCACCTGATCCGCCACGCCAAGCACCGCGCCATGACCGAAGCCGGTCATGACCGTGCCGCCGCCGTTGATACCGCTGAACGGCTTGTCCTCGTTGTAGCCGCCAAGCTCCAATGCCTTTTCGATGACAGGGGTAAAGTCCTTATTCTCGCCGATGTGCGTCAGTTCCGGGTAGGATACCACCGCCGTGGTGAACACGCGGTCGGCGTAGCTTGCTTTCGGCGGCATCAGGCAGTTGGTGGTAAACAGCACCGGCGCGGGGATGTCGGCAAATTCTCTTTGCTGGTTCTGCCACGCCGTGCCGAAGTTGCCCTTGAGGTGTGGGTATTTTTTCAGTTCAGGATAGCCGTGGGCAGGCAGCATTTCACCGTGGGTGTAGATGTTGACGCCTTTACCCTCGGTCTGCTCCAGCAGCAGTTTCAAATCGTGGAGATCGTGGCCGGTGATGACGATGAACGGCCCCTTCTCCACCGTCAGCGGGACGGTGGCAGGCGCGGGCGTAGTGATATCCGGTATAGGTGGCGTCCTTGCCGGGGATGCCGTCCATGGTATCACCCTTACCGACACCATCTACCATCGTGCCGTCCGAATATTTCACATTGCGGCTAAGTGCCGGCTGGCCATTGCGGGTATATTCGGGAACGCGGAACACCTCAAAAGATGTGGCTTTGCCGCACTCACCGCACTTGAAGGTCTCGCGGGTCACAACACTGTTGGCGTCCAGCTCATTGGTTTGACCGGATGCCTGCATCCAGTGTTCGGCGGGGTCATGGTAGCTGTTCTGCTGGGCCGCAAAAGCGCTGGGGACCAGGCTGAAGCACAGTGTCAGCGTCAGGAGCATGGCCAGCGCACGGCGGGAAAACGTATGATTCTTGTTCAAGTGCATATTTCCTCCTTAGATATTTTGATGGGATGTTAAGTTATGTTCTGCGATGCTTGGTTATCGCCCCCTCTCCGGAATGCTTCTTTTTTGCAGGTATTCGTTCCAGTCCTTTCCACTGCGAGGCTCTTCTACCGTTACGGCATAGCCTCTGGCCGAGTATTTGTCCTTGAGCTGCTGGGCTGCCGCCCGTCCCGGTGCGTCTGCGTCCAGGCAAAGCGTGATGCGCTTGATGCTGGGGTTGTCCTTCAGGTACGTTTCCAGTGCGCCGTCATAGAGGCCGCACAGCGCTACTGCATTGATCGGCTCGCGGTGGAGCGAGAGGTAGCTCATGAGGTCGATAGGGGCCTCGAACACGTGCACCAGATCTAAGCTGGGATCTGACGGAATGGGGAAGCCGGTATTCTTATCGCTGCCTGTCACATCTCCGCGAAAGCCTTTGCCGTCCCGATCGTAGGTCCCACGCAGGCCTGCGTATTTTGCCTGCCCCGCGCTGTTCTTTCCGACGAACACGCAGTTGTGATGCTCGGCGTCCTCGTACAACAGACCGCTGTTCATAAACTGCCGGATCACCTGCGCGGCGATGCCGCGTTTGCGCAGGTAGGCAAAGACTCTGCGGTCATCCGTATTCCGGGGTGGCAGGGTAAAGGGCTTTTGCACCTCGTCCCGCTTGACGGATGGCACTGCTTTGGCGGGGGAATCTCTGGCTCGCCCATTGAAGACGAGCAGGTATTCAACAGCTTCCGGGAATGTCTTGCCGCAGAACTGCTGCACGAGAGTGATGGCGTCGCCGCCCGTGTTCTGCGAGTAGCGGAACCATGTGCGACGGTCCTTGATCCGCAGGCTGTCCATCTCCGCGGTAGTATGGAAGCGTCCCACGCGCTTCACCTGATAGCCGAGGTGGGAGAGCAGCTCCGGCAGGTCCGTTTCTCTGGCGATCTGCATTTCTGTGTCTGTGAAGCGATTTCTGATCTCGCTTGCCATAATGTGTGCCTCCTTTCTGATGAAACGCAAAACGCCACCCAGGGCATCCGATATATTCGGATGCCCTGGGTGGCGTTTCCCTAAATCGTGTTCTTTTGTTTGGGCTTTAACGCGGGCCTAAACGGCGTTATCTTCATGGGGGGTGTCCGTGCCCGCTGGAGCGGTCACGTCGGCCACACGGGGCGCGACAGGGGCCTCAGTGGGGGTGTTCTGCTCCGTGGCGTTCTCAGCGTCCGCTTCGTCCAGCGCCTGCGTGATCAGGTTCAGCACGAAGTCTCGCTGGGTGAGCTTTTTGCCGGTTCGGAGCGTCTCGCGCTCCAAGTGACGCTTGATGCGCTGGAAGAGTTCTTCGGGGATCTGGAATGCCATGGTTCTGCCTTTTTCAGTCATTTGAATGCCGCCTTTCTGATTTTCCATCATGTTGTAATAGTCTTGGATGAGGTTGGCGATGTACTCGCTGGTGGTCTGGCCCAGCCGTTCCCGTTCTTCGCTGACCCGCTCATGCAGGTCGATGGGGATCTGAGCACACAAGTTTTTAGTGGTTGCCATTCTCGGATACCTCCTCGTTTTTTGTAACGCAAGCATACCCGAAAGGTCCAGTAAAAGCTATTACCAACACCACCAAGGAATGATAGACAAACGAAGCGAAAGCAACATAAGCACCAATGAGACGAAAAAGGCCGCCGTCCGCTCCCACATAGGGAGCCGAACGGCGGCCTGCCTTCTTATTCTTTATTCTTTTTTAAGCCTCGGTGTTCGAACCACACCAGACCACAAATCTGGCAGGGCGCATCTTCAAAATGTCGCCTCTCGCTGGGCAAAACTGAAATTTTGAAAAATCGAGTTTTTGCAACTTTTTCATTCTAAAAGTGGCGCATTACATGCGAAAACGCCGCACTTTCGTGCGGCGTTTTCGGCGTTGCATCTTTCATCAACACATTTTGGTCCGAGTGGCGAGATTTGAACTCACGGCCTCATGGTCCCGAACCAATCCGCGATGTGCCGCAGCAGCGGCACAAGTGAGTGCGGAAGTTCCTTTCCAAAAGCTCGAAAAGCCTTGATACATCTATGTTTTTTGCACTTTTATTGTACCACACATCCGCCGCCGATGCAATGATTATTTGAGCGTTCCAATAGAAAAAAGCGCACAGATTTTTGAAGTCTGTGCGCTTTTTGTGCGTCAGGGAATTTGAAACATTGTTTAGTTTTTCTTTAGATACTGTCCCACCATAAATGTGTTTACAGATTTAATTCCGAAGCCGGAACATATGCTCCATCCCATGTATTTGTGCCAGTCGCAAGGCAGTTTTGCAAGGCTTGAAGCATCTTGACCTTGTATTTCAATACTTCGCCTTTAAGGTCCATTTTCATACTCTAAACTATACAGATAAAAAGCTATTTGCTAAATGTTAAAAAGTAAATCACACCATCTTTGACAATTAAGGGGTAGTCTGTCTCATCATAGGTCAATGTCAAAATCGGAGCCGTGTACTTATATGTGCCTTTATAGGTGGTAAAGGGCTTATCGTTAAAATAGTACCCTAAACTGGAACTATAACGAAACACACTGGTAAAAATCGAGAAAGTTCCGTCATTATAAAGCGTAAGTTCAATGCTGTTTTCAACAAGCGCAGGATCAAACATCAAGCCATCGCCTAAATTGCAGGAAAACTTTTGACTTGCCATTCCGTTTTCGTCAGGCGAAAAGGCACGCCCGTACTCTTCATCTTCATCAAACGAAAACCTCGTGCTGTAAAGGTACCCCTCGCTGTATACATAGTCGTGGTTGGCATTGCTATGTCGAGGACTAAGAGTTACATTGTTTATAAGAACACCAAATGTACCTTTTTCTTCTCCATAGTCATATGTACCATCGGAGTTTAACTTTAATTGGGTCGACAGGAACCATAAAGACGGCGACCATGTTCCAGCCAAATCTTCCTCCTTGAGATTGGGATCAGGCGTACTCCCACAAGCACATAGGGCAAAGCACATCACAAGTGCCAAAAGTAAGGCGGTTATCCTCTTCATAATCATGTTTCTCCCATTTATAAATTTTGAGCTTTTAATACGACGCTTGCCGCGCTCACGGCGGCTTCATACTCATGCACATAACGAGAAACTGTGTCAGGGCTTCGTCTCAATTTCTCTGCAATCTTTTTGAAGCTGAAACCGTCATGATAAAGCTGCCACATCTTTTCCTTTTCTTGCGGTGTGACGCGTGTACCCTTTGTCGCCATTATTATTTGACCTTATCATCCGGACGCAGGATATCTTCTTTTATCGCCTTTTCAAACTGTTCCTTTACATACTCCTCTGGCGTCCACTTCTTTGTAGAACCGCCCTCTTCAAGAATCTTGTTCATCTTGCCGAGTTCTGTAAAGAAAGATTTCGGGACAATGATTCTGTTTTTGGTCGTGTCAATGATAATACGCATTGCTTCTTCCTCCTGAAAATGAAAATGTACGAGAAACTGGCATATTGCACAGCTTTCCGTACACCCCATGATATATATATATATATATATATTGTCAAGCATTTTCCGAAAATTGGCGAAATTCATTAGATTTTATCCGTTTTCATCGCAATCGCGCGTGATTTGCAGAAATTTTCATGCGCACGCCATTGTATTTGATGATTTCCGCCGAAATTTCATAAAATCACGCCTGATTTCAGCAAATTCTGGCAGAACACTTGCAGAATCCAATAGAGCGGCAGCGGAAACGGTGAAATTTCATGTGATTTCGTGTCGATACGGTGCAGATTTGTCAGATTCACCGCGTTTCCGCCTGTTTTTTCCCGAAATACGCCCCCGCCGCCGCGCAAAACGATTCTTTCGCTTGCATTATCCGTTCTTTTTAGACTTTTTATAAAAAATAATATATAATATATATAGAAAGTGAGAGAAATCTCAACTTTCTAATAAAAATTAAACGAAAGGAGCTGACTTATGAGCAGCCTTGAAGTAAGCGCAAATTCTTTTCTTCGTGCGCTAACGATTTATGTAGACACTCCCAGCAGCGACACAAAATTTCAGTTGCAGCGCCGTGCGAATGACTTTGTCAGAGCGGTTATTGAGCATGAGAACACCATAGAGCAGCGCGTCACGGATAATGTGCTGAAAGCCCTATCTGTCCAACTTGAAACAGGCGATGCTATCAGGGAAATTGACGGTCTAAAGAGCGCCCTTGACCGTTTGGGGGAGTAACGCCGTGCCGAATACTGTACCCAATCAAAGAGTTGTCGCCATTCACCGCGAACACGCCTCGTCCGACTTCCTCGGCATCAAAAATGAGCATTGGCAAGCGGCGGCACGCGATCTTGGAGCACACGCGCTTATGTTGTACCTTTATCTTGCGTCCAATAGGGACGGATACACATTGGCGTTGTCTCCCGCCGCTATCCGTCAGGCGGTTGGAATGGCGGCATCCACCTACCGCGACCAGTTTTTGAAGCTCGTTGACAAAGGTTATCTTGTTCAGCGCGGCAGCGGCAATACATACGATTTCTATGAAACGCCGCAGCGGGAGACGCGCTTGCACAATGAGAATACGCCTGTCGGCTTTGACTTTACGGCAGCCGTCCAGAAGCAAGCGCAAGCCGTTCAAAAGGAAGCGCCCGAGGATATAGAAATAAATATAAATAATATAAATATAAAAAATAAGGGCGTGGAGAAACAAGTTTCTCCACCGCCATCTGAATTTTATTTTTAAGGAGAAAAGAGTATGACCAATAGTAAGAAGATGACCATTGAAGAAATGGTCGATTGTTTCCGCATCATGTTTAGTTAGGCAGTTGCCGAGCGTTCCCAAGACTACGGCATTGTGATGGAAGAAGCGTATAACCTTTGGGCGCTGCTATACTACACTCGCCCCGCCGAATGCCCATCGTTATCAGCAGTTGCATAATACAGTGGAAGTCCATCGGGCAATCGGGCAGCAGCTTAAAAAATCTTTCTGCTTGTTCCTTGGTCATTGCATCAACGGGCTTCTTTTCTTTCTTTGGCGCGTTGACCTTTCGCATCGGATTCTGCGCTATCATTTCCTGCTGCTCGGCATAGCCAAATATCAAGTTGAGCGTCCCGTACTGATGGCGTAATGTTTTCGCCGAAAGCGGTTTTCCCAATTTGCTCTTGAACTCTGTACGCAGATAGACGAGATATTTTTGAATATCAACAGGGCTGATTTCCTGCAAGACAGAACCCTTGAAATACTCCGAGATAATGCGCGTCATGTTCTTGTAAAACGCTATGGTGTTCGGCTTGTCATTCTCGCCGCGTATCTGCAAGACGAACCACGTATCATTCACAAACGACACAAAATCGTCCCGCCGCTTATCAGGCGGTAAACGGTACGCGCTGCCGAGTTCCTTTTGCTTCTGGTATTCTTCTCTGATTTCGTTCTCCCACGCATCCGCCGCGCGCTCCGCCGCTTTCTTTGCCTTGGCAGCAGTCATTCCCTCTGGCGGCGTCCATGTTGTGTATTTTCGTATCTGCTTGCCGCGCACATCACGCTCTAAGCAGACGATAAAGCGGAAAGAAATAATCTTGCCGTTTTTCTTGTTTTCTCGAATGTTCGCCATTGAAACGCACCCTTTCATTTCTGACGTATCAATGACTTTCACGCGCGATTTTCGCAGTTGTGCGCTTTTTTGTGCGCTTTTGGAGTTTTTACACATTTGCGCACCACGCGTTTTGCTCTTAAAAGTTGCAAAAAGCCTTGAAAAATTACGTTTTCAAGGCTTTTCGTTGGTCCGAGTGTAATTATAGGATTTCAGAAAGCACAGATATATCAACGGTTTGCTGGCAGTCGGCAAGAGGTATTTATTCTAAACATTTCGGTGCAGAACTGTTACTTGGGTAATAATGTCACGCAAGCGATCTTCCCCCACAAGATAGTCCAGAACATCATCGGGTGTATCACAAATTTTCTCTTGCTCTCCATTTGTAAGTGCGATGCAGTACTTATTTCCGTAAAAACAAACGCCATATTGCAGTCCTTTCCAGAAAAAGACAGGTTCTCCGCCGCGAATAATGCATTCTTTGAAATCAGATATGGTTTTGAAGCAATTCTCTTCAGCAGAATTAAACGTATATTTCATAACAGCACCTCTAAAAGCCTTAAACTCTGGTGCTCCATTGGGATATTCATCGCTCCAGTAATTCGTATGTGGCTTCTCAAAATTAGGGACTCCTTTTCTGGGAAACTCCCAATTGATTTTATGGTCGTGTGGGTTCGAATGAAATTTGGGGTTGGGGGCTGTAGTATGGTGCCTTTCCGCAACAGCTCGACCATCACTTCCAATTTTCGTCTCAACTTTTGAGCCGTCCTTGGCATAGGTTACTTTTATTTCTCCGGGTTTTCCAATCAAACGATGGTCTTCGGGCTTAGATGGTTTCCATGCTCCGCCATAGGCGCTGCCGCCGCCCTTATAAGTGCCGCCGATCAAGTATGGCTCTATTGTATCACGTTCGGGACGATATGTCTCGCCGATTTTGAAAGCGTCGAGATCTTCTGCCTTATAATTTCTCTCATAGCTCATATATCTCCACGAGCTTCGCTCATAGTCCACATACACAATGTTCCCCTGCATTTCAGGAAACGGCGTGTTGTAGCAGATGATTTTTTCCGGCTCAATACGCCGAAGCATTTCATTATAGCCGGCCATGAACCATTCTTTCTGGTCGCAGCGGTTATCATGCTCAGATGCCATATAGGTGGAGACCGCAACAACGCTGCCTTTTTTGATCCCCTCAAAACAGAAATCAAAGGTGGATTCATCACCCCAGTTTACCGTGGGAATAACACGGATTCCCTTGGAGGCCCAATAGGCGCCGCACCAGCGGTTGCGGAACACATTGTAAAGCTGCATAACAGGCGTCATTTCCAGATACATGCTGAAATCCGGAGACAGCACCGCGCGGTATCGGGAGAGTTTTTCGATGTCGCTGTCTGGATTCTTCCAGACTCGTTCAAAACGATAGTCATACAGGAAGAAATGAACCATACGGTCAAGATGATTCTGATCCTCCGGATGAGTTTTGTCAAAACCGATCAACAGAAGATCATCAAAGTCTCCGGAGTTCTCTTGAAACTTGGGAATGACAGGGATTTTTAACTTTCCTTTGCCGGGGAATTGATTGCGAAGCAGGGTTTGACTAGTGCGATAATTGTAGTTTTCTTCGGTCATATTGGAACCTCCTGCATTATAGTAAGGAATAAGTCCTTCTACCAGTAGGAGGAGAGGATAACGGAAGATGCACCGTTCCGTGCAATAAAAGAGCTCCGGAACTGAAAAAAGGGCAAGTCCTGTAAGGACTTACCCTTTGGTCCGAGTGGCGAGATTCGAACTCACGGCCTCATGGTCCCGAACCATGCGCGCTACCAACTGCGCTACACCCGGATATGAAGTTGTACGGCTCACGCCGCGAACAGTAGTATTATATGAGCTTCCCTCCGTTCTGTCAAGAGGGAAATCCACATTTTTCAAAAAGCCCCGCGGCACACGGCCGCGAGGCTCTGGCGGGAGCATGTGAGAATCGAACTCACCCGAGAGGCTCTTCACCCCTCTCACCGGTTTTGAAGACCGGGGGGCACACCAGCACCCATCTACTCCCATGTGAGAGGCGACAAAAGCCGCCTCATTTTTCTATCTCGCCAAACTGCGCGCCCGGCCTGCGGACATCACCCTCGCGGCGAAGAATCCCTCGCCGGTCGTAATACTCCAGCACCAGCAGCGCGTGGTCGCGCGAGGTGCCGAGCGCGTCGCGGAATTCTCCCAGCGTGAGCGTGTCGTGCGTTTCGAACCACGCCTTCACCCTTGCGTCGACCGCATCCAAAACACTTTTTTCGACGCAGAGCTCTGGCGCGAGCAGCACAAGCTCGCCGGTAGATAAAAGACTCTCAAGCACGCGCGCGCACTCCATGCGGTCTTTTTTGTCGAACAGCGCACAGAGCGCGTCCTGCTTTTTGCCAAGAATTCCCGCCGCGCGGCAGGTGCGCAGCAGCTCTTCCCGGATGGCGCTCTGCCGCTTGGTCAGATGCACGGAAAAGTCCGCAAGCGCGCAGTGCTCCGCCGTCAGCGTGAGTTTTCCCTCGCGCGCAAAGCAGGCGAGGATCGCGTCCGCATTTTCCCGTGCTTTGCCGCGCAGAAGCCGCTGCCGCGCCTCGGCGAGGCGCATGCCCGTGTGCAGCGGATGCTCGCGGTGGTACTTTGTCAGTATCGTCTCACAGTCTGTCCACAGCCTGTCCAGCGTCGACGATGTAAGATAGCGCGACGGCGCGATCTCGACGAGCTTTCCCCGCGCACAGAGCACGGCGAGCATTTCCACCAGTTTTTCTTCCGGTTCATCGAAGCACGCGGCAAGGTCCGCAAGCGTCATGCCATCCGCGCCGCGCTCGCCGACGGCCTGCACGAGCTTTGCCTCGTCCGATCCGCTCTCGCGCACGGCGAGCGAGGCGATCACGCGCGCGTCGTTTCGCTTGTGACGATACGGCTGCTCGTCCAGGATCACCCCGCCGCCGACGGTCTCGAGCGGCGAGTAGAAGCGCACGACAAAGCGGTCGCCCTGCCGCGCGGCGAGCGCTTCGCTCAGCCGCAGCTGGGCATAGCAGCTCTCGCCCGGACGCAGCGCGTCGCGGTCCAGCAGCACCGCCTTTGCAAGGCGCACCGCCGCGCCGTGGTAGAGGTGCAGGCGCGAGCCGCTCTCGATGATCCGCTTAGAATCCGGCAGATTTTGCAGTTTCACGTCCAGCATCAGCGACGGCTGCATCGAATCCGTCCTGCACAGCACATCGCCGCGGCTGATGCTCTCTTTTTTGATGCCCGCTAAGTTGACCGCCGCGCGCTGTCCGGCGTACACCGCCGACACGTCGCGCCCGTGCACCTGCAAATTGCGCACGCGGCACTTTTTCCCAAGCGGCATGAGCTGCGCCTCGTCGCCGACGGCGATGTGCCCGTCGATGAGCGTGCCGGTGACGATCGTGCCGAAGCCGTCGACGGAAAACACGCGGTCGATGGGCAGGCGGAACGGCGTGCGCGCGCTCTTTTCCTCCGCGTGCAGCGTCAAGTCGTGCAGTGCTTCGCGCAGTGCCTCAACGCCTTCGCCCGTGCGAACAGACGTGCGCAGGATCGGCTTATCCTCTAAAAACGTGCCCTTGACGCGGCTTTTGACGTCCTCTTCGAGCATGTTCAGCCAGTCCTCGTCGACTAAGTCGGCCTTTGTCAGCACGATGAGTCCGCCCTTCACACCGAGCAGCTGCAGGATGTCCAGATGCTCGACTGTCTGCGGCATGAAGCCCTCGTCCGCCGCCACGACAAGCATCGCAAGGTCGACACCGCCCGCGCCGGCGAGCATGTTCTTGATGAACCTCTCGTGCCCCGGCACATCGACGATGCTCGCACAGCTCCCGTCCGGAAAGTCGAGGCGCGCAAAGCCGAGGTCGATCGTGATGCCGCGCTTTTTCTCCTCGGCCAGTCGGTCGGTGTCCACGCCCGTGAGCGCCTTGACGAGCTCGGTCTTGCCGTGGTCGACATGGCCCGCCGTGCCGATGATAACATGCTTCATCGGATGACCTCCGCAGCCGCCGCGGCGATCTCGGCAAAGTCTTCCTCTCGAATCGTGCGCACGCACAGCAAATATTGCCTGCGGTGGATACGCGCGACGATGGGCTTGGCGCGAAGGCGCAGCTTCTCTTCCAGATCATCCACGCTGAGCCTCCCCGGCTCGATCGCGACGGCCCAGCCGGTGAGCTCCTGCGCCGGAGCGCTGCCGCCGCCGACAGCGTCGCCCGTCCACACGAGCTGCGAGGAAACGCCCGTGTCCGCAAGCGCCTTTTGCAGCCGCAGCGCCTTGGCGTGCAGCTTATCCTCGCTCGCCGACAGCATCGCGAGCGTCGGGATCTCTCGCACGGCGATCTCGGCATCCAGATAGGCGCTGAGCGTCGCGTGCAGCGCGGCAAGCGTCATCTTGTCGAGCCGCAGCGCCCGCGCAAGCGGGTGCTTTTTGATCCGTTCGATGTACTCCCTTTTGCCGACGATCAGCCCCGCCTGCGGCCCGCCGAGCAGCTTGTCGCCCGAAAACGACGCAACGTCCACACCAGCGTGCAGACTTCTCTGCACCGTCGGCTCGCCGCGGATGCCAAACGGTTCGAGGTCGACGATCGCCCCGCTGCCGAGGTCTTCAATGAGCGGCAGGCCGTGCCCATGCGCGATCTCCGCCAGCTCCTCCCGCGGTACGGATTCGGTAAAGCCCACGATGCGGTAGTTGCTTGTATGCACCTTCAAAAGCGCTCTCGTCTGCTCGCCGACGGCGGCTTCATAGTCGCGCCGGTGCGTCTTGTTCGTCGCGCCGACCTCGCACAGCGTGCAGCCGCACTGCGTCACGATCTCCGGAATGCGGAACGAGCCGCCGATCTCGACGAGCTCGCCGCGCGAGGCGATGACCTCTCCCCCGCCCGCGAGCGCGGACAGGATGAGCAGCACCGCCGCGGCGTTGTTGTTCACGGCCATCGCCGCCTCCGCACCCGTCAGGCGGCACAAAAGCGCCTCCACGTGCTGATAGCGCGAGCCGCGGCAGCCGTTTTCCACATCGTATTCAAGCGTCGAATAATCTCTCGCCGCCTCTGCCGCGGCGTTCGCCGCGCGCTCGCTCAGGCAGGCGCGGCCAAGGTTCGTGTGCAGCGTCACGCCGGTCGCGTTGATGACCGAGCGCAGCGTCGGCAGCTGCTTTTCCTCTGCACGTGCCAGAATGCGCGCGCAGAGTATGCCTGTCTCCGGCAGCGCGGAAAGGCCGCCGCGCACTTCGTCTCGCAGCGCGTCCAGCTCCTCGCGCACGCTCTCGCGCAGCAGCACCAGCGGCAGCGCCGACACCTTGAGCTCGTCCCGACCGAGCAGCTCGTCCACCCGCGGGATGGAACGAAACAGATTTTCTTCCACGCTTTTCCCTCCCCGCGCCCGACACGCAGTGCGTCGGGCGCCAGTTCTCCAGTTTGCCTTTACCCTATCAGAAAGGCCTTCGCCCGTCAAGAAAAACCAGAACCGTTCGCTGAATCAGCCATGCAGTTCTGGTTTTTCTATTGTTCACAAGAGCGCGGATCGTCCCGTGGCCGCAAATTTTCAATTCTTGAAAATTTCTGTCTCTTTGGGACAGCTTCCTGTCGGGGCGTGCCCGCCTCAAGCCCTGTTGGGATCAAGTACGGCAAACTGGAAGTTATGTCAATGCGAACTCAATCTCATCAAGTTTATTTGTTGCGTTCTTTCTCCCTGTCTCCTTAAAACCTATTCGACGATAGAGTCTCTCAGC
>ERZ1673696.2536-NODE-2536-length-12650-cov-5.120921_pt1 | contig 12650 bp, 10 predicted proteins | sample MGYA00580226_ERZ1673696 | MGnify/ENA primary metagenome ERZ1673696 (study PRJEB41218, sample SAMN15661743) | gut metagenome | host: Homo sapiens | place: Canada: London | collected 2015-08-20/2019-03-30 | study: EMG produced TPA metagenomics assembly of... | reverse complement strand
ACTTTGGAGAAATCTATCTTTTCCGGCTCGGCTTTTGGGGATTCAATCGGCTGAGCGCTTACACCAATTTCGTCCTTTACACCATTCAAGGGTTTCATTGTAGGGAACACCCTTCTACCCTCTTCATCCGGTTTCATCACGCCTTGTACGGTCGAAAAAGTGCCGTTTTCACGAGGTTTTTCTAACTTTTTGGATTCCATAGTGTGTCCTCCTGTGCCGTCTGGTTCGGGGCAAAAGTTGTAAAAAAGTTGTAGAAAGTTGTAGGCCGATTTTCCGTCCTTTTTTTGAGCATTTTTACAAAAAGTCCCAAACAAAATTTTTTGTAAAATGTTTCCAAAAAATCGACTGATACATTGTAGAGCAATGGAGAACATCCCAAATGCTGTGTGCCTTAGAACAACGAAAGCCATTCAGAGCAATCAGCTGAACCCAATCGACAAAGCCTCCAGCCGATTCTTTTTACAATACAATAATAACATAAGCCCCCAAGATGTTCAAGTCAACGATTTTTTCGTTGGCCCTTCCAATTTCATACCTTATATATAAAAAGGAGAAAGCCATGCCAACCTATCAATTACAAATTAAACAGGTGGTGGACTATCCACGCTGCCGGATCTACCGGCAGTTCGTCCGCTTTCTGATGGAGGACCGGAGCATTCGCGTAGGCGGAGGCTCCGGCCTTTTTTATTTTACGGTACTTTGCAGCTACGCAAACTTCCGCACCTCATATCGCCGCATCGACGGCATCAGCTATACCGTCTACCCTGGCGAATGGGTCTGCACCCTCAAGGAGCTGTCCCAATGGTTCCGTACCCGGTTCCAGTGCCAGGCGCTGGCCGTACTGGAACGGCTACAGAAGCAGAACCTTATTTCCTTTCAGGCCCTGGGCCGCGGAAATGTGGTTCGCTATAAAATCTGCGACTGGGCGCGGCATAACACGGTTCTGGAGTACAATGCCCCCTGCCAGAAGGACACCGGCTTTTTCTTCCTGCCGGTTTCTGTTGCTACCGATCTTATCAGTTCAGACCGCTGCTCCGAGATGGACATTGTGCTGGACCTGTGGATCTCCGCCATCTACAACGACAATCAGGTGCAGGGATCAGACCTGGGGCCAGTGGTCTATTTCCGCAACGGCACCGGCAATCCCCTTGTTACCTACACGGAGCTGGCTGCCCGCTGGGGGCTGTCCCGGGCGACAGTCGGCCGCATCCTGAAAAAGCTGGCTGCGCTGGACTATCTCTCCCTCATGTCCTTCCCAGGCCGGCATGGCAGCGTGATCTATCTGCAAAAATATCTGTCCACCATGTTCGAGATTTCGGATGTAATGGTGGACAAAGAGGAGGTCGCTATGACGCTTAACATTCGCCTGGAGCTCCCGAAGGAGGACAGCACAGGCCACGACGCCCCTGCCTTGGAGCATGAGGTCATCGTTTCAGATGAACTCGCCAGCGTTTCAAAATCGCACATTGAAATTATCCTTCAGAAAATGGCGCAAATCCTGATGGCACAAGGGATTTCATGCTTTGGCTGCCCGCTCTCTCGCTACAAGTTATATCCCTTATCGAGCGACTGCCGGGAAGATTTACTACCCCGCGCGCGAGAGCAATCCCTGCTGCGTTTTGGCCTTGCTGTTCTGTGCGGGAACAAGCAGGTCGCCACTTTTGAACTTACACTCTCTCCCTCAGCGGAGAATTGAACAAGGAGGTCTTACCATGAAGAAATTTGTTGAAAAAGATGTCGCTGAGAACCCTCTGTACCATGATACCTGGAAACTGCTGAAAAAATACCGCGATGTGGTTTGGAGCTTGGAGATTTCCGTCCAGCATGTTCGGGCCAAGTTCGAGATCGAATACGGCACTTCCATCGAGGAATTTCTGGATTCCGTCTATCTGGCCGGCGCAGACCTGAACGGGAGTGACATTGAGCACCATGCCAAGTGCATTGAGCGCAGCCACAAGATGCTGAAGCTCCTGGATTCGGCAGTCGAATTGCTCCGCACCCGCCATAAGAACGGCGAGGCGTATTACTGGCTGCTGTACTACTCCTTCCTCTCTCCCCAGCAGCTGAAGAATGTGGAGGAAATCATCGAGAACCTGCGCCCGCACATCCGGGACATCTCCTTCCGCACCTACTACCGCAAGCGGCGGGAGGCCATTGACGCCCTCAGTTCAGTGCTGTGGGGCTACACCTCCAAGGACAGTCTGGATGTGCTGGAACAGTTCTTCCCGGAGCCGAAATCCACCGAGAAAAAGGCGGGCAAGTAATTGGCACAATTCGGGATTGAAATTGGCGCGTTCCTGCCCTTGAGCCGTAAATCCCTATGTGTTAGACTGAATATGCTCAAACTTGCACCCAAAACTGAATACGGGCAGCGAACAGCACCTTTTTCGAGGTGCTTTTTTGCTGCCCAAATGGTCTTTGGCCTGAGAAGGAGTCCACATCTGCAAGACGGATGCGGGCTCCTTCTTTGCTTTTTGAGCAATGAACATCACATTTGGATTGGAGGTCCGCAAAATTGAAAAAACTGAGAACACCTCAACAGCAGCGGCGGGAAGATGACAGTAGCCCGCCTCGTCGAGTTTCCATCGGCCGGATCGCCTATACGGCGTTCCTCTGTGTGATGATGGCGATGATGTTCTGTCAGCCGGCATTTGCTGCAACCGATGTTTGGACGAAGGCCAAGGAAATTATGCAGGATGTCTACACGCAGATTCTCGCCATCTCCACCATTGCGGCCATCGTGACCGCCTCGGTGGCGCTTCTGCTTATGAACTTTTCGCGCTCCGGCCGGACAGTCGATGAGAGCCGGGCGTGGCTGAAGCGCATCTGCATTACCTGGGCCGTCCTCAATGGTCTCGGATTCATCATGGCTTATGTGACGCCTCTGTTCTCTGGTGGTCAGTGGACAGGCTGATGGCCGCCGCAATATACCCACTGGAAGGAGGCGTAAGCTATGGGTATCCTGGATGGCATCGTTGAATGGATCGCGGAACAGGTAATGGCCGGCCTTGACCTTGTAACCACCTCAGTTTTGGGTGCGCTGGGCTGTGATATGGCTGTGTTTCTGCGGTACTTTCCCGCTGCCGAAACGATGTATAGCGTCTTTGTGGCGCTGGCTGTCGGCATTATCCTGCTGAACTGGGTCTGGCAGCTGTTCAAGAACTTCGGCCTGGGCGCAGGAATTGAGGCGGAAGATCCGGTCAAGTTAAGCATCCGGTCGGTCATTTTCATCCTGCTGGCACTCTTTTCCGATGAAATCGTCAACATCGTCCTGACCATCGGCGGCACGCCGTATGGCTGGATCATGGATTCGGAGCTGCCGCCCCTCAGCTTTGTCGATTTTAACTCGGTCATGCTGGTGATCATCGGCGTCTGTGCCAATGGCGCTGTTGCGCTGATCACCCTGATCCTCGTCATCATCTTGGCCTGGAATTATCTGAAATTACTGCTGGAGGCGGCGGAACGGTATGTTCTGCTGGGTGTGCTGGTCTATACGGCGCCGGTCGCTTTTTCGATGGGCGCAAGCCAGACTACATCGAATATTTGGAAATCGTGGTGCCGGATGCTGGGCGGGCAGATTTTTCTGCTGATTATGAACGCCTGGTGCCTGCGCCTGTTCACGAGCATGGTTGGCTCTTTTATTGCCAATCCGCTCTCTTTGTAAGGAGGGGCGCTTTGAAAAAATTCAAGAAAATTTTGTTCCTTGCGCTGATGGTTGCTGCCCTCTCCTGCCTGTTTTGTCAGCCTGCTTTTGCCATTTCCGAGGAAGAAGTGCAGGCTCAAGTGGACGCTGTAGGTAAGGAGACGGTTTCCGGCAATGTCCTGATCTGGTTCATGTGTGCGATAGGCTTCTTGAAGGTATCGCAGAAAATCGACTCGTTCATGGCAAGCCTGGGCGTCAATGTAGGCCACACCGGCGGCAGTATGCTGGCTGAGGCCATGATTGCGGCCAAGGGCATCGGCGGCTTTAAGAACTTTTCCAGCCACCACTTTGGCGGCGGCCGCAGCAGCAGTTCCACCCATGTCAATGCCAGCGGTGGAGGCGGCCGGGGCGGCGCCGGGTTTGGCGCAGGCTTTGCCAGCGGCGGTCTGGCAGGCGTAATCAAGCGGAATGTCACGAACAACGCCATCAAGACGGCCACAACGCCCTCGGACACCAAGCCGTCAGGTCTCGGCGGTCTTGTGGGTGGTGCTGCTGGCGGTGTCGGCGGCCACATTTATTCTTCCTCGGTAAGCAAGGGCGGCAGTTTCGCCAATAATGTCATCGGTTCCGTGGCTACCGGGAACATCACTCAAATGGGCTCGATCACCGGCGAAAAGGCCGTTGAAGCCCTACACTCCTATATGGGCCACACGGCGCTGGGGGCTGGGGCAGAGAATATCCCCACCTATCAGAATGTCGAGATCGGCGGCGGTCGCATCACCGGCACAGAGGTCACTCCGGAACACCCGGAGGGCATTGCCTTCGGTATGTACCATGCGGACCAGTATGTTGCGCCGGAGGGCCAGTATACGACCGTTCATGCAGTAGACGGCACCGCCTGGTATAAGCAGTATGCAGTGGACGCTGTGGACAAGACGCCCTACATGGCGCCGGACGGTTCGATTGCCTACAATGAGTCCATCGTAAAGAAGCTGCCGCCCACCCCCAAACGAAAGGATAAGATCTGATGGCTGAAGAACGCAAGGACAGCTTTGCTGAAACAGTAGACACTGCGGCCTCCGCAGCGCACACGGTCAAGGGTGCCATCAAGGCCGGCAAGGCGATTTCCGGTGCTGCCAAGGGCGCTGCTGCCGGCGGTCCCTATGGGGCTGTGGCCGGGGCAGTCTGGGCCGGACGCAAGCATATCGGCAAGATCGTTGCCGTTATTGTCATTTTGCTTCTGTTGCCGGTCCTGTTTGTTTTGATGCTTCCCGGGCTGATTTTCGGCGGTTTGATCAATGCCTTTTCGCCGGCGGACACGGAACAGCCTGTCCTCAACAGCGAAACTGCTATCGTAGAGAACGCCAACGACATCACTTTTACCATCAATTCCATCTTGGGCGAGGCGCTGGACGATGTGATGGCCCGCATTGAAGCGGACTTTGCCTCTTCCGGCGCTGACCAGATGGAGGTCAAAAATCCCTATTCGGCCGGCCCCGTCTATAACGCCAATCTCATCGTCTCGCAGTATTGCGCTGCCCGGGATGAGGATTTTGAGAGCATTTCGCTGGATGATCTGGCCGCTGTCCTACGGGAGAACAAAGAGCATCTCTACTCTTATACCGGCGTGCGGGAGAGCCGTGAGGTCACATTGGAAGACCCGGAGACCGGGGAGGAAACCACAACCACCGAGATCTGGATGGTCTACACCATCCGCTACAACGGCGAGTCTTATCTTGCTGACCATATTTTTGCGCTTACGGACGAGCAGAAAGAGCTTGCCTCCGATTATGCCTCAAACCTGAGCATGTTCCTGGGGGACGGCCTGCTGCAGAACCTGACGGAATGGACTGGAAACAGCATCCCCTCTCTGGGCGATGTTACCTTTACAGACGGCGTGACGCCGGTAGTCTATTTCAACCAGCTGGACGAGCGTTATGCCAGCCAGCCCTACGGCACCGACAATATCGGCGGCTACGGGTGCGGGCCTACCGCTATGTCCATTGTGGTATCCTCCCTCACGGATGAAACTGTGGACCCGGTGGCGATGGCTCAGTGGTCTTACGAAAACGGCTACTGGTGCAAGAGCAGCGGCTCTTATCACGCTTTGATACCCGCCGCCGCTGAGGCATGGGGCCTGCCGGTATCCGGCTGCACGACTTCCGAGCCCCAGCGGATACTGGACGCCCTGGCTGAAGGAAAGCTGGTGGTGGCGATTATGGCAGAGGGCCATTTTACTTCATCCGGGCATTTTATCGTTCTCCGTGGCGTGAAAGACGGTCAGATCATGGTGGCGGACCCGGCCAGCTACAAGCGCAGCGAACAGCTCTGGGATCTATCCATCATCCTAAACGAAGCAAGCCGCCGTGCTGGAGCAGGCGGTCCTTTCTGGATCATAGGCTGACCTGCCCCTCGGCTGCGGAAACGAGGTAATACATGAGCAACAAAAACGACCATGATACTTATATCATACCGCCGAATTTTATAGAAACAGGCACTTTTTTCGGCGGTATGTTCCGTGCGCGGAATGTAATCGAGGCCGGCATCCTGGTGTTTGCCATCGGGGCGCCGGTTTTTCTGTTCCTTCCGTTTGGGCTGACCACCCGCATCATCATTTTGTGCCTGACCGCTCTTCCGGTAGGGCTGGTCGCTTTGATCGGCATATCCGGGGAGAGCCTTTCGCAATTCCTGGTCATTTTTTTGAAATACCTGCGGAACCGCCGCGTTGTCGGCGGTGACGGTGCGCAGCCGGCGGAAAAAGCGGCGCCCTCCAAATCGGCAGGCAAGCATCTCAAACAGCGGCCTCCCAAGGAGAAAAAGCCCAAGGCCCCGAAACGCCGGCGGTCCGGTGAAGCGGATTTCCCGGCCGAGTTTGACGAAGTACGCGGCTATGAGATCCGTGAAAAGCTCCGGCCCAAGAAAAAAGCCAAAAAGGAGCGCCCCGCCAAGGCCAATAAGGCGAAAAAGAAAGCAAAGAAGCGCCCTGAAAAGGAACGCCTGCCCAGACGCCCCGCCCATATCAAGGAGCAGAAGCCCGCCTGCCTCAATCCGGTGGCGGATTATCTGCCCATTGAGAAGGTGGAGAACGGCATTATCTACACCAAAGACCATCGGTTTGTCAAGGTGGTCGAGGTCGTCCCCATCAATTTCATGCTGCGGAGCGCAAGAGAGCAGAGGAATATCATCTACTCCTTCGTTTCGTACTTGAAAATCTCGCCCATCAAGCTGCAAATCAAGGTCCTGACCCGCCGCGCGGATATTAACCGCCACCTGGACACGGTGCGTCAGGAGATGGCCCATGAGGAAAACGAACAGTGCCGCTTGATGCAGGAGGATTACCTGAACTTTGTGCAGCAGGTCGGTTCCCGTGAAGCTGTGACTCGGCGGTTCTTCCTGATTTTTGAGTATGAGCCCTGGGCCAATACCCGGCGGTCAGAGCAGGAAGATGAAGCGATCCAGTCCCTCCAGAGCGCCGTCCATACGGCCTCCAACTACCTGCGCCAGTGTGGGAATGAGGTCATCGTCCCTGAAAATGAGGATGAGTTTACCGTTGATGTCCTCTATAATCTGCTGTGCAGGAACGAGAGCGCCGTCAAGCCGCTGTCGGTGCGGGCGCAGGAGGTGGTGGCGCAGTATATGGAGCATGGCCGGGAAAGTGAGATCGACCATATCCCGGCGGCGGAGTTTGCCGCCCCCCGGAGCATTGATTTTTCCCACGGGCGCTATATCTGCATGGATGGACTGTACTATGCCTATCTGCTGATTCCTTCGGACGGGTACAAAACGCAGGTGCCCGCAGGCTGGCTGAGCCTGATCGTCAACGCCGGCGACGGCATCGACATGGATATGTTCCTTGCCCGCCAACCTAAAGAACGCATCATCCAGCGGGTGGGCCAGCAGCTCCGTATCAACCGCTCTAAAATCAAAGACGCCAGCGACACCAATACAGATTTTGATGACATCGACGGCGCTATCCGGAGCGGATATTTCTTGAAGGAGGGTCTTGCCAACAACGAAGATTTTTATTACCTGAATCTGCTGATTACTGTGACAGCCCCCTCTGTGGAGGATTTGGAGTGGAAAGTCAGCGAAATGAAAAAACTCCTGCTGTCGCAGGATATGAATGTCAGCGCCTGCCACTTCCGTGAAGAGCAGGCGTTTCTTTCTGCCCTCCCGCTGGTTTCCATGGAGAAAGGGCTTTATGAGCGCGGCAAACGCAACCTGCTGACGGGCGGCGCGGCCAGCTGTTATCCCTTCACTTCGTTTGAGATGTGCGATGACAATGGCATCCTTTTGGGAGTCAACAAATATAACAGCTCCCTGATTATCGTGGATATTTTCAATTCCGCGATCTATAAGAACGCCAACATGGCGATCCTGGGCACCAGCGGCGCAGGCAAAACCTTCACCATGCAGTTGATGGCGCTCAGGATGCGGCGCAAAAACATCCCCGTTTTTATCATCGCTCCTTTGAAGGGGCATGAGTTCCACCGGGCCTGCGCCAATGTGGGCGGTGAGTTCATCCAGATCTCCCCGGCCAGCCCGCACTGTATCAATGTCATGGAGATCCGCAAGGTGGATCGGTCGGTCAACGAAATGCTGGACGGCCCCGGTATCCAACTCTCGGAACTTGCAGCGAAGATCCAGCAGCTGCACATTTTCTTCAGCTTGCTCATTCCCGATATGAGCCACGAGGAACGGCAGCTTCTGGATGAGGCCCTGATCCGCACCTACAATGCCAAAGGCATCACCCACGACAACGCCTCTCTGGAAGACCCGGCCAATCCGGGCTGCTACCGGGAGATGCCGGTGCTGGGCGACTTGTATGAGATTTTGAAGGCCGCCCCGGAAACCACCCGCATGGCCCATATCCTTAACCGCCTGGTGAACGGGTCCGCCAGCACCTTCAACAAGCAGACCAATGTGCGGCTGGACAACAAATACACTGTGCTGGATATTTCCTCCCTCACCGGCGACTTGCTGACTGTGGGAATGTTTGTTGCCCTCGATTTTGTGTGGGACCGCGCCAAAGCCGACCGCACTGAGGAAAAAGCCATTTTTATCGACGAGTGCTGGCAGCTTCTTTCCGGCGCCGGCGCCACGGGCACCCGGTTGGCTGGCGATTTCGTGCTGGAAATTTTTAAGACCATCCGCGGCTATGGCGGTTCAGCGGTCTGCGCCAGCCAGGACCTGAACGACTTTTTCAATCTGGACGAGGGCCGTTTTGGGAAAGGCATCATCAACAACAGCAAGACCAAGATCATCCTCAATCTGGAGGATGACGAGGCAGAACGGGTCCAGGAGACCCTGCACCTGTCCGAGGCGGAAACGATGGAGGTCACCCACTTTGAACGCGGCAACGGCTTGATTTCCACCAATAACAACAACATCATGGTGGAGTTTAAGGCCAGCCCGCTGGAAAAGGACCTGATTACCACCGACCGCCGCGAGCTGCGTGAAATTTTGGAGCGCAAACGCCGCGAGCAGGAATCTGCGTAGGTTCAAATGATATATATGCGAGGTGAATCCCTTGCTTTGATGTACTGCGCTGGGTGTGCGTCTATATGACGCCTTCCATGAAGAAAAGCGCCGGTTTGACGCCCGGATGGCGTCTTTCTGGCGTTCCAATATTCGATAAGGCGTTCCAATGACGCCTTGATGACGCCATTTGATAAAGGAGGTGAGCCACCATGAAGACCAGGGCTGAAATCTATGGAAATGAGGCTGCGGACTTGCTGCGGACAGTCACAATGTACCCTGGCCTCAGTGAACAGCAGCTTCTTTGTTTTCACCCTGGCAAAGAAGAAACGGCCAAGGCCCTGCTCTCCCACCTGGAGAGGCAGGGCCGCATTTTTCAAGCAGAGAGCGGCGGCTATTTCCCGGCCGGCCAGCCGGCAAAACTTGACCGGGCGCTTGTCCGGGCAGTATGGGTCCTGCTGGACTTCATTCAGCGGGCCGATTACCATGCTCCCGCTGATTTTCCTGTCAAGCTCGTTTTCTTTGCCGATGGCGAACTCTACGAAGTGGCCTGCGTTGAGGACGGGCAGGAGGCGCTTGTCTGCCATGCCCTGCGGGGCAATAAAGGTGACAGCCGCCGCATTATTCTGGTCGATTCACCGGCGCAGATCGCCAAAATCAACTGCCCCGGCATTTCCGGGTTCTGTACCGTAGAGGAAAACGGCCAGACACACTATTTCAAGAAAGCAGGAGGCACATGATTGGACCGAAAACTTATATCCCGCCGGATCGGGAGCATCCTTGACGATATATCCCGGCTGAGCAATGCGCTGTATGCGATGGATACCACCGACATCCAGCGTTATCCCGATAACTATGAGACCCTTTCCACCGATGCCGCGTTGCGGGCGGAACGGATCGCCTGCCGGCTGCGGCATTTGATTTATTCCAGTACGACCATCCGCAAGGGTGACTACCTCAAATCTGCCAGTGTGATGCACGGTATCAACATCACCTATGAGAACGAGGTGCTTGCGGTGACGCTGCCCAGCCTGCTGCCAAAACGCAGGCAGCGGCAGAGCGCCGAGTTCCTGCTGGACCCCCTCTATTTCGCCCTGGAGCAGTACGCCAAAGAGAACACTTTGCCCCACTACCGGGAATGTGTTGTCTGCTTCGCCCAGGTGTATGACCAGACGCTCCCCACCAGACGGGTGCGCGACTATGACAACCTGGAGGAAAAACAGATTTTAGATCTGCTGTCCTCTTTTGTAATGGCTGATGATACCGGGCTGTTGTGCGATGCCTATAACACCGCCGAACTGGGCGAGCAGGACTGCACGATGATTTTCGTCATGGAGAAGCACCGTTTCCCCGGGTGGCTTGCAGAGCATAAACCGGACCTGAAATCCATCTCGGATTTTTGAGCATTTTGGGCCCCTCACGGCCCGACATCCCGCGAAGCCGCTGGAAGTCCCGGATTTTCGGGCTTGCGGCCATTTGGGAGATGCTTTATTTTACCGAAGTTCTCAGTCATTACGGTAAAAATCCAGCACCGACAAAGGAGGTGATCCCTTGGGAAAAGCAGCCGCACTTTTCCACAGCCGGATACGCTCCCGTTCCGGCTTTTATCGCTGACCGCCATCTCTGGAGAGTTCCCAACCAGCCAGCTGAACCGTCTCCCGGCCAGCCCTTACTATTTGGAGGCGGTCGTGACCTCGCTCAAAAAAAGCGGGCTGCTGCGTACCTACTACCGCGACAGGCTCCGGGGCTATCGGCTGGGGGCAAAAGCCAAGGCCGCCCTGCTGGACGGCTGGCCGGAGCGTTTCTCTCCCTACCTGACCGGCGACACCGACACCAACCGCCTCAAGAGCGAGGTGAACCGGCGGCTCCGGCTCCACCGCCTTGCGGAAACCTATATCACAATGGACAATGCGGGGGCCGGGCTCTTTCAGGATGAAAAGCCGAAGGTTTTCTCGCCGCAGGGCTATTGTGGCGAAGCTGTCGAATATCCCGCCTTTTACAGTTCCCGTGAAGTCAAGGAAATGGGGATCGACACCACGCAGGTGCGAAGTTCCCGGTTTACGGGGGTGCTTCTGGCGCCCACCGGCATTTTTGTCACCTACAACAGCGGCGCAGCCCTGATGAAATGGCGCTGCAAGTCTGAGATGCGGGTAAAGGCGCTGATGTGGAGTGTCCTGTGCCAACAGCGTCTGGCCGGGCAGTACCGCGCCGAAGATGTGCATGGGCTGGTGCTGGGTGAGAGCATGGAACTGGCCTACCAGATGCTCACCAGTACCGGCGGGGCCAAGCACGACTATTTCATGCTGGACGGCAGCTACGACCATTTTTATTTTCTCACAAATAACCACCAGGGGGAGGTGATCCTTGCTTTACTGTGTGACCCCTTGAAAACCGCAGAGCTGAACTGCATTCTGTCCCAGGGCTTGATTACCGGAAATGCCGGAAGGGCCATAGAGCAGGATGCCGCGGAGCAGGACGGCACGCCGGTGCTGTTCGGCTACTCCTGCGACTTGCCCCGGATCGCACGCTTTAACACCTCCCTCGACCTGATGGAGCGCCCTGGCACACTGATCTGTTTTGACTTCCAGGCAGATGTGCTGCGCCGCTACTGCGGCGGCCGGGTCCGCTTTCAAACCATTGATTTCACAAAATTCGAGGGGAGGTTGTTCCCATAGACAAGAAGAAACTCATTGCAGGCCTGATCGCTGCGCCGTTCGCCATCCTTGCGGTTCTCTATGCAGGCGGCTTTCTGGGGCAGATATTGGGCAACTACGCAGCATGGAAACAGGGTGGCGGCATCCCCGGAGACGGCACATCTCCGGCGGCAGCGTCGCCCAATTTTTTTACCTGCCTGACCTCTGTTCTCCATCCGCCCTATGGGGTGTATGGGGTGCTGATCTGCATTGGCCTGCTGGCGATCCTGCTGCTCATGGTCATGCGGATGGGCTACAGTGATACCGGCGAGTATGACACGGACCGGAACTTTGTCTATTCGGCCAAGGGCACCTATGGCACCTCCGGCTGGATGGGCCGCAAGGAAATGAAGGGGGTGCTGGATCTGGTGCCGGATCTGCGCAAGCACAAGGGCATTGTGCTGGGGATGCTGGACGGGAAAGCCGTCTGTATTCCCGAGAATCCCCGTATCAACGGCAACCTGGCCGTGTACGGCTCCAGCGGAAGCATGAAGACCCGGTCGTTCTGTATGAACCGCATCCTTCAGGCGGTAATCCGTGGGGAATCGCTGATCATTTCAGATCCGAAAAGCGAACTCTATGAAAAATCCAGCGAATACCTGCGGGAGCAGGGCTATTGCGTCAAGGTTTTCAACTTGGTGCTGCCGGAAAATTCAGACAGCTGGAACTGCCTTTCCGAAGTGGAAGGGCAGGAACTGATGGCGCAGCTTTTTGTGGATGTCATTATCAAGAACACCAACAGCACCGGCAAGGGCGACCACTTCTGGGACTCCTGCGAGATGAATCTGCTGAAAGCCCTTGTCCTCTATGTGGACCAGAGCTATGCGAAAGAAAAC